>Ga0208271_100008_pt1 | contig 340597 bp, 329 predicted proteins | sample LakWasM111_LOW13_2_FD_183927 | JGI IMG/M metagenome (GOLD analysis project Ga0208271, IMG submission 183927) | Freshwater sediment methanotrophic microbial communities from Lake Washington under simulated oxygen tension - Sediment Metagenome... | ecosystem: Environmental > Aquatic > Freshwater...
GTTCTTCTCGGGTCAAGTGTTTGTAGGTCATGGCGCTTCGTTGAGACTGGCTGGTCACAAAGAGCCCATCCTATTGACTCTTGGCCCACCCTATTTCTGAACGTTGCACTTCGTACTTGAATCCGCCGCTCATAAAACGTAACTACTCAGGCGCGGTATGCAACACGCGTTTCTTGCCCCCTCGCCCTGTGGGAGAGGGTTGGGGTGAGGGCCTGCAAGCCACAATGACGATAGCTCCATGCACAGACCGCCAGCCCTCACCCCCGCCCTCTCCCAGGGGGAGAGGGAGTACAACCAGCCCAGACGATCTGGGTAGTTACACAAATCACAGACTCCGCTGGTTCACCCGTTTGGACAACGCCTCGGCGCTTTCCTTGCGCTCGCTGTACCGGTCCACCAGATAAGGCGCCACATCCCGCGTGAGCAGCGTGAACTTGACGAGCTCTTCCATCACATCGACGACGCGGTCGTAATAGGCGGACGGTTTCATGCGCCCTGCTTCGTCGAACTCCAGAAACGCCTTGGCCACCGACGACTGATTCGGAATCGTCAGCATGCGCATCCAGCGGCCCAGCACGCGCAGCTGGTTCACCGCGTTGAAGGACTGCGAGCCGCCGCTGACCTGCATCACGGCCAGGGTTTTACCCTGGGTGGGCCGCACCGCCCCTTGCGCCAGGGGAATCCAGTCGATCTGCGACTTCATGATGCCGGTCATGGCGCCGTGGCGCTCGGGCGATGTCCAGACCATGCCTTCGGCCCACTGCGCGAGTTGCCGCAGCTCCTGCACCTTGGGGTGGCTGTCGGGTGCGTCGTCGGGCAGCGGCAGGCCGCTCGGGTCGAAGGTTTTGGTTTCGGCGCCCATGGCCTGCAGCAGGCGTGCGGCTTCTTCGCTGAGCAGGCGGCTGTAAGACCGCTCGCGCACCGAGCCGTAGAGCAGCAAAATGCGCGGCGCATGGGCCGAGGGCCGGAAGGCCTGCAGTGCGCTGGCCGTGGGCAGCGTGAACAGGCTGCAGTCGAGGTTGGGAAGATCGTCAAGCGCCGGCAACACGTTCTCCTTTGTCATTGACGACCTGCTCGCCGTCTTCCTTGGTGAACGCGCCCTGCTGCGGCGCAGGCAGGATGTCGAGCACCGCTTCGGACGGACGGCACAGGCGCGTGCCCAGCGGCGTCACGACGATGGGACGGTTGATCAGGAGGGGGTGGGCCAGCATGGCTTCCAGCAGCTGGTCGTCACTGAGCGCCGGGTTGTCCAGTTGAAGTTCAGCGTACAGCTTTTCCTTGCTGCGGATCAGCGCGCGCAGTGGCTGCCCGGTCCGGGCCACCAGCGCGACCAGGGTTTCGCGGCTGGGCGGGGTCTGGAGGTATTCGATGACTTCGGGTTCGGCCCCGCTGTTGCGGATCAGCGCCAGCGTGTTGCGCGAGGTGCTGCACTGGAGGTTGTGGTAAATCGTGATGCCGGCCATTGTTTTTTTTCCTTGCTTGATTGCTTCAATTCAATTGTTCAATTATATTTGAACAATGGAAACAAAACCTCTCGATGAGACTGGCGCCGTCAAAGCCCTGGCCGCACTGGCCCAGGCGCAACGCCTGCGCACCTTCCGCGCGCTGGTGGTCGCCGGGCCCGACGGGCTGACGCCAGGGGCCATTGCCGAGCTGCTGGAAGTCGCGCCCAGTGCCTTGTCTTTCCACCTGAAAGAACTCGCGCATTCCGGCCTGGTCAGCAGCGAGCCGCGCGGCCGCAACCTGATTTACCGCGCCAACTTTGACCACATGGTGGAGCTCATGAATTACATGACCAAGCACTGTTGCCAGGGCGAAGCCTGCGCAGTCGCCGACGCCGCCTCGTGCGCGGCCTGCTGACCGGGGCGCCGCCATGAATCTTGCCGAGACCCTCAATCTGGGTTGCCTGTGCCGCACCCTGAACCCCGAGCGCCTGCGCCAGCAGCTGGAAACCGACCCCAGCCTGCAGGGCATGCTGGCCGGGCTGGCCACAACACACCCGCACCTGTTTTCCGAGACGGCGGTGTTTCTGGACCCGGCCATCCGCGCGACGCTGGGCCAGGCGATTGCCGCCATCGAAGGCGTGATCGCCCTGCCCGCCTACCAGCAAGCGGCGCTGGCCCAGGCGCCTGACATTGCCCGCCATGATTTCGGCCCCGCCGGTGTGTTCATGGCCTATGACTTTCACCTGGGTGCCGACGGCCCGCGCCTGATCGAAATCAACACCAACGCCGGCGGCGCGCTGCTCAACGCCGCGCTGGCACGCGCGCACCGCGACTGCTGCGAACCCATGCAGGGACTGACGGATGGGTCGAGCGACCTGACGCGGCTGGATGAAACCTTTGTCGCCATGTTCCGCGCCGAGTGGCAGGCCCAGCGTGGCGCGCAGCCACTGCGCAGCGTGCTGATCACCGACGATGCGCCGGAGGCCCAATACCTCGCGCCTGAATTCACACTGGCACGGCAGTTGTTCCTGGCGCACGGCATCACCGCCGCCGTGGGTGATGCGCGTGAACTGCAATGGAAAGACGGCGCCTTGTGGCACCCGGCCCTGCCTGCGGGCCTGGCGGTGGATCTGGTCTACAACCGCCTGACCGACTTCAGCCTGGCCGAGCCGGCCCATGCCGCCCTGCGCAGCGCCTATGTGGCGGGCGCGGCGGTCGTCACGCCGCACCCGCACGCGCACGCGCTGTACGCCGACAAGCGCAACCTGATCACCCTCGGCGACGATGCGCTGCTGGCCTCCTGGGGCGTGTCGGCCGAAGACCGGCGCCTGCTGCAGGCGGTGGTTCCGCACACCGAACTCGTCACCGCCGACCATGCGGACGACCTTTGGGCTCGTCGCCGGCAACTCTTCTTCAAACCCGTGGCGGGTTTCGGCGCCAAGGCCGCCTACCGCGGCGACAAACTCACCAAAAGTGTCTGGGCCCACATCACTGCGGGCGGTTTCATCGCCCAGGCGCTGGTGCCACCCAGTGAAAGACTGGTCGATGTAGATGGTGTGGCGACGCGCCTGAAGCTGGACCTACGCGCCTACACCTACCGCGGCCAGGTGCAGCTGCTGGCGGCGCGCACCTACACCGGCCAGACCACCAACTTCCGCACCGCCGGCGGCGGCTTTTCACCGGTGGTGGTGGTGCCAGCGCTGGAGGGTCGCCTGCCTGCGCCGCGGCCAGCCGTGCCTGCCGCTGAAGGCCCCTGCGCCGCGACGGCTGGTGCGGTTTTCTGACCCCCCAAGTGGTCAGGCAAGTCATGGACACCGCACAGCCATGAAAAAACCACACGTCCCTGTCATTGCGGGCCTGACCCGCAATCCATGCTGCACCCAACCTTCGCCCTGCGTCATGCCGCCGTCATGGATTCCGAATCAAGTCGGGAAAAACAGACCGGGCGAGAGGCGCCACTGAGCCACCGTTCTGCCAATAACTTTCTTTCTGGAGAATTTCCCATGTCCGCGCGCCCCGTCAACGTCCTGTTTTTATGCACGCACAATTCAGCCCGCTCCATCCTGGCCGAAGCCACACTCAACCACCTCGGCAAAGGGCGCTTCCGGGCCTTTTCGGCCGGCAGCAGCCCACGCGACAACCAGCAGCCCAACCCGCTGGGCCTGCAGGCGCTCAAGAACGCAGGCATTTCAACCGAAGGCCTGCGCAGCAAGAGCTGGGACGAGTTTGCTGCTGCTGATGCACCGCACATGGATCTGGTGATCACCGTCTGCGACAACGCCGCCGGCGAGGTCTGCCCCTACTGGCCCGGCCAGCCGGCCACCGCGCACTGGGGTTACGCCGATCCGTCGGAGGTCGAGGGGGACGAGGCAAAAAAACGCGAGGCTTTCCGCCAGACCCTGCTGGCCCTGCACCGCCGTCTGGAATTGCTGATCAACCTGCCGCCCGAAAAACTCGAGCGCGCCATGGTGCAGCAAACCGCGCGCGACCTGGCCAGCCAGGCCTGATCAAGCCATTCAAAAAAAAGGAAGAGCCATGGGATTGTTTGAACGTTACCTCACCGTCTGGGTGGCCCTGGGCATCGCGGCCGGCGTGGGCCTGGGCCTGCTGGCACCCACAGCCTTTGAGGGCATTGCCGCGCTGGAGATCGCCCATGTCAACCTGGTGGTCGCCGTGTTCATCTGGGTGATGATTTACCCGATGATGATCCAGATCGACTGGTCGGCGGTGAAAGACGTGGGCAAAAAACCGCGCGGCCTGCTGCTGACACTGGTGGTCAACTGGCTCATCAAGCCCTTCACCATGGCCGCGCTCGGTGTGCTGTTTTTCCAGTACATTTTTGCACCCTGGGTCGACCCGCAGTCGGCCAGCGAATACATCGCCGGCATGATTCTGCTCGGCGTGGCGCCCTGCACGGCCATGGTGTTTGTCTGGAGCCAGCTGGTCAAGGGGGACGCCAACTACACGCTGGTGCAGGTCTCGGTCAACGACCTGATCATGGTGGTGGCCTTTGCGCCGATCGCCGCCTTCCTGCTCGGCGTGACCAACATCACCGTGCCCTGGGAAACACTGGTGCTCTCCACCGTGCTGTACGTGGTGCTGCCGCTGGCGGCGGGCATGGCGACGCGGCATGTGCTGCAGCGCCGCTCGGCGCACGCCGTGGCCGACTTCGTGGCAACACTCAAGCCCTGGTCGGTGATCGGGCTGATTGCCACCGTGGTGCTGCTGTTCGGCTTCCAGGCCGAAACCATTGTGGCCAGGCCGCTGGTGATCGCGATGATCGCGGTGCCGCTGATCGTGCAGAGCTACGGCATCTTCGTCATCAGTTATATCGCGGCCAAGGCCTTGAGCCTGCCGCACAACGTGGCCGGCCCGGCCTGCCTGATCGGCACCTCCAACTTTTTCGAGCTGGCCGTCGCGGTGGCGATTTCGCTGTTCGGCCTGCAATCGGGCGCGGCACTGGCCACCGTGGTCGGCGTGCTGGTCGAGGTGCCGGTCATGCTCTCCCTGGTGGCCATCATCAACCGCACACCGCACTGGTTTGCACCGCAACGCGCCTGAGGGGCGGCAGCGGCAACAACGCCGCAGCCACCGCCACCGGATGGCTGGACTTCTGATCGAATCGGCCTCCAACCCTTTCTGCACCTGCGACATCAGATATCTTTTTGATAGCAATCAAAGGCTCTTCAAGCTGCCGGGGCATGGCGCGCATGGCACGGGCCCGGCCCAACTGATTCAGCGCGCCCTCAGGCCAGCCACTTCTGCAGAAACTGTGCCTGGCCCATGGCCGGGTCGAGCTGATAACCGGCAAAACCCATCCGTTCGTAGAGCGTGATCGCGCTGCGGTTGCCCTGCAGCACCTCCAGCGTCAGCTTGCAGGCACCACGTTCTTTTGCAATCTCTTCCACCCGCACCAGCATCTGCTCGCCGACCCGCCGGCCGCGGTGGCTGGGCAGCACCACCACGTCGTGCACATTGACCAGCGGCCGGCAGGCAAACGTAGAAAAACCCTCGATGCAGTTGACCAGCCCGACCGGCTGCGTGCCATCGAAGGCCAGCACGCTGAAGGCCTGGGACCGCGCGGCCAGTTCCGCCACCAGGTGGGTTCTGGCGAACTCGCTCAGGGGCTGGCCGCCGCCGGCCGGGTCCCGCGCGTAGGCGTCGAGCAGGAAGACCAGCGCGTCGGCGTGTGCGGGGTCGCGGTAGTCAACCCGGCTGATGCGCAGGCCGGAAGCGGCGATATCGGTCATGGGGAGGTGCCCTGTGGAAAAGTGGATGCGGTGATTCTAAGCAGCGGGCCCGCGCCCCGACCGCGACACCCTCTGCGAAGTTGCAGAGAAAAACGGCCGCCAGCCCCTACAGGCAAAGCGACGACAGCTATCAAAAACAGAGCGATGTGCGCTGGCAGACAGTCGCCGCCAGCGCTTTCCGCCACGGTAAGTACCAGGCCGTCGCTCTTTACCGGACATTTACGAAGCCCTTTCCGGCGCTACACCTGCCTGCGAAGCCTTGCAGTGATAATTCCCCGGCGAGCTGAAAAATACACGCTGGCAGTGCCAAGGCGCCGCTGGTGACAACCCCCATCAAACACAAAAAAGTGCCGCGCCAGACTGCTGGTGCGGTGGGCAACAAGGACAGCTGATGGACCCGACATCTGAGGCGCCGATCGCCGGCCCCGAGACCCTCCCCCGCAAACGCCTGAGCCGCCGCGCCATCCTGATTGGCAGCGTGATTGCGGTGATCGCGCTGGCCGGCACCAGCTGGCTCGCCTGGCACCTGACCCATCCCGCCGCAGACAGCAGCACCACCGCCCCCGGCGGCGGCGCCCGCCGCGGCCCGCCGGCCACCACGGTCGGCGTCGCCACCGCCGAGCGGGCCAGCATTCCCATCCTTCTGGACGCCCTGGGCACGGTCACACCGCAAGCCACGGTCAAGGTGCGCCCGCAGGTCTCCGGTGTGCTGCAGAAAGTGCTGTTCAAGGAAGGGCAGATGCTGCGCGCCGGCGAACTGATGGCCACCATCGACCCGCGCCAGTTTGAACTCGCCCTGCAGCAGGCCAGCGGCCAGCGCCAGCGCGACGAGGCTCAACTCGACAGCGCACGTGTCACGCTGCAGCGTTTCAGGACCCTCTTGGGCCAGGACTCGATTGCTCGCCAGGAGGTCGACTCCCAGGCCGCGCTGGTCAAGCAGCTGGAGGGCACGGTTGTGATCGACAAGGCCAACGAGGGCGCGGCCCGCCTGAACCTGGGCTACACCCGGGTGGTCGCGCCGGTCAGCGGCCGCGTCGGCCTGCGCGCCGTGGACGTCGGCAACGTGGTGAACCCCAGCGATGCCAATGGCATTGCCCTGATCACCCAGGTCACCCCGATTGACGTGGTGTTTTCCATTCCGCAGGACCAGGTCGGCGAATTGCAGCAGGCCGTCAGCGCCGGCAGCGTGATGAAGGTCACCGCGCTCGACCGCACCCGCTCGGGCACGCTGGACACCGGCGTGTTTGCCTCGCTCGACAACCAGATCGACACCACGACCGGCACGGTCAAGGCCAAGGCGCGTTTTGCCAACAGCCAGCTCACGCTGTTTCCGAGCCAGTTTGTCAATGTGCAGTTGCTGGTCCGCACCATCGACAACGCCGTGGTGGTGCCAGTCACCGCCGTGCGCCTGGGCAGCAGCGGCGACTATGTGTATGTGCTCAATGCCGCCGAGCGCACCGTGAGCCTGCGCCCCGTCAAACGCGGACCGGCCACGGTGGACAAGATCGTGATCGCCTCCGGCCTGCAGGTGGGCGAACGCGTCATCACCGAGGGTGCCGACCGGCTCAAGGACGGCGCCCGCGTGGTGCTGCCGGGCGATGCCCCGGGCGGCGGCGGTCGCGCCGCGGGCGGGCGCCGGCCCCAGGGCGCGGCGTCGGCCCCGCGCGGCGACGCCAGTGCGCCCGCCGGCGCTGCCACGCCGCAAGCCAGTGCCTCTGCACCGGCAGGCGCCCCCGCCGTGGCCGCGCAGAGGCCGGCCGCCGCGGCCACCCCGCCTTCGGCGCAGCAGCGCCAGCGATTCCTCGACCAGGTGAAGGACGACCCGGAGGCACTGGCACGCCGCCAGGCCCTGCTTGCGCAGATCGACCGCGGCGACCCGGCCGCGTTGGCGCGCTGGCAGCAGATCATGGAACGGCGGCGCCAGGGTGCCCCGGCGCCGGCACCATGACGGCCCCCAGGCGCCTGCCCGCATGAGCCCGTCGAGTCCCTTCATCCAGCGGCCGGTCGCCACCGCGCTGCTGATGGTGGCCATCGTGCTGGCCGGCCTGGTCGGCTTCAAATTCCTGCCGCTGTCGGCCCTGCCGCAGGTGGACTACCCGACCATCCAGGTCCAGACGCTGTACCCCGGCGCCAGCCCCGAGGTGATGGCGCAAACCGTGACCGCGCCGCTGGAGCGCCAGTTCGGTCAGATGGCCGGGCTGCAGCGCCTGAGCTCGACCAGCGCGGCCGGCGTCTCCATTGTCACCTTGCAGTTCGGCCTGGGCCTGGGCCTGGACGTGGCCGAGCAGCAGGTGCAGGCGGCCATCAACGCCGGCGGCTCGCTGCTGCCGGCCGACCTGCCGGCGCCGCCGGTGTATGCCAAGGTGAACCCGGCCGACGCGCCGGTGCTCACGCTGGCGATCACCTCCGACAGCCTGCCGCTCACGGAGGTGCAGAACATCGTCAACACCCGGCTCGCACTCAAGATCAGCCAGGTCAGCGGCGTCGGCCTGGTCTCGCTCAGCGGCGGCCAGCGGCCCGCGGTGCGCATCCAGGCGGACACGCGCGCCCTGGCGTCTTACGGTCTCGGGCTTGATTCGCTGCGCACGGCGATTGCGGCAGCCAATGCCAACGGCGCCAAGGGCAGCATCGACGGGCCGACACGTTCGTACTCCATCAATTCCAACGACCAGTTGCTGGCAGCAAGCGAGTACAAGAATCTGGTCATTGCCTTTCGCAACGGCGCGGCGGTGCGTGTCGCCGATGTGGCGCAGGTCGTGGACAGCGCTGAAAACGTCAAGCTCGGCGCGTGGTCAGGCCTGAAGCCGGCCATCATCCTGAACGTGCAGCGCCAGCCCGGCGCCAACGTGATTGCCACGGTGGACGCGATCAAGGCGCGCCTGCCCGAGCTGCAGGCCGGCCTGCCGACCGCCATGAAGGTCGATGTGCTGAGCGACCGCACCACCGGCATACGCGCCTCGGTGCTGCATGTGGAGATCGAGCTGCTGCTGGCCGTGGTCATGGTGGTGCTGGTGATTTTTGCGTTTTTGCGCAACATTCGCGCCACCGTGATTGCCAGCCTGGCCGTGCCGATTTCGCTGATCGGCACCTGCGGCGCCATGTATTTGCTGGGCTACAGCCTGAACAACCTGAGCCTGATGGCGCTGACGATTGCCACCGGCTTTGTGGTCGATGACGCGATCGTGATGATAGAAAACATCTCGCGCTACATCGAAAAAGGCGAGGCGCCCATGGCCGCTGCGCTCAAGGGCGCGCAGCAGATCGGCTTCACCATCATCTCGCTGACGGTCTCGCTGATCGCCGTGCTGATTCCGCTGCTGTTCATGGGCGACGTGGTCGGCCGGCTGTTTCGCGAGTTCGCGGTCACGCTGGCCATCACCATCCTGATCTCGGCGGTGGTGTCGCTCACGCTGGTGCCCATGATGTCGGCCAGATGGTTGAAAGGAGCCCCCACGCTCCCCGCTTCGCGTGGTTCGCTGCCCCCCGAGGGGGCCACTGCGCCTGCGGCCCGGCAAAGCCGGTTCCGCGGCCCTGGCTGGACTGGAGATCGCGCCCCCACGCTCAGCACGCGGCTGCAGAAATTTTTTGACGGCGTGATCACGCGTTACGACCAGTCGCTGACCTGGGTGCTCAGGCGCCAGGGCCTGACCCTGATCGTGGCGCTGGCAACGCTGCTGCTCACCGTGCTGCTCTATGTGCTGATTCCCAAGGGCCTGTTCCCGACGCAGGACACCGGCCAGTTGCAGGCCCGCATCGAGACCTCCCAATCGGTGTCCTATGCACGCATGGCCGAGTTGCAGCAGGCCGCGGCCAAAGCCATCCTGGAAGACCCCGATGTGGCCACCCTGAGTTCCTTCATCGGCGTGGATGCCGCCAACAACACCATGCTGCACACCGGCCGCATGCTGATCAACCTCAAACGCACACGCAGCAGCAGCCAGCAGGAAACCATGGACCGGCTGCAGCGCCGGGCCGGCGCGGTGGCCGGCGTCACCATGTACCTGCAGCCCACGCAGGACCTGACCATCGACGCCGAAACCGGCCCGACGCAGTTCCGCGTTTCGCTGGAGGGGTCGGACACGGCCACGGTGGCGCTGTGGGCCAACAAGCTGGCGCAGCGCATGCAGGAATTGCCGACGCTGCGCAACATCGCCTCGGACGCCGGCGCCACCGGTGCCTCGGCCTACATCTCGGTGGACCGCGACACCGCCTCGCGCGTGGGCGTGACGACTTCGGCGATTGACGACGCGCTGTACAGCGCTTTTGGCCAGCGCATCGTCTCGACGATTTTTACCGAAACCAACCAGTACCGCGTGATCCTCGAGGCCCTGCCCGACCCCCTGATGACCGCGGCCTCGCTGGGCAGCCTGCCCCTCAAGACCGGCTCGGGCGTCACCACCCCGCTGGCCAGCATCGCCACCATCACCGAGCAGCCCGCGCCGCTGCAGATCACCCGCGTGGCCCAGTACCCGGCGACGACGCTGGGCTTCGACACGGCACCGGGCGTGTCACTCGGCAAGGCGGTGGGTGAGGTCAAACAGGCAGCGAAGGACATCGCCCTGCCCGCCAGCGTGACCCTGACCTTCCTGGGTGCAGCGGGGGCCTACCAGACCTCGCTGTCCAGCCAGTTGTGGCTGATCCTAGCGGCGGTGATCTGCGTCTACATCGTGCTCGGCGTGCTGTACGAAAGTTATATTCACCCGCTGACGATTCTCTCGACCCTGCCCTCGGCCGGTGTGGGTGCGCTGCTGGCCCTGATCATCAGCGGCTCCGACCTCGGGGTGATCGGCATCATCGGCATCATCCTGCTGATCGGCATCGTGAAAAAGAACGCGATCATGATGATCGACTTCGCCATCGACGCCGAACGCAGCGAAGGCAAGTCGCCGCAGGAAGCGATTCACCAGGCGGCCCTGCTGCGCTTCCGGCCCATCCTCATGACCACCCTGGCCGCGCTGTTTGCCGCGGTGCCGCTGATGCTGGGCTGGGGTGAAGGGGCCGAGTTGCGCCGGCCGCTGGGCCTGGCCATCTTCGGCGGGCTCATCGTCAGCCAGGTGCTCACACTGTTCACGACGCCGGTGATTTATCTGGCGTTTGACAGGATGGGGCAGAGGTTCAGGCGGAGGGGTTCGGTGTGAACGCCCTCCTTCCGCGGTTCGTCATCCCGGACTTGATCCGGGATCCATGCTCGAAGACCACCACCGTTCTGGCAGAGCTTGTCGAAGCCGTCTTTCCCTCCTGCGTTGGAGGTTCGCCAGCAAGCCGGGGGTTGCCCGGCGGCAACTCACTTTTCTTTTGCGTCGCCAAAAGAAAAGTAAGCAAAAGAAAAGGCGACCCTGCTGTCTGCGTCCCCTTCGCTTCGCTGCGGGGCAACCTGCGGTGCTCGGTCCAGCCGGGGCCGGGCTCGAACTCGCTACGCTCAGACAATCGCCCGTCCTTATCCGTCTGGACCTCCGCTCCTCGGCGCAGCCAGAAGGGGGATGGGGTCGGGAGCGGGTTCGGATCCGCAATCAGGCTCCGGCGAGGACGCGCTTTGCGCATCCTCGCCTCCCCGCACCCTAACCCGCATTTATTCCCCCACCCGTTAGGCTGGGCCGAGGAGCGCAGGCAAAAGCGGATCAGGGCTCGCGATTGTTTGAGCCGAAGGCGAGTTCGAGCGAGACCCCGCTTTTGCCGAGCACCGCAGGTTGCCCGCAGCGAAGCGGAGGGACCCAGACTGTCGGGTCGCCTTTCTTTTGGGTACTTTTCTTTGGCGACGCAAAGAAAAGTGCCTCGCCCGCCGGGGCGAGACCCGGCTTGCAGGCAGTCCGCAGACCTGCGAGTCGAAGATGATTCCAGGCCCTCGACGAGGAGGAGAAAGTGAACCTCTCCGAACCCTTCGTCCGCCGCCCGGTAGCCACGGTGCTGCTGACGATAGGCCTGGCCCTGGCCGGCATAGGTGCGTTCTTCGTGCTGCCGGTCTCGCCACTGCCGCAGGTGGATTTCCCGACGATTTCGGTCAATGCTTCGCTGCCCGGTGCCAGTCCATCCACCATGGCCAGCAGTGTGGCGACGCCGCTGGAGCGGCGGCTGGGCACGATTGCGGGTGTCAACGAAATGACGTCCAGCAGCGGCACGGGCTCGACCCGCATCAGCCTGCAGTTCGACCTGAACCGCAAGATCGATGCGGCGGCGCGCGAGGTGCAGGCCGCCATCAATGCCTCGCGTGCCGACCTGCCCGCCACGCTGCGCAGCAACCCGACCTACCGCAAGGCGAACCCGGCGGCGGCGCCCGTCATCATCCTTGCGCTGACCTCCAAAACGCGCGCGCCGGGCCAGATCTATGACGAAGTCTCCAACCTGGTGCAGCAGAAAATCACCCAGGTGCCGGGCGTCGGTGATGTCGAGCTCGGCGGCGGCTCGCTGCCGGCCGTGCGGGTGGACCTGCTGCCGTTTGCGCTGAACCGCTACGGCGTGAGCATGGAAGACGTGCGCGCCGCCCTGCAGGCGTCCAACGCCAACCGGCCCAAGGGGGCGATTGAAGGCAATGGCCAGCGCCTGCAGATCTATTCGGGCGCCAGCACGGCCAGCGGCGGGCGCAAGGCGGCCGACTACCGCGACCTGGTGGTGGCGTGGCGCAACAATGCAGCGATCCGCCTGCGCGACGTGGCCGAGGTGGTGGACGGTGTGGAGAACATCAACACCCTGGGCCTGTTCAATGGCGAGCCGGCCGTGATTGTGCTGGTCACGCGCCAGCCCGATGCGAATGTGATCGCCACGGTGGACGGCGTGCGCGCCCTGCTGCCCGAGCTGCAGGCGCAATTGCCGCAGGACGTGGTGCTGCAGGTCGCCTCGGACCGCACCAACTCGATCCGCGCCTCGCTCAAGGAGATCGAAATCACGCTGCTGATCTCGATCGCGCTGGTGGTGCTGGTGGTCAGTGCTTTTTTGCGCAGCGCACGCGCCACCGTGATTCCCGCCGTGGCCACCGTGGTCTCGCTGCTGGGCACCTTCGGCGTGATGTATTTCCTGGGCTTCAGCCTGAACAACCTGAGCCTGATGGCGCTCACGGTGGCCACCGGTTTTGTGGTGGACGACGCCATCGTGGTGCTGGAAAATACCAGCCGGCACATCGAGGCCGGCATGGACCGTTTCAAGGCCGCGCTGCTGGGCGCGCGCGAGGTGGGTTTCACCGTGCTGTCCATCAGCCTGTCGCTGGTGGCGGTGTTCATCCCGCTGCTCTTCATGGGCGGCCAAACCGGCCGGCTGTTCCGCGAGTTTGCGGTGACGCTGTCGGCGGCGGTGCTGATCTCGCTGCTGATCTCGCTGACCACCACGCCGATGATGTGCGCCTGGCTGCTCAAACCCGACGCCCATACGACGCCCCCGGGGCGGGTGGCGCGCTGGTTCGAGGCGGCGTTCAGGCGCCTGCACCGCGGCTACGAGATCAGCCTCGACTGGGCACTGGCCAGCCGCGCCATCGTGATGCTGAGCCTGCTGGGCGTCATTGCGCTCAATGTCTACCTGTTCGTCGCCATCCCCAAGGGCTACTTTCCGCAGCAGGACACCGGGCAGATCAGCGGCGGCATACGCGCGGACCGCAGCATTTCCTTCCAGGCCATGCAGACCAAACTCAAGGCGCTGGTGGACATCATCCGCGCCGACCCGGCGGTCGATACCGTGGTCGGTTTTACCGGCGGTTCGCGCGCCGGCGGCGGCTTCATGTTCATCAACCTCAAGCCGGTGAGCCAGCGCACGGACAAGGGCCAGGCGGTGATCGCGCGGCTGCGCCCGCAGCTGGCGCAGATCACCGGCATCACCCTGTTTCTGAACCCGGTGCAGGACCTGCGCGGCGGCGGGCGGGCCAGCAACTCCACCTATCAGTACACCCTGAAGAGTGACAACAACAACGACCTGAAAATCTGGGCGACACGCCTGGCCGAGCAGATGAAGCTGCAACCGGCGCTGACCGACGTGGACACCGACCAGCAGGAAAATGGCGTGGAGACCATGGTCACCGTGGACAAGGACAGCGCGGCGCGGCTGGGCATCAGTTCACGCGACGTGGACAACGCGCTGTACAACGGTTTCGGCCAGCGCCAGGTCGCCACCATTTATGCCGACCTGAACCAGTACAAGGTCATCATGGGTGTGGCGCCGCGCTACATCCAGAGCCCGGAATCGCTGAAAGACATCTATGTTCCCGCCAAAGGCGGCAGCGGCACGACCCTCGCCGCGGCAGCCCCGGCCACCGGCACCAGCGTGGTCAACCCGGCGCTGCGCGACCCCTCCTCGGGCCAGGCGCTGAGTGCAGCGGTGACCACCATGGTGCCGCTCTCAGCAATTGCGAGCTTCAGCGAAAACCCGACGGCGGCGTCGATCAGCCATGAAGACGGCGAACTCTCCACCACGGTGTCCTTCAACCTGGCCGAGGGCATCCCGCTCAGCCAGGCCCAGGACGCCGTCAAGCAGGCCGAAGCCGAGATCCGCCTGCCCACCAACGTGCGCGGCAGTTTTTCAGGGACGGCGCTCAGTGCCCAGCAATCGCAAAACGAGCAGCCCCTGCTGATCCTGGCGGCGCTGATCGTGATCTACATCGTGCTGGGCATCCTGTACGAAAGCCTGGTGCACCCGATCACGGTGCTGTCCACCCTGCCCTCGGCCGGCGTGGGTGCGGTGCTCGCGCTGATGCTGTTCAAGATGGAGTTTTCCATCATCGCGCTGATCGGTGTCTTTCTGCTGATCGGTATCGTCAAGAAAAATGCCATCCTGATCATCGACTTCGCGATCGAGGCCGAGCGCTCGCGCGGCCTGTCGGCCGTCGAGGCGGTGCGCGAGGCCTGCCTGCTGCGCTTCCGGCCCATCCTGATGACCACGCTGGCCGCCATCCTGGGCGCGCTGCCGCTGGCCATCGGGTTTGGCGAGGGTGCCGAGCTGCGCCGGCCGCTGGGCATTTCCATCATCGGCGGGCTGATCGCCAGCCAGCTGCTCACGCTGCTGACCACGCCGGTGGTCTACATCCTGCTCGACAAGCTGCGCCGCCGCAGCCCGTCCGAGCGCCACCTGAGCCGTCACCCCGATGATGCCAGCGCACCACCACCCGGTGTGCCGCTGCAACTGCAATGAGGCCCGCCATGCGACCCAGATTCACGCTTTACCCCATCGCCGCTGCGCTTGTCGTCCTGCTCGGCGGCTGCGCCGTCGGCCCCAGCTACCAGCGGCCGCTCACGCCCGAGGTCAGTAGCTACAAGGAGGCCGAAGGCTGGGTGCCCGCCGCACCGGCCGATGCGCTGGAACGCGGCCCCTGGTGGTCGCTGTTCGGCGACCCGGTGCTCGACCAGCTGGCCGCGCGGGTGGATGTGTCCAACCAGAATGTGGCGGCCGCCGTCGCGGCCTACGCGCAGGCCCGTGCCCTGGTGCGCGAGCAGCGCGCGTCCCTCTTTCCGGCGGTCACGCTGGGCGGCGGCGCCACCCGCTCCGGCAGCAGTGGCAGCAGTGGCAGCGGCAGCAGCAGCATCGGCAGCACAGGCACGACCAGCACCTCCGGCGGGCGTACCGGCAACAACTACCAGCTCAGCATAGGCGGCAGCTGGGAGCCCGACGTCTGGGGCCGTCTCGGCCGCGCGGTTGATGGGGCCAGCGCGGGCGCCCAGGCCAGCGCCGCTGACCTGGCCTCGGCCAAACTGTCGGCGCAAGGTGAGCTGGCCATCAACTACTTTTCGCTGCGCCAGCTGGACGCGCAAAAAGGCCTGCTCGAGGACACCCTCACCGGCTACCGACGCGCACTGGAAATTGCCCAGAACCGCTACAACGCCGGCATTGTCGGCAAGACCGATGTGCTGCAGGCGCAAACCCAGCTCGCCAATGCCCAAGCCGACGATGCCGGCCTGGTGCGGCAGCGCGCGCAGCTCGAGCATGCGATCGCCGTGCTGGTCGGCGAAGCCCCTGGCAATTTCTCGCTCACCCGCGCGGCGTGGAAGCCTTCCGTGCCCGAGGTTCCGGTGGGTGTGCCATCCACGCTGCTGCAGCGCCGGCCCGACATCGCTGCGGCCGAACGCCGCGTGGCGGCCGCCAACGAGCAGATCGGCATCGCCAAAAGCGCTTATTACCCCAAGCTGTCCCTGAGTGCTTCCTATGGCTTGGGCGCCAGCCGCGTGGCGGACCTGTTCAGCGCGTCCAGCACGGTCTGGTCGCTGGGCCTGTCGGCCGCGCAGGTGCTGTTCAATGCCGGGGCCACGGGCGCCCGCGTGGAAGGCAGCGAGGCGGCCCACGCACAAACCGTGGCGCGTTATCGGCAAACCGTGCTGGCCGCCTTCCAGGATGTCGAGGACCAGCTGGCCGCCACCCGCGTGCTGCTCACCCAGCAGGAGCTGCGCCGCCAAGCCTCCGCCTCGGCCGACCAGGTCGAGCAGCAGGTGCTCAACCGCTACCGCAGCGGCCAGGTCGGCTACACCGAAGTCATTGCCGCGCAGGCCACTGCCCTGAGCGCGCGCCGCGCACTGGTGCAGGCCATGGCCGACCGCCAGACCACCGCCGTGGCGCTGATCCAGTCGCTCGGCGGCGGCTGGCAGGCGGAGCCATCCCCCTGAGTGATCCGGCCACGCTCCGTTTTCAGTAGCCCCCAGCGCAGGTATTCCCTGGGCTGCAGGCCTGAAACTTGTAAAGATCCACACAGGTCCCCGGCCCGGCGGGCGGCTTCCGGCACACAGTGTTGACCTGCGTCAGTATGTGTTTCAGGCAGACAAGCCATAGTGGCAGCACGACCGAGAAGGAGCGACCCATGAAGCTGTTGACCGACCTGTTCTCCACCGACTACGGCATCATGACCGTCATCGGCATTGCCTTCATGATAGGCATGGGCGTGTTTTTCTTCATGCTGTTCATGGGCAAGATGGACCAGGACGCCAAACGCGCCGGTCAATAGGCCCGGCCCGGGGCTGCCCCTTCCTCGCCGCGACTGGCCGGTGGCCGACCCTTGGCACAACGCTGCTACATCGCCATGTAGCGGCCGGGCCGGTGGTTGATGGCCAGGGCCAGGTTCAGTACCACGGCGCCCAGCACCGACAGCGCCACCCGCTGCCAGTCGGTCACCCACAACGCACCCAGCACGATCAGGCCGTCCATGGCCATCTGCACCTTGCCGGCGCGCCAGCCCAGGCGATCCTGCAGGTAAAGCACCACGATGTTCAGCCCGCCCAGGCTGGCGCCATGGCGAAACACGATGAGCATGCCCGCGCCGCAGAGCAGTCCCCCCAGCACCGCCGCCAGCGCGGGCGACAGGTAGCCGAAGGCCAGCCCCTGCGGCAGAACCCAGGTGAACAGCGACAGCAGGCCCACGGCCGCAAAGGTCTTGAGGGTGAAGGCCAACCCCATGCGCCGCCAGGCAAAAACATAAAAAGGCAGGTTCACCACAAAAAACGCGAGGCTGAAACTCAGGCCGGTGGCGTAGTGAATCAGGAAAGCGATGCCGGCCGTGCCGCCCGTCAACAGTCCGGCATGGCCAAACATGACCACGCCCAGCGCCACAAACAGGGTGCCCGTGGTGAGGGCCTGCACATCTTCGTGCAGGCGGTGCCGCGGTACGCCCATGGCGCCGGCCGCAACGGCAGGCGCGGTGCTCATGCCGTCTGCGCGGTCGATGCAGGTGCCTGGGTGTCGGTGCAACTGGCGCCGCCACAACCGTGAATGATGTCCCTGGGCAAGGCCGCGGGCATGGCCACCACGCCCGTGACCGGGTCGTAACCGATGCCGCGCAGGTGCAGGGCCAGCGCGGCATCCATGGTCTGGGCGTGCTGGGGAAACCAGAGTGCGAGTTCACGTGCCATGTCGCGCAGCATCTTCAGGTTGCCGGATTCGCCGCCGGCCAGGCCTTCACGCATGACCTGCAGCACGACCTTGTGCTGCACGCTGTGGCAGTTGGACGATGAAAACCGCGTGTCCTGCATCCAGCGGTCTTCCCGGCTGAAGTGCTCATCGGTGTGGTCCAGCAAGACGCGCCAGTGGGCCAGCAATGCGTGGTCTGCTGCGTTTTCCACCTGCGCCAGCAGGTCGAGAAATTCCCGGTGGGTGTCATCCATCGCGGGCAGGTCGAGCGCCAGCGCGTCAGACCATTCAAGATTCGGCATGTTCATGGCTCCGGCAGGGTAATGCGCAAGCTTACGCAATCCCCTGTGGAAAAACTTGATCCAGGTCATGAATCCATACGCCAGAGCGCATGGGCCCCGGTGTTACCGCCCCCTGAACTAATGTTCTTTGATAGCTGCTGGCGCCCGGCTACCCTGGGCCAGCGAGACTATTCATTCAAAACCCGGCGTCAACGCCTGACCGTGTCGGCCACACGTTCGGCGCACGCCAGGGCCTGGGCGGCGTCGCGCGCCTCCACCATGACACGCAGCAGCGGCTCGGTGCCGCTGGCGCGGATCAGCAGCCGGCCGCTGTCGCCAAGCTCGGCTTCAACGGTGCGGCTCATGTCTGCCAGGGTCGCGCTGCTTTTCCAGTCCTGCCCGGGCTGCAAGCGCACGTTGATCAGGGTCTGGGGAAACAGCGTGACGTCGGCCAGCAGTTGCGCCAGGCTTTTGCCGCTGCGCACACAGGCCTGCAAGACCTGCAGCGCGCTGATCAGGCCGTCCCCGGTGCTGTGTTTGTCCAGCGCCAGCAGATGGCCGGAGCCTTCGCCGCCGAGCAGCCAGCCGTGTTTTTCAAGTTCTTCCAGCACGTAGCGGTCACCGACCTTGGCGCGCACAAACTCGACGCCTCGCGCTTTCAGGGCCACTTCGACGGCCATGTTGGTCATCAGGGTGCCAACCGCGCCCGGCACCTTCTCGCCGCGCGCCAGGCGTTCGGCCACCATCAGGTACAGCACTTCGTCACCATTGAAAAGACGGCCCTGGGCGTCCACCAACTGCAGCCGGTCTGCGTCGCCGTCCAGCGCCACGCCGTAATCCGCCCCATAGGCTTTGACGGCCTTGATCAGCGCCTCGGGATGGGTCGCGCCGACCTCGTGGTTGATGTTCATGCCGTCGGGTGCGCAGCCGATGGCAATGACCTCGGCCCCCAGCTCATGAAAGACTTCGGGTGCAATGTGGTAGGCCGCACCGTGCGCCGCATCAACGACGATCTTCATGCCTTTGAGTGTCAGGTCATTGGCAAAGGTGCTTTTGCAGAACTCGATGTAGCGGCCGGCGGCATCGTCGAGCCGGCGCGTCTTGCCGAGGTTGGGCGAATCCGCCCACACCGGCGCCTGCTCCAGCACGGCCTCGACTTCCTGCTCCCAGGCGTCCGGCAGCTTGGCGCCCTGGGCGCTGAAAAACTTGATGCCGTTGTCGGGAAAGGGGTTGTGGCTGGCACTGATCACCACGCCCAGGCTGGCACGCTGCGTGCGCGTGAGGTAGGCCACGCCCGGTGTCGGCAAGGGCCCGAGCAGCACCACGTCAACGCCGGCGGAGTTGAACCCCGACTCCAGCGCACTCTCGAGCATGTAGCCGGAAATGCGGGTGTCCTTGCCAATCAGCACGGTGGGCCGGGCCTCGGTCTTTTTCAGCACGCGGCCGACCGCATGCGCCAGGCGGAGCACAAAATCGGGTGTGATGGGCGCCTGGCCCACCGTTCCGCGAATGCCGTCGGTGCCGAAGTATGTTCTGGTCATGGATGGATGTCCCTGGATGATCTGTTTCAATGTCGCCGTGAGCGGAAATTCTACGGTGCGCCGACCGGCCCGCTTGTAGGCTGCGGCGCCGTGGCAGCCAGCCAAACCTTCAGTGCCTGCGCGGTTTCGCGCACATCGTGCACACGCACCACCCGCGCACCGCGGTCCACGGCCAGCACGGCGGCGGTGACGCTGGGCACCATGCGGTCGATGATGTCGAACTGGGCCACCTGGGCCAGCGCGCTGCTGCTCACAGCGGCCAGCGAGGACTTGCGCGACCAGCCGGCCAGCAGCGGGTAACCGGCCGCGAGCAGCTCGCGCTGACGCGCCAGCAAAGCGAAATTCTGCGCCACGGTCTTGCCGAAACCAATGCCCGGGTCCAGCACGATGCGGCCGGCAGCGACGCCCAGCGCACGCAGCTCAGTCGCGGCCTGGGCCAGAAAAGCCAGCACCTGCGGCACCACGTCGCCCTCCATGGGTGCGGCCTGCATGGTCTGCGGTTCACGGTGCATGTGCATCAGGCAAACGCCACAGGTGGGGTGCGCGGCCACCACGGCGGCTGCGCCGGGCTGGCGCAGCGCCCAGATGTCGTTGATGACGTCAGCCCCCAGGCCCAGCACCGCGGCCATGACTTCGGGCTTGTAGGTGTCCACCGACACCGGCACGCCCAGGGTCACCGCATGGCGCACGACCGGCAGCACGCGAGCCAGCTCTTCGTCGAGCGGCACAGGCGGTGCTCCGGGACGGGTGGACTCGCCGCCGATGTCCAGCATGTCGGCGCCGTCCTTGACAAGCTGCTCGCAATGCACAAACGCGGACCGCTGCGCGCCTCCCGCAGAAAAGTATTTGCCGCCGTCCGAGAACGAATCAGGGGTGACGTTGACGATGCCCATCACACGGGGCTGGTCAAGGTCGATTTGAAAGCGCGAGGTTTGCCAGAGCATGGGGTATTGTCGAGCCAAAGAAAAACCGGGGACGTGCCCCGGTTGTCATGTGGATGGCGGTACTCAGGCCACCGTGGGTGCCGGGTCGGTCGTGACCGCCGGCGTGCCGCCGCTCGGACCACCGCTGCCGCCCACCGACGGGTTGCGCGGTGTCCAGTCTTTCGGTGGGCGCGGCTCCTTGCCGGCCATGATGTCGTCGAGCTGCTCGACGTCGATAGTCTCCCACTCCAGCAGGGCCTTGGCCATCGCGTGAATCTTGTCCTGGTTGTCCTCGATCAGCTTGCGCGCCTGGGCGTACTGCTGGTCGATGATGCGGCGCACCTCTTCGTCGACCTTTTTCAGCGTCGACTCGCTCATGTTGTTGGTCTTGGTGACCGAACGCCCCAGGAACACTTCGCCTTCGTTCTCGGCGTAGACCATGGGGCCCAGCGCCTCGCTCATGCCGTAACGCGTGACCATGTCCCTGGCCAGCGCGGTGGCGCGTTCGAAGTCGTTGCTGGCGCCGGTCGTCATCTGGTTCATGAAGACTTCTTCGGCGATGCGTCCGCCGAACAGCATGCTGATCTGGCTCAGCATGTACTCGCGGTCGTAGCTGTAGCGGTCCTGGGCCGGCAGGCTCATGGTGACGCCCAGCGCGCGGCCGCGCGGAATGATGGTGACCTTGTGCACCGGGTCGCACTTGGGCAGCATCTTGCCGAGCAGGGCGTGGCCCGACTCGTGGTAAGCCGTGTTCCTGCGCTCCGACTCGGGCATGACCATGCTCTTGCGCTCGGGGCCCATCAGGATCTTGTCCTTGGCTTTTTCGAAGTCCTGCATTTCCACGGTGCGCGCATTGCGGCGTGCGGCCATCAGGGCGGCTTCGTTGCAGAGGTTGGCCAGATCGGCGCCGGACATGCCGGGGGTGCCGCGGGCGATCACGCTGGCGTTGACGTCCTGGCCGAGCGGGACCTTGCGCATGTGCACATTGAGGATCTGCTCGCGGCCACGGATGTCGGGCAGCGTCACATACACCTGGCGGTCAAAACGGCCGGGACGCAGCAAGGCGGAATCGAGGATGTCGGGACGGTTGGTGGCAGCCACCACAATCACGCCGACATTGGTCTCAAAACCATCCATCTCGACCAGCATCTGGTTCAGGGTCTGTTCGCGCTCGTCGTTGCCGCCACCCAGGCCTGCGCCACGCTGGCGGCCGACGGCGTCGATCTCGTCGATGAAGATGATGCAGGGGGCGTTTTTCTTGGCGTTGTCGAACATGTCGCGCACGCGGGCCGCGCCCACACCGACAAACATCTCGACGAAGTCAGAACCGGAAATCGAGAAAAACGGGACCTTGGCTTCGCCGGCAATGCCTTTGGCGAGCAGGGTCTTGCCGGTACCCGGAGGGCCGACCAGCAACAGGCCGCGCGGAATGCGACCGCCCAGCTTCTGGAATTTTTGCGGGTCTTTCAGGAAGTCGACCACTTCCTTGACCTCTTCCTTGGCCTCGTCGCAGCCGGCAACGTCGGCAAAGGTCACGGTGTTGGTGGATTCGTCGAGCATGCGGGCCTTGGATTTGCCGAAGCTGAAGGCGCCGCCCTTGCCGCCGCCCTGCATTTGCCGCATGAAATAGATCCAGACGCCAATCAGCAGCAGCATCGGACCCCAGCTGACCAGCAGGGTCATCAGGAGCGAGCCTTCTTCACGCGGTTTGACATCGAACTTGACGTCATTGGCGATCAGGTCGCCGACCAGACCGCGGTCCAGGTAGGTGGCCGTGGTGCGGATGCGGCGATCGTCGGTCGTGACGGCCGAGATCTCGGTGCCGCCCTGCCCCTCCGCGATGGTCGCGGACTTGATGCGTTTGCCCTTGACCTCGTCAAGGAACTCCGAATAGCCAAGGTAATTCGTACCGGCGCCACCGCGTGTATCAAATTGCTTGAAAACGGTGAACAGCACCATGGCGATCACCAGCCAGATTGCAATTTTAGAAAACCACTGATTGTTCAAGGATGTCTCCGATAGAGGAACACAAGGCACATGCGCCTGATTTTAGGCGTTTCAAGGGCAAAAGCCGCATGTAAAGCCCGGGACATCCCTTGGTTTGAAGCGGGATTGCGGTATTTATTGCGTTTCAGCAAGCTCAGGCCGTTTCTGCCGGCCTGTTTTTCAGCCCCATGCCGACCAGAAAGGTTTCCGACGACTCCGAACGCGAGGCCTTGGGCTTGACGGGTTTGACCACCTTGAAGGTCTCCTTGAACAGCTTGACCAGCGGGCTGTAGGCGCCGCCATGGAACAACTTGACCACCAGCGCACCCTCGGGTTTGAGGTGCTGCACGGAAAAATCCACGGCCAGCTCCACCAGATGGGCGATGCGGGCGGCGTCGGCCGATTCAATGCCCGACAGGTTCGGCGCCATGTCGGAAATCACGACATCAACCTTGGTAAAGCCTTTGTCGGCGGCCAGCGTCTGCTCCAGAGTCTGTAACACCTCCGGTTCGCGGAAGTCCCCCTGGATGAACACCACCCCCTCGACCGGGTCCATTGGCAGGATGTCCAGCGCGATGATGCGCCCATTGAGTTCGCCGGCCGCCGCGCCCGCCGGCGAGAGCTTGCGGCGCGCGTACTGGCTCCAGGCGCCGGGCACGCTGCCCAGGTCCACCACACAGTAGCCGGGCTTGATCAGGCCCAGCATTTCATCGATTTCCTTGAGCTTGTAGGCCGCGCGGGCCCGGTAACCCTCTCTTTTGGCCAGCTTGACGTAGGTATCGTTGACGTGGTCATTCAGCCACGCTTTGTTGACCTTTTTGCTTTGGGTTTTTACTTTCATGCCTGTATTGTCCTCTTACCGAAACCCGGGCGCTGCGGCATCCCCAACGATAAATCAACGGCAGCGGCGGCTTCTAGGATAATCAGGGCATGGCTCAAATACAACTTACCCCTGCCCAGCGCAAAGACCACCGCGCCGAAGCGCACCACCTGGACCCCGTCGTGATGGTCGGCTCGGACGGCCTGACCGCCGCTGTCAAAAGGGAAATCGACCTGGCCCTGAAGGCGCACGGCCTGATCAAGGTCCGCGTGCAGTCGGACGACCGCCCCGCGCGCGAGGCCATGTTCCAGGCCCTGGCCGACGAGCTCGGCGCCGCGCCCATCCAGCACATCGGCAAGCTGCTGGTGCTGTGGCGCCCGATGCCTGAAAAGGAAAAAAAGGTCAACGAGGACCGCATGCCGGGTCCGCGCGACGTCAAGGTGCTGAAGAACAGCGCGCGTTACGGCCAGCGCCCCGAAGTCAAGACCCTGCGCGTGCTGGGCAACCAGCGCCTGACGCCGGGCGGCACCGTCAAACGTGCAAAACCGAAAAAGCAGCAAAGCGCCAAGAAACGCGCCCAGGGCTGAGCCGGCAGCGGCGTGATCCGCCCGGTCCTTGGCCCCTGGCCGCCCAGCGCGGCATTTCCTTTTTTTGTCTCGCGCTTCCCCTTTAGATCGGGTGCCTGCGCCCACAACTGATGGACATGACCACCTTGAACGCCTCCAACCCGCTTCTCGATTTTTCCGGCCTTCCGCTGTTTGACCGCATCGCGCCCGACCATGTGGGCCCTGCAGTCGACGTGTTGCTGGCACAGGCCGAAACGGCCCTCGAACGCGTCACCGCGCCGGACTTTCCGGCGCGCTGGGTCGACATTGCCGGCGTGCTGGACGTGGCCACCGAAAACCTGGGCCGGGCCTGGGGCGCGGTCAGCCACCTCAACAGCGTGGCGGACACCCCCGAACTGCGCGCCGCCTACAACGCCGCCCTGCCGCGCGTCACCGAGTTCTGGACCCGCCTGGGCGCCGACGAGCGGCTTTACGCCAAGTACAAGGCCATCGATGTGGCGTCGTTGAACCCCGAACAGCGCCAGGCACACAAAAACGCGGTGCGCAACTTCGTGCTGTCGGGCGCCGAACTCGTGGGGGCAGCCAAGGAACGGTTTGCCGCCATCCAGGAGCGCCAGGCCGAACTGAGCCAGAAATTCAGCGAAAACGCGCTCGACGCTACCGATGCTTACGCCTACTACGCCCGCGAAGACGAACTCGCCGGTGTGCCCGCCGACGTGGTCCAGACGGCCCGCGCGCAGGCCGAAGCCGAGGGCAAGGAGGGCTACAAGCTCACGCTCAAGATGCCCTGCTACCTGCCCGTCATGCAGTTTGCCGACAGCTCCGCCTTGCGCGAAACCCTGTACAAGGCCTACAGCACACGCGCCAGCGACCAGTCGCCGCCGGAGTTCAGCCGCTTCGACAACAGCGCCGTGATGCAGGAAATCCTCGCGCTGCGGCTCGAGGAAGCGCAGTTGCTCGGTTACCGCAATTTCGGCGAGGTTTCAGTGGTCCCCAAGATGGCCGATTCGCCGGAGCAGGTGATCAGCTTCCTGCGCGACCTCGGCCAGCGCGCCAGGCCCTACGGCCTCAAGGACGTGGCCGACCTGCGCACCTTTGCCGCGGAAAAGCTGGGACTGAAAGACCCGCAGCCCTGGGACTTCACCTGGATCGGTGAAAAACTCAAGGAAGCGCGTTACGCCTTCAGCGAGCAGGAAGTCAAACAATATTTCACCGCGCCCAAGGTGCTGGCCGGCCTGTTCAGGATTGTCGAGACGCTGTTTGAGGTGGCGATCCGCCCCGACACGGCGCTCGTCTGGAAGCCCGGCGTCGAGTTCTACCGCATCGAGCGGTACCCGGAAGCAACAAGCGACCGCTCGTTGCCAGGCGAACTGGTGGGGCAGTTCTACCTGGACCGTCCGGCGCGCACCGGCAAACGCGGCGGCGCCTGGATGGACGATGTGCGTGCCCGCTGGCTGCGCCCCGACACCGGCACGCTGCAGACGCCGGTCGCCCACCTGGTCTGCAACTTTGCCGACGGCGTGGGCGGCAAGCCCGCCCTGCTGACGCATGACGACGTGACCACGCTGTTCCACGAGTTCGGCCACGGCCTGCACCACATGCTGACCCAGGTCAACGAGCGCGATGTGTCCGGCATCAGCGGCGTCGAGTGGGACGCGGTCGAGCTGCCCAGCCAGTTCATGGAAAACTTCTGCTGGGAATGGGATGTGCTCAAACACATGACCGCCCATGTGGACACCGGCGAGCCGCTGCCGCGCGCCCTGTTCGACCGGATGCTGGCGGCCAAAAACTTCCAGAGCGGCATGCAGACCCTGCGCCAGATCGAGTTTTCGCTGTTCGACATGCTGCTGCATACCGAGTGGCAACCTGGCGGCGACGTGATGGCGCTGCTGGCCGGCGTACGCGAGGAGTACGCCGTGATCACCCCGCCGCCCTACAGCCGCACCGCGCATACATTCAGTCACATTTTTTCCGGTGGTTATGCGGCCGGTTATTACAGCTACAAATGGGCCGAAGTCCTCTCTGCAGACGCCTATGCGGCCTTCGAGGAAAGTGCACAAAGCGCCACACCCGCAGGTGTAAACACCGACGCCGAAGCCGGGTCCAGCCCCGTTAGTCTGGAAACTGGCAGAAAATACCGCCAGGCCATTCTGGAGGCCGGCGGCAGCCGCCCGGCGATGGAATCGTTCAAGGCCTTCCGTGGCCGTGAGCCTTCCATCGACGCGCTGCTGCGGCACCAGGGCATGGCGTGAGTGACCTCAAACGGAGTGATGCATGACCTCGAACGCTATCAAATTTGCAGCAGTTAGCGCAGTATTGATGCTGGCTTCCGGCACATTTTCTTCTCTTTCCCAGGCTCAGCCCGTCTACCGCATCGTCGGCCCGGACGGCAAGGTCACCTTTTCCGACAAGCCGCCCCCGGCCACGAGCAATGCCAGGGTGACGGCAGCCGGCGCCGACGGTGCCCGCGGCATCACCACGGCATCGCTGCCGTTTGAACTGCGCAAGGTGGCCGGCCAGTACCCGGTCACCCTGTATTCGGGCGAGAACTGCGGCCCCTGCGCCTCGGCCCGTTCCCTGCTGACCACACGCGGTGTTCCATTCACGGAAAAAACCGTCTCCACCAATGCAGACGCACAGGCGCTGCAGCGCATCAGCGGCGACAGTTCCCTGCCCTTTCTGACCATAGGCAGCCAGCAGCTCAAGGGTTTTTCGGATGCGGAATGGACGCAGTTCCTCGACGCGGCGGGTTATCCCAAATCGTCGGTGCTGCCGGCCAGCTACCGCCAGGCCCCGGCCACCCCCCTGGTGACCGTGGCGCCAGCGCCCGCACCGACCACCACGGCAGCGCGGCCCGCCACGCCGGGAGAACCTTCCACCCCGGTGACGCCCCCGCCGAGCAACCCCGCCGGCATCCGTTTTTAACGATTCAGCGGGACGCCGCGCCGAGGGCGGTCAGCGCGGCAGCCAGCCGAGGCCTGCCGACGTGCCGCCGGGCTGGCCGCCCTGTTTCGGCTTGTATTCGCAGCCTATCCAGCCGTCCCAGCCGCAGGCCGCGGAGACCTCGTCGATCACACCGAAAAGATAGGGGTAGTTGAGCTCCCCGATGTCGGGCTCGTGCCGCTCGGGCACACCGGCGATCTGGAAATGGCCGACGGCCCCGGTCGGCAGGTAGTGGCGGATCTTGGTGGCCACATCCCCCTCGACGATCTGGCAGTGGTACAGGTCCATCTGCACCTTGAGGTTGGGCGCACCCACCTCGGTCACGATCTCGTGCGCATGGTCCTGCCGGTTCAGGAAGAAACGCGGCACATCGCGCGTGTTGATCGGCTCGATCAATACGTCACGCCCGTGTTTCGCCGCCTCGGCCGCCGCCCAGCGCAGGTTGGCCACATAGCCCGGCCGCACGTCCTCCCGCTCGCGTCCGGCGGCCAGCAGACCAGCCATGAGGTGAATGCGCGGGCAATCCAGCGCCTCGGCATAGGCCAGGGCCAGCAGCACACCAGCGCGGAACTCCGCCTCGCGGCCCGGCACGGCGGCCGTGCCCTTGTCGCCGGCCTGGTCCCAGGCCTGGGCAATGGTTGCGGCATCGGTGCCGCCCGGTGGCGCGTTGAACAGCACCTGCTGCAGACCGTTGGCCTTCAGGCGTGCGGCCAGCTCCTGCTTGCTGAAGGCGTAAGGAAAAAGATACTCCACCGCCTTGAAGCCGTCTTTCGCGGCCGCTTCAAAACGGTCCAGGAACGGCAACTCGGGGTACATCATGGACAGGTTGGCGGCGAATTTTGGCATGGTCGTCTTCTTGAAAATGCTATGTAATAGATAGCTGCTTACGCAAGTGGATAAATGGCTACAAGCCGATTTGACTGAAAATACGGTTTACCAGCGAGCCCCGAAAGTCTGGCGCAGTTCATCAATCTGCGCAGCGGTCAAAGGCTGCACCGGGGCTCCGTCCAAGCACAGGAGGCGGGCGGTTTCCTCGAGTTCTTCGAGCACGGCCATGGCCGCCGCCGGGCTGTGGTGCCAGACATTGGGACCCAGCCGGGCCAGCATCACCGCGCGTAGCGGTGTACCCTGCCGGCCGTAACGCGTGATGGCCTGGGCCACCAGTACCGCCACCGCCGGGTCGCCCGGCCGGTGGTAGTCGATGACCGGCACATGGCCGACCTTCATCACGAAATAAGGCGTGAGCGCCGGCAGCAACTCCTCGCCGCTGGCGCGCAGGCTCAGCGCCACGCAATGGGTGCTGTGGGTGTGGATCACGCAGCGCGTCGCCGGGTCAAATGCGGAGGCTGCGCCATAAATGCCGGCGTGCAGCGCGATGGTTTTGCTGGCCGTGTCGCCGCTGATCTGCTTCGCATCGGCATCGAGTCGGGCCAACCGCGCCGGGTCCAGGAAACCCAGGCAGGCATCGGTCGGCGTGATCAGGAAACCACCACGCTCGGAAGCGTCAAGCCGCACGCTGATGTTGCCGGCCGTGGCATGCACATAACCGCGGTCGAACAGGCTTTTGCCAATGCGGCAGATCTCTTCGCGGGCCTGGTTTTCGGTCAATACAGTCATGCCAGCATCGTAAAGGCTTTGGTGAAGAAGTCGTCGGTGCCGAAGTTGCCGGATTTCAGGGTCAGGTGCAGGCCTTCCTGAGGAGCAAGCTCGCACAGGGCATGACACCAGGGCACGCCGGGATCGATCTGCGGGCCGATCTGCATCTGCGTGATACCCAACGCCTGCACGCAGGCACCCGAGGTTTCGCCGCCGGCCACCACCAGTTGCCGCACGCCCAACTGCACCAGGCCGCGCGCCACCGCGGCCAGTGTACGTTCGACCATGGCGCCGGCTTCCTCCACACCGAGACGGCCCTGCACGGCCTTCACATCACCGCTGTCGGCGGTGGAATACACCAGCACCGGGCCACGCGCGAGCAAAGGCTGGGCCCAGGCCAGTACCTCGGCCGCCACATCGGCGCCCGAGGCGATGCGCAACGGGTCGATCGCCAGCGTGGGATGGCCCTGCTTCATGAAGTCCAGCACCTGCCGGTTGGTCGCCAGCGAGCAGCTGCCCGACACCACCGCCTGCAGGCCGCTGGCGGCGGGCAAACGGCTGGCCTGGTCCGAGGGCGTGATGCCGAAATTGGCCGGCAGGCCGATGGCCACGCCGGAGCCGGCCGTGACCAGCGCCATGCCCTGGAGTGCCGGACCCAGGCGCAGCAGGTCCTCGTTGGACACCGCGTCCACAATCGCCACACCCACGCCTTCGCTTTGCAACTGCGCGATGCGCTCACGCACCGCCACCGCGCCGCGCGCCACCACCTTGTGGTCGATCAGGCCGACACGCCGCTTCGTCTGCGACTGCAACACCCGCACCAGGTTCGCGTCCGCCATGGGCGTCAGCGGGTGGTTCTGCATGCCGCTTTCATTGAGCAGCACATCGCCCACAAACAGATACCCCTTGAACACCGTGCGCTGGTTGTCGGGGAAAGCCGGCGTGGCGATCGTGAAGCCGGTGTTCAGCGCGTCCATCAGCGCTTCGGTCACCGGACCGATGTTGCCGCGGGCCGTGCTGTCGAAGGTCGAGCAGTACTTGAAATAGATCTGCTGCGCGCCCTGGGCCTGCAGCCAGGCCAAGGCGGCCAGCGATTCGGTCACGGCCTGGTCGGGTGGCACGGTGCGCGATTTGAGCGCAACCACCACGGCATCGACCTCGGCGCCCAGCGGTCCGGATGGCACACCTATGGTCTGGACCACACGCATGCCGGCGCGCACCAGGTTGTTGGCCAGATCGGTCGCACCGGTGAAATCGTCGGCGATACACCCGAGGCTGATGGCACTCATGGTTTTTTCGGCAGTTCAATGCCAGGGAAAATCTTGATCACCGCGCTGTCATCCTCTTTCGCAAACCCTGCCGTCGAGGCCTGCATGAACATCTGGTGCGCGGTTGATGACAGCGGCAAGGGAAATTTGCTGGCGCGCGCCATGTCGAGCACGATGCCGAGGTCTTTCACGAAGATATCCACCGCCGACAGCGGCGTGTAGTCGGCCGCCAGCACATGGGCCATGCGGTTTTCAAACATCCAGCTGTTGCCCGCGCTGTGCGTGATGACCTCATACAGCGCGGCCGGGTCCACCCCTTCGCGCAGGCCCAGCGCCATGGCTTCGGCGGCCGCGGCGATGTGTACACCCGCCAGCAGCTGGTTGATGATTTTGACCTTGCTGCCGGCACCGGCCGCGTCACCGAGCCTGTAGACCTTGGCGGCCATGGCATTGAGCACGGGTTCGGCCTTGGCATACGCTGCCGGCGCGCCGGCGCTCATGATGGTCATTTCGCCACTGGCGGCCTTGGCCGCGCCGCCGGAGATCGGGGCATCGATGTAGAGCAGGCCGAGGTCGGCCAGGCGTTTTTCCTGTGCCATGGACCAATTGGCATCCACCGTGGAGCACATCACAAACACGCTGCCGGGCTTCATGGCCGCCGCGCAGCCCCCGGGACCGTACAACACGGCCTCGGTCTGCGCCGCATTGACCACCACCGACACCAGCACGTCGCACGCGGCGGCCAGTTCGGCCAGCGAGGCACAGGCCACACCGCCGCCTTCGGCAAAAGCCTGCGCCGCCCCGGGCCGCACATCAAACACACGCACCAGGTATCCGGCGCGGCGCAACGATTGCGCCATGCCGCTGCCCATGGCACCGAGACCGATCACACCTGCTACGAGGTTCATCACTGTTTCCTTCAACCGAGGGTAATTTTTGCGAAGTCTGCCACACGCTTCCATTTCGCCGCGTCGGCCGCCATGAAGGCGCCCATGGGGGCGGCGGCCAGAAAGCCGACGTCGGCCCCGCGCGACTCCATGACACGGGTGACGTCCGGTTCGCGCAGGATCTTCTGCAGCGCCTGCTCCACCGCGGCGACCACCGCGGGCGGCGTGCCCACAGGCGCCGCCACTCCGTACCAGGCACTGACATCGAAGGCCGGCATGCCCTGCTCGACCAGCGTGGGCACGGCCGGCAGGGTCTTGCTGCGGCGGCTGGTCGTGACGGCCAGCGCCTTGACCGTGCCGCCCTGGATCTGGCCCAGCACCGAGGGCAGGTTCTCGAACATCATGTCCACCTCGCCGGTGATCAGGCCCGTGACCGCAGCGGCAGCGCCGCGGTAGGGAATGTGCGTGATGAAGATCCCGGCCGTGCTTTTGAACAGCTCGGCGCTCAGGTGCAGCGAGGTACCGTTGCCGTTGGAGGCGTAGTTCATCTTTCCGGGCTCACGCCGGGCGCGCGCCAGCAGCTCGGCCACCGAGCTGATGCCGCTTTTCGGGTTGACCAGCAACACGTTGGGCACGCGGCCCAGCAGGCCGACCGGTGCGATCTGCTCCGGCTTGTAGGGCAGGCTCGCATACAGGGCCGGGCTGATGGTCAGCGGCGGTGAGGCCATCAGCAGGGTGTAGCCGTCGGCCTGCGCGCGGGCCGCCTCGGCCGCGCCAAGGTTGCCGCCCGCACCGGGCTTGTTGTCGATGACCACCGGCTGGCCCAACTCCTGCGCCAGGCGCGGCCCGATCAGGCGGGCCATGTTGTCAATCAGGCCACCCGGCGGGAAGGGCACGATCAGGCGTATCGGTTTGGCCGGCCAGGCCTGCGCCGAGCCCAGCGAAGGCAGCGCCAGAGCGGCCGCGCCGGCCACCAGGCAGTGGCGGCGCGTGATGGCGCAAGGGGTCAATGGCGGGGTGGGTCGCATGGCAGGTCTCCTTGAATGCCTGAAAAAAAGTCGGTTGAGGCTTTATTTATATGGTTATCATACAACTTGGATCTTGCACCAGGCTAGAGGTTTTCCCCGAGATCCGTGCCGCCTCTGTCCCGGCAAAGTCTCAGTGCTGCAGCGCGCCAGACACCAGGGCGCTGGCCAGCTGCACACCCTCCTGCTGCCAGAAAGCCGGGTCGGCCTGCTCGATACGCCGGATCGCGTTGTCCATGTGGCGGGCGGCGGCCTGGCGCGCCTGCAGGGGGTCGCCGGCCTCGATGGCCTGGGCAATGGCTTCGTGTTCTTCGCGCACCTGCCCGGCAAAGTCGGCGCGGCGCGCCTCGTTGGCCCGGGTGACCCGGGTGACACCGCGCAGGAACTGGCGCAGGTAGTCCAGGGTGCTGATCAGAAACGGGTTTTGCGCCGCGTCGGCAATCGCGCGGTGGTAGTTCACGTCTTCGTCGGCACCGTCGCCGCCGGCCTTGACCGCCTTGTCGAGCGCCGCCATCGCCTGGCGGATGCACTTGACGTCGGCCGCGGTGCGGCGCTGCGCGGCCAGCGCGGCCACCTCGGCCTCCAGCGCGCGGCGCACCTCCACCATCTGGATGACCGCCTGCATGGACGCGGCCGAACGGGTGTCGAAGTTCAGCGGCGCAAATGCCGCGCGTTTCACAAACACCCCGCTGCCCTGGCGCGACTCCACCAGACCCAGCGACTTCAGGCGCGAGACGGCCTCGCGCACCACCGTGCGGCTGACCGCGAACTGCTCGACCAGCGCGGCCTCGGTCGGCAGCTTCTCGCCCGCCGCCGGCCGGCCGGCGCGAATCTCCGCCGACAGGGCCTCGGCGACCTGTTCGGACAAGTGAACGCCGGGTGTGATGGACTGGAAACGCTGGGTCATGAAAATCCGGAAAATTTGTCGTACAACTTTACAACATCCGGCCCGCCGCTTCCGCGAGATTTAAAACACCAGGGTCTTGACGCCTACCTCCGTGCCCAGCAGGCAGACATGCGCCCTCTGGAAGGCAAACACCCCGACCGTCACCACTCCGGGCCACTGGTTGACCTCGGACTCGAAGGCCAGCGGCTCGGTGATCTTCAGGCCGGTCACGTCCAGAATGTGCTGGCCGTTGTCGGTGACCAGCGGCGCGCCGTTTTTCAGCCGCAGGGTGGCGCTGCCGCCCAGCGCCGCAAACTGGCGCCGGATGCGCTGCGCCGCCATCGGAATGACTTCCACCGGCACCGGGTAGTCGCCCAGCGTCTGCACCAGCTTGGATTCGTCGGCAATGCAGACAAACTTGCGCGACTGGGCGGCCACGATTTTTTCGCGCGTCAGCGCCGCGCCGCCACCCTTGATCATGTAGCCGGCGCGGTCAATCTCGTCGGCGCCGTCGATGTAGACCGCCAGTTCCTCGACATCGGCCGCCTCAAACACCGTGATGCCGAGCGCCTGCAGGCGTTCGGTGGAGGCCACCGAGCTGGACACCGCGCCGGCAATCGTGTCCTTGATGCCGGCCAGCGCGTCAATGAACTTGTTGACCGTGGAGCCGGTGCCGACACCAACAATGCTGCCGGGTTCGACATAGGCCAGGGCGGCCTGGCCAACCAGTGTTTTGAGTTCGTCTTGCGTCATGTCGGTCCGGAAATTGAAGGGATGGATGGGGTTTGCGACAATGGGGCCTGCCGCACAGAACAACACAAATTATCCAATGTCCCTGCTCCCCTACGCCCTCGCGCGCCCTTTTTTATTTGGTCTGGACCCGGAAACCGCCCATGAACTGACCATGGCCTCGCTGGCCGGCACGCAGCGCACGCCGCTGGCGCTGGCCTACTGCTCTGGCCGCGTGGACGACCCCCTCACCCTGGCCGGCCTGAAGTTTCCCAACCGCGTCGGGCTGGCCGCCGGACTCGACAAGAACGCGCGCTGCATCGACGGGCTGGCCGCCATGGGTTTCGGCTTTGTCGAAGTCGGCACGGTCACGCCGAAAGCGCAGCCAGGCAACCCCAAGCCGCGCATGTTCCGCCTGCCGCAGGCCAATGCACTGATCAACCGGCTCGGCTTCAACAACGACGGGCTGGACGCCTTCCTCGCCAATGTGCAGAAGGCCACGTTCCGCCGCCAGCGCGGCGCCAGCCCGCTGCTGCTGGGCCTGAACATCGGCAAAAATGCCGCCACGCCGATAGAGAACGCGGTGGACGACTACCTGATCTGCCTCGATGGTGTCTACCCGCATGCCGACTACGTGACCGTCAACATCTCCAGCCCCAACACCAAAAACCTGCGCGCGCTGCAAAGCGACGAGGCGCTGGACGCCCTGCTCGGGCGCATTGCCGAGCGCCGCGAAACCCTCGCCCGGCAGCATGGCAAACGCGTGCCGATTTTTGTGAAGATTGCGCCCGACCTCGACGAGGCGCAGGTCGAGGTGATTGCCGCCACCCTGAAACGCCACGGCATGGACGGCGTGGTGGCCACCAACACGACGCTGAGCCGCGATGCCGTCAGAGGCATGCCCCATGCCGAAGAAGCCGGCGGCCTCAGCGGTGCGCCGGTACTGGCCGCCAGCAACCGCGTCATCCGCCAGCTGCGCGCGGCGCTTGGCAAAAGTTTTCCCATCATCGGCGTGGGCGGCATCATGAGCGGCCGGGACGCCGTCTCCAAGATCGAGGCCGGCGCCGACGTGGTGCAGATCTACACCGGGCTGATCTACAAGGGGCCGGATCTCGTCACCGAGGCTGCGCTGGCGATCAAAAAGAGCCGGTAGCCCAATAGACGCAGGCGAAAGAAGCTCTTGAATCGATAGCAAATTTACAGATCACCCTTGAAAATCAATTTTGCCCATCCGGCCTCCGTGCTGGTGCTGTCGTTTCTGGCGGTGATCGCGCTCGGCACCGCCTTGCTGATGCTGCCGTTGTCGCATGCCGGCGGCGAGGTCGCGCCGCTGATGACCGCGCTGTTCACGGCCACCTCGGCGGTCTGCGTGACCGGCCTCGTCCTGGTCGATACCGGCACCTACTGGAGCAGCGCCGGGCAGGTCATCATCATGGGCCTGTTTCAGCTGGGAGGCTTCGGCATGATGACCTCGGCCACCCTGATGGGCCTGCTCATCAGCGGGCAGATGCGCCTGCGCACCCGGCTTTTGCTGCAGGCGGAAACCCATTCGCTGGCGCTGGGCGACGTCAAGAGCGTGGCCAAACTCGTGCTGTGGGTCACCCTGGCCATGGAACTGGCCGCTACCATCGCGCTGACCCTGCGTTTCGCGCTGGGCTACGGCATGCCTTGGGACGAAGCAGCCTGGCACGGCCTGTTCCACGCGGTTTCCGCCTTCAACAACGCCGGCTTTTCCACCTGGGGTGACAGCGTGATGCGGTTTGTGGGCGACGCCTTCGTCCTCGGGCCACTGATGGTCGCGATCATCGTGGGCGGCCTGGGCTTTCCGGTCCTGCACGAACTGATGGTCGAACGCGGCAGCCGCCGGCCCCAGTGGTCCATGCATGTCGTCCTGACCATCTGGGGCTCCATCGCGCTGATCGCGGCCGGGACGCTGTTCATCTTCCTCGCCGAAATGAACAACCCGAAAACACTGGCACCATTGGGCTGGGCCGACAAGGGCCTGGCGGCGCTCTTTACCTCGGTGTCCGCACGCACCGCGGGTTTCAATGCCATTGATATCGGGGGTTTGAGCACCGAGTCACTGGCCCTGCACTACACGCTCATGTTCATCGGCGGCGGCAGCGCGGGGACGGCGGGCGGTGTCAAGGTCACCACCTTCTTCGTGCTGGTGCTGGTCGTCTGGAACGAAATCCGCGGCCATCGCGATGTCGAGTTTCGCGGCAGGCGCATTGCCACCTCGGTGCAGCGCCAGGCGCTGACCGTCCTGACCCTCAGCGCCGCGATGGTCAGCCTGGCCGTGCTGCTCATCCTGCCGCTGACGCCGCTGCCCTATGAAAAAGTGCTGTTCGAGGTGATTTCAGCCTTCGGCACCGTGGGGCTGTCCACCGGTATCACCGCGGATCTGGCACCCGGCGCCCAGGCCATCATCATCGCGCTGATGTTCATAGGACGCGTGGGCGTGGTCACCCTGGCCGTGGCCCTCGCGACCAACCAGATGCGGCGCAATTATCGTTACCCAGAGGAGACACCCATTGTTGGATAAACAAAAGAAAACTGCATCAGGCAGTGTTGCAGTGATCGGGCTGGGCCGGTTCGGAACCGGCGTGGCCAAATCGCTGGTGGCGCTGGGCCACGATGTGCTGGCCATCGAACACGATGCCGATACGGTCCAGACACTTTCCGATGTCCTGCCGCACGTGGTTCAGGCGGACGCCACTGATGTGGAAACCTTGAGGCAACTGGGTGTTCAGGATTTCTCGCACGCCGTGGTGAGCATCGGCGACAACCTGGAGGCCAGCGTGCTGACGGTTCTCAACCTCAGCCAGCTGGGAATCAAGGACATCTGGTGCAAGGCGAACAACCCGCAGCACGGCCGGATCGCGGAACGTGTGGGTGCCCACCATGTGGTTTACCCCGAAGCGGACATGGGTGAACGGGTGGCCCACCTGGTAACCGGCAAGATGATCGACTTCATCGAGTTCGACGATGGTTTTGCCATCGCCAAAACCCGCGCCCCTATGGAAACGCACGGCAAAACCCTGGCTCAGTCCGATGTGCGCAAGCGCCACGGGATCACCGTGGTCGGCATCAAGCGCCGCCACGAGGATTTTGTCTATGCCAAGGCAGACACCGGGGTCAAGCCGGGCGACCACCTGATCGTGGCAGGCCCGACACGCATGGTGGAGCGTTTCGCCGCGCTGTACTGACCAGCCGAAAAGGGGAAGGCAGCGGCTGGACCTGGTGGTGGTTCAGCCCGGCAGTTCGGCCAGCCGCTTTGCCGCTTCCAGCTTGCCCATTTTCCGCAGGCTCGCAATCGCCGGCAGCTGGCTGGCGCGGGGACGGGTCTTGCCCTCTTCCCACTTGTAGACGGACTGCACCGACACGTTGAGGAGTTTCGCAGTCGCGGCCGCGGTCAGCCCGAGCCGGCGCCGCTGGGCGGCGAGCCCCTTGGCGCTGAAGCGCAATCCGTTGCCGGCGCCCTCTTCCGCTGCCTCGGGCGCAGACGCCTTTCTGCCGGACCTGAGCACGCGGCTCAACTGCTTTTCCAGGGCCAGCACACGCCGTTTCAGGGCGGCAATATCGCTGCGGTATTGCGACGACGCTTTTTTCAGCGGCTGGGTTTCCGCGCGGGCGTCCTTGCGGGCAACCCGGGAAATTTCAGCTTTGAGAACTGTAGCGATATTGGGCACGTCGGGAATCTCCTTGCTGCATGGACGATGACTTCTCCTCCGATTGTAGGAGGCGCGGATGACAAACCGCATTGTGGACCATCCCCCGGGCTTGGCGGGGAGGCGACCGGGCACCGCCAACGGCCACCTGCAAGCCTCAGTCGGCATGTACTGCGACAGGTTCGGAGCCGCACCAATGCTACATAGTTGATAGCCGACTGCGCTCACCCACCATGGGCTGGCGATCGATTCTGGCATCAGGATCGGCGCCACCGCCGCACCCGAGCGGGCCTGCGCCCGGCCTCAATCGGGCACAAACCGCTGCGTGAACCGCAACTCGTCCTCGGGCAACTCCAGCGTGACCAGCTGGCCCATCTTGCCGTCGACGGTCCGACAGGCCGCGAACAGGCTGGCCTTGCCCTTGAAGTTGTAGCTGTCCAGGTCGATCAGCATGTAGGGGTAAAGCACGAACACCTGGTGCAGGAAGATGCTCCGGTGCCGGTTGCGCGGCGACGGAAACAGCTTGTAGTCGTCGGTGGTGATGCTTTTTGCGGTGGCCATGCGGTGTGTTTCAGTAGTGCGGCGGCAGGTCGTCGCCGGCGCGGGTCAGGGTGGTGGCGCCGGCCTCGGGCAGTTGCTGGCGCAGCTGGCTGAGTTCGCGCATCAGCAGGTCGATTTGCTGCTGCTGGCGGACGATGACCTGGTTGAGTTCGTCGAGCAGGTCTTCGCCGAAACTGGCCTTGATCTCCAGGTCGGTCAGGCGTTTTTCAATCTCGGCGGCGTTTTCCATACCCTCTATTGGACACGAGTTCGCGGGCGACGCACCGGCGGCTTTCCTACACGCGGATAGGCCGGCGTCCTCTGTGGCGTCCCCGCTGCCCGCGCCATCATGAATGCTTTACTTCTTCGACTGGAACCATCATGAGCATTCTCGGCAAGATCTTCGGCAAAATTTTCCCGTCGGCCCAGGCCGCGCAAGTGCCAGCCCCGGCGGCGCCAAGCAGCGATGACGTCTCGGCCGCCGCCGCGGCCGCCGGAGCGGCCAGAGCGGCCGCCGCCACCGCCGCACCCGCACCAATGGCGCAGGTCGACGTGGAAGCGCTGCTCAACGACATGGCGCAGAAAAACCCGGAAAAGCTCAACTGGAAGACCTCCATTGTTGACCTGATGAAGCTGCTGGACCTCGACAGCAGCCTGGGCGAGCGCAAGGAACTGGCGAAAGAACTGGGTTACACCGGCGACACCAGCGACAGCGCCGCCATGAACATCTGGCTGCACCGCCAGGTCATGAACAAGCTGGCCGCCAACGGCGGAACAGTCCCTGCCGACCTGCGCGACTGAGCGGCCCTTCCGCGCCAACCCTTCCCTTCAACCTTTTTTCTGGAACACATATTCATGGGCATTCTCTGGACCATTCTCATTGGCTTTATCGTTGGCCTGGTCGCCAAATTCCTGATGCCCGGGCGTGACCCGTCTGGCTTCATCATCACGGTGCTGATCGGTATCGTCGGTTCGGTCCTTGCCAGCTACCTGGGCGGGGCGCTGGGCCTGTACCAGGTCGGCGAGTCCGCCGGTTTCATCGCGGCCGTGCTGGGCGCCATGCTGCTGCTGTTTATCTACCGCATGGTGAGCGGCAAACGCGGCTAACATTTCGCCATCAAAAACAGCTGCAGCGCCCGTTTACCGGGCGCTTGCAGCTATTTTTTTGCGAGCAATTCGCTGACATGGCGGCCGATCGCCAGCGAACTGGTCAGGCCCGGTGACTCGATGCCGAACAGGTTGACCAGGCTCGCTACACCGTGTTCGGCCGGTCCCTGGATCAGGAAGTCCCTGGCGGGCTGGTCGGGCGCCTGGATCTTGGGCCGTATGCCGGCATAACCGGCCAGCAGCGCGCCATCGGGCAGGCCCGGCCAGTACTTGCGCACCTCGGCGTAAAACGCGTCGCCGCGGCGCGGGTCCACCACCAAATCATCAGGCGAATCCACCCACTGCACATCGGGGCCGAACTTGGCCTGGCCGCCAAGGTCCAGCGTCAGGTGCACGCCCAGGCCCGCGGCTTCCGGCACTGGGTAAATCAGCCGGCTGAACGGCGAACGCCCCGACAGCATGAAGTAGTTGCCCTTGGCGTAATGGCTGGGCGGCACATGCTGCGCGTCCAGCCCCGCAAAGCGACTGGCCAGCGCCTGCGCCTGCAGGCCGGCGGCATTGACCACGCTTTGCGCCGCCAGTTCGGTGCCGTCTTCTGCTACCAGAACAATCGCTGATGGCGCACAGTGCGCCTGGGCCAGCGGCGCATTGAGCACCACCATGCCACCGGCGTTCTCAAGGTCACCCTGCAGCGCCAGCATCAGGGCGTGGCTGTCCACAATGCCGGTGCTGGGCGACAACACCGCCGCCACGCATTCCAGCTCGGGCTCCAGCGCCTGCGCCTGCTCGCGCGTGAGCAGCACCAGGTCAGGCACACCATTGGCAGCGGCCTTGGCGATGATGGCCTGCAGCTGGGGAATCTGCGATGCATGGGTGGCGACGATCAGCTTGCCGCAGCGGCTGTGGCCGATACCGCGCTGCGCGCAATAGTCGTACAGCAGCACCTTGCCCTCCACACACAGCCGTGCCTTGAGCGAGCCCTGCGGGTAATAAATGCCGGCGTGGATCACCTCGCTGTTGCGCGAGCTGGTGCCGGTGCCGATGGCGTCCGCCGCTTCCAGCACCATCACCTCGCGCCCCTGCAGCGCCAGCGCACGGGCCACGGCCAGGCCGACCACACCCGCGCCTATCACCACCACATCCACGCTGTCCATCTATGCCCCCTGTTCAAAACCGTCGATGACCTGGACTGCATTGCTGCCCAGCGCCTCGGCCGCATAACCGCCCTCAAGCACAAACACCGTCGGCAAGCCAAGCGCCGCCAGGCGCCGGCCCAGCCGGCCGAAGTCTGCCGCCTGCAGCGCAAAGGTGGAGATCGGGTCGTCCGCGAAGGTGTCCAGCCCCAGCGACACCACCAGCGCCTGCGCGCCGTGCCGCGTGATGCGCCGGCACCCCTGCTCCAGCGCCTCGAACCAGGCGCTGACCGGCGCGCCCGCGGGCAGCGGCAAATTCAGGTTGAAGCCCAGGCCGGCGCCCTCGCCCGCCTCGTCGGCATGGCCCAGGTAAAACGGGTACTCGGTCAGCGGGTCGCCGTGCAGACTGACAAACAGCACGTCGGCGCGATCGTAAAAAATGCTTTGTGTCCCGTTGCCATGGTGGTAGTCCACGTCGAGCACGGCCACGCGGTCTGCGCCGCCATCGCGCAAGGCCTGCGCTGCGACGGCGGCATTGTTCAGAAAGCAGTAGCCGCCCATGAAGTCGGCGCCGGCATGGTGGCCGGGCGGGCGACTGCAGCAAAACACTGCGCGCGCGCCTTCAGCAATCAACGCCGCCGCGCTGGCCGCGGCGTCGGCCCCGGCCCTGGCCGCAGCCCAGGTGCCGGCCGACAGCGGCGAGCCGTTGTCCATCGAATACAGGCCCAGCCGTGCGGTGAAGTTGGCCGGTTCGACGTCGCTGCGCAGGGTGCGCACCGGCCAGACCGATGGGAAAGGCTGGCGTGCCGCGTTGCCGGGCTCCAGGCTCAGCCAGTGGTCCCAGGCGTGCTCGAGAAACGCGAGGTAGCGCGCGCTGTGCACCTGGCCCAGCAGCACGCGGCTGTCGACATGCGGCTCGCGCAACTCGTGGCCGCCCTGCAGCAGGCGCTGCTGGACAAACGCGGCGCGCGCCGGGGTTTCAAAACAGGGCACGCGCTCGCCCCGGAAAAATTCGAAGGCGGGCGCATGCAGGGCGTGCAGGTCGCTGAACAAGGTGATCATGGCCCGCAATTATCCGCGAGCCCTGCCACTCATCAGGGCGGCTACAGCTTGCGCGGGTCTGTTTGCAGCAGCAGTTGCACCAGCGACTGCAGGCTGGCTTTCAAAGGCACAGCCCCTTCGTGCATGTCCAGCGTCTGCTCGTCCATGTAGAGCTTGCGGTTGACCTCGAGCTGGATGCTGTGGCGCTGCTGCAGCGGCTCGCCATAACGGCGCACGAGCTCCACGCCCTTGTAGGGGTGGTTGTAGGAAACGCTGTAGCCCAGGCCCTGGAGGTGCTCGCACACCAGCCGGGCCAGCGGCTCGCTGGAGGTGGAACCATCGCGGTTGCCGACCACGAAGTCGGCATGCGCGTCGCCGGGGAACTCGGTGGCGTGGCTGGACGCGATGGCCGGCATCGAGTGGCAGTTGAGGTGGATGCTGTAGCCGTGGCGCTGGTGCGCGCTGTCGATGGCCTGGGCCACCGCCGCGTGGTAGGGCTCCCAGCAGCGCGCAATACGCGCCTGCACCTCGGCCACGCTGAGCTTGCGCTGGTAAATCGGCACGCCATCGTCGGTGGTGCGCCAGACCAGGCCCTTGCCCAGCCGCACCTTGCTCATCACCTTGGCATCGGTGGACACAGGGTCGGGCCAGGCCTCGTCAAACAGGCTGACGTCAATCTCGGTGGTGTCGCGGTTGGCGTCGAGGTAGCTGCGCGGAAAAAAGGCCTCCACCCAGCTGGCGCCCAGCGCGGGTGCGAAGTCGTAGAGCTTTTCGACATGGGTGTCTTCGGCACAGCGCAGGGTTGGCAGCGCGCAGGCGTAGGCGAAGTCGTCGGGGTAGTCGGTCCCGCTGTGGGGTGAATCGAGCACCAGGGCCGTGGTGCCGGGCAGAGAGCGGAGAAATGGGGTCATGGTCTTGATTGTGGTCCTGTCGGCACCCCTGCGGTGGCCATGTCGGCCAAGGCCACGTTGCGGCCGGGGGTGCATGGGGCCGGCCACAGCGCGCAGGCGCTGCGGGCCGGATCCGTCCGCTTTATTCGATGCTGATTTTCGCGAACTTGGCAATGCGCTGCATTTTGGCGATTTCCTTTTTGATCTGCACATCAAATTCGGCGGGCGTGGTGCCGGAGGCAAACAGCCCCTGCGCCGCCAGCTTGGTGCGGACGGCGGGTTCCTGCAGGGATTTGACCACGGCCTGCTGGACGCGGTTGACCACGGCCGCCGGCGTGCCGGCGGGCGCCACCAGTCCAAACCAGGATGGGTCGTTGCTGGTGGGCAGGCCGAGTTCGCCATAGGTCGGCGTGCTGGGCAGGACGTCCAGGCGTTTGTCCCAGGACACGGCGATGGCGCGCAGCTTGCCCGACTGGATGAAAGGCAGCGAAGCGGCCACCTGATCGAAATACACCATCACCTGCCCGCCGACGACGTCATTGAGGGCCGGGCCCGCACCGCGGTAGGGAATGTGCACCATGAAGGTGTTGGTCGAGCTCTTGAACATCTCGCCCCACATGTGGCCGATGGTGCCGTTGCCCGGGGACGCGTAGCTGAGCTTGCCCGGGTTGGCCTTGAGGTAGGCCACCAGTTCGGCAAAGTTCTTGACTGGCAAGGCGGCATTGACCACCACCACGCCGGGCGCCTTGACGACCTCGGTCACGGCCACGAAATCCTTGATCGGGTCGTAAGGCAGCTTTTTGTACACGGCCGGGTTGACACCGTGTGTCGACAGCGTGGCCAGGCCCAAGGTCAGGCCATCGGGCGCGGACTTGGCCACTTCGGACATGCCGATGGAGCCGCCGGCACCGCTGCGGTTTTCAACCACCACGGCCATGCCCATCGCGCGGGCCAGCGGTTCGGCCAGCGCGCGGGCGGTCATGTCGGTGGCACCACCGGGAGGAAACGGCACCAGCAGGCGCAAAGGTTTGTTCGACTGCGCCCAACCCATTCCAGGGAGTACTGAAGTAGTGGCAAGTGCGATGAGGTGGCGTCTTTGCATGGTGATCCTTTTCAAAATGAATTTGTGAATCCATTGTGTAGCAGGAGTGATGCCAGACGAACGGGGCTGCCCGTGAAGTCTTCGACTGAGTTAAGTCCATGCCGGAATGAACCTGGCTTAAAATTGAAATATGAAACGCCTCCAGCCGCCGATTCACCTGCTCCGCGCCTTCACGACCACCGCGCGTTTCGGCAGCGTCTCGCGCGCCTGCGAAGCCTTGCACCTGTCGCAAAGCGCCGTCAGCAAACAGATCAGCGAGCTCGAGCAGCTCACCGGCGTGCTGCTGTTCGAGCGCATTCGCCAGCGCCTGACCCTGACGCCCGCCGGTGTGCGTTACGAGGCCGCCGTGCGGCCGGTGCTGGCGCAGCTCGAAGCCGCCACGCTGGAGCTGATCACCAGCGGCGACGGCGGCGGCGCCCTGCACCTGTCCACCCTGCCCACCTTTGGCGCCAAATGGCTGATCCCGCGGCTGCCGGCGTTCCAGCGCCAGCATCCGCAGATCGAACTGCACTATGTGCCCTATGCCCAGGGCTATGACTTCCAGCGCGAAGACCTGGACTGCGCCATCCTGTTCGGCAACGGCACCTGGCCGGGTGCCCGGGCCGACTACCTGACCGGCCGTGAAGTGGTGCTGATCGCCCCGCCGGGGCTGCCGGCGCAGCCGCCGCTGCGTCAGGCCCAGGACATCACCGGCTTCACCCTGCTCCAGCATGTGAGCGTGCCGCACGCCTGGACCCATTGGTGCGCAGCGCACGGCGTGAGCGGCGTCAACACGTTGATGGGCCCGCAGCTGGACCAGTACCACAGCCTGATTCGCGCGGTGCGGGCCGGCATGGGCCTGGCGCTGGTGCCGCATTGCCTGGTGCAGGACGACATCGCCGCTGGCCTGGTGGTCACGCCGCTGGACGACGGCTACAGGGACGAGATGGGTTACTACCTGTGTTATCCCGAGTCGCGCAGCCACCTCAAGCCGCTGGGCGCCTTCCGGCAGTGGTTGTTGGGCGAGGTCGGCAAGGCCGCGCCCGCCGGTGCGGCACCGATGAACGCTATCAAATAAAGAGCTGCCTGCGCCCGCGCGCTAAGGGCTGGAGCCTCATTTTTCTTATAAAACGGGCGGTGCCGGCGCCGCCAGCATTTCCTGCAGCAGCCAGGTGCCGGCGCGGCCCAGCGGCCGCTGGCGCGACCAGACGGCGTCCACCGGCACGCGTTGCGGCCAGCCGCGCGCGTCCAGCTCGGTGAGCTTGCCGACGGCAAACCGTGTGACCATCCAGCGCGGGATGGCGGCCCAGCCAAAACCCAGCACCGCCATCTCCAGCAGCATCAGGTAGCTGGGCGCCGACCAGGAGCGCCGTGCCGCCGGCATGAGCTGGTCGGCCCGGCCCAGATAGGTGTCCAGCCGCAACTCGCGGTGCCTGGCCAGCAGCTCGGGTGTGATGTCCTTCAGGCCGGCCAGCGCGTGGCTGGTGGCGACAAACAGCGCGATCTCGGACTGCTCGGCAATCGTGGCCGAACCGATGTCGGGCGGGTACGCCCCCTGGGCGCCAACCACGCCGATGTGGGCGCGCCCGGTCTGCACCAGCGACACCAGGTCGCCGTGTTCGGCGATCAGGCACTCGAACTCCAGGTCCGGAAAACGCTGCTCGAAGGCTGTCAGCATGTCCTCGAACCGATCCGACTGGTAGGTGTCGGACCAGACCACGCTGAGCCTGGCCTCGAGGCCGCCGCCGAGCTGGCTGGCCGACAGGTCGAGCCGGTCGCTGGCGGCCAGGATTTCCTGCACCTTGCCCAGCATCACCCGGCCGTGCTCGGTCAACGCGGGTTTGCGGCTGCTGCGGTCGAACAGGCTCAGGCCGAGGTCGATCTCGAGGTTGGCAATCGCCGTGCTCACGGTGGACTGGCTTTTGCCGAGCTTGCGCGCGGCAGCCGAAAACGAGCCCAGCGCGGCGGCTTCGGCAAAAGCGGTCAGGGCTTCGGGGGAATGGCGCATGGCGGCTATCTATCTATTTTATAGATGATAAAAAACTTTAATGTATTGTAATTAGCGATAAAAATACAGCCATTCCCGTTTCACCAGGTCCACAAGTCAGCCATGAGCTCCAGTCTTCAAAAGTCCGTCAAGGAACGTTTTTTCCACGCCCTCGGTTTTGAGGTGCTGGCGATTGCCCTCTGCGCGCCGCTGGGCGCCTGGCTGCTCGGTTATTCGCTGGCCCACATGGGGCTGCTGACCTTGATGATTTCGCTGATCGCCATGGCCTGGAACATGCTGTTCAATGCCGCGTTTGACGGCGCCCAGCGCCGCCTCGGCTTCAAGCGCACACTGGCCGCGCGCGCCGTGCACTCGGTGCTGTTCGAGGTCGGCCTGATCCTGGCCGTGGTGCCGCTGGCGGCCTGGTGGCTGGATATCGGCCTGTGGCAGGCCTTTGTGCTGGACATCGGCATCGTGCTGTTTTTCTTGCCTTACACCTTTGCCTTCAACTGGAGCTACGACCACGTGCGGGACATCATCGTGGCCCGGCACCGCCGCAAGAAAGCGTTGTCCGCCGCCTGATGCGTCCGCAGATTCAGCGAACCACCGCGCGGTCCAGTACCAGCTCGCTGCTGTGTGCCACTTCAAAACGCCCCGCTCCGCCGGCGCTGCGGTAATCCCAGCGTTCGAGCCGGCCCCGCAACGGCTGGTCGGCCGGGTCGCATGACAGCAGGTTGACGGAGTTGGGGGCTTCGCGCCGGATGCGTGAGGACAGCGCGGTACCGGCCTGCACGCACCAGAGGCGCCGTTGCAGGCCGCTCACGCAGGAGGACAACTCGCAGACATAAGGCAGGTGGATGTGTCCCCCCATGACAATGTCCGCGCCGGCAGCGGCCCAGGCGCGCACCGCCGGCTCCCAGCCGCGCAGGCGGTCGTGTTCGTCCGCGGCGCGCAGCACATACACCGGCTGATGTACCACCACCACGCGCAGTTGCCCGGGCCCGGCCTGGCGCAGGCGCGCGGCCACCCGTTCGATCTGCCGGGCCGACACCTCGCCATTTTTATGCCGCCAGCGCCGCGTGGTGTTCACCGCAGTCAGTTGCAGCCAGGCGGTGTCCAGCACCGGCTCCAGGTCAGGCCCGAAGGCCTGCAGGTAACGCGCATAAGGCGTGACCAGGCGCTGCCAGGGATTGAACAGCGGGATGTCGTGGTTGCCGGGCAGGGCCAGCAACTGCGGAATCTGCAGGCGCTCACAAAACGCCCTCGCCGCGCCAAACTGCGCCGACGTTGCGCGTTGTGTGATGTCGCCCGACAGCACCAGCACGTCGGGGCGCTGCTGCCGCGCCAGCGCCACCAACGCTTCCATCACCGGCGGCTGCGCCGTGCCGAAATGGGGGTCGGAGATCTGCAGCAGCTTCTTCATCAGACCACTTCCACCCGGTCGGCCAGCGCGGGAACCATCAGGAGCAGGGACTCGGCGGCCACCTCGAACACCAGCGGCGCCTGCATCCAGCTGACCTCGCCATCGGTGGCCACCTTGACGCGCCGGCGCCCGCGTGGCGTGACCGTCAGGCGGCGAAATGAAAAGCTGTGGATGTTGTCGGCATCGCCGAGCCGCCCCAGCAGGCCGCGCAGCAGCAGGCCGAACAGCGCCAGCGTGCCAATGGGACGCACCACCACCCCGGCCAGTTGGCCATGCACCACCGCATTGGCGTCTTTTTCGTCAATGCCCACACGCGTGAGCTGCAGGTGGTTGTTGCCCACAAACAGGGTCGGTGTGCGCAGGGCGGCCACCTGGCCGGCCGATTCGATCTGCAGGTGCAGCTGGCTGCGTGTCTGCAGCAGCGACGCCATGCCCGAGACAAAAGCCACCAGGCGACTGCGGCCGAACTGCTGCTTCCAGGCTTCCCTGTCCTCCAGCAGTTGCGGGTACAGGCCCAGGCTGGCATTGACCAGAAACAGCCGGCCGTTGACCTGGCCGACCTGGACCGGCGACACGCTGGCGCTGACCAGGGCCTTGGCCGCCGCCTCGGTCTCCTGCGGGATCGCATGGACACGGCCGAAATAATTGAAGGTGCCCTGCGGCAGGACACCGAAGGGGCAGCCGCTGCCCAGCACGGCGCGGGCCACGGCATTGATGGTGCCGTCCCCGCCGGCAGCCACCACCACGCCACCCCGGGCCTTGGCCTGCCGGACAGCGCCGCGCGCCACCTCATCGATCTGGTCGGGCTTGTCAATCGGCAGGAACTCGAACTCGCGGCCGGCCTGCGTGAACACGCGGGCCATCACGGCCTGTTCATCGTCGCTGTTGTGGTGGCCCGAGCCGGCATTGATGACAATCAAGAGGGGGCCCCGGCGCGCGGCGTCCTGCGCCAGAAAATGAACATTCATGACCACCAGCTTACGGACCAGCCCTGCTTGCGTCTGTCAGGCAAATGCCCTTCCGCCGCGTCCGGCTCGCCCGATTGGATCGCCGGCCGGTGGCGGGTTGTCACTTCATCTGCACGGAGCCCGACACGTTGACCAACACAGTGCTTTTGCCAGCTTCTACCGGAATCGACGAATCCGACATCGCGGCCTTGGCTTCCATCGCCATCACGCGCGGTCGGATCGGGCCCTGGTCATTGGCGTTGATGGCGACTTCACGCAGCGTGTAGCCGGAAAAACCGAAACCCCGGGCGATCTCGCTGGCCTTGGCCTTGAAGCGCTCGATTGCCTGCGCCTGTGCATCCCCCTCGACGCGGGCACGGGCCTCGCGGCTCAGCGCAAAACCGACGTTGCCCAGGCTCAGCGTCTGGACCTTGCCGGCCGCCGCCGTGATGCGCGCAAAGTCGCGGCCTTCCAGCACCATCTCGGTGCTGCCCTGCCAGCCGTTGATCTTGCCGTCCTTGCCATGACGCGGGTACAGGCTGAAGTTGCCGGTGCGCACATCCATCAGGCCGGGCTGGGCGGTTTTCCTGGCCTCGGCCAGTGCCGCTTCTAGGGCGAGCTTGAGCTGGTTTTGCACCGTGGCGGCATCGCTGCCGTCCCGGCTGGTCGTCATCGCGATGGACAGCAGGTCCTGCTGCACTTCGACGGCCGCGCTGGCCGACAGCTGCGCGACGTTTTGCAACGGGGCAAAGGGTCCGGGCAGCTGGTTCTGGGCAAACAGGCCAGTGCTTGCGGCCAGCAGCGCGCAGGCGGCGAAGAGGTGGTTGGCTTTTTTCAAGGCGTCACTTTCAGTTGAATTGATAAACAGCTGGCGCGCGAAAAAAAGCCGCACCACCGGCGAAACGATAAGCAGCTTTCAATGTCCGGCCTGTCAGCATCGGCCGCCAATGGTTGCCATCCAAAGGCCCAAGCCCGCCATTGGCACGCATCCATCCCTTATCGCGCTTGCCCACAACTGCAACTTCTGTAACAGTCTGTCAAAGTGCACGAAAAATCTCGAATCCGCGTTTTTAGCCCGCAGAATCGGCTCTGTTACAAATTACGATCGCCTTATGACACAAGCTAGCAACTCAACCCGCGCTGACAAGATCCTGATTCTTGACGACGATGCCCGCATCCGCGACCTGCTGCGCCGTTATCTGACGCAGGAAGGCTTTGAAGTCATCCTGGCCGAGGACAGCAAGGCCCTGAACCGCATCATGATGCGCGACGCGGTGGACCTGATCGTGCTCGACCTGATGATGCCCGGTGAAGACGGCCTGTCCATCTGCCGGCGCCTGCGCGCCGCCAACGACCGCACCCCCATCATCATGCTGACCGCCAAGGGTGAAGACGTGGACCGCATCGTCGGCCTCGAGGTCGGCGCCGACGACTACCTGGCCAAGCCGTTCAACCCGCGCGAACTGCTCGCGCGCATCCATGCGGTGCTGCGCCGCCGTCCCGCGGTCGAAGTGCCGGGCGCACCCTCCAGCGAACAGGAAGTGGTCAATTTCGGGCCTTTCAGCTTCGACATGGGCTTGCGTACCCTGCAGAAAAATGGCGAGGAGCTGCCACTGACCACCGGCGAGTTCGCCATGCTCAAGACCCTGGTGCGGCATCCGCGCCAGCCGCTGTCCCGCGAAAAACTGGCACAGCTGGCGCGTGGCCGGGAGTTCGAGCCCTTTGACCGCAGCCTGGACGTGCAGGTCTCGCGCCTGCGCAAGCTGATCGAGGTGGACGCTGCGGCGCCCCGCTACATCCAGACCGTGTGGGGCATAGGCTACGTCTTCGTGCCGGACGGCACGAACTAAAGCGCCACTTGCCACCGGACGCCAGACTCCCCTCAGGCTGACCGGGCCGACCCACCTCTCCCGTCCCCCGAGTCCCCGAATGCAAGGCACACGCGCCGTCCACCTGGAAACTGCCCCCGCCGCACTGGAAACCGCTCCCGCGCCGCTGGAGATGCGTCCGCGCGTCGGCCTGAGCCTGTTCTGGCGCACCTTCCTTTTCCTGTCGCTGCTGCTGATTGGCTGCATCGTCGCCTGGCTGCAGACCTTCCGGGCGCTGGAATTCGAGCCGCGCGCCGTGCAAAGCGCCAGGCAACTCGCCTCGCTGGTCAACCTGAGCCGTGCGGCGCTGAAATACTCCGACTCCATCACCCGGGTCTGGCTGATCAAGACCCTGGCCGAGGAAGAAGGCGTGCGCATCTCGCCGCGCGAACCGCGCGACAAGTTCGAGCACTTTGTCAACGATCCCTTCAGCGAGCGCATTGGCGACGAACTGACGGCACGCATGGGCGAAGGCACGGTGGTGGCCCGATCCGTCAACGGCGTCCCCGGCCTGTGGGTCGGTTTCAACATCGACGGCGACGCCTACTGGCTGCTGACCGACCCTTCACGGCTGGGACCCCTGCAGGGCGGCACCTGGCTGATCTGGCTGATCACGGCGGCCATCCTGTCGCTGGTCGGCGCCGCGCTGATTGCGCGCCTCATCAACCGGCCGCTCAAGCAGCTCTCGTTTGCAGCCAGCCGCATGCGCGACGGCGACTTCGACGCCAGCCTGCTCGACGAGCAGGTGGCGACCAGCGAGATCCGCGAGGTCAACATCGGCTTCAACCGCATGGCCGAGCAGCTCTCCAAGATCGAGGAAGACCGCGTCATCATGCTGGCCGGCATTTCGCACGACCTGCGCACGCCGCTGGCGCGGCTGCGGCTGGAAACAGAAATGAGCGTGGCCGACCCGGAGGCCAGGGCCCACATGGCCGCCGACATCACCCAGCTCGACGCCATCATCGACAAGTTCCTGGACTACGCCCGGCCCGACCCGCCGCAGCTGGCGTCGGTGTCGCTCAATGCCATCATCGAGGCGGCCGTCTATTCCGTGGGCGAATACACCGACATGCGCGTCAATGTGACGCTTCCGGGCCAGGTGGTGGTGCTGGCCGACGAGGTTGAGCTGTCCCGCGTCATCGCCAACCTGCTGGAGAACGCGCGGCGTTATGGCAAGACGCCGGAAACCGGCATCGCCGTGGTCGACATCGCCGCCAAGGAACGCGACCAATGGGTGCTGATCAAGGTGCGCGACCACGGCACCGGCGTCGCGCCGCAGGCCCTGAACAACCTGACCAAGCCCTTTTTCCGCGGCGACGCGGCCCGCACCGCCGCCACCGGGGCCGGCCTGGGCCTGGCGATTGTCGAGAGAACCCTGCACCGCATGGGCGGCGTGTTCGCGCTGGCCAACACCAGTACGGGCGGACTGGCTGCGCACATCAAGCTAAGGCGTGGTTGACCCCCACGGTCGCTCGCTGCGTGAGCTCCCTGCCCCCGAGGGGCCGCTGCGCCTGCGGGCCGGCGGAGCCGGACCCGCGGCCCCGGCCTGAAAAGCGCCCCTCGTTCGTTGGATGCGCGCGATGATGCATTAAATCGCTCTCCAGCCCTTATCTGGCGGACGAAATCAGCTCTTAAAACAATAGCGCCACGGCACGCGCTTCCATGCTCAGGCCCTGCCCTACCGGACCCAGTTTTTCAGCGGTTTTGGCTTTGACGTTGATACGCGACCCGTCCAGGCCCAGCGCATCGGCCAGGCACTGGCGCATCGCCGGGATGTAGGCGGCCAGCTTGGGGGCCTGCGCAACCACGGTGCTGTCGATGTTGCCGATGCGAAGTCCGCGTTCGGCCAGCAGGCGGCCGGTTTCACGCAGCAGCACCACCGAGTCCGCGCCCTTGAAGCGGACATCGGTGTCGGGGAAATGGCTGCCGATGTCGCCCAGTCCGGCCGCACCCAGCAGGGCGTCGATGATGGCGTGGATCAGCACGTCCGCGTCCGAGTGGCCAAGCAGGCCAGTGCTGTGCGGCACGGTCACGCCGCCAATGATCAGCGTGCGGCCCGGCACCAGCGCATGGGTATCCCAGCCTTCCCCGATCCGGAATGGTGCCCCCACGCTCCCCACTTCGTGAGCCTCCGGCGCTTCGCTGCCCCTTGCACGAGGAGAAGGGGCGTTGCCCCCGCGGCCCGGCAAAGCCGGTTCCGCGGCCCCGGCTGGTAAAGAGTCAGCTGGGTTCGTTGCTGGAGTCATCAGATAAAACTTTCTGTGCAGCTTTCGGTGCGGCGGGTTTGCGCGCCCGCGGCTTGGCCGGAACCCGGCTTTTGATCAGTGCTTCGGCCAGCAAAAAATCTTCCGGGTAGGTGACCTTGAAGTTGTGGGCACTGCCGCGCACCAGCTGCGGCGCCACACCGACCGCCTCCATGGCACTGGCTTCGTCGGTCACCGGCTCACCCAGGGTTTGCGCCATCTTCAGGGCCTGCGTCAGGGCGCCCAGGCGGAACATCTGCGGCGTTTGGGCCAGCCATTTGTCCGAGCGGTCCACGGTGGCGACCACGCGTTCGTCCCGACCCTGCTTGAGCGTGTCGGGCACCGGCTGGGCCAGCAGGCCGCCCACCGGGTCGCAGTGGCAGGCATCGATCAGGCGCTCGATCAGGGCGGGCGTGACCAGGCAACGCGCCGCATCGTGGACCAGCACCCAGTCATCGGGTTCGGCGCCGCTGGCGGCCAGCTGCTGCAGGCCATTGAGCACGCTGGCGGCGCGTGTGGCACCGCCGCAGGGCGCCACCTCATACCCGGCCTGGGCTGGCCCACTGAAAAAATCGTCACCGGGGGCCACCACCACGAGGCAGGAATCAATCCGCGCCACCGCGGCAAAAGCCTGCAGCGTGTGCCGCACCATGGGTACGCCGGCAATGGGCTGGTACTGCTTGGGCAAGGCCGCGCCTGCACTCTGCGCCGTGTAGTCACCGATGGCGCGCATGCCCTGGCCCGCACACGGAATCAGCGCAAAAAAGCGGGGAACCAGGGATTTCGGCGGGATCGGCGTCATGGCTCGATCATAGATTCTAAAATCGGGGCGTCAAAGGCCAGCCAGGGCCGTTCACACCCCACTCTGCACCGTTTGGGGTGTTTTCCTTTTTTCCGCCGCTTTCCTGTTACCCAATTCCGACTGTTTCATGGATCTACCCAAACTGCTCCCTGGCAAACGCTACACCCTGCCGCAACCCGCCGGCTCTGCCGATGCCCTGTTGCTGGCGCAGCTGGGCCTGAGGGAAAAAGCCGCCGGCCGGCTCACGGCCATCGTCACGGCGGACGCGGCCACGGCGCAGCGCCTGCTCGACGAGCTGGCCTTTTTTGCGCCGGCCCTGCGCTGCGCCCTGTTTCCCGACTGGGAAACCCTGCCCTACGACACCTTCTCGCCGCACCAGGACCTGATCAGCGAGCGCCTGGCCACCTTGTGGCGCATCAGCCAGCACGACAAGGAAACCGGGGCCGACGTGGTCATCGTGCCGGCCACCACGGCGTTGTACCGCCTGGCGCCGCCTTCCTTCCTGGCCGGCTACACCTTTCACTTCAAGGTCAAGCAAAAGCTCGATGAGGCCAAACTCAAGAGCCAGCTGACCCTGGCGGGCTACACCCATGTCTCGCAGGTGGTCAGTCCCGGCGAATACGCAGTGCGCGGCGGCCTGATCGACCTGTTTCCCATGGGCTCGGCCGTGCCTTACCGCGTGGACCTGTTCGACGACGAGATCGACTCCATCCGCACTTTCGACCCCGACAGCCAGCGCAGCCTGTACCCGGTGCCCGAGGTGCGGTTGCTGCCGGGCCGCGAGTTCCCGATGGACGACGACGCGCGTGCCAAATTCAGGAACCGCTGGCGCGAACTGCTGGACGGCGATCCGACCAAAAGCCGCATTTACAAGGACATCGGCAACGGCGTGGCCACGGCCGGCATCGAGTACTACCTGCCGCTGTTTTTCGACGACACGGCGACCGTGTTCGACTACCTCGGCACCGACGCCACCGTGGTGCTGCATGGCGACCTGGAGCCGGCCTTCCAGCGTTTCTGGCAGGACACCAAAGACCGCTACCGCCTGGTGCAGGGTGCGCCGGACCGCCCGGCCCTGCCGCCGGAGACCCTGTTCCTCGGCACCGAGCAGTTTTACGCACGCGCCAACGACTACGCGCAACTCGCGATCCGCCCGGCGGTCGAGGACGTGGCCGACAACGCGAACTTCCAGAAACTCGGCGAGATGTCGGTGGTGCGCGGCGCGGAAGACCCGCTCGCGCGCCTGAAGGCCCACATCCGCAACACGCCGCATCGCGTGCTGCTGCTGGCTGAAAGTGACGGCCGACGCGAAAGCCTGCTCGATTTCCTGCGCGCCAGCAGTGTCAGTCCGCCGGCCTTTGATTCGCTGGAAGACTTCCAGCACAGCAACGAAAAACTCGGCATTGCGACGGCGGCGCTGAACACCGGCTTCAGCTGGCTGGCCGGCGACATTGACTTCGTCACCGAAACCGAGCTGTTTGCCGCGGGTGTCGTCACCCGGCGGCGCAACAGGAAGCAGGAGCAGGTCAGCGACGTCGAGGCGCTGATCAAGGACCTGTCCGAGCTCAACGTCGGCGACCCGGTGGTGCACAGCGCGCACGGCATCGGCCGCTACAAGGGCCTGGTCAACATGGACCTGGGCCAGGGCAACACCGAGTTCCTGCACCTGCAGTACGCCGACGATGCAACCCTGTATGTGCCGGTCAGCCAGCTGCAGCAGATCAGCCGCTACACCGGCGTCAGCGCCGACGAGGCGCCGCTGCACCGCCTGGGCAGCGGCCAGTGGGAAAAGGCCAAACGCAAGGCCGCCGAGCAGGTGCGCGATTCGGCCGCCGAGCTGCTCAACATCTATGCCCGCCGCGCCGCGCGCGAAGGCCACGCCTTCCGCTACTCGCCCGACGACTACGAAAGTTTTGCCAACGACTTCGGCTTCGAGGAAACCGCCGACCAGCGCGCCGCCATCCACGCCGTGATCCAGGACATGATCAGCCCGCGCCCGATGGACCGCCTGGTCTGCGGCGACGTCGGCTTCGGTAAGACCGAGGTCGCCCTGCGCGCCGCCTTCATCGCCATCACCGGTGGCAAGCAGGTGGCGCTGCTGGCGCCCACCACCTTGCTGGCCGAGCAGCATTACCAGACGCTGGTGGACCGTTTTGCCAAATGGCCGGTCAAGGTCGCCGAGATGAGCCGCTTCCGCTCCGGCAAGGAGATCACCGCCGCCATCAAGGGCATCGCCGACGGCAGCATCGACATCGTGGTCGGCACCCACAAGCTGCTGAGCCAGGACGTGAAGTTCCAGCGCCTGGGCCTGCTCATCATCGACGAGGAGCACCGTTTCGGCGTGCGCCACAAGGAGACCATGAAAGCCATGCGCGCCGAGGTCGACGTGCTGACCCTGACCGCCACGCCGATCCCGCGCACCCTGGGCATGGCGCTCGAAGGCCTGCGTGACCTCAGCGTGATTGCCACCGCGCCGCAGCGGCGCCTGGCGATCAAGACCTTTGTGCGCTCCGAGAGCAACGGCGTGATCCGCGAGGCGGTGCTGCGCGAACTGAAACGCGGCGGCCAGGTCTACTTCCTGCACAACGAGGTCGAGACCATCCAGAACCGGCGTGAAAAACTCGAGGCCCTGCTGCCCGAGGCGCGCATTGCCGTCGCACACGGCCAGATGCCCGAGCGCGAACTCGAGAAAGTCATGAAGGACTTCGTGGCGCAGCGCTACAACCTGCTGCTGTGCTCGACCATCATCGAGACCGGCATCGACGTGCCCAGCGCCAACACCATCGTGATGAGCCGCGCCGACAAGTTCGGCCTGGCGCAGCTGCACCAGCTGCGCGGCCGTGTGGGCCGCAGCCACCACCAGGCCTACGCTTACCTGATGGTGCCCGACATCGAAGGCCTGACCAAACAGGCCAGCCAGCGGCTCGAAGCCATCCAGCAGATGGAAGAACTCGGTTCGGGCTTTTACCTGGCCATGCACGACCTGGAGATACGCGGCACCGGCGAGGTGCTGGGAGAAAACCAGAGCGGCAACATGATGGAGATCGGCTTCCAGCTCTACAACGAAATGCTCAACGAGGCCGTGGCCTCACTCAAGGCCGGCCGCGAGCCCGACCTGCTGGCACCGCTCAACGTCAGCACCGAGATCAACCTGCATGCCCCGGCCCTGCTGCCGAGCGACTACTGCGGCGACGTGCACCTGCGCCTGAGCTTCTACAAAAAACTCGCGACCGCCAAGAACACCGACCAGATCGACAGCCTGCTCGAGGAGATCGTGGACCGCTTCGGCAAGCTGCCGGCGCAGGCCCAGACGCTGATCGACGTGCATCGCCTGCGCGTCATCGCCAAGCCCTATGGCGTGGTCAAGGTCGATGCCGCGCCCACCGTGATCAACATCACCTTCCGGAAGGACCCGCCCATCGACCCGATGGCGATCATGCACCTGATCCAGAAGAACAAACACATCAAGCTGGCCGGCAACGACAAGCTGCGCATCGAACGCGAACTCAAGGAGCCCAAGGACCGGGCGCAGATGGTTCGCGATGTATTGAAATCCCTCGGACAACCCAAAACCACCACGGAAGCCACGCCTGCATGACCCCCGCTGAAACCCTCCCCGGCCTTGCCGTCAAGCTCACCACGCCCGATCTCAAACTCAGCGACTTCAAGCTGATCGCCTTCGACATGGACTCGACGCTGATCAACATCGAGTGTGTCGATGAAATTGCCGACGCCGCCGGCCGCAAGGCCGAGGTGTCGGCCATCACCGAAGCGGCCATGCGCGGCGAAATTGCCGACTACAAGGAGAGCCTGCGCCGGCGTGTGGCACTGCTCAAGGGCGTCAGCGTCGCCAGCATGGACGAGGTCTACCACCAGCGGCTCAAGCTCAACCCCGGCGCTGCCGAGCTCGTGCATGCCTGCAAGGCGGCGGGCCTGAAGGTGCTGCTGGTCAGCGGCGGTTTCACCTTTTTCACCGACCGCGTGCGTGACGAGCTCGGCATCGACTACACGCGCTCGAACGTGCTGGAAGTCGAGAACGGCCTGCTCACCGGCCGCATGGTGGACCAGCCCTGGGGCGACATCTGCGACGGCGAGGAAAAGAAAAAGATGCTGCTGGAAACCTGCGCCCTGCTCGACATCCGGCCCGCCCAGGCCATCGCCATCGGCGACGGCGCCAACGACCTGCCGATGATGGCCGAGGCCGGTCTCTCGGTGGCCTACCACGCCAAGCCGAAGGTGCGTGAACAGGCCATGGTCGCCATCAACGAGGGCGGGCTCGACCGCCTGCTGGAAGTGTTCAGCCCGCCCTCCGGCACAGCGGCCCCGCAACAGGCCTGAAGCGGCTAGCCTATTGAGCGTTTCAGAACTCAGGACAGTCGGAACGCTCAATCCCTCACCCCGACCCTCTCCCAGAGGGCGAGGGTGAGAGCAGTTCAATTCACTGTCGTGTATTTGGGAAAAATCTATAGCCTGTTTGGGCTACAGCAGGGCGGGCTGCACCAGCGCGTCCTGCGTCTGGACGATCAGCGGCAGGCGCACGGTGAAGCAGGTGCCTGAACCCGCCGGGTCCACCAGGCTGCTGACTTCAATCGCGCCGCCGTAAAGGTCCACCGCGTTCTTGACGATGGCCAGGCCCAGGCCGGTGCCCGGGATGGCGCCGACATTGCCGGCACGGTGAAAGGACTCGAACAGGTGGGTGATTTCATCGGCGGGAATGCCGATGCCGTTGTCCGACACTTCCAGCACCAGTTGCTGGTCCGCCAGAAAAACACGGCACAACACCACGCCGCCAAGCGGCGAATACTTGACGGCGTTGGACAGCAGGTTGCCCAGGATGTGCCTGAGCAGTTTTTCGTCATGCAGCCCGGCACCGCCGCCGGCAGCAAACAGCAGGCGCAGCTCGCACGGGCTGTCAGGCTGCAGCGTGCGCGCCTCCTGCACCAGCTGATGGCAGAGTTTTTCGAGATTCAGCGGCTGCGGTTCGAAGTCCAGCATCTGCGCCTCGGCCTTGCCGATCAGCAGCACGCGGTCGAGCATGCGCGTCATGCGTTGCACACTGGCCGCGATGGTATCGAGCACTTGCGCCTTCTCGGGCGGGGACAGCCGCTCGCCATAGTGTTTGAGGATTTCCCCCGACGACAGGATGCTCGCCAGCGGCGTGCGGAACTCGTGGCTGGTCATGGCCACAAAACGGCTGCGCAGCTCATTGAGTTCCCGCTGCCGCTCCAGCGCCTCGCGCGTGTCCTGTTCCGATTTCTTGCGCTCGGTGATGTCCAGGAAGGTCCAGATCACCCCGGCCTCCGGATCGAGCGGCTGCAGGCAGTTGCCGCCCGCCTGTACCCAGAACAGCTCGCCGCTGCGCCGCCGCATCTGCTGCTCGCAGGTGTAGCTGCCGGCCGTTTTCAGGACTTCGCGCGCAACACGTCCGAAGTTTTTCCACGCGCCGGCGTCCGTGTGCAGCCGCCGGGCCGACTGGCCGATCAGTTCCTCGCGCGGGTAGTCCATCATCTCGGCGAACCTGGCGTTGACCCACTCCAGCCGGCGCGCCACGGACAGCACAATGCCGACCAGCGCGCTGTTCAGGATGGCTTCACGCTCCGACGAGCTACGCACGACTTCGGCTTCGAGTTCCTTGCGCCGGCTGATGTCTGTCATCACCCACACCGTGCCCCGCGTCAGGTCGCGCGGACTGACGGCCTTGCCGGACAGGGAAATCCAGATGTGTGCACCGGTGTACTGGCGGACCTGGATCTCGGTCTCGTAGGCCTGTCCCGCCCGGATGCAGGCCGCCACCTCGCCCCCGACGCGCAGGTAGTCCGCCCGCGACAGGTAAAACGGCTCCATCGAGGTCAGCGGCTGGTCGCCGGCGGCAAAAATGTCGAGCATGGCCTGGTTGGCCCAACGAAAACGCCCTTCCGGCGTGAGGAACGCGATGCCGACAATGGAGTTGGCGAGTATGGTTTCGCGCTCCTGCAGCACCGCGCGGTAACGCTCCTGCGACTGGCTCAGGGCTTCGACCATGGCATGGTCGGCCTGGCTGGCAGCCTGGGCCTGCTCCTTTTCGGCCAGCGCCACATTGATGCGGTCCGCCAGCGCAAACGAAAGCAGCACCATCTCCAGCGCCGAACCGATCAGCAGGGCATTGGTCGTCAGCAGGTTCGACGGCAGCACGCCGATGTTGTGCAGCGCGATGATCATCACCCCGGTCAGCAGCACGGTCCAGGCCGTCAGGAAGTAACGCGCGCCGTGGTAGCCGGCCCGCACACTCAGGATGCCGGCCAGTACCACCACCGTGACACTGACGACGGCCAGCCCGGTCACCATCCAGGAGGAAACCGCGTAAGACAGCAGCAGAGCGACCAGCAGCGTCAAAATCCAGCCGCCGACCAGCACCTGCATCACGCGATTCAAGCGCGGCATGCGCGTGGCGCTGCCGAGAAAGTTGCACGCAAACAGGAGGCCGAACGCGGCGGACACGGACAGGCCCACCGGCGACGCGACATGGCCCCACCAGGTCTGTCCGGGCCAGAGGAACTGGGTCCCCAGACCCGTCAGCGCCGCCTGCGAGATGGCCATGCCACCGACAAAACCGACATAAATCAGGTAAGCCGGGTCCCGCACCGAAAAAAACAGCAGCAGGTTGTACAGCAGCAGGCCGATCAGCAGGCCAAAGTACAGGCTGAGCAGCGCGTACTCCAGCTGGTCGTGCTGCCACAGTGCCCCGGGCTGCCACAGGCGGGCCGGAACCGACAGCGTTCCCTGCGACTGCACCCTGAGATAAAGCACGGTGTCGGTGCCGGGCTGCAACGTCACCGGAAGCACATGGTTGCGGTGGGGCACGGCCCGGCTGGCAAAGGGCAACAGATCCCCGCCGCGCTGGTGCGCAAACCCGCCGCGGAGGTTCGAGCTATGGAGGTCCAGTTGGTCGAGTGTCGGGAAGGCGACCTCCAGCAGCCACGGCGCCGGTGTCTCGGCCTGCGCCTGCAGTGTTATGCGCAGCCACAAGGCCGAGGGGGTCAGGCCGAAGTTGGTGGCCGACCCGCTCTGGGCCACCGCTTTGAAGCGCAGCTGCTGCGCGGGCTGCAGCACCTCGTCCAGCGTCAGCTGGCCACTGCTGTCTTCCAGCACCATGAAGGCGCGCGACAGCGTGTAGCTGCCCTGCTGGCCGATCACCAGCGTGCCGCCCTGGGCATGCAGCAGCGGGGAGATCAGCAGCGCCAGCATCAGCGAGAACCCGCGCAGCCACACGCGCGGTCGGCCAAGGTATCGGAAGCACGGGAGGTCAGGCATGTGCGTGGCGGAAAGCCCCTTTTTGGCGCCCATTATCCACGGCACGTACGCCGGCAAGCGCTGGCGACTGTTTCCTCTGGACAAAACCGTCGGGGCTGGGTAGTGTGACAACCAACCTCGAAGGAAAAACACCATGGCCCTCGACCACGCGCAGCCACTCGATGTCATCAATGTCCAGCCCCTCGCCGGGAAACTGCAGGACGTCAAAACCCACAGCCTGCTCAAGACCGCGAAGCTGCAGTTGATGCGCCTGGTACTGGCGGCCGGCCAGAGCGTGCCCGAACACCAGGTGCCTGGCGAAATCACCATCCAGTGCCTGGAGGGTGAAGCCGTGGTCAGCACCCCCGGACTTTCGCGCTCGCTGGGTGCCGGCGAACTGATGGTTCTGCCCGGCGGCGAACCCCATGCGCTGAGAGCCACCACGGCCGCCTCACTGCTGGTCACCATCCTGCTGAGCCCCTGAATCGGGCGTCCCTCGTCATCAGGGTCAGAGTGCTATTTATTTGATAGCCTCCTGCGCTTGCAGGGCCAAGGGCTGCGTGGCCTTTTCAGCAATCAACGATGAGCGGCGTCCCGGACGCCCGGGCATCAGGCCTCCGGCAGCGGCACGGTGCGGGCGGTTTCGGCAATGCAGTAGGCGAAGAACTCGTCGAGTTCGTTGGATTTGTCGAACACCGCATCGGCGCCCAGCGTCATGCTGCGCTGACGAATATCGGCCGTGGCGAAATTGGTCAGCACCACCACCTTCTGGTGAGGCTCTCGCTGTCGGCAACCGGTCAGCACACCCAAGCCGCTGCCCTCACGCAGGAACATGTCCACGACGGCCAGCTGCCACCGTCCCTCATGCAGCGAGAGCCAGCGCCTGGCTTCCGATTCGGTGGCGGCATGGCCGACCACGCGCACCGACGCGATCTCTTCCAGCGTTTCGATCAGGTTGTCGAGGATGGTCTGGTTGTCCTCGACGAGATAAGTAATGAGCGCCAAGAGATGTCCTGCTTGGGGTTGAGTTGGCGTGTCGTCCATGGGCCAGGGCTACTTGTTGCCGGACGCGCAGACGCCGCCCCTGCAGCAACACCCTGGTTCGCAAAATCCTAGTTCAGCAGGCCAAACGCCTGCTGAAGGTGTGCCGCTTTCAGGCGCGCGTGGGCCGCGTCCAGCGCGGCGAAGGCCGCGTTGATGGCAGGCCGGTCGGGCACCGGCGCGCGCAGCAACATGTCGTAAGTTGCCCGCAGAAAATCGTAGTCGGCCAAGGCAACGGTGGGGCGCATGGGGGAAGTGGTTTGGTGTGCCTGCATTTCATCTCCGGCTTGGTGGATCCACAGTGCAGGGTCGGCTGCACCGCCCCTTGATGCCATCCATTGTGGGCAAGCCGGAACGCCAGCGGCATAGGCCAACCCATTCTCCGGCTGTCGGAGACCACCTACCCACGCGCCGCTGGTGCGGCAACCACGTCAGTCCAGGTGCTCGAGCAGCAGCGGCGCAATCATTTCCAGAAAGCGGTATTCGCCCTCGGGCAGGTGCTGGGCTTCGGGGTCCATCTGGCACAGCGTGCCGTACAGATGCTGGGGACCGCGCGATAGTGGCAGCCCGACATAGGCATTGATCACCCCGCGCTGGAAATGGGTGGCCAGGCGCGCATCGGTCAGGACGTCTTCGCTGACGAAGGCCTGAGCGGGCTGCACATAACTGCACAGCGAGTGGTCACGGGGCGTGGGTGGCAAGGGAGACACCACCTGTCCGAGCCGGTCGTGAATGCCCACGTTCAGCATCACATCACCGTCAAGCTTGTAGATGGCCGTGTAGCGATGCGGCGCGCGCCGGTTCAGGAAGGCAAGCGCGCCGGAAACGCCATGGTCCGCCAGCACTGCCTTGAATTTGGCAATGTCATCAAAGCAGTCTTGCACAGGGGTCTTTCAGTAAATGGCCGGACGGCCGTGGCGTGGCGTGGTGCCGCGATTGTAGGCACCCGGGCGAAGACCGGTTGGCTTGCCCCGTTGTGGTCGCAGGCCCACCAGGGCCGCTACAGCGGGCGCAGATGGGTCGGGGGATCAAAGTCGCCCATTGCCAGCTTGAAGCGGATATGGGCCTCGTCCATGGCCACCATCGCGTCATTGACCGCCTTGTAGTCGGGCGGGTCCATGCTCAGAAAGCGCATGTAGTCAGCCCGCGCCTCGTCATAGTCGGCCAGGGCCTGCTGGGCTTTGGAGAGGGGGACAGACATGGCCAGGCCTTAAATGGCGGGCTGAACCGTACCGGGCTCTTCCGGATGGGCCGGCGCGGGCACAGGACCGAGGTCAGGTTCGACCGGAAATTCGGCCGGTGCCGGCACGGTTTTTCCGCCAGGCGACAGCGGCTCACCATTTTCGGAGGGATGGGGACGATGGGTGGACGACATATGGGTCAGAACGGGGCGATCCAGGCTTCCACCGGAACCTTAGCAGTGGCCAGGACGGCAACGGCAGCAATGCCAACAGACACCGCCGACACATAGGCCATCAGCGACCCCAGCACCCGCCGGGTTGGCGCGCTGGACAGCCAGGCGGGCTGGACAGGGTTGGCGTCTGGTTGACTGGACATAAGGTGATTTTTGATGGGCGGCAAGGCGTGCGCCATAGGCGGAATCTGAAAGGACCTGTCAGCGAAGGCTGACAAGGTGCAATGCAGCGATCACCATTTGTCAGTCACCGCTCTCTTTTCGATAGCTGACAGCGCAATCACCGCAAGGGCTGATTATCAATTCCGCCTTAAAGAAAAAAAACTCCGTCGAAGTGGACTCAGAACTTGGGAATACGCAGCGTCTTGCTCAGCATCAGGGTTCCGGACAGGACAAACAGCAGGGACAGGGGATGCAGCGCCCAGGGGCCGGCGATCCAGACACCGCCGTAGAGCTGATCGCCGAGGCGGTCCTGCCAGGCCGCCACCGCCAGCAAGGCGGTCAGCAGCACGCTGGTCGGAATGGGTGTGCCCTCGAAATAGGCCACCTTGTCAGCGCCTGCCGACAGAGTTTCAGCCGTGACGTTGTAACGAGCCAGCCGGCTCACGCCGCAGCAGACGAAGTAGATCAGCGCGATCCAGTCCCAGCCGCCGCGCAGGCCCGCTGCAAACGCCAAGGCCGCAGGCGCCACCCCAAAAGAGATGATGTCCGCCAGCGAATCGAGTTCGCGACCCAGCGCCGAATGCTGGCTGCGCCAGCGCGCCACGCGTCCGTCGAGCACGTCAAAAATAAAGGCCGCCGGCGCCATCGCCGCCGCCGCATAAAACCAGGCCTTGGCCCCCTCCACCGCATACAGCATGGCCAGGAAAACACCCGCGACCCCGCAGGCCGCATTACACAGCGTGAGGAAGTCCGCGAGGTGGAACTCCCGCAGCATGGAGAAATGTCTGGTCTTGTCAGTCAAGGGCGCCTGCTTTCATCGGTGGTCATGTCGATCAGGCCAGCCTGGCGGCCTGCCATGCCGTACTTTACTTATTTCTGCGGCAGCGGGACCGGGACCGGTACCAGCAGCACCGGCGCATTGGTCTGCGGCTCGATACGAACCGATGTGGCGCCGGCCGGTACCACCACGGTTTCGACCTCGCGAATCACTCCGCCGCCGGCGACACTGCCGCTGGCGTTGCCGTAACCGGTCACACGGGCTACACAGGCCGAGCGGTCTTCGCCGGTGAGCGCTTCGCAGCGCAGGCGGGCGTTGGCCTCGAACTGGGCGCCGCTGTTGTCAAGCTTGCCGCTGCGTTTTTCGGCGGCGGCATTGTTCACTTCCCTCAGGCAGGTGGCCTGGTCCTGTTGTGAGCGGCCTTCCATGCAGGCCGCACGCTCCTTCTGCGTATTGCCCGAGGCATCAATGCCCGTGGTGCCGGTCGCCGTGATGGGCGCCTGCGCCAGTGCAGCCCCCATGAGCAGGGACAGCCCCAGGCCGGCCCAGGCGTGGCGCGCGCGAAAAATGAGGTTGGTTTTGATCATGTGGTGCTCCTGAACGGTGAAAGATGCCCCAGTCTAGGGAGACGGAAGCGGCCGGCCTGAGGGATATCACGCCCGCCGCGCGGCGCCACGCACGCGACTGTGTGTAGGACGGGTCTTTCAGCGGCCACAAAAAAGGCGGCCAGGGCCGCCTGGACAGGCTCGGGGGCCGCCCGCCCCCCTGCTCATCGGGACGTCAGTACTACCTGGCGCGCGGACCGTCGGCCGGCATGGTGAAGGAGTCTTCCCACGGTGTCGCGAAACGGCCCGGCTTGTCTCGGGTCATGAAGGAGCCGGTGCCCTCCGGGTTGAAGCCGATGTTGCGGTTCTTTTCCCTGGGGTCGGGCTCCGCAGCCTGTTTGTCCTTGATCTCCTTGAGGGCGGCGGCCTTGGCCGCACGCACTTTCTCGCTGGTGAACTCATCGAGCGCCGCATGAAAGCTGCTGTCGCCGCCACGGGTCTCCTCGGCCTCGGCCTCGGCCATCGGGACCTCGCCCAGAAACGCCGCCCGCATGGCGCCGCCCGAGGGCAGGCTGCCACTGCGCACCGTGGTGTAGCCGATACCGCATTCCAGCAACAGGCTCTCCTTCATGTCCTTTTGCGCCTTGGTCAGGCCCCGTTTGCCCGGCACGTCGACACAACCGACCACCTTGCCCTCCAGCGTGCAGACGCTGAAGCTGCAGTAAACCCCCTCCAGCAGTTCTTGCCACTGCTGGTCCTTGTTTTCGGGCCGGTTTTTCGTGCTCGGAATCGTGAAGCGCATGACCGGCACCTTGATCATCACGGCATGATCCGCAAACGCCGTGCGTAGCCACTTCCACACCTCCTGCTCCTCGCTGGTCATCAGGCCGCGGGCGTTGAGCAGCCAGCGTGCAGGCAAACGCAACTTCTGCTCGACGCGGCGGCGTGACCAGCCCCAATGCGCCAGAACCCCCAGGCCGGCGCCCAGCAAAAAGCCCAGTGCAGTCATCAGCCCTGTGGATAGGTTCACGGTATCTCCTTCTTGTGTGGGCACGCAGCCCGATGCAACCCCGCGTCTGGCAGCCAGCATAAATCACAAACACCCCCGCCGGTCAAAACAGGGCGTCCGCAACGGTTACCAAATGAAGCATGAAGCAGCGCGGCCGGCGCTCAGGAATTGACGGCCCCCAACGGAAAGGCACGGGCCAGGCGCTTTGGCTCCGTACCAGTGAGCCCTGTCGCGCCCCCACGACGTCCACGCAGCCGCTCACGGTTCCGTCCACGCCGCATACCGTGAACGTGCAGTAGACGCCGCTCAGGCGCTTGTGCCAGACCTTGCTTGCTGCGGGGGTAGTAGGCGTGGTGAGCGCACCTGCGGAATCATGAGCATGACGTGGTCGTCCGCAAAGACCTCGCACAGCCACTGCCAGACTTCGTGTTCATCCGGGCCGGCCAGCTCGCGCGCCGTGATCGGCCACTGGCTGGGGGCACGCATGCTGCGCAGGGCTGCACGCCGCCGATGACTTCTGTCAAGCAGGATCCAGGCACCCACCGCAGACACCAGCAGCAAAGCCCCCAAGGCCACCTGCCCCGTCACATCATTCAGCACGCGCACGCCCTCTTGCGGTGGAGACTACCCACACCCCGAAAAAGAGATGTTTTTTCTATCTAAAAAGAAAATATTTTTATCCCAAGCACGCAAACACCGGCCAAATGGCCCCTGCTGGAACCCCCGGCCACCGTTCAGCGGTCTGCGCGAGTCACCGGGCTAGCGGAATTTTTTGGTGAATTCACGCACGACGCCGATGATCGCGGCACTGCCCAGGGGGCGGATGGGGTAGCGCACATTAAGCGGCTTGAGGAACAACTCGCCACCATCCCTGATGAGCTGCTTGAAGGTCGTCTGGTTCTCGCTGTTGAGCGCGATAACATAGTCACCCGGCAAGGCCTGCATTTCGGGCTCCACGATCAGCAGGGAGCCTTCGGGAAAAGAGTCGGTGCTGTCACCAACCATGCTGTCGCCCTGAACACGCAACGCAAACGTGTGACGCTTGATAGAAATGGTCACCGGCACCCTCTCCAGCCCGTCCTTGGGATTGAAGTTGTCAATGACCGTGTAGTTTCCGGCCTGCACTTCCGAGATCAGCGGCACTTCAGCCCTCACGTCAAAGCCCGGGCTGACGTTGGAACCACCGGACATCAACTCGGCCACGGAAACGCCAAGCAGCTCGGCGACCCGGCGCTGGTTGGAACGTTTTGGCGCGGTGCCGCCTGGTCTTTCCCATTGTTGTACGGCCCCGCGGCTGACGCCTGCAGCGTCAGCAAATTGCTGCTCGCTCATGGCCAGCCGTTTGCGGCCTTCCCGGATTAATGTATGAACGCTCATTGTCTGGAGGTTAGGCCTCCGCCTCGATAGAAAATTTGTCTCAGATAGAGAATTTAGCGTTCCTGCGGAACGCGGCTTCGGTGGTAAATGACCGTGAAAAGGGCCTGAAACCGGCACCGGGGCGGCGCCCTTTAAACAAGCTCTGTGCGTAGCTTGTTGTTCTTCTTCTTGATTCTTCTTGATTCTTCTTGGTATTGCTAGAGGATCTGGGTATGGAATTACAGAAAAAAAGGTCTGCAAAACCCTGTCAATCTTTTGTATTAATTGCTAAAAGGTATGGAATGCCCCAAGAAGCTGCCGCGACACGACGCTAACTGTCCTTGAGCAAAAACTGCATGCTGGTTCCCGCCAATTCCAGCACGTCGTTGTGGGCCAGCGGCACCGCATCGGCCCCTATCGGCTGGCCATTGAGCGTCGGCTGAACCTCGCCGGCCATGTGGGCCACGTAATAGCCGTAGCGCCGGTGGGAGACGGCCACGACGCTGACATCGGGCTTGCCGAACGTCGTTACCGCCTTGACCACCGGCACCTCCAGTCCGGCGGAAGAACCCGAGAGCACCTTGAAGCTGGCGTGCAGCGTTGCGCCCGCAGCCGGTGCGGCGTGGCCATCGAGCCTCATCGCCGCGGTCTCGTGGTAGCCGGAATCTTCCGAGGCCGAGAGGTACTGGATCCTGAAGTTTCCAATGGCGATGATGTCGTTGTCGTGCAGCAATTGCCGTGACTTGATCATCTTGCCGTTGATATAGGTGCCGTTGGTGCTGCCCAGGTCTTCGACATACACGTCGGCCAGGCCCTCCAGTTCAAACACGCAGTGCTCGCCGCTGACCACCAGGTTGTTGAACACAATGTCGTTGTGCGGCCGCCGGCCCAGCGTCGTGCGGTCCTTGTGCAGGTAGACGTGTTTGATTTCGACACCCTCGACCGATGCAATGAGTTGCGGCATAAGGCCTCCCGGCTGCGTCCAGACTGCCGCGGTGCGCCCTTCGCGCAACGGCTTGATCATCGTATGCCTGGCGCTGCCCGGAAACAAGCCCCCCCCGGGTCAGCGCTTGCGCAGGGGCTGCAGCAGCGCGGACAGCCCGTTGTGATCGATTTCCAGCATCAGCGCCAGCAGACGACCGATCTCGTTCCTGGGGAAGCCTTCCCGGGCAAACCACGCCAGGTAGTTGCCCGGCAGGTCGGCGATCAGCCGCCCCTTGTACTTGCCAAAAGGCATCTCGCACGTCACCAGCAGTTGCAGGTCTTCCGGCTTCATGCGCCCGCACGCTTGACGGTCCAGCCCTGTTTGGTGAGCCAGTCCACCACCAGCGCAGCATGGTCGCCCTGTACCTCGATCACGCCGTCCTTGACCGTGCCACCGGAGCCGCAGGCCGTCTTGAGCTGTTTGCCGACCAGAACCAGCGCCGCGTCCTGCAACGCCAGCCCCTTGACCAGGGTCACGCTTTTGCCCCCGCGGCCTTTGGTTTCGCGCGACACCCGGACAATGCCGTCGGACGGGGCCAACGGCCGCGTCTGGCGACACACGCACTGGGCCAGCGCCTTGCGGCAAGCCGGGCACATGCGCCCCGCGTCGGTCGAATAAACGAGTCCGCCGGGGCTTGAATGACTTTTCATGGAATGCACCGATGTGAGGAAAACGGCCTCAGAGCCCATCGCCCCAAGCGCCATCGGCTATCGTACAGCGATGCGGGCAGGACCCCCGGCAAACCGGCGCGGCATCAGCCTCTCAGATGTGGCCGACGGGCTGCGGGGTGTGCCGCAGGTGAAGCGACAGGCCCAGCGCCTCCATGTGGTTGCCGTCGCGGCCAAGAATGATTTCGGCCAAAGGCAGGAAATACTCCTCCTCGAAACGCGCATGCGCGGAATAGGCGTGAACCAGTTCCTCCACGGCATCCAGATCCAGATCGACAGACTGGGACTTGGCCACGGCCTTGACGGCGGGCTCCAGCTTTTTCCACATTGCCTCGATCTGGCGGTGCTCCACGGTCAGGCGCTGCACCATGGCCTGGACCTCACCGGCTTCCCGACCCCGGCCAGCGCTGCGCAACACGGCGGGAAACAACTCGCGCTCCTCGTCCGCATGGTGCTCGTACACCGCGTGGTGAAACAGGGCCAGCGTGTCGTTGGCAATGGTTCGCGCCTGGGCCGCAGCCGCCTGGAGCGCAGGCAATTCCTCGAAGGCCTGAAGCTTCGAAAGAATGCCCAGATGGCACTGCGAAAAACCGGTCAGCGGCTCGCTGGCATGGCCCGGGTTACGCGCGGCAGGATGGATTGTCATGCGGCCAATATAGGGGGGCGCCCGTGCGTCTGGCTTGATGCACATCAATAAAGCGGCCGCCCGCCACCGCAAGATAAGGGCCTGTTCATCATCACCAGACAAGGCTCCCATGTTCAAGAACATTCTTCTGGCGACCGACGGTTCCGAAGCCTCTGCCCACGCGGCCGAACTGGCTGTCAACCTGGCGCGCACCCACGGCGCCAAACTCACCGCCCTGTATGTCGTGGACCCCTACCCCTACCTGAGCATCGGCGAGACCAACCCGCTGGGCGTTCAAGCCTACATGGCTGCCGCCCAGAAACACGCCGCGCAGGCCCATGCCAAGGTCGCGGCGCTCTGCGGTGCGCCGGACGTGGGCGTCAAGCTTGAGGCGCGCATGGCCGAGAACGTGTCGGCCGCCAGCGGCATTGTCCAGACGATCAAGGACGAAGGTGCAGACCTCGTCGTCATGGGCTCCCACGGCCGCACCGGCATCGCCCGGCTCGTGCTGGGCAGCGTGGCCTCCAAGGTGGCGGCCGAGTCGCCGGTGCCGGTGCTGATCGCGCGTTAGGAGTCTGCGGCCCCTACCAGCCGATGGCCTTGGGCAACCAGAGCGCAATCTGGGGGTAGAAGAACAGCAGTAGCAGCGCCAGGAACTGCATGGTGATGAAGGGAATCACGCCCTTGTAGATGTCCTTGATCGTCACCTCGGGCGGCGCCACCCCCTTGAGGTAGAACAGGGCCCAGCCGAAAGGCGGCGTCAGGAAGGAGGACTGCAGGTTCACCGTGATCAGCATGGCCAGCCAGACCGGGTCCACGCCCTGGGCCAGCAGCACCGGCAGGAACAGGGGCACGGCGATGTAGCTGATCTCGATCCACTCGATGAAGAAACCGAGCACGAAGATCAGGGCCATCATGAACCAGATGTCGCTGTTCACGCCGCCGGGCAGCACCTCGAACATGCGCGTGATCAGGTCCTCGCCGTGCAGGCCGCGGAAAGCCAGCGCAAACACCTGGGCCGTCATGAGGATGAGCATCATGATGGCCGTGATCTTGCTGGTTTCCAGCGCCACGTCCTTCAGGATCTTCCAGGTGAAACGCCCCGACAGGACGGTGATCAGCACGGCACCCACGGCGCCCATGGAGGCGGCCTCGGTCGGCGCGGCGATGCCGCCAACGATGGAGCCCAGCACCGCCACCACCAGCATGATGGGCGGCACCACGACTTTCCAGAAGCGGATCCAGAGCTGGCGGCGCGTGACGCCATCGCGCTCGTCCTGCGGAATCGGCGGCATCAGGTCGGGCTTGAGCCAGCCCAGCACCAGCAGGAAGATGATGTAGACCGCCGACAGCAGCAGGCCCGGCCCGACCGCCGCCGCGAACAGCGTGCCCACCGAGAGCTGCATGATGTCCGACAGCAGGATCAGGATCAGGCTGGGCGGGATGATCTGGCCCAGCGTGCCCGAGGCGCAGATGGCGCCGCAGGCGATGCTCTTGTTGTAGCCGCGCTTGATCAGGGTGGGCAGGGTCAGCAAGCCCAGGGTGATGACGGTGGCGCCGACGATGCCGGTGGTCGCGCCCATCAGCACGCCGAACAGGATGATGCCCACGCCCATGCCGCCGCGCACGCCGCCGGCGATGTGGCCCATGACGTCGAGCAGGTCATCCGCCAGGCGCGATTTCTCCAGCATCACACCCATGAAGACGAAGAGCGGAATGGCCATCCACTGGTAGCCTGCGACGATGCCGTAGAAACGCGCCGGCAGCAGGCTGAACAGGCCGTCGCCGAAGCCCAGGTAGCCGAAGATGAAACCCACGGTGGCCAGTGTCGTGGCCACCGGCACGCCAAGCATCAGCAGCGCGAAGAAGGCCACCAGCATCAGGATGGCATAGGTCTGCGGTTCAAACATGGCCGCCCTCCTGCGCCTGCGCGCGTTCGTGGAACAGCCGCAACAACGCGGCCACCGTCTGCAGGGCCACCAGGCCATAACCGATCGGGATCAGCGACTTGACGATCCAGCGCAGCGCAATACCGCCCGGATCGGGTGAACTCTCCTGGATGGCGTAGGCCTGCCCCACGTAGGCGATCGACACCTTGATGAAGATCAGCGCCACCGCCAGCAGCAGCAGCAGCGAGATCACGTCGACGATGAACTTCTTGCGCGCCGAATAGTGCGCGTAGAACAGGTCCACGCGCACGTTGTCGCCCCGCTGCAGGGCGTAACACATGCCCAGCAGGATGAGCGCGGCCAGCAGATGCCACTCCAGCTCCTGCGCCCAGACCGAGCCGAAGCTGAAGGCGTAGCGCAAGAGGACATTGACCGCGACCAGTGCAATCATGGCGAGAGCCACCCAGAGGGTGGCCCGCCCAACGACATCGATCAGCGATTCAATCTTCTCCATGACGGAGGTGATCGCCTTGTTTGTCATGAATAACCTTTCGCGTCAGCCGCGCACCTTGGTGTGGTACTGCTCTTCGCTGACCTCGACCCAGCGGTCGTACTTGGCCTTGAAGCCCATGTAGGAGTCGTGCACCTTCTTGACCAGCGGGTCCTTGGCCACGGCCTCGGCCAGCACTTTTTCGGTTTCGCTGCGCAGCGCCTTGATGACGGCGTCCGGCAGGGGCTTGGCAATCACCTTCTGGTTCTTGACCAGGTCTTCCATCGCTTCCGCGTTGGCCTTCTGGCACCAGCCTTCGCTGATGACGTTGCAGGCGGCCGAGGCGTTCTGCACGATGGCCTGCAGGTCCTTGGGCAGCTTGTCCCAGGCAGCCTTGTTGATCAGCAGTTCGGAGACGGTGGCCGCCTCGTGCCAGCCGGTGGTGTAGTAGTACTTGGCCGCCTTCTGCAGCCCGAGGCGGCGGTCCTGGTAGGGGCCGACAAACTCGGCCGCGTCGATCACGCCGCGCTCCAGCGCGGGAAAGATCTCGCCGCCGGGCAGCACCTTCACGTCCACGCCCAGGTTGGCGTAGACCTTGCCGGCCAGGCCGGGGATGCGCATCTTCAGCCCCTTGAGGTCGGCGACGCTCTTGATCTCCTTCTTGAACCAGCCGGTCATCTGCACGCCGGTGTTGCCGCAGGGCATGGCCACCATGCCGAAGGGTGCGTAGACCTCGTTCCACAGGTCGATGCCGCCGCCGTCGTAGAGCCAGCCGTTCATGCCCTGGAAGTTCAGGCCGAAGGGCACGGCGGTGAAGTACTGGGCGGCAAAGGTCTTGCCGGTCCAGAAGTAGCTGTTGGCGTGGTTCATCTCCACCGTGCCGGCGCGCACGGCGTCGAAACCCTCGAACGCCGGGATCAGTTCACCGGCGCCGAAGACCTGGATCTTCAGGCGGCCGCCGGACATGTCGGCGATGCGTTTGGCCAGATCGGTGGCGCTGCCCGGGCCGTCCATGTAGAAAGGCGAGCCCTTGGGGTAGGCGCTGGTCATCTTCCAGCTGAAGCTCTGCTGTGCGCGGGCGATCATGGGAAAGCCGAGCGCGGTTCCTGCAGCAGCAGCGATAGAGGCTTGACTGAGCAGTGAACGTCTTGTCGAGGTCATGCGATATTCCTTGGAGTAGAGAAGCTGATGAGCCAGCACCTGCTGCGCAACGGGATCGTTGCACCAAGGGTTGGCATGCAAACAGCGTGCCACGGAAAAGTACAAAAATCAGCGACTTTTCAGGGTGTAGTGGACGCCCTACGGCCTGTAGAGCAGGCCCGACCGGCGGTGGTAAAACCCGGTGCAGTGCTGCCTTAACCGCGCCTGCGCAGCAGCGGCCTGAACATCAGCAGGCCCAGGGCCGGCCCCAAGCCGAGCCAGGGCAGCACGACCGGCAAGGGCCAGGCCTGCGTGGCCCGCACGAACAGTTCGATGCTGAGCACCGAGATCGCAAAGCCGATGCAATTGGCAAAGGTCAGCACGCTGCCGGCCACCGCAGGCGGCGCGTTCTGCGCGGTCAGGGTGGAGAACTGCGGCGAGTCGCCCGACACCGTCACGCCCCAGAGCAGCATCCAGGCCATGAACCACGGCAGCGGCGCGGCCAGCATCAGCGGTGCCGCCACGCAGCAGGCGCCGCTGATGGCCAGTTGCAGCTGCGCCACGCGTGCGCTGCCGAAACGCCGCACCAACAGGCCGCCGCCCACGCAGCCTGCGCTGCCCACGGCAATGATCCAGAAGGCCGCAGCGCTGACGGAGGTGCCCGCCAGCCGGGTCGCCACGATCAGCGGCACCAGCACAAAGAAGGCATAGAGCTCCCACATGTGACCGAAATAACCGAACACCGACGCGCGCAGGCGCCGGTCGGTCCAGATCAGGCCCAGCGCCCGCGGCGTGATGCGTGCACCGCGCACCAGGTGCGGGCTCTCGGGCACCAGCCAGGCCGTCGCCAGGCCGCCCAGCGCGGCCAGTAGCGACACGCCCAGCACCACCGCCTGCCAGGGCGAGCCGCCCCCGGCCATTGCAGGCAGGCCCGCGTCACCGGCGAGCGCGCGCAGGCCGTGGGGCAAGGCCGTGCCCAGCACCAGCGCGCCTATCAGCACCCCCATCACCGCGCCCAGCCGTTCGCGGTACCAGCTCGCCGCGATTTTCATGCCCACCGGGTAAATGCCGGCCAGCAAAAAACCCACACCAAAACGCAGCGCCAGCAACAGGGTGAAGTCACCCGGCACCCACACGGTGGCGGCATTGAGCGCCGCACCGAGCAGCGAGCAGATCAGGAACACGCGTGAGGGCGCAAAGCGATCGGCCAGCATCAGCAAGGCAAACACCAGCGTGCCCGCGACAAAACCGAGCTGCACGGCCGAGGTCAACAGGCCCACAGCGCCGGGCGGCAGGCCCCAGGCCCGTTGCAGGTCGGGCATGACGGCATTGACCGCAAACCACAGCGAGGTGCCGGCAAACTGCGACAGCACGATCACCGGCAGGATGCGCCGGGGAACGGCGCCCGCCATCAGCAGAACCTGACGGTCAGGCCGGACAGCGGCGCATCAAACGCCGCCGTCCAGGTCTCACCCGGGGCCACCGGCCAGGCTTCGGTCCAGGTGCCGGTGGTGACCACGTCGCCCGGTTGCAGCTCGGGCGCACCGGGGCAGTTGCGCAGCTCGGTCAGGAAATGCTGCAGCGCATGCAGCGGGCCGTCGAGCACATTCGCGCCCACGCCCTGGTCCACCTGCCGCCCGCCGCAGGACAGCGTGATGTGCGCTGCGGCCAGGCGTTGTTCGAAGGCCCGCGCATCGCTGGCCAGCCCGGCCACCGGCACACGCGCGCCCACCAGCAGGCGTGCATGCAGCGCCCCGTCGGCCACGGTGTCGGCCGCCACGAACTTCCACCCGGGCTGGTGCGACTGCACGATCTCGAAACCGGGCGCGACCCAGGCGATGCAGGCAAACAACTCGCCCTGCGAGGCATTCGCCGGCGGCGTGGCGGCGATGCCGAAGACCGCCTCCGGTTCCAGCCGCGGCTGGCAGGTTCCCGCCAGGGACACCTCGCCCTGCCCTTCGCAATACGACAAGGTGGTGTCCCAGACCGTGCCCCAGATCGGTCCATACACCTGGTAGCGCGGCCAGATGGTGCGGTTGGTAAAACCCACCTTGTAGCCGCGCGGCTGTTCGCCGCGGCCCATGCGCAACTGCCGCACCGCCAGCGCGCGCTGGTAAGCCTCAGGCACGTCCAGGCCCGAGGCGGCGGGCCAGAAACCGGCATGGTCGTGATGGTGGAGAAGTTGCTCGGGCGTCATGGGGCAAAGCTTAACGCCGATGACCGGATTCCGCACTTCAGGAGGATGACACGTCAAAACAGCCACCGGCCCAATACAAGCGGTCGCCAGCAGCTATCATTTTGGTAATCAGCAGAAGAGGATGGCCAGCAGCGCCGGGTCGTCGGCCCAGTGCATCAGCGCGTAGCCGCCAAGGCGGTAGGCGGTGTAGACGGCCTGCGCCATCAGCTGTTCAAGCGCCATCATCGCTTAGCGGCGGCCACTCAGGCCTTGGTTTGCGCAGCCTTGCGGTCAGCCACAACTTTCTGGGCCGAGGGCCGCTCGCCAATGAGCTTGACATAACTCTTGTAGTCCACCCCGCCGGCCAGCAGCAGGTCTTCGCCAAACGCGGCCTTGCTGGCCATGCCCACCAGCGGCAGGCTGGCAAAGGCGGCGCAGTCGGCCTGGGTGAAGCTGTCGCCGGCCACGTAGGGCGAAAACTTCGCCAGCTTCTTGAAGGCGGCGATGTTGCCCTCTAACTGCTTGCGGATGCGGGCCAGGTTGCCCTCACTCAGCGGCTCGGCACCAAAAAAGGCCGCGCCATAGAGCTGGCGCGCGACGATCTCCAGGTGCCAGTCGATGAAAGTCGTGAGCTCGCGCACCTTGGCAGCGGCAAAGGCATCGGCCGGCAGCAGCGGCGGCTGCGGGTAGGCGGCCTCAATGTAGTCCAGGATGGCCTGGCTTTCGCAGAGGCCGCCCTGCGCTGTACGGATGAAGGGAATTTTGCCCAGCGGCGAGTCGCCCAGAACCGCTTCGTCCTTGCTGTACGTGCCCACGTTTTCTTCGGCAAACGGCACACCTTTTTCAAGCAGCGCGAGCTTGACCTTGTTGTAGTAATTGGAAATGGGAAGGCCGCAGAGCGTCAGCATGGAAAAGTCTCCTGGGTTGTTGGCGCCAAGTTTATGCCAGCCCGGCCCGGCCAGCGTGCAACGGCGGTGACAGGCGCGTCGCCGCCATGCCCCGCGGGGGCCCGGACTGACTGTGTGACATCTTCCGCCTTCTCCTCCATTTGAAGGACGACAAGCCGCAGCGCCAGCGCGACGATTTCCCCCTCATTCACTTCATTGACTGGAAACACCATGAGCAACTACTACTGGGACGAAACACAGATGAAGGCCGACGGGGCCAACCCGACCATCCTGGCGATCGGCGACTCCTGGTTCTGGTACCCCTTCTTCGGGGGCAGCCTGACCAACTACCTGGGCCAGATCGTGGCGCCCAAAAGCCACGTCATCCTGGCCAAGGGCATGAACGGCGCCGAAGCCTTTGACTACGTGGACGGCAAATACGCCGACAGCGTGCGCAGCACACTCAAGCTGTACGGCGCCGGCCTGTCGGCCGTGTTCCTCAGCGGGGGCGGCAACGACTTCGCCGGCTTCAACGACATGCGGCCGCTGCTCAAGGACAGTTGCTCGGGCGAAACCACGGCCAACGGCTGCTTTCGCAGCGGCGCGCAGGGCCTGCCGGGGTTTCTGGAGCGCATGGACACCTACTACCGCAAGCTGATTGGCGTGGTCTACACCCGCACCACCCTGGACTGCCTGATCGTGATGCACACCTACGACTATGCGATCCCGGACGGCAAGGGCGTGTTCGGCAAGGACGGCTGGCTGCAGCCCGCGCTGACAGCCGCCGGCGTCAAGCCCGAGCTGCACCAGGCCTGCGTGGTCCACCTGCTGGACGCCTTCTACAAGGTGCTGGACAACATCACGAAGATGGACCCGGCCCACCTTCACGTGGTGGACAGCCGGGGCACGCTGGGCCCCGGCGACTGGGCGAACGAGTTGCACCCCAAGGGCTCGGGCTTCAAGAAAATAGCCATGCAGTGCTGGAAACCCGCGCTGAAAGGCATCGGGCTGGCCTGAACGGCCTGGGCTGCTTGAGCCGGCCCGGCTACGCCGGATCGGGAAACAGCGGCGTCAGCAGGCGCACGGCAATGTTGAAGCCGTCGCCGGCAGGCGTCACGCGCACCACTTGCGCCTCGCAGGTCAGCGGGTGCATCCGGCCGGCACCGGGAAACTCCAGCACCAGTTCAAGGCTGGCGCCCAACTCGTGGCTGCGCTCCGACTGGAAGTACAGCCCGGTCGCACTCAAATCATGGGTGGCGCCCTCGTCGCCGTCGATGGTCAGGCGCACGGCCACGCCAAAACGCTGCGCCGCCCGATGCTCAAGCACGACGGCCTTCTTTTCGTCCCCGGCGGTTGTTTGCATGGTCCTGTCCTGAAATGCCCGAAAACGGGCGTAGCCCCCAATTTAGGGCACGGGCGCGCCCCGTGTGTAGGCGCGTGAACACGCCGCGTGTGGGACAGCGGACCCAATGCGCCACCCCGCCCACCGGAATTGAAGATCAAATTAGGGAAGCGCTGAATAAGTCCTGGCGGATGCGCGGCAGCCGGATCGGGATGGGATGCAAGGCGGATTTCGCAGCCAATAGCTGGCTATTGGCAAGAAATTCAACGCCGCAGACCACCCGAGCCCGGCTGATCGCGCGCCGCAGGGGACTTGTTCAGCGCTTCCTTAGCCTCCAGCCCAATACCGACGGGCGACACCAGCTATGAGCTTGATAGCAAGTTGAGGCCGGATGGATCACCTTATCTGCAGAGCTGGTCTTCGCAGGGCACGCCATCGTGGTCGCCGTCCATCTTGGTGCCGGGCTATGGCGAACATAAGCAAGAAATGGACGATACCATTCAGAGACTGGAAGGAGGAAGTCTGACTTGACCCGGTTGACCATCCAGATCAAGGAGAGAATGCCCAAGACTTAAAGCTCGCCTTGGAGATACAAAATTCGGGAAACCCTCGAAATGACCCCCGACAATCAAAAACCCAACTCTGTCGCAGCTTCTTTCTTAAGCATATCAATATCAACCGGAGTTAATGAAATCGCGGAAAGTCTGAGCGCCACGCTGTCTCCCGCACACTCCTTGCTTTTGCCTCCCGCTTGGTGGCAATCATTTGAGGCCTTCAGCTTATCAGCAGTCAGCTTTAGTATCGCCAGGTTTTCTGCATGACCGTCTCGGACCCATTTGTCGTCAACTTTTGCGCATAGCGCCTTGCCTTGAGTCCTCGCGCCGTACGAATTGGTTGCTGAGTAGGTCAGCATAGGGGCCTCAAAACTGATGACCTTTCCCGAATCCGGATCCTTTAATGTTGACTTGAAGGAATTCAAACACTGGATCCCAGGGTCTTGAAACAAACAACCGCTTAGTAACAGTGTCGAAGCGATAAGTACTACAGCTTTGGTCATTTTCCTCCGGAATGGTTGGGTGATGGTTGTGAGGCAGACGTGCCACAGTCCAGACCTCGCGAAGCGCATACAAATAAGCCTTCATCTCAAAAAATCGCGAGTCGCCCTAAGTCTAACCTTCCGCGTGTTTTCCTCCATCCAGCCGGTGAAGTGTTTGGACAGCAACTTTCAGCCTTTGCAACATCTCCACTAACCCGCCATCTTTGCTGATGGCATTTTTGGACTCATCTCGCGACATGGCCTCCACGCACATGAGAGCCAACTTCAGCCGCTCATGGAGAACACCTGCGTCGGATCGGTCCTTGTAAGGTACAGAGTGCAGTCGTTCGCAAAGTGACATCTGCTCTTTTGATGACAGTCGAGCGTACTGCAAACCCAATAGGCTAAGTATCTCTGGAAGTGCCACCTGTTGCCCATCTGTGAGAGTTTTATGATTGCTTTTCATGTTGCCAGCCTTGGTGATTTTCGAATTGCGGCCATCGGCCAATGGAGACTGCCTTGAGCTACCAATGGGGCAAGCCACGGGGGTAAGTTCCACGCATTTTTTCCACTATTGGCGCGCTTTCAACCCGCAACAAATTGAATGCAAACTCCTTGATAGGGAGAGTAGAGCGTGTTCCTTGGTCTAGTGAAATGAGTTGGGATTTTTCTGTAAAGCCATTTTTGAGCCCGTTTAATTAAGCAGTCTCCAGTGTCTTTTACTATGACGGGTTTTGAAAGAGATCCCCGTTACAGCGTGGCAAGCTTGGCATTCCAACGAGAACGATTTGTTGTTGGTATGCTGCTGACGTGGAGATTTCCATCAAAATTTAGTGCGCCACACGCAGCGCGGCGAGCTCTGGCACTTGTTCATTGATCACGTCCGGCCATAAGTGCGCCAGGCGCTAGGGGCGCAGCCGACCTTCAAGCTGTCATCCCGAAAACAGACTAGACAGGCATCTTCTTCATGTCGCCGCAGCACTCAAGCGGATCCAGTCATCAGAAACTTGCCCTAAGCCTGCCAAACCCCATACCCCAACTCCCGCAACGCAATCCCCAACTCCACCTCCATGTCACGCGCGCCTTCATACGGCATCGGGTTGTACATGGCGTACAGGCCGGGCAGCAGGCGCACACCCCACTTCTGCACATACACATTGGACTGGATGCCGGCCTTGTGTTTGTCGAAACGCACATCGGGGTCCAGCCCCGTCATGCCGACGTACACAAACGGTTTGCCGAGCTGGTAGTCGGGGTTGGCGCGGCGAAAGCGCCCCACGTTCCAGACCTCGTCGGACAGCTCGATCACGTACACGTGGTAGTGGTGGCTGCGCGGTGTGCGCGGCGGTTTTTTGGCGCGCGGCTTGGCCGGGGCGGCGTCGGCTGGTGCGGCCGGCGGGCTTTTCTTTCGGGGGGTCTTGCGGGGCGCGGTAGCCATGGTGGTTGAAGTATGCGGCAAGTGGCCGGGTGCCCAGGCTGCTACCAAATAAATAGCTGGTTGCGCCCGTGTTTCAAGGGCTGGAGGCTGATTTTGATGCAAGAAACCGACGAACGGGCTTCCCCGAATCAAGTCCGGCACCGCCCTTCAGCGGGTTCCGGCGTGCGGTCTTTTCTGTCTCAGTCGTTGCGCAGCGCGTCGCGCCGGCGCAGCGCCCAGGCGAAGAACACACCCTCGGCCGCCATGACGGCGCCGCCCAGCGCCACCACCGCCCCGGTGCCGATTTGCGCGATCAGGCTGGCGGCCACCACCACACCGACCGACTGGCCCAGGAACAGGGACGAGGCGAACAGCGAGACCGCCGTGCCGCGCGCGTGCGGCGCCATCTGGGTGGCATTGGCCTGCATGGTGTTGTGGAACATGAAAAAACCAAAGCCGGCCAGCAGGCTGGCCGGCACGGCGGGCAGCCAGTGCGGCGTGAACGCCAGCACCAGCGCGCACAGCCCCACCAGGATGCCACCGAGCAGCACCAGCTTTTGCTGGCCAAAGCGGTGAATCATGTGGCGCCCCACGGCCATGTACATCACGCCACCCAGGCCGAACAGCGCCACGATGGCCCCGGCCAGCGACAGCGACAGGCCCAGCGAGCGGTGCAGGTGCGAGGCCCAGATGGCGAGCACGCCAAAACCCACCGCCCCTTCGACCAGCGCCATCAGCAGCACCACACGCGACCACGGGCCGGTGACGATGAGCAGCGCCTGTTTCACAAAGCCGGGCCGCGCGCCCTGAGGTGCCGCTGCCGCCAGCGCCGGCACGGCCGGGGCCGCCTGCTGGCGGCGCCAGTCGCCCCACAGCAGCAAGCCCACCACGCCGAACAGCAGCGTCAGAAAGGCAAAGGCCCAGCGCCAGCCGAGCGCGTCGGTCAGCAGGCCGCCGGCGAGCTGGCCGCCCACGATGCCCAGCGTGCTGCCCAGGCCGGTGCGCGTGAGCATTTCCTGCAGCTGGTCGGACGGCACGGTGTCGCCGACCCAGGCCATGGTCAGCGGAATCAGGGCGGCCGCGCCCAGCGCCATCAGCAGGCGTGCCCACACCAGCATGTCCAGGCTGGTGGCCAGCGTGGCCGCGACGCTGCCCACGCAGCAGCCCAGCGTGGCAAAGGTGACGATGCGGAACTTGCCGAAGCGGTCGCCCAGCGGGCCGTAGAACAGCTGCGCCACGCCGTAGGTCACCGCAAACACCGACACCACCAGCGCGGCCTGCCCCAGGCTGACGGCAAACACGCGCGCCAGTTCGGGCAGCATGGCGTCGCAAATGCGCTGCGCGGCCATGCTGGCAAAGGTGGCCAGCGAGAGCAGCACGATGGAGCGGCGCGTGGCCGCGGACAAAGGGGCAGAAGCGGGGTGGGTGGTCACGGAACGAGGGGTTATGGACGGGCCAACCGTGACAGCAGGCGCACTGCAAGCGTCATGGGGTCTGGGGGCCGGCCCATTGTAGGCAGGAGCCGGCAAGCGCGCTTGCGGGCACGGCCCACGCGCCGCGGGCGCGCTTTGCCTTAGCGCACCTGGCCGGGCGGAAGCGGCGCGTACTGCGGGGCGCGTTCGCCCTGCGGCAGGCCGATCACCACGCCGGGCTGCGCCACACCACCAGCACCGCCGCCGCCCGACATGGGCCGGGCGCCGGGCACCGACTCCCAGCGCGGGTCGCCGCCCGGCGGGGGTGCCGTGGTAGCCGGTGGCGGGCTGTAAACAGGCGGGTTATAGGACGGCTGTGGCGCGTTGACCGGTGGCGGTGTGTAGGCCGGCATGGCCTGCTCCTCGGCCGGCGGCTGCCGGGGGGTGACGGGCTGCGACGGGGACGGGAACAACCCGCGCAGCCAGTCGTTCACCTGGTCGAGCACCGGCTCGATCATCGGGCCCGCCCGGCCGCTGCCCCGCGGCGCGTCGAAACGCGCGTTGGTGTCCACCACCCGGCTGCGCAGCGCCTGCTGGAAAAAATCACCGACGATGGGCAGCGCGCTGTGGGCACCCTGGCCCCAGTAGTCGCTGAGCGTCACGCGGTTGTCGTTGAAGCCGACCCAGGCGCCCGCCACCAGCTGCGAATGCATCAGCACAAACCAGCCGTCGGTGTTGTCCTGCGTGGTGCCGGTTTTGCCGGCCACGTCGGCCTGGATGCCGTAACGCGAGCGGATACCGGCACCGGTGCCGCTGTCGATCACGCCGCGCATCACGTCCAGCAACACCTGCGCCGAAGGAATCGACAGGGCCTGCTCGGGCACCGCGGCCTGGAAGGTTTGCAGCACCTTGCCGTTGCGGTCTTCCACGCTGGTGATCAGCAACGGCTCGATGTAGCTGCCGCTGTTGGCGATGGTGCTGTAGGCCGAGACCATTTCCTTCAGCGTCACCGGGCTGGTGCCCAGCGCCAGCGAGGGCACCACGTCGAGCTTGCTTTGCCGCACACCCATGGCCTGCGCCAGGCTGGCCACCTTGGCCGGGCCCACGCTCTGCATGACCTGGGCGGTGATGGTGTTCTTGGAATACACCAGGCCGTCGCGCAGGCTCATGGGCGCGTAGCTGGGCGCGCTGGCGTCGCGGGGCCGCCAGACCGCGCCGTTGCCCAGCGGGATCTCCACGTCGCCGTCCATGAAGCTGTCGGTCGGCCGGGCACCGTTTTCAAAGGCGGCGCCGTACACAAAGGGCTTGAAGGTCGAGCCCGGCTGGCGGCGCGCCTGCAGCACGTGGTCAAACGGGTCCTGCACAAAGTTGCGGCTGCCTACCCATGCCCGCACATGGCCGTTGCGCGGGTCCATGGCCACAAAACCGGCCTGCAGCCGCGTCTTGTCCTGCCGCAGCGCCAGCATGAAGTCCTTGTCGGCCTGCAGCCGCTTGAGGGCCTCTTCGTCGGTCTGGCCGGACTCGCGGGCGGCCTTGTACTCGGCGCTCTCGCGCACAAAGGCTTTCACGATGTCTTTTTTGGCGGCCCAGGTGCGTGGCCCCCATTCGCCGTTGGCCACGCCCTGCAGCCTGTCGGCCTGGCGTGCCAGCGCCTGGTTGGCCTGGGCCTGCAGCCGCGAATCGATGGTGGTGCGCACCACCAGCCCGTCGGCATGGATGTTGTAGTCGTTGCGGTCGGCCCACTCGATCAGCCAGCGGCGCACAAACTGGGCAAAGTGCGGCGCGGGGCCCAGCGGCTCGGTCTGCCGCTCGAAGTCGATCTTGAGTGGCCGTTTCTTCAGGGCCTGGAACTTCGCCTCCGGCAGCTTGCCGTGCTTGACCATCTGGGCCAGCACGATGTTGCGGCGCTGCGTGGCGCGCTCGGGGTTGAGCACCGGGTTGTAATAACTGGTGCCCTTGAGCATGCCGATCAGCGTGGCGCTTTCCAGCACATCGAGCTTGTCGGCCGATTTGTCGAAGTAGGTGCGCGCCGCCATTTCAATGCCGTAGGCGTTGTACAGGAAAGGCACGGTGTTGAGGTAGGTCTCGAGGATCTCGTCCTTGGTGTAGACCGCCTCGATCTTCAGCGCGGTGATGGCCTCCTTGATCTTGCGCGTCAGCGTGGCCGAGCGCCCAATCTCCTTGGGGTACATGTTACGGGCCAGCTGCTGCGTGATGGTGGAGCCGCCCTGCAGGTCGCCGGTGAAGGTCTTGAACATGGCCGAGGCCGTGCGCTTGAGGTCGATGCCGTGGTGCTCGTAAAAGCGGTGGTCTTCGGTGGCAATCAGCGCGGCCAGTACGTTGGGCGACATGTTGGCCAGCTTGACCCAGTCGCGGTTGGCGCGCTTGAACACGGCCAACTCCTTGCCGTCGATCGACAGCACCCTGGCGGGTTTTTCTTCCTTGGCCTTGCGCAGGTCGCTGATGCTGGGTGTGAAGGGAATCAGCAGCAGCGCATACAGCAACAACAGCGCAGGAATGGCGGCCACCGAAAGGGCGACGCCGCGCCGGGTGGGGTTGCGCAGGCGGCGCAGGGTTTCAGCGGCAAAGGCGGCGGCAAGGGGCTGGAGACGGGCGAACATTTTTTTCATCGGGTGCCAGTGTAGGGGTTGCCCGCGTGGGGGGCTGTAGGACGCCGCTGGAAGGCGACGGGCGGACAGCAGGGCCGGCTGGGCGCCAGCCACGATTTTGCCGGATGGTCAGAGTCAAAAATGGCCTCAGACCAGGCAGGACAAGCGCAGGCAGCTATGGTTTTTATAGTAGCCGCCCCTCATCACCGACGTTACCGGCCATTACCGACAGTTACCAGCCATCGCAGGTCTTCACGCGGTTGAGCCGCGATTCAGGCTTTCCGCTTCAAAGGCTGCCAGCCCGCAAACTTCGGGTAATGGCGCGCCACCACAGCGCCGTCGAAATCCCAGGCGATGCACTTGCCCAGGTGGTAAGGCGGCTCGGCGCTGCCGGACTCGGCCAGGCCGGCCTGCGCGCGCAGATGGCCACGATAAACCGGGACGGTCTGGTACGCCGCCGTCGCCATGTTGAACAGCAGCTCCCGCAGGTGGGTGCAGCCGCGCAGGCCGCCCAGCGCCTTTTCAATGGCCTGGCGCCAGCCCGGCCCCATGGTGGCGCCCACCATCCGCTGCATCGGGTTAATGCCCTGCTGGCATTCGTCAAACGGTGCGTGGTCACTGACGCTGGCAATTTCGCGAATCACCAGGCCGTCGTCCACCGTGGCGCGTATGGCCATGCCATGGATGGGTGTGCCCGGCGCCACCTCGCGCTCCGAGCGGGCATGTGCATAGGTACGCACGTCGGTCATTTCAGCCTCGATGTCCCACAGGCCGTCCTCGCGCTGGTAACCGCGGTAAACGACGGCGCGGGTGTGCAGGTGTTTTCGGGCTTGCGGTGCGGGCAGTGGCATGGGGCTTCAGTCAGTCAGGGGCAGAACAGGGAAACCGCTATTTTCCCAGCAAGACGGGCCGGGCGCTGCGCTGACCGTGACATTCGCCGGCTTCATGCATCAAATCAGCCCCTGGCCCTTATCCCACGGTCGGAAGGAGCTACATTTTTTATAGCAAAAATCATCCGCCGCACGCCGGCCCGCGCAAGCACAAAGGCCCGCCACGGTCAGGCGGCCGCGATTCTGGCCTACACCCCTGGCGGCCTGCCGGCACTACGCTGAACACACAAATCAGTGGAGTGAACAGCCATGACCCAGCCCAACAACGACCGCATGCGTGCATGATCTCCGTGACGCCTGACCGCCCGGCCCAACCCCGGCCCACTTTTGATGCCAACACCAGGCTGACATGATGGAATCTTTCCTTGGCAGCGCGCTGCACGGAGCGGCGGCACTTTTTCTGGGCCTGGCAGCCTTGATGGGCCTGGTCATCTGGTCGATCAAGCGGCACAACAGCCCCAAGCTGAAGATCGAATGCGGCGAATCCATTGACGAACTGATTCCCTCCCTGGCCGGCCTGACCCTGGGCACGGCCGTGGCCGGCAACGCGGTGGAGCTGCTGGAAAACGGCGCCTTCTTCGACGTGCTGATTGGGCGCATCAGCGCCGCGCGGCACAACGTGCACTTTGAAACCTTTCTCTGGAAAGACGGCGTGCTGGGCCAGCGCCTGGCCAACGCCCTGTCCGAGCGGGCCAGGGCCGGCGTGAAAGTGCGCGTGCTGCTGGACGCCACCGGCTCCAAAGGTGTCGGCAAGGCGACGCGCCAGCAAATGAAAGACGCCGGCTGCAAGCTGGTGTTTTTCCATGAAAGGGCCATTCACAACATAGGCGTGATGAACGAGCGCGACCACCGAAAGCTGGTGGTGATTGACGGGCGCGAAGCCTTTGTGGGCGGCCACTGCGTGGTGGACGAGTGGCTGGGCCACGCCGAAGACGGCCAACACTACGCCGACCTCAGCGTGCGCCTGCACGGCCCCATCGTGCACAGCGTGCAGGCCGCCTTCAGCGAAAACTGGGGCGGACAAACCGGCGAGCTTTTTGTGGGCAAGGACGTGTTTCCCGCGCTGGCCCGCGCCGGCAATGTGACGATTCACGCCGCCTACGCCAAGCCGGAGGGCTCGGCCCCGGCGGTCAAGATTCTTCACCACACCGTGATCTGCCTGGCGAAAAAGCGCATCTGGATCCAGAACCCCTACTTCATCCCCGAGCCCGAGGCGATTGACGCTTTTGGCGCTGCCGTCAGGCGCGGCGTGGACGTGCGGGTGATGATGCCCTCGACCAGCGGCTCGGACAACCCCATGGTGCAGCACGCCGGCCACCGCAATTTTGAAAAACTGCTCAAGTGCGGCGTGCGCCTGTTTGAATACCCACACACGCTGCTGCACCAGAAAGTGATGACGGTGGACGGTGTGTGGAGCGCGATTGGCTCGAGCAACTTTGACGACCGGTCGTTTGACACCAACGACGAGATCACGCTGGGCATTCACGATGCCGCCATGGCAGCGCAGCTCGATGCCGTGTTTGAAAAGTACGTGGCACGCTGCCAGGAGATTGACCTGAAGGCCTGGCAGCAACGCGGCTGGTGGCACAAGGCCAAAGACAACATGTATTACCTGTTCAACGAAGTGCTGTGAGTGCCGCGCCCCACGGGGCAGCAAGGCCCGGCCCGAAATCACGCCCACCCGCTGCCCGGCGGCGCCCGGCCAAACGACCGGGCGGTGCCAGATGGCCGAGCGAAACAGACTGGATAAGGGACATCCCGAATGCAGCGGGCCCGGGCTTGAGGTTCAATATCTTCACCCATGACAACAAACCGCCCGCGACCAGGGCGGCGTCAACCCCACGTTCATGCAGGGAGCGCCATTTTGTGCAGCCACCGGGTTGAGGTCATGGGGCGCTGATTCCATCACCCATCACCCATCACCATCACCATCAAAGGAAACGTGACATGCGTACATTCAAATACATTGCCGTCGCCACCGCGGCGCTGGCACTGCTCACCGCCTGTGCCAGCCTGGGCACGGGCCCCATGAGCTTTTTTGTCACCAGCGTGGGCAGCGGCAAGGGCGGCGACCTGGGCGGCCTGGCCGGAGCCGATGCCCATTGCCAGAAACTGGCCACCGCTGCGGGTGCCGGCAACAAGACCTGGCGCGCCTACCTGAGCACGCCGCCCACCTTCGCCACAGCCACGACACCCGCCGGAGCCGCCACCCATGCGCGCGACCGCATTGGCAACGGCCCCTGGTACAACGCCAAGGGCAAGCTGATTGCCCGCGACCTGGCCCACCTGCACAACGGCAACAAAATCGCCAAGGAAACCGCGCTGGATGAGGGCGGCAACGCCATCAAGGGCCGGGGCGACAACCCCAACGAGCACGACATCCTGACCGGCTCCCGTGCCGACGGCACCGCTTTTGCGCCGCAGACCGACACCACCTGCAAAGCCTGGACCAGCGCCACCGACGGCTCGGCCATCGTCGGCCACCATGACCGCGTCGGGCCCAATGCCGACAACTGGTCCAAATCCTGGAACTTCTCGCACCAGTCCGCGGGCTGCAGCCCCGAGGCACTGGTGCGCACAGGCGGCTCCGGCAAGTTCTATTGCTTCGCAGCCAACTGATTGCCCGGGGGCACAGCGCCCCCCGTTAGCGTCCCGGCCTTGTGCCGGGATTTTTTTCGCAAAAGATGGCCTGAGCGTCGTCACCTACCGGCGCCAAGCCCTGCCCGCCTGCCCTGCACGTGCAGGCGCGAAAGCAGCTTGACGCAGGTCAAACCGCCACCCCTGTTTGGCGCCATCATGCGCACAGTGCCTCAACCCACTGCGAAGGAATCACCATGACCGACAACGCCCTCGCCACCGTTCCCCAACGCAAACTCTGGGTGCGCGCCCTGCTGATGCTGCTGATGGGGATGGCCTTCCAGCTGGCCGCCTGGGTGCTGGTGGCCGTTGCCCTGCTGCAGCTGGGCTTTACCGCCTTCACCGACCAGCCCAACCCGCGCCTGCAAGCTTTTGGCCGCAGCATGGGCCGCTACCTGGCACAGATTGCGGGCTTCGTCTCCTTCGCCACCGAGACCCTGCCCTTCCCCTTCAGCGACTGGCCGACCGGGGAACTGTAAGCCGCAGGCAGGCAGAAACAACCGCGCAGGAATTGCCATGACCACGCCACCCGAAATTTGCCGCATCAACTACATCGAGCTGAACGTGCGCAACATCGACCAGGCCAAGGCCTTCTACGGCCAGGCGTTTGGGTGGACCTTCACCGACTATGGCCCGGCCTACACCGAGTTTTCAGACGGCGCGATGAAAGGCGGCTTCACCACGCTGGCGCCGCCCTCGCCCGCCGGCGGCCCGCTGGTCATCCTGTACGCCAACCAACTCGAAGCCGCGCGGGGCAGCGTGGTTGCAGCCGGTGGCACCATCAGCCGCGAGATCTTTGCTTTTCCGGGCGGACGTCGTTTTCACTTCAAGGATGCGGACGGGTATGAGCTGGCGGTCTGGTCCAATGACTAGTTGATGCGTCAAATTGGCATGCAGCCATTTATCCACGGGCGACAGAAGCTATTACTTTCATAGCTAATTGTTGTCATTGCGGGCCTGACCCGCAATCCATGTTCGCGCCCACGAGACCGTAGTTCAAGCAACATGGAGCCGGATCAAGTCCGGCATGACAGACCGGAAGACCGCCAGCATGACCGCCGCTCAGGGGATGAACGAGCCCATCACCGTCAGGCGCCTGAATCTTGCGACTGCGGAACTGCTCACCGAGCTTGATCGCTTCGGACCGGCCCTTGTCGTCGAGGTTGCGCTGCGTGGTGCAGACATCGAGCTTGAAGTTGGCGGGGTCGCCTATGCCGGGCGCAGTGGCGTGGCGGAAAAGGACTATGTCGCTCGGCTGGGCCAGGTCGGGCCTAGCGGCGTCAAGCGCAAGGCGGCACACTCCCAAGCTGACTGGATGAGGTGTTTGATACTCGACAAACTAGCAAAGAGGGCCTAGATGCACTAATCCATTGAAATTTGGTGTTTGCCCAATACACTGTTGACCATGGAAATCGTTGCTCAACACCTGCAAGATCAAGCGATCACTCGCGTTGCAGCGGCAGATAAGGACGCATTTGGCCGATCAAGCTTTAATCGCTACTACTACGCAGCGTTTATCGAAGCAAGAAATATGATGTCGAAGCTTCGAGTCGAGTGGGTCAGGCTACCTCACAAGCAAATCCCAACCGTGTTGCGTGAGTCAGTTGGACAGGATCTTAAACACGCCCAAAGAAAAGCAGTACGCTTGGAGGACAAGGCAACCGTTCAAGCCTGTGCTGCCGCGATCACTGCCAGCAAAGGCCTCGCAGATCTTCTTGAAACAAGCTTTGCTACAAGAGTTGTAGCAGACTATCGTTTAGAAACAATGGTTTTGTTTGTCAATCACGACTACACGTTGAACGCAGTGCCTATTTCTGTTGCTCGGCACTGGCCGTCTAAGGCTCGGGGATTTTCCAGTTCGATACTTCAAGGCTGGAGGCAAGCCGGTGTCTGATTATTCTACTGCCTTGAGGGCACTATTCGCTGAGGCACGGGTGGCCATTACCGGTGATATCGTTCTCGATGATGAGTCGAATGATGTCTACGTGCAGACACCGTTGACCGTCGGGTCGGATGGAGTCAAGTCTCCTTCTAGAACCCAACTTCTAGGGTTAAAAGCAGCAGCTGAAGTACTCGGGCTGCGGCTTCATGTTCTTTTAGTAAGCGGTTTGCATGAGGAATTTGAAAGCCTACTACGTGCCACTTTGTTCTTGGCCTTTCCCGACGTCTTGCGCAACGTATTCTGTTCTCTTGGCGTACGTACAGCGTTGGTTTGGGTTGAGCCAAAGCAGGACCTATCCACAGAATTGAGAAAAGCGATTGAACGTGCAGCCAGAAAATTTTGCGAGGTTCAGGGATTCAGCTTTGAAGGATTAGTCACTGTAGGCGACGCCAACACCCCTAATAAATTGGCCATCCTTTCAACATTGCGAGAAATCGCCCCTACCAATGTAGAGAAGCTGTCAGAAGCGCTCATCGCAAAGGACTTCGTAATCCCTTCACAAGATTGGCTTGCTAGACGACTGGACACTTACCGCCGCGCAAAAAATCTCGTCTTTAATGCGAACAAAACATATGCCCTAACAATTCAGAGTTTCAGGCAGCTAGGGACCACGAAACGCGGGAGCACTAGCCCCGATGTCACGCGCTTACTTGCGCTCTGGAAGGAATACAGGTAGTCTTGCTATGCGAGAGTCTCGGCGAGGGTATGTATCATGCCCACATGCTAAGACGAGGGGATAGAAGGATCCGTCGAACAAGACGGGGCTCCTTCGAATCCCCGTATTGTTCGACGGACCGGCTACGAAAGCTATGGCTTTGCTAAATGAGACTCTCGCACCCTTTATTTTCTTCTGTCGGATTTCAATTCTCGTCAGAAGCGGACCTAATAAAAGCACTTGACGGAGCTTGCGAGGCGCAAGAACTTGAAACTGTTGCTAGCCTCTATGCACGGCGCTTGCCACCGGTCACCTCCGCGAACGTACTTGCCACAATCTTAGGCATTAATCCGGGCCTGATCTGGTCATTTCAATATAGGACCAGTCGCTACTACCGAGAGTTCTACGTCAAGAAGGGGCAAGGACTCAGGGCAATTCAGGCTCCTCGAGTAGCTCTCAAGCTTATTCAAAAATGGTTGTCAGTCGTCTTGGCTGATGTCTTGACTTTTCCGGATCACGTTTACGGATTTATACAAGAACGATCACATATTGATGCTGCATTGATGCATATAGGTGCAGATTGGTTATTCGGCGTCGATGTTCGTGATTTTTTCCGATCAACTCCAAAGGCACTGGTCCAGAGTCGTCTTGAGGAATTGGGTTATCCGAAAAACGGGGCGAGCCTCGTTGCGAACTTGACCTGCTTAAACGGGTTTCTTGCCCAAGGAGCACCCAGTAGTCCGATTCTTTCAAATTTGTGCTTTTCGGAAGTCGATGTCCGTCTGCATGAAATCGCGGAGAAGTATCAAATTCGTTTAACTCGCTATGCGGACGATATTGTTTTTTCAGCCAAGGGAAAAATGCCTGAGACTCTTAGATCCGAAGTCGAGAATTTGTTTGTTCCAGGTCCTTGGCAACTCGCGCCAGAGAAAACAGAAATTTGGATGCACCCTCATCGTTTAAAGGTTCATGGACTATTGGTTGATGGAGAGGTGCCTCGTCTTACAAAAGGGTATAGAAACAAGTTACGAGCGTTTCATCACACCCTTAAGAAAAACGATCTTTCCGGCAACGATAGATCGCGACTTACCGGCCATGTAAGTTACTCCAACCATGTTGAGCGTATGGTCCAGACATATTTGCGCAAACAAAAGCAGCATCTGGATTTTGATGCTCTTCTCTGATGAGCAACGAAGTCAAAGCTCAGTCCGTATCTGACAATGGCATAGTCGCTTCCTCAATAGACCGCCGCAACGACCTATAGTAGATCTCGTCGCCTTTTTACACACTAACCGCCTTCAAACACAGGAGGCTATCGAACATACTGGTCGTGAACAACAACTCCAACGACCCATACAGTGCGTGCGACATAGGAAAAGACTCTCCAGCCGATTGACTGAGTGAGGGCGCGGGCCGTTTTATCTGCTCGTTTTTGATGTCCATTCGTGCGCCCTCTAATGTTGAAGTAACGATATTTGGCGCAAACCGACATCACCATCTTCCACAGAGGGTTCCGAAGAGTATTTACGAGTGAACGGCCGCCCCTCGGCCGAGACGGTCAAGCCATCGAGGTCACTAGGCGGCTTACAAAGCCTTGCCCAACCTCCCCACACCTTCCTCAATCTTCCTCACATCCGCCGTAGCAAAGCTGAGCCGGAACGTAGCCATGTCCGGATTCCCCGCATAAAACGGCGCCCCCGGCACAAACGCCACGCCCTGCTCGATCGCCCGCTTCGCAAATTCGCCGGCGTCTTTCGTCTTGCCGCCCGCACCGGTGAGCCGGGCCCAGAAGAACAGGCCGCCCTGCGGCTGCGTGAACTCGACCGCATCGCCCAGCTCGCGCTTGAGCGCGGCGCCCATGGCCACGGCGCGTTCGCCGTACACCTTGCGCACGCGGGCCAGGGTGGCGGGCATGCGGCCGGCTTTGAGGTATTGCGCGGCGGTGGCCTGGGCAAAAGTGCTGGTGTGCGCGTCGCTGAACTGTTTGCACATGGTGGCCTTGGCCAGCAGCTCGGCGGGGCCGATCATCCAGCCCACGCGCAGGCCGGGGCTCAGCACCTTGCTCAGGCTGCCGCAGTGCGCAATCAGCTCGCGGCTGCCGGGCACGTCTTTTGACAAGCTCAGGATGCTGGGGGGCGGCGCTTCGTTGAAGTAGAGGTCGCCGTACGGGTCGTCCTCGACGATCAGGGTGTTGTACTTGACGGCCAGGGCCAGCACTTTCTTGCGGCGCTCCAGGCTCAGCATGGCGCCGCTGGGGTTGCCGAAAGTGGGAATCAGGTACACAAACTTCGGCTTGTGTTCGGCCATGAGTTTTTCCAGCGCGTCGGTGTCCACGCCGTTGGCGTCCACCGGGGCGCTGACCAGGTCGGCGCCGTAAAGGCGGAAGCACTGGATGGTGGCCAGGAAGGTCGGGCCTTCGACGATCACCTTGTCGCCGGGGTCGATCATGGTTTTGCCCAGCAGGTCCAGCGCCTGCTGGCTGCCGGTGGTGACGATCAGGCCATCGGGCGCAACCGTCACGCCCTTGCTGCCCATGAAGGCGGCGAGCTGCTCGCGCAGCGGGTTGTAGCCTTCGGTGGCGCCGTATTGCAGCGCGGCGCCGGGTTCTTCGCTCAGGGCCTGGTTGGCAGCTTGCTGGATGCCGGCCACGTCGAACATGGCGCTGTCCGGAAAGCCGCCGGCAAAGCTGATGATGCCGGGTTTGCCCAGCAGCTTGAACAGTTCACGGATGGCAGAGGTTTCGACGTTGTTGAGGCGGTCGGCAAATGGCAGGGATGGAGCTGGCATGGGTAGGTGCGGTGGTTGGCAACAAGGGCGGAGGGGTCCCCAAGTCTAAGCCAGCCAGCCGCCGGGCATCAGGCCTCGGCTTGTGGTTAAAGTTGGCGCATGAAAACTGCCGACATTGCCCCGTTTTTTGCGACGCTCAAGGCGGCCAACCCGATGCCCGTGACCGAGCTCGAATACACCAGCGTGTTCGAGCTGCTGGTGGCCGTGCTGCTGAGTGCCCAGGCCACCGATGTGAGTGTGAACAAGGCCACGCGCAAGCTGTTTCCGGTGGCCAACACGCCGCAGAAGATCCTGGCGCTCGGCGTCGAAGGGCTGGAGGGCTACATCAAGACCATCGGCCTGTACCGCAGCAAGGCCAAACACCTGATGCAGACCTGCCGCATGCTGGTGGAGCAGCATGGCGGCCAGGTGCCGCGCAGCCGCGAGGCGCTGCAGGCCCTGCCCGGCGTCGGCCGCAAAACGGCCAACGTGGTGCTGAACTCCGCGTTTGGCGAGGCGACGATGGCGGTGGACACGCACATCTTCCGCCTGGGCAACCGCACCGGGCTGGCGCCGGGCAAGACGCCGCTGGAAGTGGAGCACAAACTGCTCAAGCGCATTCCGCCCGAGTACCTGGTGGACGCGCACCACTGGCTGATCCTGCATGGGCGTTATGTGTGCCTGGCACGCAAGCCGCTGTGCTGGCAGTGCGCGGTGGCGCCGTATTGCGACTACACGCCGAAGACGCCGCAGCCGGGCTGAGGCGGGGTGGCCATTGCAGGCCTGGCCCGACCCCCAGATCCGCGTCCCTGCGCCGGTGGTCTGTGCCGCAGGGGACCGGGATCAGGTCCGGGGCGGCAACCCTTCGTCCAGGCGCAGGATCACTATAAAAATCATAGCTACTTGCGCCCGTCCGACAATGGCTGCAGGCCTTTTTTGTCTACAAAAAAGCTTCAGTCCGCGTAAATGCCGGCTTTCTTGATGACCGGCGCCCATTTGTTGATTTCAGCTTCCAGGTGCGTCTTCAGGCCTGCCGCCGTCATTTTTTCCAGAGGCGGAATGTCGGAGCTCAGGTCTGCCAGCCGCTGCTTGACCATGGGGTCCTGCATGGCTGCGCGCAGGGCGGCATTGAGTTTTTCAAGCACCGGCGCCGGTGTACCCTTGGGCGCGTACATGCCGTGCCAGACCTTGACTTCAAAACCCTTGAGACCCTGCTCATGGAGCGTGGGCACATTGGGCAGCGCGGCCAAGCGGGTCAGCGAGGTCACGCCATAGACCTTGACGCGGTTTTCCTTGATCAGCGGCACGGTCTGCGTGGTCTGGTCGCACAGCAGGTCCACTTGCCCGCCGAGCAGGTCATTCATGGCCGGGCCGGTGCCCTTGTAGGGGATGGTGTTGAGCTCGACGCCCATCTGGCTCATGAACAGCAGGCCGCACAGGTGCGAGACGGCGCCCAAGCCGGCATTGGCCAGCGTGACCTTGCCGGCATTGGCCTTCACATAGGTCTGCAGTTCGGCAAAGTTGGCGGCCGGGAAGTCCTTGCGCGCCAGCAGCGTCATCGGCACATCAACGACCTGGCCGATGTATTCGAAGTCCTTGAGCGGATCGAAGCTCAATTTCTTGTACAGCGCCGGCGCGGTGGCCATGCCCATGTGGTGGATGAAGATGGTGTAGCCGTTGGCCGTCGCGCGTGCCACGCGGGTGGCGGCGATGGTACCGCCTGCGCCCACGGTGTTTTCAACCAGCACCGTCTGGCCCAGCGCCTTGCCCATCGGGATGGCAATCATGCGAGCGACCACGTCGGTCGGGCCGCCGGCGGCAAAAGGCACGACCAGCGCCACCGGCTTGTCCGGGAACGCGGCCTGGCTGTGCGCCTGCGTGCCCGCGCCCAGCGTGAGGACTGCGGCACAAGCCAGCAGCGTGGTTTTCAATTTTGAGTTCATGCTTGTCTCCATGTAGTTAAGAAAATTATCCAGCGGCTTTCACCGCAAGACCATCGGAAAATACCCGCGTCAGGGCGCATGGTTGCGCCTTGTTTCAGATTCATGTGGCGCCCTGCCAGGCCAGCGTGCGCTGCGCAAGCCGCAACACGGGGGTATCCACCATGCGGCCGTCGAGACTGACCACACCACCGCCTGCGGCCTCGCTGGCAGCGAGTACGCGACGCGCCCAGGCGATCTCGGCCGGGCTGGGGGTGAATGCAGCATTGACCGCCGCCACCTGCGCGGGATGAATACACAGCTTGGCACCAAAGCCACCGCTGCGGCTGCGCAACACGTCGCGCGCCAGCTGCGCCGCATCTTGCAGGTCCGCCGTCACGCCGTCGATCGGCGAAGGGAGTTGCGCGCGGCGCGAGGCCAGCAGCAGCGCCAGCCGCACCGCCGTCAGCTCGGCTTCGTCGGGTCCGCAGGCCAGGCCGGCATCGGCCTGGAAGTCGAGGTTGCCAAAGGCCAGCCGCAGCACCTGGGGGCAACGTGCCAGGGTGTCGGCCGCATCGAGGCCGGCGACCGATTCAATCAGCGGCACCAGCGCGCATGCAGGGCCCAGCACCGCCGCGACATGCGAGAGCTGGGCCACATGTTCAGCCTTGGGCAGCACCACGCCGGCTACACCCAACCCAACCAGCCCGCCCAACAGGTTCAGGTCATCGCCATGCCAGGCCGTGTTGCCCGCATTCACACGCACCAGCACGCGCGCGCGCCCGGCCGCTGCAAGGCCAGTCCAGGCCTGCGCCAGCAGTTGCCGCGCCTGCGCCTTCTCACCGGGGGCGACCGCATCTTCGAGGTCAATGATGACGGCGTCGGCGCCCGAGTCCAGTGCCTTGGCAAATCGCTCGGGCCGCGTGGCGGGCACAAACAGGAAGGAGCGGGCCAGCGCCAGAGGCTGCCCGGCGGACCCACTCATGCCTTGCCTTCCAGCAGCAGGCCCACGCGTGGCCATGACGCGACCTGCCACAAGGCATCGACGGCCGCCTGCATGTCGCCCGGAGTGGCACCGCCGCTGAAGGCGGCCAGCCGCAGGGCCTTGGCGGTGATCTCTTCCCGGCTCAGGGTGTTGCCGGGGTCGCCCTTGGGTTCGTCCACCCGGCCCTGCAGCACGCGGCCATCTAGCGTGGTGACGGTGACCTTGCCAATCCAGCGCTGCGGATAGGCGGCGTCCACCTCGGCATCGAGCACCATGGTGACCCGGTCACGCAGGGCCGTGGTGGCGTCTTCGCGGAAATGTTTCTCGAACTCAACCAGGCCGGCGTGGCCGAAACGCGCCACCAGCGCCAGCACCGTGCCCATGGAGAACTTGCTCTGGTGCACGGTGGCCGGGTCCAGCACCGGGCCCAGCACGTCGATGGCGCCCTGGTGCACATGGGTGACCACACTGGCGATGTCGGCCGGGGCCAGCTGGTGCGCTTGCATGACCTGTAGCAGCGCGTCGGCCGCCGGGTGGGTGTGGCGGCAGGACGCGTGGTACTTGAACGAGGTCTCGGCCGTGGCCCAGCGCGTGCCCAGGCCGTCGATCAATTTGGCCGGAACGGCGTCGCTGGACATGCCGGCGGCCATGCCCTGGGGGCCTTCGAGGATCTGCGCCGCGCCGGTGAAGCCATCCAGCGCGAGGCAGGCCGACATCAGGCCGGCGGCGGCGGCGTGCGCGGTGTGCAACTGCTTGGAGTCGGCGGCAGTGCGCAGAAATTCCCAGAGCCCGGCCGACTGCGTCCCGGCCGAACCGAAGGCGTGCTGCATCTGCGCCGGGCTCAAGCCCAGCAGGCTGCCCGCCGTGGCCGCCGCCGCGAGCGTGCCGGCGGTGCCGGTGGTGTGAAACACCTTGTAGTGCGAGCGACCCAGAAACTCGCCGACACGGATTCCGACCTCGTAACCGGCGACCGCGGCGGTGAGCATCTGCCTGCCGCTGCTGCCAAACGTCTGCGCCATCGCCAGCGCCACCGGAAACACCACGGTGGCGGGGTGGAACACCGAGCCGTTGTGCACGTCGTCCTGCTCGGCGACATGCGAGGCGGCCGCGTTGGCCATGGCGGCAAAGTAGGCGCTGGTCCGGCTGCGGTTGATCAGCACTTCGGCCGCGCCGCCCGTCGGCCCCATGCTGGCGGCGAAACGCGTGATGGTCTCGACCGGGCGCGCGCCCTTGCCCGCAATCGCGGAGCCGAACCAGTCGACCAGCAGGTCTTCCGCCTTGCGCACGACAGCTGCGGGAATGGCGTCGAAGGTCAGGCCAGCGGCGAAGGCGGCGAGTTGGGCGGTGGGGGTGTTGCTCATGGTGAGTCCATATCTTTAGAGAAAAATCAGGCGCCAGCCCTTATGGAAAAAGCGCCAACAGCTATCAATTAAATAGCGTCCGTCTGCTGCAGCGCGGCAATGGCGTCATCGCCCTGCCCCAGTTCCCGCAGGATGGCGCGGGTGTGCTGGCCGACGGCGGGAATGGGGTCCATGCGGTAGTCAAAACTGTTGATGCGGCCCGGCGGCAACAGCGCGGGAATGTCGCCGACCGGCGAAGCCACCTGGCGCCAGCGGTCACGCGCCTTGAGCTGCGGATGTGCCCAGAGCTCGGCCATGCTGTTCATGCGGGCGTTGGCAATCTGCGCCTCGTCGAGCCGGGTGGTCACCTCGGCGGTGCTCATGCCGGCAAAGGCCGTGAGGATGATGGCCTTGAGTGCATCGCGGTGTTCGTTGCGCCGCGCGTTGCTGTCAAAACGTGCATCGGTCGCCAGCCCGGGCTGCTGCAACACAAGCTTGCAGAAAATCACCCATTCGCGTTCGTTCTGCAGCCCGAGCATGATGGTGCCGCCGTCACCGGCCGCAAACGGGCCATAGGGATAAATGGTCGCGTGGGATGCCGCGCTGCGCGGCGGCGGCGTGGCACCACCGTAGGCGTAATACATGGGGTAACCCATCCACTCGGCCAGCGATTCGAGCATGGACACGTCGATGTGCGAGCCCTGGCCGGTCTTGCCGCGTTGCAGCAGCGCGGCCAGGATGCTGCTGTAGGCATACATGCCGGCGGCAATGTCGGCCACCGAGTTGCCCGCCTTGCAGGGCTCGTCGGGCGTGCCGGTCACCGACAGAAAACCGGCTTCGCTCTGGATCAACAGGTCGTAGGCTTTCTTGTCGCGGTAGGGGCCGTCGTCGCCATAGCCCGAAATGTCGCAGACGATCAGTTTCGGGTTGGCGACACGCAGGTCGTCAAAACCCAGGCCCATGCGCGCGGCCGCACCCGGCGCGAGGTTTTGCACCAGCACGTCGGCGGTTTCCAGCAGCTGTTTGAGCACGGCCAAAGCGGCCGGTTGCTTCAAGTCCAGCGTCAGGCTTTCCTTGGAGCGATTCACCCAGACAAAATGCGAAGCCATGCCGTCGACCCGCTGGTCATAGGCGCGCGCAAAATCACCGACGCCGGGGCGTTCGACCTTGATCACGCGGGCGCCGAGGTCGGCGAGCTGGCGGGTGCAGAACGGTGCAGCGATGGCGTGTTCGAGGGAGATGACGGTGATGCCGTCGAGGGGTCTTGTTGGGGTGTTCATTGATCTTCCGTTCGGGCATGGATCGTCCAAGCCGCGGTATTGATATACCGGTGGTGGTTTGCCAACATGCCGGGGGTTGCCCGGCGGCAACTCACTTTCTTTTGCGTCGCCAAAAGAAAGTAAGCAAAGAAAAGGCGACCCTGCTGTCTGCGACCCCCTTCGCTGACGCTACGGGGGCAACCTGCGGTGCTCGGTCCAGCCGGGGCCGGGCTCGAACTCGCTGCGCTCAGACAATCGCCCGTCCTGATCCGTCTGGACCTCCGCTCCTCGGCGCAGCCAGAAGGGTGGTGGGGACAGGATCGGAAGCGGATTCGGGTACGGAATCGGGCTCCGGCGAGGACGCGCAAAGCGCGTCCTCGCCTCCCCGAATTGGTATTGGTATTTGTATTTCTCCCAACCCGTCGGGCTGGGCCGAGGAGCGCAGCCGAAAGTGGATCAGGGCGAGCGATTGTCTGAGCCGAAGGCGAGTTCGAGCTCGACCCCACTTGCGGCGAGCACCGCAGGTTGCCCGCAGCGAAGCGGAGGGACCCAGACCATCGGGTCGCCTTTTCTTTGGTGACTTTCTTTTGGCGAAGCAAAAGAAAGTGAGTTGCCGCCGGGCAACCCCCGGCTTGCTGGCAAACCACTACAACAGGGATCGGAGAAGGGTTCATCTCGTCAGCCAGCGCAGTTCAGAACGACCGCGGCAAACCAAGCAAATGCTCCGCCACATACGAATAAATCAAATTCGTGGAAATCGGTGCCACCTGGTACAACCGCGTCTCGCGAAACTTGCGTTCCACGTCGTATTCATTGGCAAAACCAAAACCGCCATGCGTCTGCAGGCACACATTGGCCGCCTCCCATGATGCTTTCGCGGCCAGGTACTTGGCCATGTTGGCTTCGGCGCCGCAGGGCTTGCCGGCGTCGAACAGCTCGCAGGCCTTGAAGCGCATCAGGTTGGCGGCCTCGGTCTCGATGTAGGCGTCGGCGATCGGGAACTGCACGCCCTGGTTCTGCCCGATGGGGCGGTTGAACACCACGCGTTCGCTCGCGTAGTTGCGCGCCTTGTCGACAAACCAGTAGGCATCGCCAATACATTCGGCGGCAATCAGCGTGCGTTCAGCGTTGAGGCCGTCGAGGATGTACTTGAAGCCCTTGCCCTCCTCGCCGATCAGGTTTTCCGCGGGAATTTCCAGGTTGTCAAAAAAGACTTCGTTGGTCTCGTGGTTGACCATGTTGGCAATCGGCTGCACCGCCATGCCGTTCCCAATCGCGTCCTTCAGGTTGACGATGAAGATGGACATGCCTTCGGATTTTTTCTTCACCTCGGCCAGCGGCGTGGTGCGGGCCAGCAGGATCATGAGGTCGGAGTGCTGGATGCGCGAGATCCAGACCTTCTGGCCGTTGACGACGTACTTGTCGCCCCTCTTTACCGCGGTGGTCTTGAGTTGTGTGGTGTCGGTGCCTGTCGTCGGTTCGGTCACGGCCATGGACTGCAGGCGCAGCTCGCCGCTGGCAATCCTGGGCAGGTACAGCTTTTTCTGTGCGTCGGAGCCATGGCGCAGCAAGGTGCCCATGTTGTACATCTGGCCGTGGCAGGCGCCGGCATTGCCGCCGGCGAAGTTGATCTCTTCCATGATGACCGAGGCTTCGGCCAGGCCCAGGCCCGAGCCGCCGTACTCGGCCGGGATCAGCGCCGCCAGCCAGCCGGCTTCGGTCAGGGCGTTGACAAAGGTTTCGGGGTAACCGCGCTCGTGGTCCACCTTCTGCCAATAGGCGGAGTCAAACGAGGCCAGCATGCCGCGCAGCGCTTCGCGCATCTCCTGGTAGGCATCGGGGGTGGGGATTTGTGTTTTCATGAAACTCTTCTACGGTTGGAATTCGGTGTCATCCCGGACCTGATCCGGGATCCATGCCTGACTGACCACCCACGCAGGTGTGCCGGCAGGGATGGCGGATCAAGTCCGCACTGGCAGAGGGGTGGACGATGTTTCTCCAGCCTCAGACCAGCGTCGCCGTGGCCTGCATGGTGAGCCAGCCTTCGTGGTCTTCGGTCCAGAGACTGACGCTCTTGCCGTCGGCCGATGGCAGCCCGTGCAGCTTGAAGGGCCACAGGTCGAACACCGGGCGCACGGCACGGAACTCGAACTTCAGCAGGCGGGCGCCAGGCATGTGCTTGCGCACCAGTTCCGCCAGCAGCGTGGCGATCAGCGGGCCATGCACGATGAGGCCGGGGTAACCCTCGACCTCGGTGACGTAGCGCCGGTCGTAGTGGATGCGGTGGCTGTTGAAGGTCAGCGCCGAATAACGGAACAGCAGCACGTCGTCGGGCGTGACGGTTTCCGTCCACGCCGCCTCTTTGGCGGCCGGCTGAGGTGGGGGCACCGGATCACCCGGCTGCGGGTTGGCGCGGTAAACAATGTCGTGTTCTTCGCTGAGGGTCAGGCCCTGCGCGTTGTGGATCTCGTGGCGGACCAGCACAAACACCAGGTCACCGGTGCGCCCGGCCTTGTGAGTGACCGACTCGATGCGCGAAAGGCGTTTGACCGCGTCGCCGACCTGCAGCACCTGCTGGTGCCAATGCAGCCGACCGCCGGCCCACATGCGGCGCGGCAGCGGCACGGGCGGCAGGAAGCCGCCGCGTCGGGCGTGGCCGTCGGGGCCAATCTCGGAGCGGCGCGGCTGCGGCAAAAAGTACAGCCAGTGCCACAGCGGCGGCACGGCCGTGCCGGCCACCGGCGGCGGGTCCTCGCGGTCCAGCGTGGCGGAGAGTCCGCGCAGCGGCGCGGCCGTGATGTCGTCCACCAGGGTTTCGGTGCGGCCGACCCAGCTTTGCAGGTGGGCCAGCGTGGCGGCGTCTATTGTGCGAATGTCAGGCGTCATGGATGGAGATGGTGGCGCAGGACGGGCCACAAAGCAATCAGCCATTTCAACAGCCAGACTTCGTTAAATCCGAAGCCTTCGATTCCCTCATGAACCCCTGGGTTTGCCGTTTCTCAGGGAAGAGGCTTGTTGCAAGGCTTCGTCCAAACGGAAGGCTTGACTGACTTGCGGTAGCATGCTGCCATGCAATTCAACCTGACGGACCTGCGGCTTTTTGTAGCGACCGCCGACGAGGGCAACATGACCCGCGCTGCCGGGCGCCAGCACCTCTCGCTGGCGGCAGCCAGCGCGCGCATCAAGTCGCTCGAGGCCCAGTCGGGCCTGAGCCTGCTCTACCGCGAGGCACGCGGTGTGCGACTGACGCCACCCGGTGAAGCCTTCCTGTTCCACGCGCGCGGGGTGCTGCGCCAGGCCGAGCAGTTGCGGGCCGACCTGCAGGAATACGGCGGTGGCCTGCGCGGGCATTTGCGCGTGTTTGCCAACACCACCGCGGTCACGGACTTCCTGCCGGAGATCCTGCCGGGCTTTCTGGCTGACAACCCGAAGATCAACATCGACCTGCAGGAAAGACCCAACGCCGAGATTGCGCGCGGCGTGCTCGACGGCCGCGCCGACCTGGGCATCGTGGCCGGCCAGGTGGACACGCTGGGGCTGGAAGCGATTCACTTCAGCACCGACCGGCTGGTGCTGGCCACGGCCAGAAACCACCGCTTTGCGCGCCGCAAGAAAATTGCGTTTGCCGAAACCCTGGACGAAGACGCAGTGGGCATGCAGTCGGGCAGCACGCTGCAGACTTTCCTGGCGCAGGTGGTCGAGCGCCTGGGCAAGCCGCTGAAACTGCGCATCCAGCTCTCGAGCTTTGACGCGATGTGCCGCATGATAGGTGCGGGCGTAGGCGTCGGCATCGTTCCGGAATCGGCCGCGCGGCGCAACCAGGAGGCCATGGGTATCGCGCTGGTGGAGCTGCTGGAGCCCTGGAGCGTGCGCGAGCGCTACATCCTGGTGCGCAAGCGCGAGGCGCTGCCGCGTTATGCCGAGTCGCTGATCGAGACGCTGTGCGCGCACTACCGCGATGGCGTCTGAGAAATTTTGCTAGGAACCCTTCCAGACCGGGCTTCTTTTCGCCACAAACGCCGACACACCCTCGCGAAAGTCGTCGCTGCCGTAACAGCGGCGAATCAGATCCGCGTCGGACGGCAACCCATGGCTGACCAGCCGGCGCAGGCCTTCCTTGCTGACACGCTGGGTCACCGGCGCCAGCGCCTCCAGGCGTTCGCACAGGCTCGCCAGCACCGCGTCGATCTCGCCGGCCTCGCTGACCTGTGTGAGAAAACCGCAGGCCAGCGCCTCGTCGGCCGTCAACACCTCGGCCAGCATCAGCATGCGTTTGACGCGGGGAATGCCGAACACGGCGCTGAGCCGCGCCAGATTGGCCACCGACAGGCAATTGCCCAGGGTTCGGGCGATCGGCACGCCGAAACGTGAGCCGGGTGTGGCGATGCGGAAATCGCAGGCCGTGGCAATCGCCAGGCCGCCGCCTATGGCCCAGCCCTCGACAAGCGCCACGGTCGGCATGGGCAGCGACTCCAGCCGGGCGATGCATTCGTCAATCTGCTGCTCGTAGGCCACGCCGTCCTCGCCGCTGCGGAAATTGCGAAACTGCTCGATGTCGGTGCCGGCCACAAAGGCCTGGCCGCCCTCGCCGCGAAAGGTCACCACGCGCACCGAGTTCTCGGCGGCCAGTTGCTCGCAGATCTGGTTGAGCAGTTCGTACATGGCCCAGGTCATGGCATTGCGTGCCGCGGGGCGGTCAAACACCACCGAGGCCACGCCCCCGCTGATGCTCAGGTGGACGGCGCCTTCACTCATGCTGCAAAGGCCCCCTGCTCGCCAAGCCGCACCTGCGCCTCGGCGTCGATGCCCAGTTCGGCCAGCACCTCGGCCGTGTGTTCGCCCAGGCGCGGCGGATGGCGGCGCACCTGCTGCGGCGTGCCGGACATCTTCACCGCGAAGCCGATGTTGGGCACCTTGCCTTCCACCGGATGGGCTATCTCCATGCGCATCTCGCGCGCCTTCGCATGGTCGCTGTCAAAGGCTTCGGGATAAGTCAGGATGGGGCCGGCCGGAATGCCAGCCTCGAGGAAGGTGCTGACCCAATAATCCTTGGGCTTGAGGCGGAAGGATTTCTCCAGCTCCACTTCCAGCGCATGCCGGTTGGCCAGGCGCAACGAGATAGTGGAAAAGCGTTCGTCGGCCAGCAGTTCCTCGCGGCCCATGAGCTTGCACAACTGCAGCCAGAGCTTCTGGTTGTTCGCGCCCATCACGAAGTAACCGTCCGAACAGGCCATCGCCTGATAAGGCGCGGTCATCTTGTTCGAGGTGCCCAGCGGTTCGGGCTCCTTGCCCGTGCCCCAGTAGTCGCAGATGTCCCAGACCGAAAAAGCCAGCGCCGAGTCGAACAGCGAGGCGTCCACATGCTGGCCCTGCCCGCTGGCCTTGGCGCCGATGTAGGCGGAGAGGGTGGCATAGACCGCGAACAGCGCGCAGCCGATGTCGGCCACCGGCACACCGGCTTTCACCGGCGGCCCCCCCGGATAACCGGTGACGCTCATCACACCGGACATGGCCTGCGCCATCAAATCAAAACCCGGCCGGTCGGCCCAGGGGCCAGTCTGGCCGAAGCCCGAGATGCTGGTGTAGACCAGGCGCGGGTTGACCTCCTTGAGCACCTCGTAGCCCAGGCCCAGCCGCTTCATCGCGCCGGGGCGGTAGTTCTCCAGCAGGATGTCGGCCTCCTTCGCCAGCTCTAGCAACACCTTGCGGCCAGCCTCGGACTTGAGGTTGAGGGCGACACTGCGCTTGTTGCGGTTCATGTTCAGGAAGCCCAGTGAATCGGGCCCCTTCATCTTGAAGCCCATGGCGCCGCGTGTCTGGTCACCGCTGCCCGGCGGCTCGATCTTGATCACGTCAGCACCCATGTCCGCCAGCAGCATGCAGGCGTAGGGGCCGGCCATCACCTGGCTGATGTCCAGCACGCGGACACCGGCCAGCGGCAGCGGCCGCGCCGCCTTGTTCGCCTGTTCGTTGGTTGACGCTTCTTTCACTCAGTAGTCCTTGTTGATGGCCGTTGCGCGGCTTGCGAAAAGGGAATACTCCCCCGTCGGGATGGGAGGAGCAATGGAAATGCCGGCACGCGGGCCGGCAGGACAGCAAGGCGCGCGGGGCGCTCAGCGCGCCCCGCCGCCCACGGCATGGCTCAGGCGTCGGCCTTGACGCCGCCGTCCTTGATGATCTTGGCCCACTTGATCTGCTCGGCGCGCATGAAGTCCCCGAACTTCTCGGTCGAGCCACCGCCGTCCTGGGCACCCGAGGCGGCCAGCTTTTCCATCACGTCGGGCATCAGCATGACTTTGTTGATGTCTTCGTTCATGCGTTTGGCCATGGCCAGCGGCATCTTCGCGGGGCCAGCCAGCCCGTACCAGGTGGTGGCCTCAAAGCCCGGGAAGCCCGACTCGGCCATGGTCGGCACGTTGGCGTAAGCAGGCACGCGCTGCTGGCGCGTCTGCGCGAGCGCAATCGCCTTGCCGCTTTTTACATGCGGCGTGGCCGCCGTCATGGTGTCGAAGCTGTACTGGATGGTGCCGCCGATCAGGTCGGTGAGCATCGGACCCGAGCCCTTGTATGGCACGTGGATGGCCTTGACCTTGGCGGCCAGCATGAACATCTCCAGCGCCAGGTGCTGCGCGCTGCCGGTGCCGGCCGAGCCGAAGCTGATCTTGCCGGGGTTGGCGCGGCACAACTCGACCAGGTCCTTCACGGTCTTGGCCGGCTGGTTCTCGTTGCAGATCAGCAGGTTGGGTGTGACGCCGACCAGCACAACCGGCTGGAAGTCTTTCGCCGCGTCGTAATTCACCTTCTGCAGCGCCGGCGTGATGGCCTGGCTGTTGATGTGGGCCATCAGCAAGGTGGCGCCGTCGCCGGGTTGCTTGGCCACGTAGTCGGCGGCGATGGTGCCCGATGCGCCGGCCTTGTTCTCGACGATGACCTGCGTCTTCCACATCTCACCGAGCTTCTGGCCGATGACGCGGGCCAGGATGTCGGTGCCACCGCCGGGCGCGAAGCCGACGATGATGCGCACCGGCCCGGTGGGCAGGTTCTGCGCAAGGATCAGCGAGGGAAAGGCCAGGGCCGCGGCGCCGGCGGTCACAAGGGTTCTGCGTTGCATGGTTTGTCTCCAGTGGATAGTTGTTGAAATCGTCGGAAGGAAGCGGATGCGCGGGAAAGCCGAAAAGGGCAGGAAAGGGCAGGAAAGGCAGGGAACAGCAGGAAAGGGAAACAGTGACCGGCGGCTGTCAGGCCGCCTTGCGCAGGGGCACGACGGCGGCATGGCTGGAAAAATGGTCCATCGCCGCCTGTACACCCGAACCGGCCAGCTTGACGCCGGCGATTTTCAGGCCCATCTCGCAGCCCGACAGCGCGGCCATCAGCGTCAGGTCGTTGCAGTCGCCGAGGTGGCCGATGCGGAACATCTTGCCCTTGACCTTGCCCAGGCCGGTGCCCAGCGAACAGTCGAAACGTTCGTAAATGATCTTGCGCACGGCATCGGCATCCACGCCTTCGGGCGTCATCACGCCGGTCAGGATCGGTGAATACACGGCCGCATCGGCGCACTGGATCTGCAGGCCCCAGGCCCTGACCGCAGCGCGTACGCCCTCGGCCCAGCGCTGGTGGCGCGCAAACACCACGCCCATACCATGCTCGAGCAACATGTCGCAGGCCTCGTTCAGGCCATAGAGCAGGTTGGTGTTGGGCGTGGACGGCCAGTAGCCGGTCTTGTTCATCTCGATGATCTCGTCCCAGGCCCAGAAAGCTTTCGGCAGTTTGGCGGTTTTGCTGGCTTCCAGCGCCTTGGCGGACACCGCATTGAAGCTGATACCGGGCGGCAGCATCAGGCCCTTCTGCGAACCGCTGATGCTGACGTCCACGCCCCACTCGTCGTGTTTGTAGTCGGCCGAGGCCAGGCCGGAGATGGTGTCCACCAGCAGCAGCGCGGGGTGTCTGGCGGCGTCGATCGCCTTGCGCACGGCGGCAATGTTGCTGGTCACCCCGGTGGAGGTTTCGTTGTGCACCACACAGACGGCCTTGATGCTGTGCTGCGTATCGGCCCTGAGCCGCTCTTCAATCAGGTCGGCGCGCACGCCGTGGCGCCAGACTTCGGTGCCGGGGTCGGTCATCACCTCGGTTTTCAGGCCGACACGCATGGCCAGCTTTTGCCACAGGGCGGCAAAGTGGCCGGTTTCGTACATCAGCACGTGGTCGCCGGGGCTCAGGGTGTTGACCAGCGCAGCTTCCCAGGCACCCGTGCCGGAGGCCGGATAAATGATGACCGGCTGTCGGGTCTGGAAAATTTTCTTGATGTCGGCCAGCACCTTCAGGCCCAGTGCGCCGAACTCGGGGCCGCGGTGGTCGATGGTGGGCAGGCTCATGGCGCGCAAAATGCGGTCCGGCACGGGGGAAGGCCCGGGGATTTGCAGGAAGTGGCGGCCGGTGGGGTGGAAGTCAAGCGTCAGCATATTTCGGGGGCTCCATGAATAACCACCATTTTTTGCATACAAAATTCATTTGTCAACCGATTTATCCCTATATTTCGATTTGAAACCCATTTTTTTGCATACAATATTTACCCATGACTGCTGACATCATTGCCATCCCACGTGCCGCCCTGCATGAGCAGGTGGCGCATCGCTTGCGCCAGATGCTGGTTGAAAACCGCATCGCACCGGGCGCCAAGCTCAATGAGCGCGCGCTCGCGGAAGAACTCAACGTGTCACGCACGCCGCTGCGCGAAGCCATCAAGATGCTGGCCGCGGAAGGGCTGGTGGAGCTGCTGCCCAATCGCGGCGCAATTGCGGTGGAGTTGACCGAAGACGACGTGCTCCACACCTTTGAAGTCATGGCCGGGCTGGAAGCGCAGTCGGGCGAGCTGGCCGCAAAGCGCATCACCGACGCCGAACTGGCCGAGATCAAGGCCATGCATTACGAGATGATGGCCGCTTACACCCGCCGCGACCTGCCCGCTTATTACCGGCTCAATGCCGCGATTCACGCGGCCATCAATGCTGCGGCCAAAAACCCGGTGCTCACGGCCACCTACAAGCAGGTCAATGCGCGCCTGCAGGCCCTGCGCTTTCGCTCCAACCAGGACGGTGACAAATGGCGCGTGGCCGTGAAGGAACATGAACTGATGATTGAAGCGCTCAGCGCACGCGACCCGGTCGCCATGCGCGCCGTGCTGGCCAGCCACCTAGGCAACAAGCTCAGCGTGGTCATCGAACAGCTGCGCGCAGCCCAATCGGCACGCCAGACGCCTGCCAAGGCATGAAAGCCCCATGAACGCCCCCTTGCCCCTGAAAGTCACGCAGGAAACTGCGACTCACGCTTACGACAACGTCGCCCGCATCAGCAACGAAGTGGCCGGCCGGCTGGCCGCCCGGCTCGCCAGTGAAACCGGTGGCGAAGTTCTTTTTTCCGCCGCAGACCGCGGCCGCTACGCCACCGATGCGTCGATTTACCAGGTGATGCCGGTCGGCGTATTTGTGCCGCGCAGTGCGCCTGACGTCAAAACCGCGCTCGACATCTGCCGCGACATGGGTGTGCCCATCGTGCCGCGCGGCGGCGGCACCAGCCAGTGTGGCCAGACCGTGGGCGCCGGACTGGTCATCGACTATGCGAAACACATACGCAACATCATCGATGTCGATGTGGACAAGCGCACCGCCGAGGTCGAGCCCGGCATCGTGCTGGACCACCTGAACGCCGCGCTGAAAAAGCATGGCCTCTGGTATCCGGTCGACGTCTCCACCAGCGCGCAGGCCACGCTGGGCGGCATGGCCGGCAACAACTCCTGCGGCAGCCGCAGCATCGCCTACGGCAACATGGTGCACAACGTGCTGGGCGCGCAGGCCTGGACCTCGGGCAGCCAGTTGCTGCAGTTGGGGCCCTATGCCGCCAGCAGCGGCAAGGCACGTGAACTGGGCAACCACGTTCGTTCGCTGGCCGAGGAACTGCACCCGGCCATCAACCGGATGTGGCCCAAGGTCATGCGCCGCGTCGGCGGCTACAACCTGGATATTTTTGACCCGCAAAGCGAGCGCCCCTACACCGCCGACGGTTCGGTCAACCTGGCGCACCTCCTGATAGGCAGCGAGGGTACGCTGGCGCTGACAAAATCACTGACGCTGCAACTGGGCGAACTGCCCAAGGCCAAGGTACTGGGCGTGGTCAATTTTCCGACCTTTTACCGCGCCATGGACGCAGCCCAGCACATCGTCAAACTCGGTGACGGCAGCCTGACGGCCGTCGAACTGGTGGACCGCACCATGATCGAGCTGTCGCTGCAGAACCCGGCCTTTGCGCCCACTATTCGCAGCGCACTGATTGGCCAGCCCGCGGCCATTTTGCTGGTCGAGTTTTCGGGCGCCAGCAAGGCCGACCTGCTGCCCCACCTCAAGCGCCTGGGCGAGCTGATGGGCGATCTGCTGCTGCCCGACTCGGTGGTCGAGATGGTGGACGACGCCCCGCAGAAGAACCTGTGGGAGGTGCGCAAGGCCGGCCTGAACATCATGATGAGCCTCAAGGGCGACGGCAAGCCGGTGAGTTTTATCGAGGACTGCGCCGTGCCACTGGAGCACCTGGCCGAATACACCGACGCGCTCACCGAGGTTTTTCGCAAATACGGCAGCAAAGGCACCTGGTACGCCCACGCCTCGGTCGGCACGCTGCATGTGCGGCCCATCCTCGACATGCGGCGCGAGGGCGCGCCCAAGATGCGGGCGATTGCCGAGGAAGCCTCCGAGCTGGTGCGCAAGTTCAAGGGTGCCTACAGCGGCGAACATGGCGACGGCCTGTGCCGCGGCGAGTGGATCCAGTGGCAGTTCGGCCCGCAGATCAACGCGGCGTTTGCGGCCATCAAGCAGGCGATGGACCCGATCAACCTGCTGAGCCCGGGCCGCATGGTCAACCCGCCGAAGATGGACGACACGCGGCTGATGCGTTTTGCGCCCGGCTACAAGGTCATCCCCATCCAGACCGCACTCGACTGGCGCGCCTGGGACGTGCAGAACGACCCGGTCACCGAACTGACCAGCGCACCGGGCAGCGGCGGCGATCCGGCCCAGGGGTTTGCCAAGGCCGTGGAGATGTGCAACAACAACGGCCACTGCCGCAAGTTTGACGCTGGCACCATGTGCCCCAGCTACCGCGTCACGCGCGACGAACAACACCTGACGCGCGGCCGCGCCAACACCCTGCGCCTGGCACTGTCGGGGCAACTCGACGGCATGAATGCCGCCGACGCTTTCACCAGCGAAACGGTCAAGGATGCGCTGGACCTGTGCGTGGGCTGCAAGGGCTGCAAGCGCGACTGCCCGACCGGCGTGGACATGGCCAAGATGAAGGTGGAGTTTTTGCACCATTACAAGGCAAAACACGGCTACACGCTGAAAGACAAGCTGGTCGCGCGCCTGCCCGACTACGCGCACTGGGCCAGCCGCCTGGCGCCACTGCTGAACCTGCGCGACAAAATTCCCGGCCTGGCCGCGCTCAGCGAGAAGTTCACCGGCTTTTCGGCCAGACGCACCTTGCCGCAGTGGAAGATGCGCACCTTTTTCAACCAGCCCCCGGTCAGCGCCACGCGCGAGGAAGTGTTGGCCGCCAGCAAGCCGGTGGTGCTGTTTGTCGACACCTTCAATGGTCACTTCGAGTCGGACAATGCGGCTTCAGCATTAAAAGTACTGCAAGCAGCCGGCTACACGGCGCATGTAGCTATCAAAAACGCAGCAGACGGAAAGCACCTGTGCTGCGGCCGGACCTACCTGGCCAGCGGCATGGTTGATGAAGCGAAGGCCAAGGCCGGCGAACTGGTGGACGCGCTGCTGCCCTTTGCCGAGCGCGGCATCGCCATCGTCGGACTGGAGCCGTCCTGCCTGCTGACGATGCGCGACGAGATGCTGGTGATGGGCCTGGGTGACGCGGCCCAAACCATCGCCGGCCAGGCCCTGCTGTTCGAGGAATTCCTGGCGCGCGAGGCCGCAGCCGGCAAGCTCGACCAGCTGAAAGCCAGGCTGCAGCCGGTGGACCACGCCATCTTGCTGCATGGCCACTGCCACCAGAAGGCGTTCGGGGCGGTCAGCCCCATCCTCGATGTACTCAGGCTGATCCCCGGTGCCAAGCCCGAGCTGATCGAGTCCAGTTGCTGCGGCATGGCCGGCAGTTTCGGCTACGAGGCCAGCCATTACGAGGTGTCCATGCAGATGGCCGAACTGAGCCTGTTGCCCGCCGTGCGCCAGCAACCCGATGCCATCGTGGTCGCCGACGGCACCAGTTGCCGGCACCAGATCCGCGACGGCGCGCAGCGTGAAGCCATTCACGTGGCGGTGCTGATGGCGCAGCAGTTGCGGGCCTGACGCCAGATTCAGGGAGCATGGCCCCGCCGGAGTAAAGTGGCGGCGATGCACACCCCTGACATTCTGACCCTCACCATGAACCCTGCCCTGGACGTGTCAACGTCCACGGACAAGGTCATGGACACACACAAGCTGCGCTGCGCCGCCGCGCAATACCATCCCGGTGGCGGCGGCATCAACGTGGCCCGCGTCCTGCAGCGACTCGGCAGCGACTGCCTGGCGCTGTACCCGGCCGGCGGCATGAACGGGCAAAGGCTGCGCCGGTTGCTGGACCAGGAGCAGGTGCGCAGCCAGTGCCTGGCCATCGCAGGCGAGACGCGCGAGAGTTTTCATGTCCACGAAACGGCCAGCGGGCGGGACTTCCGTTTTGTCCTGCCCGGACCCGCCTTGAGCGCGACCGAGTGGCAGGCCTGCCTCGATGTTGTCAGCGCGCCGGCGGTGCCGCCGCCCTGGCTGGTGGCCAGCGGCAGCCTGCCACCGGGCGTACCGGCTGACTTTTACGCCCGGCTCACCCGGCTGGCACGCGTGCGCGGCAGCCGCGTGGTGCTGGACAGCTCGGGCCCGGCGCTCGCAGCGGCGCTGGCGGAAGGCGTGTACCTGATCAAGCCCAGCCTGCGCGAGCTGCGTGAGCTCACCGGCCTGCCACTGGAGACCGACACGCAGCGGCTGGCCGCGGCCCGCACCATCATCTCGGCCGGGCAGGCGCAGATCGTGGCGCTGTCGCTGGGCGAGGACGGCGCCTTGCTCGTCACGGCCGACCAGGCGCTGCGGGCCAGCGCCGTGCCGGTCAACGTGGCCAGCACCATAGGCGCGGGCGACAGTTTTGTCGGCGGCCTGGTCTGGGCGCTGAGCCGGCAGACCGATCTGGCGCAGGCCTTTCGTTATGCCATGGGATCCGCAGCCGCCGCCCTGCTCACCGCTGGAACCGCGCTGTGCCAACCGGCCGATGTGGAACGCCTTGCCAGGGAAGTGGTCGTCACACCGGCCGGCGCTTGATCTGGCGCAAGGCGGCAGCGGCGACCGGCGTCTACCGTATGCACAAGACAGGCACAGGAGACGGCGCGCGCGCCCGGGATCATGACAACAACCACCACACCTTACATACGCTGGTTTTCGGAGCTGGGCATCGCCGATGTTCCCCTGGTGGGCGGCAAGAATGCCTCGCTGGGCGAAATGGTGCGCGAGCTCGGCGCACAGGGCGTGCGGGTACCCAACGGTTTTGCCGTCACGGCGCAGGCCTACCGTTATGTGCTGGCGCAGTCGGGCGCCATGCCGCGCCTGCATGAGGCACTCGACGGCCTGGACGTGCAGGATGTCGATGACCTCGCGCGCCGTGCGCAGCGGGCGCGCGAGATCATCCACGGCGCCGTGCTGCCGGACGATCTTGTGGCGGAGATTGCCGCCGCGCATGAACGCCTGCAGGCCGAATATGGCGAGCAGCTGACACTGGCGGTGCGCAGTTCGGCCACCGCCGAAGACCTGCCCACCGCCAGCTTTGCCGGCCAGCACGACACTTTCCTGAACGTGGCCGGCCCGGCCGGCCTGCTCGAAGCGATCCGTCTGTGTTTTGCCAGCCTGTTCAATGACCGCGCCATCGCCTACCGCGTTGAAAACGGTATCGATCATTTCAGTGTGCTGCAATCGGTCGGCGTGATGAAGATGGTGCGCTCGGATTGCGCCTCCAGCGGTGTCATCTTTTCGCTCGACACCGAAACCGGCTTTCGCGACGTCGTGTTCATCACCGGCGCCTGGGGATTGGGCGAAAACGTGGTGCAGGGCACGGTCGACCCGGATGAGTTCTACGTGTTCAAGCCCACGCTGAAGCAGGGACACCGCGCGGTGCTCAGGCGCAAGCTCGGCGGCAAGGAAATCCGCATGGTCTACACGCAGGCCGCAGGCCGCGAAACCACGCACAACCAGCCAACGCCGCCGGAGGACCAGGCGCGTTATTGCATCAGCGACGAGGAGGTGCTGGAACTGGCCGACGCCACCGTCCGCATCGAGGACCACTACAGCCGCAAGGCCGGGCATGCCACGCCGATGGACATCGAATGGGCCAGGGACGGCATCGACGGCAAGCTCTACATCCTGCAGGCCCGGCCAGAAACCGTGGCCTCACGCAAGATACCCGGCACGGTGGACACCTACCGGCTGGACGCCAAGGGCAAGCTCTGCATCAGCGGCCGCGCCGTGGGCGGCGCCATCACCACGGGGCGGGCGCGCGTGATCCACGACATCAGCGAACTCAACCAGTTCCAGCCTGGCGAGGTGCTGGTGGCGGACACCACCATGCCGGACTGGGGAACGGTGCTGAAGATCGCGTCTGCCGTCGTGACCAACCGCGGCGGGCGAACCTGCCATGCGGCCATTGTTGCGCGCGAGATGGGCATTCCGGCCGTGGTCGGTTGCGGCCATGCAACCACCGCCATCCGCACCGGCGACGAGATCACGGTGTCCTGCGCCGAAGGCAGCGAGGGCCGGGTCTACGCCGGCCTGCTGCCGTTCACGAAGCGCAGCATTGACGTGACCGGCCTGGCTCGGCCGCAGACGCACCTGATGGTCAACATCGCCAACCCGGACACGGCCTTCCAGACTGCGCAACTGCCCAACGACGGCGTGGGTTTGGCGCGCATGGAGTTCATCGTCGCCGAACACATCCGCGCGCACCCGATGGCGCTGGTGCACCCGGAGAAAGTCGAGGACGCGGCGGTGCGCGAGGAGATCGCCCGCCTCACGCGTTCGTATGCGAAGCCGGCCGACTACTTCGTGCGCCAGCTGTCCGAAGGCGTGGCCACCATCGCCGCGGCCTTCTACCCCAAGCCGGTGATCGTGCGCATGTCCGACTTCAAGACCAACGAATACGCCAGCCTGCTCGGCGGGCGCTGGTTCGAGCAGGATGAAGCCAACCCCATGATCGGCTTTCGCGGCGCCTCGCGCTACGCACACCCGGCCTATGCCGAGGGTTTCGCGCTCGAGTGCGCGGCCATGAAACGCGTGCGCGATGAAATGGGCCTGGTCAACGTCAAGCTGATGATCCCGTTTTGCCGGCGTGTCGAGGAAGGCGAACGTGTGCTGCAGGCCATGGCAACGCATGGGCTGACGCGCGGCATCAACGGGCTGGAGATCTACGTGATGTGCGAGATCCCCAACAACGTGATCCAGATCGATGCCTTTGCCCGCCTGTTCGACGGTTTTTCCATCGGCTCCAACGACCTGACGCAGCTGGTGCTGGGCGTGGACCGCGACTCGGACATCGTGGCCTTTGACTTTGACGAACGCGATCCCGGCGTCAAGGAGATGATTCGCCAGACCATCGAGGGCGCGCACCGCAACCACCGCCATGTGGGCATTTGCGGCCAGGCGCCATCGGACTATCCCGAGATCGCGCAATATCTGGTGGAACTCGGCATTGACGCCATGAGCGTCACGCCCGATACGCTGCTGAAAATCACGGTCGACGTGCTGGCCGTGGAAGCGCGGCTGGGGCGTGCACCCCGCAGCGCAGCGCAGCCCTCTTTCACACCGCCTGAATCAACCGCACCCACCGCACCAACCACGGCTACCGGGAGACTGTCATGAGCCAGACCATCGCATCCTTGATGAACCGCGAAGTGACCCAGGTAGGTCCGGACGACACGCTGCAGGCCGTCGAGGCGAAGCTGGTGGACAAGGGTCTGTCCTGGGTGCCGGTGGTCGACGCCAGCGGGGTGGTGATGGGCGTGATCAGCAGCGCCGATCTGCTGCGGGCGCATGCCGATGGCAAAACCGCCCCCAAGGTCAGCGCCTGGCAGTTGTGCACCTACAAGCCGGTCACCGTGCACCCGGACGCCACACTCGCTGAGGTGGCCAGGCTGATGACAGAGGGCAACATCCACCACGTTGTGGTGGCCGAGGGCCCGAACCTCAAGGGCGTGGTCTCCTCACTCGACTTCGTGCGGACTTTTGTGGTTTAGGGTCATGCTTGCTTGCTGGCGAGCGGATTCTGCCGGCAAAGTAAAGAAAAAGCAGGCCCCTTTTCCGGGGGAGGATTCAGCCCATATCCGGCCACCGTGCCGCCCGATGACGCGGTGCACCGTGGCCAGCCCGATGCCGGTTCCGGGAAACTCCGAGACCCCATGCAGGCGCTGGAAGGGCTCGAAAAGCTTGTCCACATAAGCCATATCGAATCCGGCACCATTGTCGCGCACAAAAAATACCTGCTCTCCTGCGGTGTCGCTGGTCTGGCCGACCTCGATCTCGGCCTGCGCCCGTTGCGCGCTGAACTTCCACGCGTTGCCCAACAGATTTTCCATCACCACCTGGAGCAGGCGCTCATCACCATGGACCATCAGGCCACTTTCAATGTGAAGCGTCACCTGGCGCTCGGGCTCGAACGCCTGCCGGGCGTCCAGGCTATTTTGCGCCAGCATCGACAGGTCGACAAGCTCCCTGCGAAGCTGCACGCGCGACATCTGCGAGAGCGACAGCAGGCCTTCAATCAACTGCCCCATCTGCATGGCGCCGGCCTGAATGCGCGACAGGTAGTGCTGAGCCTTCTCATCTGCATGCTTGCCAAGCTGTTTCGCCAATAAATGGCTAAAACCGTGAATGGTGTTGAGCGGCGAGCGCAAATCGTGCGAAACCGTATAGGAGAAGGTTTCAAGCTCCTGGTTTGACAGGCGCAGCTTGTTTTCGGCCGCCTTGATTTCGGTGATGTCCTGCAGTGCACCCACGAGTCGCACCACCTTGCCGTCCTGCAACAGGGCGCGACCCTGCGTACGGACCCAGATGCGCCGACCTCTTGTCGTCACCAGGGGAAGTTCGAGATCCCAGGGGGCTCCCTGGTCAAGCGCCGCCATGAAGGCAGCCCTGATCGCGGGCTGCGCCTCCGGCGCGTAAAAGCCTGCCAATATTTCCAGCGTCAGGTCTGTCGGTGCATCCATCTCGCAGATGCGGTAAATCTCCTCGGACCAATAAGGCGCCATGGTCTCCACGTCCACTTCCCACCCGCCCACCCTGGCCAACGCGCCGGTGCGCTTCAGCAGTTCGGCGCTGCTGGCCGTGGCCAGTTCTCCGAGCTTGTGGACCGTGATCTCCTGGATCATCCCTGTTCGGCGCTTGCGCTGCCCGCCCTCGTCGTCGCCATCGGCCTGGCCAAACAGATGAATCCAGCGCACCTCGCCCTCAGACGGGACAACCCGGAACTCGATGTCCATGGCCAGGTCGGCCTGAACGGCCGCGTTGCACGCCGCGTCGAAAACAGCACGGTCAGCCGGATGAATCAGCCGGAGAAAACCGTCATAGCTGCTTTCGAAAACGCTGCGGTCGACACCGAGCACGTCGCAGGATTCGTCGCACCACAACATCAGGCCGGTCGTGAGGTCGGCCTGGTAATAGCCAATGCGGCCAATGTGCTGCGCCTTCAGCAGCCTGCGCTGGCTCTCCTGCAAACACGCGAGGCTTTCGGCCTGTTCGCGCGCCAGCCGCTCCATTTCGGAGATATCGCGCACGATCGCCGTAAAAAGCTTGCCCTCAGAAGTGTCGAAATGGGAGATGGAAACCTCCAGGGGAAACTCCTCCCCGCTCGCGCGCAACCCGTAGACGACTCTGCGCCCGCCCATGCGGCGGGACGTCTCGCCCGTGGTACCAAAGCGTTTGACCTGCTCGGCGTGGCTTGGGCGAAAACGTCCGGGAATCAGTTTCTCGAGGGGTTGCAGCAGGACGGCTTGCCGGGGCCAGCCGAATATTTCCTCGGCCGCACGGTTGTACAAAACAATTCTTTGCTGTTCATCGACCGTGACGATGGCGTCCATGGCCGAGTTCAGCACGCCCGCCAGCAGTGCGGCCGCGTTGGCCGGATCGCTGACCCAGGAGTCAGGGTTGTCGATGGGTAATTTCATGCTCATGGTTGCCGGAACAACCATTGCGACAAGGGCTTGGGCCGGATCTCGCAGACCCGGCTTCCGCGCCGAGCGATACAGCCCTGGTCTTCAAGCAAGGCCAGCGCACGCGCCACCGATTCGCGGGTCGTGCCCAGCAGCTGCGCCAGCGCAACGTGCGACGGCAGTGGCACGGTCGGACTGTGGTGAACCTCCGTCAGCAAGAGCAGGCTATGGGCGACCCGTCCTGTGATCTGGGGACGGCTGGTGGCCTGTGTCCATCCGGCGATCGTTCCAAAAGCCACGCTGCAGGCTCGGCCGACCTGATCCCAGATCTTCTGGTCACTGCGCGCCAGGCAGGCCAGCGCTTCCGTTGATATTTCACAATACCGACCGCTGCTCAGGGCAACGCTTCCCAGTTGGTTCGGTTGCCCGAAGTAACTGCAAAAACCAACGACTGCGCCGCGTCCCAAAATGGCGACTGGATCGCTATGTCCGCCGGGGCTGCTGCGGCCCAGACACACGCTCCCGACCTTGACGACCCTCAGGTGATGCACATGCTCGCCTTCCCGCGCCAGTATGTCGCCCTTCCTGAAGCTGTGTTCTTCGATCAGTACTCCGCCATCGACTGAATCTTTCAGGGACAGGCCTCGCATGAGGCAAAACTCATACGAGGCACAGTTGCCGCATTTTCCGGGCAGCAATGGGCTGGCATCAAAATCTGCAACGACCTTCTCGACAGCCCCGCCAGGCGAAGCGTCGCAACCACTGAGCTTCATAAGATTTGAACCACACTTTTTCCGAAAAAAATTGCACAATATGTCACAAATTAATACTTTAATTTTAACTACCTCACTGTGCATTGCATCGATTCATTACCGGCAAGATTGCGTGTTTCATCACTAAATGAACAAATTAGCGGCGGACTTCATCACTAAATTGGCATTGAGTGATATAGCTCAAACTGCCTGGGTCCGGAACGGCTATGGGAGGGCGATGTCAAGGCACGCTCCGGCATGAAACCGTCAGCCGGCCTCAGTTGCAGGCAACAGGCAGCGCCGATACCATGATTGCGGCAAAAATCCCCTCTTGTTTTCCTTCCATGAATTGGAGTCTCCCATGGTCCGCTCACCCGGCTGGCGTACCGTGAGCACAATGCGCCATGCCCTCGCTGTTGGCGCCCTGCTGCTCGCAGGCATCGCCCAGGCGCAGACAGGCGCCATCCGGCTGCGGGTCGATTTTCCTGCCGACGGCGCGACCCTGTTTCTCTCGCATGACCCCACCATCTCGATCCTGCCGCTGGTGACCAGGAACCCGGGCGTCAATCCGGCCAGGGGTTTTGTGGCGGCGGCCGGTTTCGCCACTTTTGTGAACACTTCCGCCGGGTCGGGCGGCACACCGCTCAGATCCATGAGCGAGTACGTGGCCTGGGTGCGCAGCCAGGGCGGCAAGGGCAATGTGGGCGTGCCCGCGCCCACCCCGGTGCCGGAATTCCTGCTCAGGTTGATCGGCCAGAAGTACGCGCTGCGCCTGCAGGCCCACGCCAAAACCTGGGTCCACATCATCAAGGCCAGCGGCTTTCAGGCCCAGTAAACCGCGAGCCCAGCCCGCAATGCCCCATCAGGGCATTCAGGCCGGCTGCTTGTGCGGCCGCGCCCGCTGGTAGCCGACCTCCCACCAGCCCGGAAACAGCTCGCGCACCTGGGCCAGCGCATAGCGGTCGTCAATCAGGTAGACCACGCCCTGGTCGGACTCGGTGCGGATCACCCGGCCGGCGGCCTGCACGACTTTTTGCAGGCCGGGGTACAGGTAGGTGTAGTCGTAACCCTTGCCGAAGCTGGCCTCCATGCGCTGCTTGATCTGCTCGTTGACCGGGTTGATCTGGGGCAGGCCCAGGGTGGCGACAAAAGCGCCTATCAGGCGTTTGCCCGGCAGGTCGATGCCCTCGGCAAACGCGCCGCCGAGCACGGCAAAACCGATGCCGCGCGAATCCGGCGTGAAGCGTTCGAGAAAGCCGCGCTTGGCGCTTTCCTCCATGCCGCGCGACTGCTCCCAGACCGGAATCGCCGGATAACGCGCCTTGAACAGTTCGGCCAGCTGCTGCAGGTAGTCGAAGCTGCTGACAAAACTCAGGTAGTTGCCGGGCGCCGCCGCGTATTGCCGGGCCATCAGGTCGACCATGGGTGACAGCGAATGCCCGCGATGCTGGAAACGCGTGGACACGTCGTCCACCACCTGCACCGACAGCTGTTCGGCCCGGAACGGCGAGGCCACATCGATCCAGGCGGTGTCCTCGGGCAGGCCCAGCATGTCGCTGTAGTAGTGCGCCGGGCTCAGGGTGGCCGAGAACAGCGCCGCCGAACGTGCCGCCGCAAAGCGCTGGGACAGAAAACCCGCCGGCACGACGTTTCGCAGGCACAACACGGCGTCGCCCCCGCTGCCCGCGGCATCGGTGATGTCGAACAGCGAATGCGTGTCGAGCAGCTCGGCCATGCGCGAGAAATGCAGCACCTCGAAGAAAAAATCCTGCAGCCTGCCGTCAATGCCGGCCGGGTGATCGGCCAAGTGGTCCAGGATGGCGCTGGCCGTCTGCTGCAACGCGCCGCGAAAGGCCTGCGGCACCTCGTCATACACCTGGTAGGCCTCGGCCTGGTCCTGGTGCAACTCGTACCAGCTGCGTTTGAGGCGGTCCAGCACACGTTTGATGGCCACCGGCGCCCCCTGCCGCGCCAGCGCCAGGCGGGCCGGATCCAACTCGGCCGAATACATCTTGCGCGCGCGCTCGACCAGGTTGTGCGCCTCGTCGACCAGCACGCTAACGCGCCACTGGTTGGCCAGCGTCTGCGCATACAGCATGGCGTTGATGTCGAAGTAGTAGTTGTAGTCGCCGATGACCACATCGCTCCAGTGCAGCAGGTCCTGGCCGAGGTAATACGGACAGACCCCGTGCGCCAGCGCCACCTCGCGCAGCGCGGCCTGGTCGAGTGGGCCGGCCGTGGCCACGGCGGCACGACGCGCAGCCGGCAGGCGGTCGTAAAAACCCTGGGCCAGCGGGCAGGCGTCGCCGTGGCAGGCCTTGTCCGGGTGTTCACAGGCCTTGCCCTTGGCCACCAGTTCCAGCACACGCAGCGGCAGCGCCGGCGCACTGCGCTGGATGCGGGCCACAGCGTCCAGCGCGAGCTGGCGGCCCGGCGTCTTGGCCGCAAGGAAAAACACCTTGTCGAGCTGCTGCGCCGGGCAGGCCTTGAGCAGCGGAAACAGCGTGCCCACGGTTTTGCCAATGCCGGTGGGCGCCTGCGCCATCAGGCAGCGCCCGCTGCTGGCCGACTTGTAGACAGCTTCGGCCAGGTCGCGCTGGCCGGGGCGAAAGCTCTCGTACGGAAACGCCAGGGTCTGCAGCGCCTCGTTGCGCGCGGCGCGGTGGGCCATCTCCTGGCGGGCCCAGTCGAGGAAATGGTCGCACTGTTCTTCAAAGAACCCTTCCAGCTCGGCGGCGCTGAAGGCTTCGGTCAGCAGGGTTTCGTCCTGCGTGGCGATGTTGAAATACACCAGCGCCAGCTTGACCTGGGACAAGCCTTCTTTCTGGCAAAGCAGGTGGCCGTAGACCTTGAGCTGTGCCCAATGCAGATGCCGGTGGTTGGCGCGCATGGCCTCCAGGTCGCCGCGAAAGGTCTTGACCTCTTCGAGCTGGCCGAGTTCGGGGTCGTAGCCGTCGGCGCGGCCACGCACCAGCAAGTCCTTGTAGACCCCGCTCAGGCTGACTTCGGTCTGGTAATGCGCCGGCCGGCGCATCGCCACCATGCGGTGGCCCGCCATGCCTTCGAGGGCCGACGGCGAGGGCGTGAAACGCACATCAAGGTCGCCCAGCTTGGCCGTGAATTCACACAGCGCACGCACGGCGACAACGTAGGGCTTGCCCTGGTCGATGGCGGTCGTCATGGAAGGTGGTCTGGGTCGGGCTGGAAAGCTGTATGGATAACCAGCATTGTAGCCAGCAAGCCCCATGGCACCCTGGAGGCGCGCCTTCGGGAACTACTTCGAGTTCCAGAACTTCTGCATCTCGACAAAAAGAAAGGACGCCGTCCAGGTGATCAGCACCAGGCCGGTCAAGGACTCGATGCCCGTCAGGAAGCGCAGGTCACCGGTGGGCTGGATGTCGCCGAAGCCCAGCGTGGTGAAGGTCGTGAAGGAAAAATACACGCTGTCCATCAGGCTGCCATCGAAGTTTCCCGTCAGACGGCCCCAGGCCTTGGCGTGGTGCATGAAATAGTAGGCGAAGGCAAACACCCAGACCTCCACCGCGTGGGCCAGCAGCGCACCGCCGACGCCCAGCAGGATGCGCAGCCGGTGCCGGATCTTCACCCGGGCCAGCAGCAGGGTCAGCCGCAGCAAGCACTCGTAGTGAATGATCACGGCGATAGACACGACGGCAATATTGGCCAGCACCACAGTAAACACGGCTATCCTTTGGACACTTGTTGGAAAACGCGGAAGCCTTCATGCTGCCGGAGCGCGGAAGGCGGTGAACAGGCCCTAATGGAACTATAAGCCGCGCAACGGCCTGTCAGGCGGCACGCCCGGGCCGGGGTGCGATCAGCGCCTCCAGCACCCCCGCGTCGAAATGCCGCCCGATGTAGTCGGCCAAGCCCTCAAACACCGACTCCAGCGTCGGCGTGCTGGCCCCGAACAGCGCGTGCAACACCGCCGGGTCTTCAAACAGGCCGTGCAGGTAGACGCCCAGCACATTGCCGCTGCCGTTTTGCCAGGCCAGCCCGCCGGGCAACACGGCGTGCGCCACATCGCCGGCCGCCGCCATGGCACTGTGCGGCGCGGTCTGCCCGTGATGGATTTCATAGCCCTGCACCTCCACACCGGACAAGGCCGCCCACGGCCCGCCGACCGATGCAAAACGCGCCTGCCGGTGCTGCACGGTCTTGTCGGCCTCAAACAGCGTGACCACCGGCAGCAGCCCCAGGCCCGGCCCGTTGCCGTCGATGCCGTGCGGATCGATCAGCGCTTCACCCAACATCTGCAGACCGCCGCAAATGCCGAGCACGGCCCCGCCGCGCCCGGCGTGCGCGGCAATCGCACTGTCCAGCCCCTGCGCGCGCAGCCAGGCCAGGTCGCCACTGGTGTGTTTGGAGCCGGGCAGGATGATCCAGTCGGAAGGCGCCAGGCCGGCGAGTTCGCCCGGACTGCGCACCCACTTCAGGTGGATGCCGGGCACATTCTTGAGCGGCTGGAATTCGTCGAGGTTGCTGATGCGCGGGTAGGCAATCACCGCGATGGTCGTTGGGGGGGCGATCGAAGCGCCTTTTTCCGAACCCTTCAAGCCGGGGCCGTGGAACCGGCTTTGCCGGGCCACAGGCGCAGCGGCCCCCTCGGGGGGCAGCGCAGTACGCGCAGCGACAAGCGTGGGGGCCATATCAAAAACACCGTCTTCTTCGGGCAGGCCGTGTTGCCACCACATCGGCAAGGTGGCCACCGTGGGCACACCGGTCAGGTCCTGCAGCATCTGCGGGCCGGGCGCCAGCAGGCTGGCGTCGCCGCGGAACTTGTTGAGCACAAAACCCCTGATCAGCCGGCGTTCGGCTTCGTCGAGCATGGCCCAGGTTCCGTACAGGTGCGCGAAGGCACCGCCGCGGTCGATGTCGGTGACCAGCAGGCAGGCCGCGTTGGCGTGTTGCGCGACGCGCATGTTGACGATGTCGCTGTCCTTGAGGTTGATCTCGGCCGGCGAGCCCGCGCCTTCGATCACGACGACGTCGTTTTCTTCCAGCAGCTCGTCGAGTGCCTGCGCGATCACCGGCCAGACCGAGGCGCTGCGGCCGCGCCAGGCCATGCGCGAGAGTTCGGCGTTGACCTGGCCCATCAGGATCACCTGGCTGTGTGTGTCTTTCTCGGGCTTGAGCAGCAGCGGGTTCATACGAACTTCAGGTACAGCTTTTGCCGCCAGCGATTGAAAATATTGGGCGCTGCCGATCTCGCCACCGGAAACTACCCTGGCGTTGTTGCTCATGTTCTGCGCCTTGAAAGGCGCGACCTTGAGGCCCTGGTTGGCGTAGTAGCGACACAGCGCGGTGGTCAGCCAGCTTTTGCCGGCACCGCTGGTGGTGCCCAGAACCATCACGCTTTTGGCCGTCATGTCGCTTTCCTGAGGATGTGTTGCCACGCATTGTGCAGTGCGTCCTGCGCCGCCGGCGCCAGCACACCCAGGCGTACCTGCCCCGGCAAACCGAAGGACGTGGTGTCGCGCAGCTTGATACCCTGCCCTCTCAGTTCGGCCAATAGCTGCGGCAGACGCATGCCGTGCGGCAGCAGCGGCCGTGCGCAGAAAAAATTCGCGGCGCTGGGCAGGCAAGTCCATCCCATCGCTTCGCACAGCGCGATCTGCCGGGCTTTCCATTCGCGCAGCGTGGCCAGGCTGGCGGCCAGCCAGGTTTGCACCTCGGGCGTGGTCCAGGCCTGCAGCAGGGCCACGCCATGCGCACCCACCGGCCACGACGGCGCCAGCTTGTCGAGCTGCATCACCGCTTCGTCCGAGCCCGGCGGCGCAATCACATAAGCGGCACGCACGCCGGTCAGGCCCAGTGCCTTGTTCGGTGTCCAGAGCTGCCAGAAGTTTTGCAGCGCCTCATCCGGCAGCGCCAGGGCGCCTTCCAGCCGCAGCGGCTCGTAGGCGCGGTCCAGCACACACAGCGCCGTCGGATCAAGGAGTTCCCCGAGGGCGGGCTGCGCCGCGCCCAACGGACTGGCCGGGTCGCAGGCCCAGCGCAGTTGCGCCAGCGCCGGCTGCGCCACCACTGGCAGCTTCCACGCCTGCGCCGCCTGGGCGTAGTCGCCATAACTGTGTGGCGGCAACCAGACCGCCGTGGCGCCACGCTGCAGCGCCAGCGCGGTGATGCGAAAGATGAACTCGCTGGCGCTGCCGGCCAGCAGCACGCGCTGCGCATCGACCCCATGGAAGGCGGCGAGTTGGCGGCGCAAGGCGGCATAGGAGGCATCGGGATAACGGCTCGCGTCGGCCTGCTGCACCGCCGCCAGCGCTGCGGGACAGGGTCCACACGCATGGCTGTTGGTCGAAAAATCAAACAACGGCACGCCGGCAGCGTCGGGGCCGCCGTGCACCCGCGTGAAAGCTGGCGCGCCGCGACTCATGGAGCCAGCATCCATGCCAATCCAATCGCCATCAAAACGATAGCCGTCTGCGCAGACAGCACAAGGGAAAACACCGTTTTCGATGCATAACGCTGGGCCAAAGCCGTATCTTCGGGCCGGGGCGGCTGGCCCACCGCGTTGAGCGTATAGATGCCAGGCTTGCGCAGGCTGACCCCGAGGGCAAGGGCCATGGCCGCCATCGGCCAGCCGCTGTTTGGCGACGGCGTTTTGCCGGCTTCCAGGCGCAGGCTTTTCAACGGCGGGCCGCCGGCGACCAGCGCCAGCAGCCCGGCCGTCAGCCGGGCCGGCAGCCAGGACAAGACGTCGTCGGAACGCGCCGCCCACTTGCCGGCCCACTCCCAGTGCTGGCCGCGGTGCATGCCGCGGTAGCCCCACATCGCATCGGCGGTGTTGGCGAAACGGTAGATGGCGGCGCCGGGCAGGCCGAAAAGCACAAACCAGAAAATGGGCGCCACCACCGAGTCGTTGAGGTTTTCGGCGAGGGATTCGATCGCGCTTTCGCGCACCTCGCTTTCGCTCAGCAGCGCGGTGTCGCGGCTGACCAGCCAGGACAGGCGCTCGCGTCCGGCCGCCAGCGATTGCTGCAGCGCGGCCTCGACCGCGCCGACCTCGTCGTGCAGCATGCGCCAGGACAGCAGGGTCTTGAGCACCCAGCCCATCAGCAGCAGCACCAGCAAGGCGGGCAGCGCTGCCTCCGGGCCAGGCGCCGCAACAAGGCGGGCGACCTGCGCGAGACCCAGCGCCTGCAGCCCCCCGGCCAGTGCACCCACCACCGCCGCGCCCAGCCACCAGGCCAGGGCACCGGACACAAAGGCCGGCGCTGGCGGCAAGGAAGAAATGACACGTCCGCACACCTCTAGGTAACGCCCCATGGCCACCACCGGGTGCCAGGTGGCACGCGGCTCGCCCCAGCGCCAGTCGATGGCCAGCGCCAGTCCCAGGGCGAGCAGCAGGCAGCTGGCCAGCGCGACCAGGGCCGTCACATTCTGCAAGAGGGGGGACAAGACCAGCAACATCAGCCAGCGGAGTCGAAGATGCCGGGAAATCGTAGCGAGCAGCCCAAGGTCGCGCTGAGGACCGGAGCCGTACAAGCGTACGGTGAGGACCGCAAGTGCGAGATTGGGTTGCGCAGTAGATTTACGGGCATCTTCAGTCTTCGATGCCGCGCTGCGCCGGAATACCGGCCTTGAACGCATGTTTGACCAGGCTCATCTCGGTCACGGTGTCGGCCAGTTCGATGATTTCGGGCGGGCAGCGCCGGCCGGTGATAACCACATGCACGTCTTTCGGCCTGTCCTTCAGGGTCTGCAGCACATCGTCGAGCGGCATCCAGCCGTAGATCAACGGGTAGGTCAGCTCGTCGAGCACCACCATGAAGTTGTCGCCGTTCAAAATGGCCGCTTTGGCTTTTTCCCAGCCTTGGCGCGCCAACTGGGCCGAATGCTCCAGGTCCTGGCTTTTCCAGCTGAAGCCGTCGCCCAGGCCTTCGATCGGAATGCCCAGTTGCTCGAACATGCGGTGTTCGCCAAAGCGCGCACTCGGGACCTTCATGAACTGGAAAATTTTCACGGACTTGCCATGCACATGGTGGCGGCCGTGCGCGCGCAGCGCCAGGCCAAACGCCGCCGTGCTTTTGCCTTTGCCGTCGCCGGTGTTGACGATCAGCAGGCCGCGGCGTTCGCCCTCGGGCTTGTCGTAAGGCTTGTCGGTCGGGGGTGTTTCGATGTGCATAGGACGGTTTCTATTGGTTATATCTTCGGCACGGCCAGCCACTGGCCGGCCAGCTGGTGCACGGCGATACGGTGGTCAAACACTTTTTCGAGCGCGCGATGCGTGGCCGCGTCGCCGCAGGCGCCCTGGTGAACAATGCGGCCCTGGTCCATGAGCACCAGTTCATCGGCCTGCAGCGCAAACGAAATTTCATGCAGCACGCTGATGACGGTTTTGCCTTCGGCCACCAGCGCGCGCACCATCAGCAGCCAGTCGGTCTGGTGCGGCGGGTCGAGGTTGGCCAGCGGCTCGTCCATCAGCAGCACCTGCGCCTCGACGGCCAGCGCACGCGCGAGCAACACGCGCTGGCGCTCGCCGCCCGAGAGCTGGCCCAAGGCGCGGGCGCGCCAGTCCCAGGCCTGCGTGGCACGCAGGGCGCGTTCGACGGCGGCATGGTCGGCGGCGCTGGGCGGCGCCAGCCAGGCCTGGTGCGGCAGGCGGCCCAGCATGGCCACGTCGTAAGCCGTCAGGTCGTCGGCCGAACTTTCGTTCTGGCCCAGCCAGGACAGCTGCTGCGCACGCTGGCGGCCGCGCAGGCTGGCCAGCGGCTGGCCCAGCAAGGCCACCTCGCCGTGGTGTGGCAGCAAGCCCGCCAGCACCTTGAGCAGGGTGGACTTGCCGGCACCGTTGGGGCCGACGATGCTGGTCCAGCGTGCAGCCGGCAGTACCAGGAAAATATCGTGCAATACCTCGACATGTCCAAGGCTGGCCCTGATGGAGCGGGCGTCAATAGCTACTGAATCCATAGCAACTGAAGCGGTGTGTGGCATCACAGCCCCGCCCCCCGTCCGGTGTGACGGTGCATCAGCCAGAGCAGATAGCCACCGCCCAGCACCGCCGTCAGCACGCCCACCGGCAGCTCCTGCGGCGCCACCAGCCAGCGCGCCAGGATGTCGGCGGCCGTGAGCAGCACCGCCCCCATCAGGGCGGCCAGCACGGTCAGGCGGCCGTGGGTGGTCTTGACGACCGAGCGCACCAGGTGCGGCGCGGCCAGGCCCACAAAAGCAATCAACCCGGTCTGCGCCACGGCGGTGCCGGTGGCCAGCGCCAGCACCGCGACCAGCGCCACCCGCATCTGCGGCAGACGCAGGCCCAGGCTTTGCGCGGTGGCTTCGCCCAGCGCCAGGCCGTCGAGCACATGGCTCATCATCCAGGCGGCGAGCACGCTGAAGGCGAGCACCGCCGCCATCACGGCACAGGCGGTCCAGCCGACAAAACCGGTGCTGCCCAGCATGAAGGACTGCATGGCCTGCATGATCTCGGGCGTGAGCAGCAGGATCAGCGAGGTGAAGGCGCCCAACACCACGCCGACAATCACACCAGCCAGCAACAGGCGCAGCGTGTGCTGCACGCCCTTGGCCAGCAGCAGGGTCAGCAGCACGGCCAGCACGGCGCCGACAAAGGCCGCGCCGGTGAGCCCAATGCGTGCCAGCCAGTGCGTCGCCAGCGGCGAGACGCCAAACAGCGCCATGGCCAGGGCCACACCCAGCGAGGCGCCCGAGGCGCTGCCCAACAGGTAGGGGTCGGCCAGCGGGTTGCGAAACAGGCCTTGCGCCACCGCGCCGGCCAGGCCCAGCAAGGCGCCGGCCAGCCAGGCGCCCAGCGTGCGCGGCAGGCGGATCTCGCGCACGATCTGCAGGGCCTGCGCGTCGTGCCACATGTTGCGCACGCTTTCAAAACCGGTGCTGCCCACACTCACGCCGAGCAGCAACAAGGCCGCGCTGGCCAGCAGCAGGCCCAGAGCCAGTAGCAGGGCCAGGCGGTGCTGGTTGGGAAAACGCGGGCTCATGGTGCGCCGGGCGCCTTGTCTTCGAGGCAACGGGCCATCAGGCGGGCCGCCTCGGCCATGCGCGGGCCGGGCCGCACCACCACGTCGGACTCCACCACGCCGAACACGCAGATGCGCTGCTCCTTCACGGCCTTGATGCTGCCCCAGCCGGGATAAGACGCCATGGCCTGCATGCTGCGGTTGCCGACCATGATCACGTCGGGGTTGGCACGCACCACGAACTCGGGGTTGAGCCGCGGGAAGGGGCCCAGCGCTGCCGGCACCACGTTTTTAACACCGAGGCGCGTCAGTGTCTCGCCGATGAAGGAGGACTCGCCGGCGGCATAAGGCCCGCGGTTGACTTCAAAGTACACCCGCGCGCGTCTGGCCCGGGGCGACAGCGACTGCGCTGCCGCCGAGATGCTGGCGTCGATGGTGCGCCACAACCGCGCGGCACCGGCTGCCTCGGGGATATCGAGCAAGACACCGATTTTCCCGAGCACTCGCCGGACGTCGGCGTGGCTTTTGGGCTCCAGCGCGACGACCTTGATGCCCAGCGACTCCAGGCGCTGGCTGGCGCGTGACGAGGTGGCCAGCAGCACCACGTCGGGCCGCAGCGCCACGATGCCCTCGATGTTGGGGTCCAGCCCGCCGCCCAGCACCGGCAGGCTGCGCACGCTGGCGGGGTAATTCGAATACCGGTCCACACCGACCAGGCGCTGGCACTGGTCCATCGCGCAGACACTTTCCGTCAGCGAAGGCAGCAGGCTGACAATACGCTGCGGGCTTTGCGCAAAACTCACGCTGACACCGCGGTCGTCGGTCAGTTGCAGGGCGTGGGCTGGCGCCACGGCCAGAAAAGTCAGCAAAAGCAGCAGCGCCGCCCTCACCCCAACCCTCTCCCAGAGGGCGAGGGAGCCAGAAGGAAAGTTCATGGCGGGCCCTTCAAAACCAGCGGCAAACCGGCAGCCATCAGGGTCACGCGTTCACAGGCCTGCGCGACGTCCTGGTTGAGCCGGCCCAGCGCATCAACAAAGGCGCGCACCTCGCGCCCGAGTGGTATCACGCCCAGCCCGATCTCGTTGCCGACCAGCACCAGTGGCCCGGGACTCATTTCGATTGCTTCCAAAAGCATAGCTACTGGCGCCTGCGGGTATTGGGCTGCAGCCTCTTTTTTCTCTGAATTTTCGGCGGGCATGAGCCAGTTGGTCAGCCACAGCGTCAGGCAATCAACCACCACCAGGGTCTGCGCGTTGCCGTGCGCAGTGATGGCCTGGGCGAGCTGCAGCGGCTCTTCCACCGTGGTCATACCGGGCACCCGCTCGGCCCTGTCCTGCTGGTGGCGCGCGATGCGTTCGCGCATCTCGTCGTCCCAGGGCTGGCCGGTGGCGATCAGCACCGCACGATGCCCGGGTGATTGCGCGAGCCAGCCCTGCGCCAGCCTTTCGGCGCGGCGGGACTTTCCGCTGCGCTGGCCGCCGAGGATCAGTTCACTGCGAACCAGGGACAGCTTATTCATGGGCCACACTCCAGTCCAGAACGATGCGGTGCAGTTGCTCCACACCATCGGTCAGCGCGGCCGGCCCGGGCTGCAGGATGTCGGCTGACTTGATCTCGAACAGCTGCCCGTTTTTGACGGCGTTGACGTTCTCCCATCCCGGCCGCGCCGCGACTTTTTCGGGCCGAAACTTCTTGCCGCACCAGGAGCCGATGATGATGTCGGGGTTGCGCGCCACGATTTCGCCGCCGTCGGCAATGATGCGGCCCTTGCCCATGGGCATGCGGGCCAGTTCGGGGAAACAGTCGTCGCCGCCGGCCACGCGCAGCAGTTCGGAGACCCAGGCGATGGCGCTGATATGCGGCTCGTCCCACTCTTCAAAAAACACGCGGGGCCGCCGCTTCAGGCCGGCCGCCGCCTGGGCGATGGCGGCCAGCCTGTCCTGCATGGCCTGCATCAGTTGCAGGCCGCGCTCGCCCTGCCCGACCATCGCCGCCACCTGGTACATCATCGAGAAAATTTCCGCGATGCTGCGCTGGTTGAACACCGTGACCTGCACGCCCTTGCGGATCAGCTCGGCCGCAATGTCGGCCTGCAGGTCCGAGAAGCCGAACACGCAGTCGGGTTGGAGTTCAAGAATTTTGTCGATTTTGGCGCTGGTGAAAGCGCTGACACGGGGCTTCTCGGCACGTGCCCGCGGCGGCCGCACTGTATAGCCCGAGATGCCGACGATGCGGCTCTCCTCGCCCAGCAGATACAGCCATTCTGTGGTTTCCTCGGTCATGCAGACAATGCGCTGCGGGCCGTAGTTCATGGCTGCGGCTCTGCTGAAAAAAGCCGGGCTGTCGCGGCCGGGCTGGACGCGAACCAGGCGTGGAAATAACTGGCCCGCACAGACCCCGAGACATACAGCGCCTCGCCCTCGCCGCGCAACTGGCGCCCCGGCGCCGCTTCGGTGCGGGCGGCGGGCTGCAGCGGCGTGGTGCAGGTCGAGTAGTGGAAGGTATGACCGCGCAGGGTGCCGCCAGCCACAGCCAGCTGCTGCGGGCCCAGCGCGGCCAGGCGTTTTTGCATGCTGACACTGCCGGGCAGCACGCCCCACATCGGGTGGCGTTGGCCATCGACGGTGTGCAGTTCATCAAACAGCGCCATCATGCCGCCGCACTCCGCCCAGACCGGCTTGCCGGAGTGCACATGCGCAGCCAGGCTGTCCTGCATCGCACTGTTGGTCGCCAGTGCCTCCAGATGCAGCTCGGGGTAACCGCCGGGCAGCCAGAGCGCGTCGCAGTCCGGCAGGGCCGCGTCGACCAGTGGCGAGAAGAACACGAGCTGCGCGCCGAGCTCGCGCAGGCAATCGAGATTGGCCGCGTAAATGAAGCAGAACGCGGCATCACGCGCCACGGCCACCGTGCGGCCCTCCAGTGCACCGGCCGGAAACCCCGGCAGATCCGGTGCCTTGAAGGGAACCGCCCAGGCCTGCAGGTCGTCCCCGCTCATCTGGCCCAGCGGGGTGGCGGCCAGCGCATCGGCCGCGGCGTCCAGCCGCTGCATGGCGTCGCCGAGTTCATCGGACATCACCAGGCCCAGATGCCGCTCGGGCAGCGTCATGACACTGCTGCGCATGAGGGCGCCCAGCCAGTGATCCGGCTCACGCAGGCTTTCCTCGAGCATCAGCGCATGGCTGTCGGAGGCCACCCGGTTGGCCAGCACGCCGGCAAACCGCAGGCCGTCCCGGTAATGCTGCAGGCCCCAGGCCAGCGCGCCAAACGTGCCGGCCATGGACCCGGCGTCGATGACGGCCAGCACCGGCAGGCCGAAACGCTGCGCCAGATCGGCCGCGCTCGGCTGCCCGTCGAACAGTCCCATCACGCCTTCGACAATGATGAGGTCGGCCTCCTGCGCGGCGGCCTGCAGGCGCCGGGCGCAGTCGTCCTCACCGGTCATCCACAGGTCAAGCTGGTGCACCGGCGCGCCGCTGGCCAGGGCCAGCCAGTAGGGGTCCAGAAAATCCGGCCCGCACTTGAAGACCCGCACACGCCGTCCCTGGCGCGTGTGCAGACGCGCCAGCGCGCAGGCGACCGTGGTCTTGCCCTGGCCGGAAGCGGGGGCGGCAATCAGCACGGCGGGACAGCGGTTTTTTGGCAAGACAGCCTCCTTTTATTTCGGCTGGTAACGCAAGGTGACAAACACGCCACGCCCGGGCTGGTTGTAACCCAGAATGGTTTCGTATTGCCGGTTGGTCAGGTTGTTAACCTTGGTTTGCAGCTTCCAGTCCTTGTTGAGCGCATAGTCCGCATAAACATCGGCCGTGGTGTAGCCGTCAACGGGCTTGAGGTTTGCCGTGTCATCAAAACGCCCTCCGGCCCGCAACACCGAGCCCCCCACCGTCCAGACGCCTGCGCCGTAGTCGGCACCCAGCGTCACCTGGCTGGCACTGCGGCGCGGCAGGCGCTTGCCGGTGATTTCGTTACGCGGATCGAGCACGTCCACTGAAGCACGCAGCGTCAGTGCGCCGAACGAGCCGTCATAAGCCAGCGTCCAGCCATCAATCCGCGCCCGGGGCACGTTGACGGGGGTTGTCGTGCTGGTAATGAAGCCACGGATCTTGTTGTCAAAGTGGACCAGCTTCACGGTATGGCCCGCATCACTCCAGGCGATGCCCATATCCGTATTGCGGCCGCGTTCAGGCTGCAGCGCGGAATTGCCAAAACCGGGGAAATACAGCTGGTTGAACGATGGCGCCACAAAGCTGGTGCCATGCGAGGCATGCACGCGCCAAGCTGGTGTGAGGTTGAACGCGTAACCGGCAAAGCCGGTGTTGCCGCTGCCGAACTGCGAATTGCTGTCGCTGCGCAAATTGAGTTGCCAGCTGTGCCGACCTTCGCTGCCATTGAGTCCGGCAAACCAGGACGCCACCGTACGTTCGCTCACGGTGTATCGGGTCGTGCTGTCAACTTTTTGCGACAGGTGCTCCATGCCGAGCAGCACAACGCCAAGCGGCGTGTCGACATCGTTCTGCCAAGTCAACTGCTGCTGCGTCGTCTTGAACAGGCTGGGAAACAGGGCGGGCGCAGCCTCGATGGCCCGGCTTGAATCCACGCTTTGGCCGAAGCGCAGCTGTGTTTTCCAGCCCGGCAGGAGCTGGCCCTCAACACCGGTCCGCAGCGTTTGGGTCCGTCCTGCGTAGCGGGTATCGCGGTTAAGGCCATCGTCAGTGTGGCTCACACTGTCTGCATGCAGAAGGCCGGCATCGACCTTCCATGCGGCATTGATCTGCAAGGCCACCGAGGCGTTCAGTGCCTCCTGGTCAAAGCCGTCTCGATCAGGGTTGAAGTTGCCTCCCACTCTGGCATTGGTGCTGGAAAAACCGGCATCACGGGTTTTCTGAACACCCAGGGCGTAGCTGACCTCGCCGGCTCCCCCGGTCAAACCGGTGGCCACCTGGCGGTATTTTTCACTCCCCAAAGACACCGAGGCGTAAGGGCTGAAACCTTTGGTACCTTTGCGCAAAAATATTTGCACGACACCGCCCACCGCCTCGCTGCCATACAACGCCGAGGCCGGGCCTTTCAGAATTTCAATGCGCTCGATCATGTCCACCGGAATGGTGTCCCACGATGGCGTACCGGTGGTGGCTGAGCCATAGCGCACGCCGTCTACCAGCAAGATGACATGGCGGGCTTCGGTGCCGCGAATGTTGATGCTGCTGTTCTTGCCCAGCCCGCCGTTGGAGCTGAACTGGACACCGGGAACCCGGGACAGGATTTCAGGCAGGGTTCTGCCTGCCGATTTTTCGATCCCGGTCCGGTCGATCACCACCACGTCGCTGACAAGTTCGTCAGCCCGTGTCGGTGTGCGTGTAGCCGCTACCACCGTTTCTTTAAGAGTGGCGCCTGTTCCCTGGATTTGGGAAAAGGCAGGAAAAGCCGCTGCCAAAGCCAGCGGCAGCACGGCAAGGCGTACACGAGAAACACAGGTTTTCATGAGGAGAAACATTCAACAAAAGGCCCTCACCGGCTTCCCCGCCAGTGCATGAGCGTTAAAAACGCCCGGTCCAATGAAAGACGCACGCGTTCACCTTGTTGGCCGGTATCCGGGCTGACGGAACTGCTCTCATCGCCTTCCCAAGCGCGTGTTCAGAACGCTCAGTGGCTGATGATGAAAGCTGAATGTGCCCCGAGTCTGAATCAGGGGAGCGACATTCGTCCGTTTACCGTTGCGGGGGCAGCGCAGGTTAAAAATCTAGGCGCAATCGGCCCGGGCTGACCCGGTGCGGATGGCGTTGATTCCCTCCTGCTTCCCGTTGAACTGCAGCGTGTGAACCACACCGCGAGCACCAACAGGCAAGATTCTACGCGCCAAAACTGTGCAAACCCTACAATTGGTACTGCCATGTCGAACCCAACCCACATCGACCAGATCGCCGAACGCGTCGAGCGACTCCTGCTGCGCTACGAAGAGTTGCAGCGCACCAATGCCCTGCTCACCGAGCAAGTGCATGAGTTGACGCAGGAGCGTGATTCGTTGCGCTCACGCCTGAGTGCCGCGCGCGCCCGGGTCGATGCCCTGCTCGAACGACTGCCGGATTCGTCGGCACCGATGTCGGCGGCCGGTCCGGCCCATGGCAGGACACCCGTGGGATCGGACTCATGAAGCAGCTTGACGTACAGATCATGGGCCAGAGCTACCTGCTCGGCTGCCCCGAGGGCGGCGAGACCAGGCTGCTCGACGCCGTGGAAAAGGTCGATGCGGCCATGTGCAAGATCCGCGACGCCGGAAAAATCAAGGCGCGTGACCGTATCGCCGTGCTGGCCGCCCTGAACCTGGCTTTCGAGCTGTCCGAGCTGGAGGCCAATGCGCTGAAGGCAGCGCACAGCACCCCGGCGCCGGCCGCCGCACCGGCCAGGTCCAACGGCACGGGCGTGTCGGCAGCCGAAGCCGCAGCGCAGCCGCAACTGGCGGCCCTGCTGCAACGCCTGGACAACGCGCTAGGCGTGGACGGCCGCCTGCTGTAAAGCGCGCCCCGGGCCAGCGCGGCGCGCGCCAAACGCCTACAATTGAACCGTCTGCGGTACACACCGGGCTTTATATTTCCTTGTACCAATGCTCTTAGAGCACGGGCTTGGTAAATTGTCAGGCAGGCGTGATCGTCTCGCGTTAGACGAACCCGAAACCTGACTGCCCTCGCCCACCTGAACCCTGGTTCAGGATGACGGTCCGGTGGTATTCGCAGACACCTTTTTTTCATCATCCCGGGCTTGACCGGGGTCACGCCCATCAGCGCAGATCCGATGTCCCTCGAGCCTCAACTCATTGCCGAACTCCTCCTGCTGGGCCTGTGCACCGGCTTTCTCGCCGGCCTGCTGGGCATTGGCGGCGGCATGCTGATGGTGCCCTTCATGACCTTCATCCTCACGTCCAAGGGCTACCCGCAGGAATACACGGTGAAGATGGCGGTCGCCACTTCTCTGGCCACCATCTGCTTCAGCTCGCTCTCGTCGGTGCGCGCGCATCACCGGCGCGGGGCGGTGCTCTGGCCCATCGTCCGGCTGCTGGCACCCGGCATCCTGCTGGGTGCGCTGGTCGGCGCCCAGCTGGCAGCGGCACTGCCGGGGAAAATCCTGAGCACCCTGTTTGCGGTCTTCGTGGCGTTTTCCGCCACCCAGATGTTCCTGGACCGCAAGCCCAAACCGAGCCGCACCCTGCCTGGTCGCCTGGGCACCTTCGGCATGGGCGGCGTGATCGGCATGTTGTCTTCGCTGGTGGGCGCGGGCGGCGCTTTTGTCTCGGTACCGTTCATGACCTGGTGCAATGTGAAAATCCATGACGCCGTGGGCACCTCGGCGGCGCTCGGTTTCCCGATCGCATTGGCCGGCACGCTGGGCTACATCTGGGCCGGCCGGGACCTGCCGCAGATGCCGCCCGGTTCGGTGGGGTTTCTCTATTTGCCGGGTCTGATCGTCATCTCGCTGGCCAGCATCAGCACGGCACCGCTGGGCGCACGCACAGCCCACCGCATGGACATCCGGCCGCTGAAGAAGGTGTTCGCGGCCGTGCTGTATGTTCTGGCTGCGTACTTCCTGCTGCGCTGATTTTTTTCTAGCGCGCGGCCGATTTGAGGCGCCTTGCCACGGGCTTGGGACGAAAGCCGATGGTCTGCTCGATCAGCGCGCCGCCGTCGGTCATCAAAAAAGTCTTGAAGGCCTGTGCCACCGGTGTCAGGCGCTTGTTGCGGCGGTGCACCACATACCAGTGGAGCATCAGAGGAAAACCCTGCACATCGAGCACGGTCAGGCTGCCGACCTGGAGTTCGCTGCTGATGGTGTGTGCCGACAGGAAGCTGACACCCATGCCCGCAATCACCGCCTGCTTGATGGTCTCCGTGCTCTTGATTTCCATCGCGATGTTGAGATCGGCCAGGTGATCGCCAAAACCTTCCTGCATCGAGTTCCAGGTGTCGGACCCCTTCTCGCGCACCACAAACGGCTCTCTTGCCAGGCGCGACAGGGGAATGCGCTTCCTGGCCGCCAGCGGATGATCGGGTGCGGCCACAACCACGTAGGGGTGCGGCGCAAAAGGCTCGCTCACCGTGTCCATGTCCAGCGGCGGACGCACCATGATGGCCAGATCCGTCAGGTTGTCGGTCAGCTGGTTCAGGAGTTCTTCGCGGTTGCAGACGCCGAAGTCCAGCTTCACCCCGGAGTGGCGCCGCGCGAACTCGACCAGCAGGCGCGGAAAAAAATAATCGCCGGCGCTGATCACTGCAACGTTCAGCTTGCCGCCGGAGACGCCCTTGAACTGCGCCATGGCCTCTTCCACTTCCTTGAACTGCTGGATGATGATGCGGCTGGAATGCAACATCTCCACACCCGCTGGCGTGAGGTGGATTTTCTTGCCCAGTTGCTCAAACAGCGGAAGGCCGGCGTGATCCTCCAGTTTTTTAACCTGGATGGAGACCGCCGGCTGCGTCAGGTGCAGCTCCTCGGCAGCCCGCGAGAAGCTCAGGTTGCGCGCGACGGCCTCGAAAACCTTGAGCTGACGCAATGTCGCATTCTTCATTCGGTCCTTTTATCCATAACTCTCGGCTAATTGATGTTTTCAACAGTTTAGCGATGAGTCATTGTTCGTGGGGGCAAGATCCCCCGCCTCGGCTGCAGCTACTTCTCATCGGTCCACCATGAGTCGCCGAACTGGCCCTGCAGCCAGCCGACAAAGCCGCTGACCTTGGCCGGCACCAGCTGGGGCGAGGGATAAACGGCATGGATTTCCTGCGATGGCAGCATCCAGTCGCTCAGCACGGGCACCAGGGCACCGCTGCGCACCGACTCATGCGCCACATACTTGGGCAAGGCGGCCACGCCCATGCCGCCGCGCGCCGCCGCCAGCAGAGCCGAGAGATTGTTCGAGCGCAAGGGCCCGCTCACAGAAACCGACCGCGCATGGCCTTCCGCCCCGGTGAAATGCCAGCGGGCATCGCCCTGCACCGTGCTGTAGACCAGCGCATCGTGCTTGACAAGACCGGCGGGATCGGCCGGCGCGCCGCGCCTTTTGATGTACTCGGGCGAAGCCACCACCACCCACGGATTGATGCCGAGGTAACGCGCGCCCAGTGTCGAGTCGGCCAGCGGGCCCATCCGGATCGCCATGTCGATCCCCTGTTCAACCAGGCTGACATAACGGTCTTCGAAGTTCAGCTCGATCTGCAGTTTGGGGTGGAGCTGCATGAAACGCATGACCAGCGGCACCAGCACGCGCCGTCCGAAAGCCACCGAGGTGGTGATCCGAAGGCCGCCCTGCACCTGCGATTGCAGCAGTGCGGCCACCGTCTCGGCTTCTTCGACGTGGTGTGCGATCAGCTTGCACTTGGCGTAATACAGCGCGCCTATCTCGGTGGGTGTCACGCCGCGGGTCGAGCGGTGGAGCAACCGCGAACCCAGCTGCTTTTCCAGCTGCACCACCAGCTTGGTGGCCGATGGCTGGCCCATGCCCATGTCGGCCGCGGCCTTGCTGAAAGAGCCCAGGTCAACCACGCGAATGAAAAGCCGGATGGCCTGAATGCGATCCATGGCCGCAAGTAGACCACGGCAGCGTCGACCCGGCAATCATTTATTCCAGATTGGAATAAGCGTAATGCACGGAAGGAGGCTTCCCCGCAGCCGCCAACGCCGCGACCATGCGTCCAACGATCAGCAACCCTCAAGGAGACTTCGATGGCAAAAATGAAGGCCGCCATGGCCGCCGTTCTGGTGATGGAAAAAGAAGGCATCACACAAGCTTTTGGTGTGCCCGGCGCGGCCATCAACCCGTTTTATTCCGCACTGCGTGAGCGCCAGTCAATCACGCATATCCTGGCCCGGCACGTCGAGGCCGCGTCGCACATGGCGGAAGGCTACACGCGCGCCAAGGCCGGGAACATCGGTGTGTGCATAGGCACCAGCGGCCCGGCCGGTACCGACATGATCACCGGGCTGTACTCGGCGATTGCCGACAGCATCCCCATTTTGTGCATCACCGGCCAGGCGCCCCGCGCGCGCCTGTACAAGGAAGATTTCCAGGCGGTGGACATCGAATCCATCTCCAAACCGGTCACCAAGTGGAGCGTGACGGTGCGTGAGCCGGCGCTGGTGCCGCGTTCCTTCCAGCAGGCGTTTCACCTGATGCGCTCGGGACGCCCCGGCCCGGTGCTGATTGACCTGCCTTTTGATGTGCAGATGGCCGAAATTGAATTCGACATCGACACCTACGAGCCGCTGCCCGTGTACAAGCCGGCCGCCAGCCGCAGGCAGATCGAAAAAGCGCTCGACATGCTCGCCGCTTCCAGCAAACCCCTGATCGTCGCCGGCGGCGGCATCATCAATGCCGATGCTTCCAGCTTGCTGGTCGAGTTTGCGGAATTGACGGGCGTGCCGGTGATCCCCACGCTGATGGGCTGGGGCACCATTCCCGATGATCATCCCCTGATGGCCGGCATGTGCGGCCTGCAGACCAGCCACCGCTACGGCAACGCCACCATGCTGGCCAGTGACTTCGTCATCGGCATCGGTAACCGCTGGGCCAACCGCCACACCGGTTCGCCCGAGGTCTACTGCAAGGGCCGTACCTTTGTACACGTCGACATCGAGCCGACGCAAATCGGCCGGGTCTTCAACCCCGACTTTGGCATCGTCAGCGACGCCAGGGCCGCGCTGGAACTGCTGGTGCAAGTCGCCCGCGAACGCAAGGCGGCCAAAAACCTGCCTGACTATGGCGAATGGGCCGCCCGCTGCACCGAGCGCAAAAAGCTCATGCATCGCAAGTCCCACTTCACCGAGACACCCATCAAGCCGATGCGCGTGTATGAGGAGATGAACAAGGTGTTTCCACGCGACACCATTTACGTGACAACGATTGGCCTGAGCCAGATTGCCGGCGCACAGTTCCTCAATGTGTACGGGCCGCGCCAGTGGATCAACTGCGGCCAGGCCGGGCCGCTGGGCTGGACCATTCCGGCTGCCCTCGGCGTGGTGGCCGCCGACCCGACACGTACCGTTGTCGGGCTGTCCGGCGACTATGACTTTCAGTTCCTGATGGAAGAACTGGCGGTGGGCGCGCAGTTCAACCTGCCTTATGTGCAGGTGCTGGTCAACAACAGTTATCTGGGCCTGATCCGCCAGGCGCAGCGCGGTTTTGAGATGGACTACTGCGTGCAGCTGGCTTTCGAGAACCAGAACGTCCCGGAAGGCGAAGGTGACTTGCGCAGCTACGGCGTGGACCACCAGGCCGTGGTGCAAGGCCTGGGCTGCAAGTCGCTGCGTGTGACCGACCCTGAAAAAATCAATGACGCCCTGGTCGAAGCGCAGGTGATGGCGCGCAAATACCGGGTGCCGGTGGTTGTGGAAGTGATCCTCGAAAAGATCACCAACATCGCCATGGGCACGGAGATCGACAAGGTCAACGAGTTTGAAGACATCGACTGCCGCCACCCCAAGGGCCGTGAAGGCCTGGAACTGGCCGGCCTGCTTGAGTAAGCAGGATTGACGATCAACCATTTTTCAGCAGACAAGCCATGCCAAAATTCTCCGCCAACCTCAGCATGCTTTTTACCGAGCATGCTTTCCTCGACCGCTTTGAACCAGCCGCGAAGGCCGGCTTCAAGGCCGTGGAATTCCTCTTTCCCTATGCCTTCAGCGCCGCCGACATCAAGGCCAGGCTTGACAGCCATGGCCTGCAGCTGGTGCTGCACAACCTGCCCGCCGGCGATTGGGAGGCCGGCGAGCGCGGCATCGCCTGCCACCCGGATCGCGTGGAGGAATTCCGCTCCGGTGTGGTCCAGGCCATCACCTACGCCAAAGCCCTGGGTGTCGGACAGCTCAACTGCCTGGCAGGCAAGGCGCCCGCAGGCGCGAGCGACGCAGCCCTCAGGCAGACCTTCGTCGCCAATCTGCGCCATGCCGCCGGTGAGTTCAAAAAAGCCGGGCTGAATTTGCTGATCGAACCGATCAACACCTTCGACATTCCCGGCTTCTACCTGAACCGCACAGCGCAGGCGCTGGACATTCTCGACGAGGTGGGCGCGGACAACGCCTTCGTTCAGTACGACATCTACCATGCGCAGCGCATGGAGGGTGAATTGGCCGGGACGCTGCAAACCTGTTTGCCGCGCATCGGCCATATCCAGCTGGCGGACAATCCCGGCCGCCATGAGCCGGGCACCGGCGAGATCAACTATGCGTTTTTGTTCGCGCACCTGGACCGCCTGGGGTATGGCGGCTGGATCGGCTGCGAATACAAACCGGCAGGCACAACCGAAGCCGGCCTGGGCTGGCGCCAGCGCCTGGCTCTCTGACCGATTTCATTTCATTTCATTTCAACAAGGATCACCTTCACAATGACCTCAAACGCCTTGAAAATCGGCTTCATTGGCCTGGGCATCATGGGCACACCCATGGCCGGCCACCTGATTGATGCCGGCCACCAGCTGTTTGTCTACACCCGTGGCAAGATGCCCGAGGCAATTTCCAGCGGCAGTGCCACCCAGTGCCTGAGCGCCCACGGCGTCGCCGAACGTGCGGACATCATCTTCATCATGGTGCCCGACACCCCCGATGTGGAAGCTGCATTGTTCGGCGAAACGGGTGTCGCCACCGGACTCAAGCGACCATCCGGCGACTCGGCCGCGAGCGAGCGCAAGGTGGTCGTCGACATGAGCTCGATATCGCCGATCGCCACCAAGGCCTTTGCGCAGAAAATCAACGCGCTGGGTTGCGACTACCTCGACGCCCCGGTATCCGGCGGCGAAGTCGGTGCCAAAAATGCGACGCTGTCCATCATGGTCGGCGGCCCGGAAGCCGTGTTTGAACGCATCAAGCCGCTGTTCGAGCTGATGGGCAAGAACATCACGCTGGTCGGCGGCAATGGTGACGGCCAGACCGCCAAGGTGGCCAACCAGATCATCGTGGCACTCACCATCGAAGCAGTGGCGGAAGCCTTGCTGTTCGCCGCCCGTGCCGGCGCCGACCCGGCGCGTGTGCGCCAGGCCTTGATGGGCGGCTTCGCGTCGTCAAAAATTCTGGAGGTGCACGGCGAACGCATGGTCAAGCGCACGTTTGATCCGGGTTTTCGCATCGAGCTGCACCAGAAGGACCTGAACCTGGCACTGTCGAGCGCCCGTGCGCTCGGCGTATCGCTGCCCAATACCGCCATGGCTCAAGAGCTGTTCAATTCCTGCGCGGCCCACGGCGGCAAGGCCTGGGACCACTCGGCCATGGTGCGCGCGCTGGAGAAATTGGCCAACTTCGAAATCGGCCAACAAGCCGGATGATCGTCCGCGACGAATTCATGCACTGAGCGCAAGGTCTGCTTTTTCCCTTGCGCAGCGAGCTGTCCGCGCCGATGGCCTGTTGCCTCCGCTGGACCGCGATCCGGGCCAGCCCTGGCAGTTGCCCCGAGCATGACGTGGCACAGCATTGCTCTGCCGGCCGGCCTCATTCCCCGCGAGGGAATCAACCCCAACGCAAGCGCCGCTTCGACCCGGCCTTTCAAGTCGTCTGTGACGGCCGCATGCTGGCCGGCCGCACGGGCCGAGCTCTTCACAAAATACGCGGCTGCAAATGTCGCCCCTTGATAGCACCTGAAGAGGGCAAGGTCAGCGCATCACCCAGGCCGCTTCAATCCATTAGCCATAAGTAATGAATAGTATCAAATACTTTAACTATCATTAATCGTTCATTTTTTCTACAGTTGCCTCAAGCCCGGTGCAACACGTACACGCCGGAACTGCCGCCAGAGCGTCAACCCATTCAAGGAGAACTCCCATGCTCAAAGCCCTGCTTGACACCACCACCACCGATCGGGCCGACCAGGCTCGCCATGCCTACAACGCCGCGTTTGAAGAACTCGGCCTGAGCTGGCATTGGGATGCCGCCACTTACGCCCGGTTGCAGGCTGGCAGCCGCGACGCTGTGCGCACCTACCTGGAAACCGAGCAGTCGCATCTGCTGCGTGCTTACGAAGCGGACTTCCTGGTCGAAGCCATCGAAGCCGCCAGGGCCCGATGCCATGCAAGCATGGCCAGCAACCGAGCAGGTATGGCACCCTGCGCCAGCTGGTCCGGCAGTGCGCTGGCGCCCGCCGGTAGCCGGAATACGCAAAACAGTGCGCCTGCGCAGCGGTATGCGCCAACGGCCCTTCAGACTTGAAGGCCGGAATGTCCACCCGCTGGGTACGCTTCAAGGAAGGCAGCACCATTCGCATTGGCACCCTGGAGGGTGAACAAGTGAGGATTTTCGAAGGGAACATGTTCGGCGGCGCAGTCCCCACGGACCGGGTGATGCCACTGGCAGACGTCGAGCTGCTGATGCCGGTCCTGCCGACAAAAATCATCGCCCTGTGGAACAATTTCCATGCGCTGGGCGAAAAGCTCAAGCTGCCCATTCCAGCCGAGCCGCTGTACCTGATCAAGGCACCCAACTCCTACCTGGACCCGAACGGGTCCATCCGCCAGCCAGCCTGCGGCGGCAAGGTGGTCTTTGAAGGCGAATTGGGCATCGTCATCGGCAAAACCTGCAGGCAGGTCACCGAGCGCCATGCACTGGAGCATGTGTTCGGCTACACCTGCGCCAACGATGTGACGGTGGCCGACATCCTGAATCGCGATGCCTCGTTTGCGCAATGGGTGCGCGCCAAGGGTTTCGATACTTTCTGCCCTTTCGGGCCTGCGGTGGTCACAGGCCTTGACCCGGCACAACTGGTGGTCAGAACCATCCTGAATGGTGAAGTCCGCCAGGACTATCCCATCAGCGACATGCGTTTTTCCGTGGCGCAGCTGGTCAGCCTGATTTCGCAGGACATGACTTTGTATGCGGGCGACATTGTCCTTTGCGGCACGTCGGTCGGCGTGGGCGCCATGAAACCGGGAAGCACCATCGAGGTGGAAATTGCCGGCATCGGCAAGCTCTGCAACCGTTTCGAATAATTTTTGCCGGGAGAATGCGTGTGAAGATTGCGATCATTGGCGCCGGGGCCATCGGTGGCTATGTAGGCGCGAAACTGGCCCTGGCCGGCGAAGACGTCACGTTCATCGTGCGGGGCGCCAATCTGGAAGTCATCCGGAAAAAGGGCATGAAACTCATCATGCATGATGGCGCCGAGCAAGTCGCTGCAGGCGTCAAGGCCACCGATGACTATGCCGAAGCCGGCCCGCAGGACCTGGTGATTCTGGCGATGAAAGCGCACCAGGTGGAGGCGGTGGCCAAAGACCTGCCCAGGTTGCTCGGCCCCGAGACCGCCGTGGTCACCATGCAAAACGGCATCCCCTACTGGTACTTTCACAAACACGGCGGTCCGCTCGAAGGCAGCAGGGTGCAGAGCGTGGACCCGGGGGGCATGCTGTCGGAGATGATTCCACCGCGGCGCGTGATCGGTTGTGTCGTCTACCCGGCTTCGGAGCTGGTAGCCCCAGGCGTCGTCAGGCATATCGAGGGCGACCGCTTTCCACTCGGCGAGCTCGACGGCTCCATCAGCGAACGTGTCACGCGCATCTCGGAGTGTTTCGGCAAGGCCGGTTTCAAGGCGCCGGTGCTGGACAACATCCGCTCCGAGATCTGGCTCAAGCTCTGGGGCAACCTCACCTTCAACCCCATCAGCGCGCTGGCCCACTCCACCCTCGTGGACATCTGCCAGTACTCGCTGTCACGCAAGCTGGCCGCCAGCATGATGGGCGAAGCGCAGGAAGTGGCGCATAAGCTGGGCATTCAATTCCGCGTGACGCTGGACAAACGCATCGCCGGCGCAGAGAAGGTGGGCAAACACAAAACCTCCATGCTCCAGGATATCGAGGCCGGGCGTGCGCCGGAAATCGACGCGCTGGTGGGGTCGGTGGTGGAACTCGGGCGGCTCACGCAAACGCCGACGCCCCATATCGACACGGTCTACGCGCTGGTCAAGCTGCTCGCCAGGACCATGGAAGAAGAGCGCGGCCAGGTCCACCTTCAGCCCCTCGCCTGAACGCCGCCTCGTCTGAATCTCCGGGGGACCGGATCACCCCTGGAGAGCGCCCGGGCGAAAAAAGAAACGTGCGAAGAGCGTGCCCTCAGGGCGCCAGCGCCTTCTTCCTTCCTTCGACAGCCGCGTCGGAAGGGGTGGCAAATTCGTCAGTCTTGCCGAGGTCGAGTGCCTTCAGCAACCGCGGGTTGCCCGTCTTCAGGGAGATGAACTGATTCCCGGCCCTTCTCACCGTATCTGCCGGGACAACCCTCGGTAAAAACCCCTAGGCCAGCTTTAAAAATCGACAAACTTGACCACTGTCAAGAGCTGTTAGCCCCACTTGGTAAGACCATGTCCCTGTGATACTTTTCGACGTGGAAACTGGAAAGACTTCCAGCCCAGGACAGAGTTACTCAACAACAGGAGACAACGAGATGAAAGTCAGATTCACGAAGGTCCGGAATGAGCTGGCAGCGGCCGCGGCAGCAGCCGTGTCAGCGGTGGCTCTGATGGCTGCGCCGGCACACGCGGCCTGGGAGCCGACCAAGCCAGTAGAGTTTGTTGTTCCCGCCGGCACTGGCGGTGGCGCTGACCAGATGGCTCGCCTGATTCAGGGCATCGTCATCAAGCACAAGCTGATGAAAGAGCCGCTGATTGTTGTCAACAAATCCGGCGGCGCGGGCGCTGAAGGTTTTCTCGAGGTCAAAGGCGCAAAAGGCAATCCGCACAAAATCATCATCACGCTGTCCAACCTGTTCACCACACCGCTGGCGACCGGCGTTCCGTTCAACTGGCGCGACATGACACCGGTCTCCATGATGGCACTGGACCAGTTCGTGCTGTGGGTCAATGCAGAAAATCCCGCCAAAACCGCCAAAGACTACCTGGCAGCCGTAAAAGCTGCAGGCCCCAGCAAAATCAAGATGGGCGGCACCGGCTCCAAGCAGGAAGACCAGATCATCACTGTCGGCATTGAGCAGGCCACAGGAACCAAGTTCATTTACGTCCCGTTCAAGGGCGGCGGTGAAGTGGCTGTGCAGCTTGTCGGCAAACACATTGACTCGTCGGTGAACAACCCGATCGAGGCTGTTGCCCAGTGGCGCGCCGGCCAGCTGCGTGCACTCTGCGTGTTTGATGACAAGCGCATGACCTACAAGACCAAGGTGACAGACACCCTGTCATGGAGTGACATCCCCACCTGCAAGGAAGCCGGTGTACCCACCGACTACACCATGCTGCGCGGAATTTTCATGGCGCCGGACGTGTCAAAAGACCAGCTTGAGTTCTACCAGAACCTGCTCAAGAAAGTCCGCGACACCCCGGAGTGGAAAGACTACATGGAAAAAGGTGCTTTCAACCAGACAACCATGTCGGGCGACGAGTTCGCCAAATGGCTCGGCAGTGCCGAGCAGCGGCATCGCGAGCTGATGAAGGAAGCCGGCTTCATCGCGAAATAAAAAAAAGGCCCCCGCGAGGGCCTTTTCACCGCAGGGCCGGCCGCTTCCGGCGCTGGCCCTGCCGCCCGATCCAGGGCTTTTCATTTTCAATTACTCAGCAGGAGTTCCCGATGGAACCAAACGATCTATCCGGCACCGGGCAACGCTCGGGCGTCGCCACCAACGTCATCGAAGCCATCGTTGCCTTTCTCATCATGGTCCTGGGGGCTGTGGTCATCCAGGGCAGTTGGGCGCTGGGCTCGGGATGGACCAGCGACGGCCCCGGTGCCGGCTATTTTCCGTTTTACATCGGCGTCATCCTCTGCATTTCCGGCGCCGGCATCATGATCCCGGCCTTGTTCGGAAAAAACAGGAACACCGAGATTTTTGTCGACAGCGAGCAGCTCAAGCGCGTCCTGTCCGTGCTGTTGCCCGCCCTTGTCTACGTGCTGGCTGTGCAGTTCATAGGCCTGTATGTGGCTTCGGCTCTTTACATCGCCTTGTTCATGATCATCCTGGGCAAGTACTCCCGGGTCAAAAGCGTTATCACAGCGCTGGCCGTGAATGTGCTGTTTTTCTTCATGTTCGAGGTCTGGTTCAAGGTACCCCTGTTCAAGGGGCAATTCGACCTTTTGAGTTTCCTGGGTTACTGAGCCCCTTCACCCCGACACCAGACTATTGAACCTTACTGACCGGATATTTCCATGGACGAACTAAACTCGCTTTTTCACGGATTCAGCGTCATCCTGACGCCAATGAATATCCTGCTGATGTTCGTAGGCATCATCCTTGGCGTGCTGATCGGCGTGCTGCCAGGACTGGGTGGTGCCAACGGCGTGGCCATCCTGCTGCCCCTGACCTTCACGATGACGCCGACCTCGGCCATCATCATGCTGTCGTGCATTTACTGGGGCGCCCTTTTTGGCGGCGCCATCACCTCGGTGTTGTTCAACATACCGGGTGAACCCTGGTCGGTTGCAACCACCTTTGACGGCTACCCCCTGGCGCAGCAAGGCCACGCAGGCCAAGCGCTGACGGCGGCATTCACGTCATCGTTCGTAGGCGCTTTTGTGGCTGTGGTGATGATCACCTTCATGGCCCCCCTGGTCGCCAAGTTCGCACTCAAGTTCGGCCCCCCCGAATTCTTTGCCGTCTATCTGCTGACCTTCTGCAGCTTCGTGGGCATGGGCAAAGGCTCCCCCTTCAAGATCCTGGCTTCCATGACCATCGGCTTCGCGCTGGCGGCCGTGGGCATGGACACCGTCACCGGGCAGTTGCGCCTGACCTTCGGCATTCCCGACCTGATGCGCGGCTTCGACTTCCTGATCGGCGTGATCGGGCTGTTCGGCATCGGTGAAATCCTGCTGTCGATGGAAGAAGGCCTGGCTTTTTCCGGCAAGAGCGCCAAGATCGACCCCAAGGTGGTGTTTGAAACCTGGAAAAAACTGCCGCGGTACTGGGCAACTTCCGTCAGGAGTTCGCTGATCGGCATCTGGATGGGCATCACCCCTGGCGGCGCCACCCCGGCTTCGTTCATGAGTTACGGCGTGGCCAAGAAGATGTCCAAGGACGGCGCCAAGTTCGGTACCGGCCAGCTCGAGGGCGTGATCGCCCCCGAAACAGCAGCCCACGCCGCCGGCACCAGCGCTCTGCTGCCCATGCTGGCGCTGGGCATTCCCGGCTCGCCAACAGCTGCCGTGTTGCTGGGTGGACTGCTGATCTGGGGCCTGCAGCCCGGACCGCTGCTGTTCGTCGAGCAAAAAGACTTCGTCTGGGGACTGATCGCCAGCATGTACCTGGGTAACCTCGTCGGCCTGATCGTCGTGCTGACCACGGTGCCGCTGTTCGCCTCCATCCTGCGCATTCCGTTTTCCATCATCGCCCCGGTGATTGTGGTGATCTGCGCCATCGGTGCCTATACCGTCCACAATGCCATGCTGGACATCTGGTTCATGATGCTCTTCGGGGTGATCGGTTACCTGTTCAAGAAACTGGACTACCCGCTCGCTCCGCTGGTGCTGGCGCTGGTTCTCGGAGACAAGGCGGAGGACTCCTTCCGCCAGGCCATGCTGGTTTCCCAGGGCGAAATGTCCATTCTGTGGTCCAACCCGCTGGTTGGCGGCATCAGCACGCTGGCGCTCGTCCTGCTGTTCTGGCCGCTGGTGGCGCGTCTTATGGCCAAGATCCGACCGCCCAAGCGCGCGGAATTCGCAGCAGAACAGCCCGTTGATTAAATACAGGAGAGCGCCATGCCCGTTATTGCCATGACCCAGGAGATGGGATCTCTTGCCAAAGATGTCTCCCTGCAACTTGCCCAGACGTGCCAATTGGCCATCATGCGCCATGAGGTTCTGGAGAACGTGGCGGGCAGAATGCACGTTCCCGGAAGCCTGATCAGCAGGCTGCGCGAGGGCAAGGCGGGCCTCGTCGAGCGCCTGACCACGGACAAGGAACGTGTCGCCGTATACACCGCGCAGGAGGTTTTCGCCCTGGCCGACAAGGGCAATATCGTGCTGCGTGGCTGGGGGGCAACCTGCCTGCTGCGTCCGGTGCGGCACGTGCTGCGGGTCCGGGTCACCCGCCCCTTCAGGCAGCGCGTGGCATGGTTGATGGAGCATCTCGGAACCGACGACGAGTCATTTGCCGAAGACGAGGTGCGGCGCAGCGACAACGCCCATGCTTCCCGCATGCACGACCAGTTCGGCGTGACCTGGGGTGACCCGCTTCTGTACGACCTGGTATTGAACACCGACCGCGTCTCGGTCGAAAGCTGCGTGGAGCAGATCCGGCAGCTGGCCAGCCGGCCGGAGTTCCAGGAAACCGCGGAGTCCCGCGCCATGCTGGCCGACCTGGCACTGAATGCGCGCATTCGTGCGGCGCTCAAAGACCATGAATCGACACGCGATATCAACATCAACATCGAGTCAAAAAACGGCAAGGCCGTGCTCAGCGGAATTGTGATCAATGCGCACGAAAGCGCAGAAGCGGCCCGTGTTGCCAGCACCGTGGCCGGCATTGTCAGCGTTGACAATCAACTCCGCCTGATGGCCTCGAGCCGCCGATTCGCGTCAGCCAAAACCTGACATGAGGGCCCCGCACCTGCAGCAGAAACTGCGGGGCTCAGATCTTGCCGCGCTGCTTGAGCCGGCTCAGGGTTTCTGCGGAGAGGTTCAGGTAAGACGCCAGTTCCTTCTTCGGAATACGGTCAAACAGCTCGGGATGTTTGCGCAAAAAGCGCTTGACGCGCCCCGGTGCATCCAGCAGATGCAGTGTGATGGTATGCGCCATGATTTCGCTCATCAGGCGCATGACGCTGTACTCGAAAGACTCCTTGAGCGCGCGGTGCCGTTCCAGGAAAGCCACCCATTCCGGCAGCGGCAGTTTGGCCACCCGAACCTTGGTGACGCAAACCGTGCTGTACGGCGTGGGCGTGCCCAGGCGCCAGGCCGCGTAGCTGGTTTCCATGTCGCGCTCGTCGGCAAAGCGAAGAATCATCTCCTTGCCCTGCTCGTTGGTCACCACCCGCTTGAGGATGCCCTCCAGGATGAAATACTGCTCCATTTCGTGAACCCCCTGCTGCAGCAGGAAATCGCCTTTCTGGCCATCAACAATGACCAGATGAGACTCGAGTTCCGCGCTCTGCTCCACCGTCATTCCCTTCAGAACGATGTTCTGCGCCAACTGCACGCGAATGATGTTTCTCTCGGGGTGGTCTGGTATGGATGACATGGATGGGTCAGGGTTGGGCGGGAGGTAAATCGCACTCATTCAGGCGGCCTGAATACAGCGAAAATTGACCGCGGTCAAGGGTAAAATCCGAAGCAACTCCTATGATACCCGGACGGTGCAGCGGGCCTAGCTCGCCAGAGAGGCGGCACCGCGTTGCTCAACCTTTTAGCGAAGTCAAACGACGAAACATTCAACATGACAAACGACACTCAATCACTGGAACAGACCGACGGGTTTCACCTTGTCATTGATGCCCTGAAGCTCAACGGCATCACCACCATCTACGGCCTGCCGGGCATTCCGGTCACGGACCTGACCCGCAAGATGCAGGCTGAAGGCATGCGCGTGATTTCGTTCCGCCATGAGCAGAACGCTGGCAACGCCGCCGCCGCCGCCGGCTTCATGACCGGCAAGCCCGGCATCTGCCTGACGGTGTCCGCCCCCGGCTTCCTGAACGGCTTGACCGCGCTGGCCAACGCCACCACCAACTGCTTCCCCATGATCCTGATCAGCGGCTCCAGCGAGCGCGAGATCGTCGATCTGCAGCAGGGTGACTACGAGGAGATGGACCAGTTGTCCATCGCCAAGCCCCTGTGCAAGGCCGCCTTCCGCGTGCTCAATGCCGAAGACATCGGTGTGGGCATCGCCCGCGCCATCCGCTCCGCCGTCTCCGGCCGCCCGGGCGGTGTGTACCTGGACCTGCCCGCCAAGCTGTTCGGCCAGGCCATGGACGCCGCGGCCGGCAAGGCTTCGCTGATCAAGGTGGTCGATGCCGCCCCGCGCCAGATCCCGGCCCCGGACGCCGTCAAGCGCGCCCTGGACCTGCTCAAGAGCGCCAAGAAGCCCCTGATCCTGCTGGGCAAGGGCGCCGCTTACGCCCAGGCCGACGCCGACATCAAGACCCTGGTCGAGAAGACCGGCATCCCCTACCTGCCCATGTCCATGGCCAAGGGCATCCTGCCCGACACCCATGAACAGTGTGCCTCGGCCGCCCGCTCCTTCGTGCTGCCGGAAGCCGACGTGGTGCTGCTGGTCGGCGCGCGCCTGAACTGGCTGCTCTCGCACGGCAAGGGCAAGACCTGGGGTGGTCAGGGCCACAAAAACGCCGGTGGCCAGAAGTTCATCCAGATCGACATCTCCCCGACCGAGGCTGACAGCAATGTGGCCATCGACGCCCCGCTGGTCGGCGACATTGGTTCCTGCGTCTCGGCCCTGCTCGCAGGCATGGGCTCCAACTGGGCCAAGGCCCCGGCCGAATGGGCCAGCGCCGTCGCCGACCGCAAGAACAAGAACGTCGCCAAGATGGCAGAAACGCTGGCGAAGAACCCGCCTGTGATGAACTACCACAGCTCGCTCAACGTGGTGCGCGACATCGTCAAGGCCAACCCGGACGCCATGCTGGTCAACGAAGGCGCCAACGCGCTGGACTTCACCCGCAGCATCGTCGACATGTACAAGCCGCGCAAGCGCCTGGACGTCGGCACCTGGGGCGTCATGGGCATCGGCATGGGCTTTGCCGTGGCTGCCGCCGTGGAAAGCGGCCAGCCGGTCATCGCCATCGAGGGTGACAGCGCCTTTGGTTTTTCCGGCATGGAAGTCGAAACCATCTGCCGCTACAACCTGCCGGTCTGCATCGTCGTCATGAACAACAACGGCGTCTACCGCGGCGATGAAGTGAATGTGACCGGCGGCAAGGATCCGTCGCCCATGGTGTTCGTCAAGGGCGCACGCTACGACAAGATGATGGAAGCCTTCGGTGGCGTCGGCGTGCAAGCCACCACCCCGGCCGAGCTGCGCCGCGCCATGGAAGAAGCCATCAAGTCGCGCAAACCGACCCTGATCAATGCCATCATCGACGAAGGCGCGGGCACCGAGAGCGGCCGCATCACCAGCCTGAACCCGACCAGCGCTGCGAAAAAGAAATAAGTTACCCCGAGCATTTCACAAGGAGATATGAATATGTCAAACAAACCCCTCAAGGGCATCAAGATCATCGACTTCACGCACGTGCAAGCCGGCCCGGCCTGCACCCAGATGCTGGCATGGTTCGGCGCTGACGTGATCAAGGTCGAGCGTCCCGGCTCCGGCGACGTGACCCGCAGCCAGTTGCGCGACATCCCCGATGTCGACGCGCTGTACTTCACCATGCTCAACAGCAACAAGCGCGGCCTGACCCTGGACACCAAGCAGCCCGAAGGCAAGGCGGTGCTGGAAAAGCTGATCAAGGCAAGCGATGTCCTGGTCGAAAACTTCGGACCCGGCGCACTGGACCGCATGGGTTTTTCCTGGGAACGCATCCAGGAACTCAACCCGAAGTTGATTCTGGCTTCGGTCAAGGGCTTCAGCGACGGTCACGAATACGAAGATTTGAAGGTCTATGAAAACGTGGCCCAGTGCGCCGGCGGCGCGGCTTCGACCACCGGCTGGTGGAAAGGCGAGAACGCCGTGCCCACCATCTCGGCTGCCGCCCTGGGCGACACCAATACCGGCATGCACCTGGCCATCGGCATCCTGACCGCCTACATCGGCCGCCAGCAGACCGGCAAAGGTCAGAAAGTGGCCGTGGCCATGCAGGACGCCGTGCTCAACCTGTGCCGCGTCAAGATGCGCGACCAGTTGCGTCTGGAGAAATTGGGCTACCTGGAAGAGTATCCCCAGTACCCGCATGAGATGGAAGCTTTCGCCGACAAGGTGACGCCGCGCGGCGGCAACGCCGGCGGTGGCGGTCAACCCGGCTGGATTTTGAAGTGCAAGGGCTGGGAAACCGATCCCAACGCCTACATCTACTTCACGGTGCAGGGCCACGCCTGGGCGCCGATCTGCGACGCCATCGGCAAGCCCGAGTGGAAGACCGATCCGCTCTACATGACGCCCAAGGCCCGTCAGCCGCACATCATGGACATCTTCGCCACCATCGAAGACTGGCTCAAGGACAAAACCAAGTTCCAGGCCGTGGACGTCTTGCGCAAGTTCGACATTCCGTGCGCCCCGGTGTTTTCCATGAAGGACCTGCTGAATGACAAGTCGCTGCGCGCGAGCGGCTCGATCGTCGAAGTGCCCCACAAGGAGCGCGGCAGTTATTTCACCGTGGGCAGCCCGATCAAGTTCTCGGACCTCAAGCCCGAGATCACCGCTTCCCCGCTGCTGGGCGAGCACACCGATGAAGTTCTGGCCGAGCTAGGTTACAGCAAGGACCAGATTGCGGCCATGCACACTTCGAAAGCGGTTTGATCGCGAAAGCGAGGCTTTGGTCTTCAGGACTCGCAAAGACGGCGTTCAGGTTGAGCGCCGTCTTTATTTAAAAGGCCATTGACCGGCACATCCCCGGAACGAGCAACGGAACCATGCAATCCACCACCGACTTCAAACAGCTCGTCGAGGCCGTTGGCGATGCCTTCGTGGCATCCGACGCCAGCGGTGCCATCACGTTGTGGAACCCGGCTGCGCAGCGCATGTTCGGTTTCACTGAAACGGAAGCTCTGGGCCAGTCGCTCGACATCATCATTCCGCAGCGCCAGCAGCAACGCCACTGGGACGGTTACCAGAAGACCATGGCCACGGGCCAGACGAAGTACGGCAACGATGTGCTGCGCGTGCCTGCCGTGCACAAGGATGGGCGCGGACTGTCCATCGCTTTCACGGTAGCCATGCTTCATACGCTGGACAAAAAGGTGGCGGCCATCGTTGCGGTGATCCGCGATGAAACCGCCCGCTTCACGGAGGACCGCAATCTGCGCAAACGCCTGATGGAGCTGGAAAGCCAGCTAGCCCCCCAGGCCAGCGCGCCCTGAACCGGGCGGCAACGCAAGACCGGGACACGGTGATTAACATAGGGGCTGAACCGGCCGAAGGGCCGGCCCCATGGCTACAACCATGGACGAATAACCCATTTTCAACTCCGAGCAGGATTTTTCATGAGCAAAGCGTTAGACGGCGTTCGCATTCTTGACTTCACCCACGTCCAGTCGGGGCCCACGTGTACCCAGCTGCTAGCCTGGTTCGGCGCCGATGTCATCAAGGTGGAACGCGCCGGTGAAGGCGACGCGACGCGCGCCCAGCTAGCCGACATCCCGGGTGCGGACAGCCTGTATTTCACGATGCTGAACCATAACAAGCGCTCGATCACGCTGGACATGAAGAAGCCCAAGGGCAAGGAAGTCCTGGACGAGCTGATCAAGACCTGCGATGTGATGGTGGAGAACTTCGCCCCCGGCGCGCTGGACCGCATGGGCATGACCTGGGAACACATCCATGCGATCAACCCGCGCATGATCGTCGCCTCGGTCAAGGGTTTCGGCCCCGGCCCGTACGAGGACCTGAAGGTCTACGAGAACGTGGCCCAGTGCGCCGGCGGCGCCGCCTCCACCACCGGCTTCGACGACGGCCCGCCGCTCGTCACCGGCGCCCAGATTGGCGACAGCGGCACCGGCCTGCACCTGGCGCTGGGCATCGTCGCAGCGCTGTACCAGCGCAACACCACGGGCCGTGGCCAGAAGGTGCTGGCGCCCATGCAGGACGCGGTGCTGAACCTGTGCCGGGTCAAGCTGCGTGACCAGCAGCGGCTTGAGCGCACCGGCACCATGCACGAGTACCCGCAGTACCCGGACGGCAAGTTCGGTGACGCAGTGCCGCGCGCTGGCAATGCCTCCGGCGGCGGCCAACCCGGCTCGGTACTCAAGTGCAAGGGCTGGGAGACCGACCCCAACGCCTATATCTACTTCATCACCCAGGCCGCCGTGTGGCCAGCCGTTTGCAAGGTGATCGGCGAGGAAGGCTGGATCACCGACGAGGCCTTCAATACAGCTGGGGCCCGCCTGCTGCACCTGAAACCGATCTTTGCGCGCATCGAGCAGTGGACCATGACCAAGACCAAGTTCGAGGCCATGAAAATCCTCAACGAATACGACATTCCCTGCGGGCCGATTCTCTCGATGAAGGAACTCGCCGAAGAGCCCGCCCTGCGCGCGACAGGCACCATCGTTGAAGTCGACCATCCGGTGCGCGGCAAGTATCTGACCGTGGGCAACCCCATCAAGATGTCGGACAGCGCCACCGAAGTCACGCGCTCCCCCCTGCTGGGCGAACATACCGACGAGGTACTGGCGCAGCTGGGCTACAGCGCCGAGGACATCGCCGAATTGCGCGCCGAACGCGTCATCTGACCGGACACTTCCCCCAAACAAACGACGCCCGCCACACCACACAGCAAGCATGAACCATCCCATCATTCCCATTGCCGTCATCGACGCCTCCAAGCAGCGCAAACGCCAGGCCCCCAAAGGCCGCCGCGTGGATCCGGCGGCGTTGGCCGACGTGCAAGGCCTGCTGGGCAACGCGTCGCGCCAGGCCGACCTGCTGATCGAACACCTGCACAAGCTGCAGGACCATTTCGGTCACCTGTCGGCAGCCCACCTGGCTGCGCTGGCGCAGGAGATGCGGCTGGCCCAGACCGAGGTCTATGAGGTGGCGACCTTCTATCACCACTTTGACGTGGTCAAGGAAGGCGAGGCCGTCCCGGCAGCGCTTACCGTGCGGGTCTGCGACGGGCTGTCCTGCGAAATGGCCGGTGCCAAAGACCTGCTGGCCAGGCTCCCGGCCCTGCTGGGCCGCGAGGTGCGCGTGATTGCGGCGCCCTGCGTGGGCCGCTGTGAACAGGCGCCCGTTGCCGTCGTTGGACAGAACCCCGTGCCGAATGCCAGCTGCGAAAGCATCATGGCCACCGTCGCGGCCGGCGCGGTGCAACACATCCCCTCGGGATTTGTCGACTTTTCCAGTTACCAGGGCGCTGGCGGCTACGCGCTCCTCCAGCAATGCGTCTCAGGCGGCCGCGAGGTCGAATCGGTCATCAAGATCATGGAGGATTCCGGGCTGCGCGGCCTGGGCGGCGCGGGCTTCCCCTCCGGCCGCAAGTGGCGCATTGTCCGGGCCGAGCAAGGCCCGCGCCTGATGGCCGTGAACATCGACGAGGGCGAGCCCGGCACCTTCAAGGACCGTGTCTACCTGGAACGCGACCCCCACCGCTTCCTTGAAGGCATGCTGATTGCCGCCTGGGCCGTCGGCATCGAGAAAATCTACATTTACCTGCGCGACGAATACCACGGCTGCCGCACCATGCTGGAAGCCGAGCTCGCCAAGCTCAGGGCATCGCCGCTGATGGCAGGCATGCCGGAGATCGAGCTGCGCCGCGGCGCCGGCGCCTACATCTGCGGCGAAGAGTCGGCCATGATCGAATCCATCGAAGGCAAACGCGGCATGCCGCGCCTGCGCCCGCCCTACGTGGCGCAAGTCGGCCTGTTCGGTCGCCCGACGCTGGAACACAATTTCGAAACCCTGTACTGGGTGCGCGACATCCTGGAAAAAGGCGGCGAATGGTTTGCCTCGCACGGCCGCAACGGCCGCAAGGGCCTGCGCTCCTTCTCGGTCTCGGGCCGGGTCAAGGAACCGGGCGTGAAGCTGGCGCCTGCCGGCATCACCATCCGCGAACTGATCGACGAATTCTGCGGCGGCATGCTCGATGGCCAGACCTTCTACGCCTACCTGCCCGGCGGCGCCTCAGGCGGCATTCTTCCCGCGACGATGGACGACATCCCGCTGGACTTTGACACCCTGCAGCCCTACGGCTGCTTCATCGGCTCCGCCGCCGTGATGGTGCTGTCCGACCAGGACACGGCCACCGACGCGGCACGCAACATGATGCGTTTCTTCCATCATGAATCCTGCGGCCAGTGCACGCCCTGCCGCGTCGGCACGGCGAAAGCAGCGCATCTGATGGAACAACCCAAATGGGACCTGGCCCTGCTGGCGGATCTGTCGCTGGTCATGCGTGATGCGTCGATCTGCGGCCTGGGCCAGGCAGCGCCGAATCCGATGGACTGCGTCGTCAAGTATTTTCCTCATGAGCTGGCGGCCTGAACACGCCCGGGCAACAAGATAAAAGGCACCACGATGAATGCAATCACCCGACAGGAACTCGCCGAGCTGGATGCGCCGCTGGTGAGCTTCAGCCTCAACGGCCGTGAAGTCCAGGGCCGCGCCACTGAATCGCTGCTGCAAGTCGCCAAACGCGAAGGCGTGGAGATTCCCCACCTCTGCTTCAAGGAAGGCATGGAGGCCGTCGGCAACTGCCGCTCCTGCATGGTCGAGATCAATGGTGAGCGAGTCCTTGCGCCGTCGTGCTGCCGCGCGCCGGCGGCCGGCATGAAAGTCGTTACCGACAGCGAACGCGCCGTGGCTTCCCAGAAACTGGTGCTCGAGCTGCTGCTGTCGGACATGCCCGAAAAGGAATACACGCGCAACAACGAGGTGGACCAGTGGGCGGCCAAAATCGGCGTCGGCAAGCCCCGTTTCGAGGCACGCAAACAGGTGCGCCAGGACCTGTCCCACCCCGCCATCGCCGTCAACCTCGACGCCTGCATCCAGTGCACACGTTGCCTGCGCGCCTGCCGCGACGAGCAGGTCAACGACGTGATCGGCCTGGCCTTCCGCGGCGACCAGGCCAAGATCGTGTTCGACATGGACGACGCCATGGGCGCGTCCACCTGCGTCGCCTGCGGCGAGTGTGTGCAGGCCTGCCCCACCGGCGCACTGATGCCGGCCCGCGAAGCCGCGCTGGCGGTGCCCGACAAGCAGGTGGCGTCGGTCTGCCCTTACTGCGGCGTCGGCTGCCAGCTCACCTACAACGTCAAGGATGACAAGATCCTGTTTGTCGAAGGCCGCGACGGCCCTGCCAACCATGAGCGCCTGTGTGTCAAGGGCCGCTATGGTTTTGACTATGCGCACCATCCGCAGCGCCTGACCAAACCGCTGATCCGCCGCGAAGGCATGCCGAAAACCGGCGACTTCACCATGGACCCGGATCGCGTGATGGACGTTTTCCGCGAAGCGAGCTGGGAAGAAGCACTGGAGTTCGCCGGCGGTAAACTCGCCGCCATCCGCGACCAGCACGGGAAGAAGTCACTGGCCGGCTTCGGCTCGGCCAAGGGCAGCAACGAGGAGGCCTACCTGTTCCAGAAGCTGGTGCGCACCGGCTTCGGCAGCAACAACGTGGACCACTGCACACGGCTGTGCCATGCCTCGTCGGTTGTCGCCCTGCTGGAAGGCATAGGCTCGGGCGCGGTGTCCAACCCCGTCATGGATGTCACCAAAGCCGATGTCGTCGTGATCATTGGTGCCAACCCGACGGTGAATCACCCGGTGGCCGCCACCTGGATCAAAAACGCCGTCAAGAACGGCACCAAACTGGTGGTGCTGGACCCGCGCCGCTCGGACCTGACGCGCATGGCGCACCGCCACCTGCAGTTCAAGCCCGACACCGACGTGCCCATGCTCAACGCCATGATGAACGTCATCGTGACCGAAGGCCTGGTGGACCAGGCTTTCATCGACAGCCGCACCATCGGCTACGAGGAGCTGCGCAAGAACGTGGAAGGCTACACGCCCGAACTGATGGCGCCGATCTGCGGCATCGACGCCGACACGCTGCGCTACGTGGCGCGGCTGTACGCCACCTCCAAGGGCTCCATGATTCTCTGGGGCATGGGTGTGTCGCAACACGTGCACGGCACCGACAATGCGCGCTGCCTGATCGCCCTGTCGCTGATGACCGGCCAGATCGGCCGTCCCGGCACCGGCCTGCATCCGCTGCGCGGCCAGAACAACGTGCAGGGCGCGTCCGATGCGGGCCTGATCCCCATGATGTTCCCCGACTACCAGCATGTCTCCAGCCCGGCGGTGCGCGCCAGCTTCGAGAAAGCCTGGAAGGTGCCGGAGGGCTCGCTGGACGACACCCCCGGCCTGACCGTGGTCGAAGTCATGCACGCCATCAAAAAAGGCGTCATACGCGGCATGTATGTGCAGGGCGAAAACCCGGCCATGTCCGACCCCGACGCCAACCATGCGCGTGAGGCGCTGGCCGCGCTGGACCATCTGGTGGTGCAGGACATCTTCCTGACCGAAACCGCCTACCTGGCCGACGTGATCCTGCCGGCCAGCGCCTTCCCGGAGAAGGACGGCAGCTTCACCAACACCGACCGGCTGGTACAGATGGGCCGCAAGGCCATCAACCCGCCCGGCGACGCGCGCCAGGATTTGTGGATCATCCAGCAGATTGCCAACCGGCTGGGCTGCGGCTGGGACTACAAACATGTCAGCGAAGTCTTCGACGAGATGCGCCACACCATGCCCAGCATAGGCGGCATCACCTGGGACCGGCTGGACCGCGAGCATTCGGTCACCTACCCCTGCCTGAAGGAAGGCGACCCAGGCCAGTCGGTGGTCTTCGTGGACGACTTCCCGCGCGAGAGCGGCCGCGCACGCTTCGTGCCGGCCGACATCATCCCGGCCGACGAGCAGCCGGACACCGAGTACCCGATGGTGCTGATCACCGGCCGCCAGCTCGAACACTGGCACACCGGCAGCATGACGCGGCGCGCCACGGTGCTGGACGCGATCGAGCCCGATCCGGTGGCGCTGGTACACCCGCTGGACCTGGCCGACATGAAAGGCAAGCCCGGCGATGTGGTGACCATCGAGTCCCGTCGCGGCAAGGTTGCCCTCTACGCCCGGGCCGATGAAAGCTCGCCGCGCGGCGCGGTGTTTGTGCCCTTCTGTTATTACGAGGCAGCCATCAACAAGCTGACCAACGCGGCGCTGGACCCGTTTGCCAAGATCCCGGAGTTCAAGTACTGTGCGATCCGGGTCACGCTGGGCGGCGTGCCGCCTGTGCAGAACAGCTACGGCGGCGGCCAGGCGCTGGAAAAGTCCGTCGCCCTGGCCGGCATCTGAGCTGCCGTGTCCGCGGCCTAGCCGTGGGCCTGGCGTGAATCGGCAGGAGCTTCCTCACGCTCCTTCAGGCCGTAATCACGCGTCACCTCGGCGATGCGCAGCCGGTAGTCCCTGAACATGCTGCTGCGGCCTGCGTTCTGCGCGGCCCGGTGCGCCTCCAGGTTGCGCCAGGCCGTCAGGCAGGCGTCGTCGCGCCAGAACTGCAGCGACAGCAGCTTGTCGGGCTCCGTGAGGCTCTGGAAGCGCTCGATGGAGATGAAACCGTCCATCTTCACCAGCTCGCTCTTCAGTTCTGCCGCCCAGTTCAGGTAGCCCTCGCGGTGCGCCGGATCGGGCCAGACCTCAAAAATAACCGACACCATTTGATTTCTCCTTTATTGACCGAAAACAGGAATGCGCGCATCGGGCAGCGGCCGGACCCCGGTGCACTGCCCGAAATAATACTCAAACGGGTATGCAGCCCCTTATCGAATCTACGCCAGAAGCTACCATTTCAATAGCAATTTCAACGCCGTGGCAGGCATGGGGTCCGGCGCCGAAACCCAGGCTCCGGCCAACTTCACGGTGTCCATCAAAACGGTCGGGCTGCGTGTTGAAGGTTTCGTCGCGGTTGCGCTGGCCAGCACCAGCAGGACGGCCTGGCCCGCCTCAATCGGCGGGTCCAGCAGCGTCAGCGGTTCGGCCGCGAAGCGCCGGGTGTTCTGAATGGGCGCGGCCCAGCGTTCGACCTCGCGCACCAGGGCGCGCATGGCTTCCCGTGATGCGTCGGCGGCAGCCGCCTGCCGCGGGTCCTGCGCGAGCTGCAACGCCACATGGCCCAGCAGCCCACTGCCCGCACCGAAGGCCTGCTGCATGAAGGCGATGCGGTTGGCAGCCTGCACTGACGACAGCCCCAGCGCCAGTTGCTGGTCCATGAGGGCCGCAGCCGCTTCGTCGGCCTGCGTCCAGCGCCGCGCTGACGACGGCATGGCTGCTGGCCACCCAGAGGCCGAGGTGCGCGTCAAAAAACAGCGGACGCTCCTCGCCAGGCGGCAGTAGAAGGGGAAAGGGGTCGGGATGGGTCACCGCCTCAACGGCGTCACCGGGAAAGGTGGCATTACGGGGGAGCGCGGCTTCAAGGGTGGCATCAAGGGGGAAAGGCATGGACCCAGTGTCCCCAGCGGTGCGTCCTTTGTCCAGCGCCAACAGTTTGGCCGGGAGCACCTGGGCGGCGCACTCGGAGCGGCGCTGGCAAGCCACTTCACGCAGCAAGGCTGGATCACGCGCGAGAAAACACTCACGTGTGGTGCAGGTCACGGCCGACGGTGCGACATGCTTGAATCGCCTCGGCCTCAAGCTGTCCGGCTGAACAAAACGTCCGACGCTCAGAGGCTGAGAGTTTTTTGGTCGTATCCGAGTAGCGCGTCAAAACGTGCCCAATCGAGGCGCAAAGCACAGCCATAGCTCGGGCTATGGCGCGCATTTGCAACGACGAGTGGGTGCGTTTTGGCGGGTTAAGCGGGTAGGAACAAAAGACTCTCAGCCTCTCAGGCCTGCAGCGGCGCCGGCATCACAACGATGCCGTCCTCATCAGCATACAGCCAGTCGCCGGGATACACCCACACGCCCTGGATCTGCACCGCCACGCCGCGCTGACCCTCGTTGCGTTTTTCCGTGGGCAGCGGCATGGCGGCGAGTGCGCGTATGCCGACCTGGCACTGCGCGAGCTCGGCAACATCGCGCACGCAGCCGTCGATCACCACGCCGGCCCAGCCGTTGTTGGCAGCCGCTGCACCGAGGTTGCCGCCCAGCAGGGCGCGGCGCAGCGCGGCGCCGCTCGACCACCAGCACGGCGGGCACGCGACCCGCGGGTGTTTCCACGAGGCCACTGCCATCGACCGCGGCCTTGACCAGCGGATTGTCTTCAAAACACTTGAGGGTGACGACCGGCCCGCAGAAGCGGGAGACACCGCCGAAAGGCCGGAACACCGGGGGCAGGACGCGAAATCGCCCCGAGCTGTCGTTTTTATGAGCGTCACACAAATCGCAGGTGCCAAAGCGCGCAGTGATGGAGGGGCTGGTCATGGGCGGTGTCCTTTCAGGGTGCGAGCGCCGGCGAGATGCAGAAGGAAAACTGCCGCATGCATACCGTGCAGCCGGGGATGTTGTGGCGCAAATGCTGTGTGCTGGCGCGGTGTTAAGCCGGCTTCCTCCGGTGCTGGGTGAGCACGTATCGCTGTCTGCAGCGCAGCCTTTGCTGACTGCATTGCCGCCTGTGAGATCCACCGCAGCGCGGCCTTGCGCGCACGCTGCGTCGCCCCGGGTGCAGTGTTTTCGATCCTGTCGAAGTAAATCTGCAACATCCAGACCCAAAAAAATTGCGTTTTCCCTATGAAACCGCTGTTTTCTCCAGTAGCATCCCCCTTGCCAGTGAAGAGTAGTTATCTCCATTGGTGATTTATCAACTTCTAGAAGGAAAATCAATCATGGCAACTGCAAAAAAAGCACCGGCAAAAAAAGCGCCCGCTAAAAAGGCTGCACCGGCAAAAAAAGTAGCTGCGAAGAAAGCAGCTCCGGCCAAGAAAGTCGCTGCGAAGAAAGCAGCTCCGGCCAAAAAAGTAGCGGCGAAGAAAGCTCCTGCCAAAAAAGTAGTGGCGAAAAAAGCACCTGCAAAAAAAGCGCCCGCCAAAAAGCGTACGCCCAACGCAGCGTTCATGAAGCCACTGACACTGAGCCCCGCCTTGTCGGCCGTGGTTGGCGCTGCTGCGCTGCCCCGCACCGAGATCGTGCGCAAGCTCTGGGTCTACATCAAGGCCAAGGGTCTGCAGGACAAGATCAACAAGCGCATGGTCAACGCCGACGAAAAATTGCGTGCCGTTTTCGGCAAGGCGCAAGTGTCGATGTTCGAGATGGCTGGCCTGATCGGCAAGCACGTCAAGTAACTCGACGCGAAGGTTCCGCGCCACGTTCGCGCGGCACAGGAACCCGCCGCAAGGGCCACGTAAGTGGCCCTTTTTTTATGCTCGTACTGCCACGTTTAAGTTGAGCCTATGCCGATCTCTTTTCGGCAAGCAGGGGCCGCGGAGCCGGCTTTGCCGGGCCGCAAGGCGCAGCGCCCCCTCGGGGGGCAGAGAGCTACGCGGAGCGAGCGAACGTGGGGGCTGTAAGCTTTGCGTTCGTGATCGCGGACAACGTGCCGCGCGTGCTGATGACCTCGGGGTCCAGCATGATCTCGATCAGCGCCCCTTGCCTGCCCTCCAGCGCCTGGCGCAGCGCAGCTTCGAACTCGTCGGTGCGCGTGATGCGTGTCGCGCTGTAGCCGTAGGCGCGCGCCAGTGCGCAGAAGTCGGGGTTCTGCAGATTGGAGCCGCTCACATGGCGCGGGTACTCGCGCTCCTGGTGCATGCGGATGGTGCCGTACATGCCGTTGTTGAGCAGCACGATGATGCTTTTGGCACCATGCTGCACCGCCGTCGCCAGCTCCTGGCCGTTCATCAGGAAGTCGCCGTCGCCGGCAATCGTGAAGGCGGTGCGGCCCGACACGATGTTGGCCGCGATGCCGGCCGGCACGCCGTAACCCATGGCGCCCACGGTCGGTGCGAGCTGCGTTTTCAGGCCCTTGACCAGCCCGTGGTGCGGGAAGAAGCGGTGCACCCAGCTCGCAAAGTTGCCGGCGCCATTGGTCAGCACGGCGTCTTCCGGCAGCAGTTTTTTCAGCGTGGCGACGATGGCCGGCATGTCGATGCTGCCGGGCAGCACCACGCCGCCGTTGGCCGGATCGATGTTGGCGAGGTAATCCGCGTTGGCGGACTCGGCCCAGGCCTGCCAGCGCACGGAGACGGGCGCGGTCAGCACTTCCAGCGAGCGTGCCGCGGCATTCATGGTGGCGTTGATCGCCAGGTCGGCCTGGAAGACGCGGTTGAGTTCCTCGGCGCTGGCATGGATGTGCACCAGCTTCTGCTTCGGCCGCGGCGCCTCGATCAGCGTGTAGCCGCCGGTGGTCATTTCGCCCAGGCGCGGGCCGATGGCCAGGATCAGGTCGGCCTGTTTGATGCGCGCGGCGAGTTTGGGGTTCAGGCCGATGCCGACGTCGCCGGCATACAGCGGGTGGTGGTTGTCGAAGGTGTCCTGGAAGCGGAAGGCATTGCCGACCGGCAGCGACCAGTTTTCGGCAAAACGCTGCAGGGCCTGCGCCGCCTGCGGCGTCCAGCCGCCGCCACCGGCAATCACCAGCGGCCGCTGCGACTGCAGCAGCAACTCGCGCAGCTTGCGCAGCGAGCCGGGGTCGCTCCAGGCCTCGACCGCCTCGACGCGCGGCAGCGGCTGGGCGTCCACCATGTGGGTCAGCATGTCTTCGGGCAGCACCAGCACCACCGGGCCGGGCCGCCCGTTCATCGCGGTCGCAAACGCGCGCGCCACGTACTCGGGAATGCGCCGCGCATCGTCGATGCGCTCGACACGTTTGGCCATGCCTTTGGTGGACGGTCCGAAGAAGCTGCTGTAGTCGAGTTCCTGGAAGGCTTCGCGGTCGCGCGTGTCGCTGGCCACGTCGCCGACAAACAGGATCATCGGCGTGGAATCCTGGAATGCGGTGTGCACCCCGATGGAGGCGTTGGTGGCGCCGGGACCGCGCGTCACGAAGCAGATGCCGGGCCGGCCGGTCAGCTTGCCGTGGGCTTCGGCCATGAAGGCGGCGCCGCCCTCCTGCCGGTTGGTGATGAAGCTGATCTGCTCACGACAGGCATGAAAGCCGTCGAGCACCGCGAGGTAACTTTCACCCGGCACGCCGAACGCATGGGTGACGCCTTGGGCCACAAGGCATTGAACAAGAAGATGGCCGGCGAGTTGTGTTGTCATGCGGATATTGTGCCGCCAGAATAGAGCCCCCACGGTCGCTCACTTCGTGTAGCTCCCTGCCCCCCGAGGGGGCCGCTGCGCCTGCGGCCCGGCTAAGCCGGTTCCGCGGCCCCGGCTTGAATTAAGAGGCAGCCACGCTTGTTGTTCGGCGTGCTCCGCTCCTCTGGCGGCCTGGCAGCTATTCCGGTGTTTTGTTGTCGCCGTCGGCGCCACCGGCTTCCAGCGCCTGGCGGGCCAGTTCGTCGTCGCTCAGCGGCGTTGCGTTTTTCAGCGCATTGAGCTCTTCCAGGAACTCCGGCGTGGGCTCTTCATGCTCCAACAGCACTTCCTCGAGTTTCTGCCGGCCGGTCTCCACATGCACGGAAGGCGAATGCAGCTCGGTCGGGGGCACCGGGAATTTTTCACCCAACTTGAATTTCAGCGCCTCGGCCTTCTCATCAACCCAGTGTGTGAAGTCACCGTCTTTGGGGGTGTCCGAATTCATCATGACCATCTCCTTGCATGTCGGCACCAGCGCGGATGGCCGGTCCCTGCATCATTATGGAGGTACGCTTGGCGCAGCGCTGTCAGCCAATCACCTCTTCACTTGTGAATCTTGCTTTAATTCACCAAACAGTTAAATTACCCGCCATGCCAAGCCCCAAAAGCAAAATCACCAAACCCGCCGAACCCCGTTCACGCGATGCCGACCGATCGCAACAGGCCATCCTGCTGGCCGCCCGCGACGAGTTTGCGCAGCACGGTCTGGGCGGTGCGCGGGTGGACCGCATTGCCGAACGCGCCGACGTCAACAAGCGCCTGATCTACTACTACTTCAAGAGCAAGGACGAGCTGTTCCTGGCGGTGCTGGAGCAGGCCTACGCCCACATCCGTGAAGCGGAAACCAGACTGCACCTGCGTGACATGCCGCCGGCCCAGGCGATCCGGCGGCTCACCGAATTCACCTGGGAGTATTACCTCGAGCACCCGGAGTTTCTGACACTTCTCAACAGTGAAAACCTGCACCAGGGCCGGCATCTGGCAATGTCCAGCCAGGCCCGGGAAACCAACTCGCCGCTGATCGAGACGCTCGCCGAAATCCTGGAGCGCGGGCGCGCCGAGGGCCTGTTCCGCGGCGGCATCGACCCGGTGCAGCTGTACGTATCGATTGCCGGCATGGCGTATTTCTACCTCTCCAACAACCACACGCTGTCCGCGATTTTCGGGCGCGACCTGATGACACCCAAGGCCCGCCATGAGCGCCTCTCACACATGTGCGATGTGATCCTAGGGTATGTCCTTAGAAACTGAAGCGGCGCCGCATTGACGCGCGATCGGCATTGTTTTTACAATTCACAATTCACTTAATGGTGAATTAGGCGTAAACTCCGGCCTGCTTGTGTTGCCGGACTTCCGTTTCTTCCAAATGCCCTTCAGGAGACAACCATGACCTTTGCACGCCGCGCCGCGCTGGCTTCGCTCACTTCCCTCACCGTGCTGGCCGCGCTCTCGCCGCTGGCCGCCAGCGCGCAGGGCGCCTACCCGAACAAGCCGATCCGTGTGATCGTGCCCTTTGCCGCCGGCAGCACGACCGACATCATTGCCCGCGCCATCGCCGACAAGATGAGCCAGAGCATGGGCCAGACTCTGGTGATCGACAACCGAGGCGGCGCCAGCGGCACCATCGGCCAGCAGGCCGTGGCCACCGCGGCACCGGACGGCTACACCATCATGGTCCATTCGTCCTCGCACACGGTCAGCCCTTCCACCTTCGCCAAGCTGCCCTTCGACACCCTGGGCGACTTCGCCGGCGTGACGCCGATTTCCAGCACCCCCAACGTGCTGGTGATGTCACCATCCAAAAACATCAAGACGCTGCAAGAACTGCTGGCCGCCGCCCGCGCCAAGCCCGGCAGCATGAACTTCGCCTCGGCCGGCCAGGGCAGCGCGACCCACCTGAACGCCGAAAAATTCAAGCTCGCCGCAAAAATCGAAGCCACCAACATCCCGTTCAAAGGCTCAGGAGAAGCCGTGACCGAAGTCATGTCCGGCCGGGTGGACTACTACTTCTCGCCGATCGCGCCGGTGATCGGCCAGATCCGCAACGGCCAGCTGGTGGCGCTGGCGGTCGGTTCGCCCAAACGCGCCAGCGCCCTGCCCCAGGTGCCGACCACTGCCGAAGCCGGCGTCCCCGGTTCCGAGTTCAACTTCTGGATCGGCATGATGGCCCCTGGCAAGACGCCGCGCGACATCGTCAACCGCCTGCACGACGAAGTGGTGAAAGCCCTGGCCACCCCCGAGGTCAAGGAGCGTTTTGCCACGCTGGGTGCCGAAGCCTGGACCATGAAGCCCGAGCAGTTTGACGCCTACCTCCGCGATGAAATCAAGAGCAACGCCGTGCTGGTCAAGGCCGCCGGCCTCTCCCCCGCCCAGTAAGCCTTAACCCCCGCGGCTGCCGCGCCCGTACTAGAGCCGGGCCCACCCTGATCCCCCGCCGGACCCAGGGTGCGGCCGCCGCATTTTTACCGCCACCACAAGGACCCCCATGGCCACCCAACGACTAGGAATCATCATGCACGGCGTCACCGGACGCATGGGCATGAACCAGCACCTGATCCGCTCCATCGTCGCGATCCGCAAACAGGGCGGCGTGCTGCTCTCCAACGGCGACAAGGTGATGCCCGACCCGATCCTGATCGGCCGCAATGCCGAAAAAATCGAGGCCCTGGCCAAGACCCACGGCATCAGCCGCTGGGGCAGCGACCTGGACAAGGCGCTGGCCAACCCGGACGACAGCATCTTCTTCGACGCCGGCACCACGCAGATGCGCCCCACGCTGCTGGCCAAGGCCATCCGAGCCGGCAAACACGTCTACTGCGAAAAGCCGATTGCCACCAACCTCAACGAGGCCGTCGAGATCGCGCGCCTGGCTGAAAAATCCGGCCTGAAACATGGTGCGGTGCAGGACAAGCTCTTCCTGCCCGGCCTGCGCAAGCTCGACATGCTGCGCCGCGCCGGCTTCTTCGGCAAGATGCTGTCGGTGCGCCTGGAGTTCGGCTACTGGGTGTTCGAGGGCGACCTGCAGCCCATCCAGCGCCCGAGCTGGAACTATCGCAAGGAAGATGGCGGCGGCATGATCCTGGACATGATGTGCCACTGGCGCTATGTGCTGGACAACCTGTTCGGCGAGGTCAAGTCCGTCTCCTGCATCGGTGCGACCCACATCCCCGAGCGCTGGGATGAAGACGGCAAGCCCTACCAGGCCACCGCCGACGATGCGGCCTACGCCACGGCCGAACTGATCGGCCACAACGGCGAGCCGGTGATTGCGCAGATGAACATGTCCTGGGCCACCCGCGTGCGCCGCGATGACCTGGTCACCTTCCACGTCGATGGCACCCACGGCTCGGCCGTCGCCGGCCTGTCGTCCTGCCGTGCCCAGTCGCGTGTGGCCACGCCGCGCCCGGTCTGGAATCCCGACGAGAAGCAGACCATGAACTTCATGGACCAGTGGCAGGAGATCCCGGACTCGCAGGTCTACGACAACGGCTTCAAGATCCAGTGGGAACACTTCATCCGCCACGTGGTGGAAAACGAGCCCTACAAATGGACCTTGCCCGAAGGCGCCAAGGGCGTGCAGCTGGTCGAGGCCGCGCTGGAGAGCTGGAAGGAGCGTCGCTGGGTGGATGTTCCTGCGCTACATATTTGATAGCTGCTTGCGCCTATCACATAAGGGCTAGATGCATATTTTGTATATGAAAAGGTAGATTCCATGGCTTTGACCCTTACCCTGCCGGTTGCCGCGGGCAGCCTGCAGCGCTACACACTGCAAGGCAGCACACCGGTGAAGCCCACCGCTCGCGTGGCCTTCAACCGCATCGCCTATTCGGCCGCCCATGTGGTGGCCGACCCGCTGGCCGTGGTCGATCCGTGGATCAACTGCGCGGTGGACTGGGACGCCACCATCGCCTACCGCCGCCACCTGTGGTCGCTGGGCCTGGGCGTGGCCGAAGCCATGGACACCGCGCAGCGCGGCATGGGCCTGGACTGGCCAACCTCGCTGGAGCTGATTCGCCGTTCGCTGGAAGCCGCGAGGGACGTGCCCGGTGCGCTGGTCGCCTCGGGCTGCGGCACCGACCACCTGGTGCTGGAAAACGTGAAGACCGTGGACGACGTCATCGCCGGCTACGAAGAGCAGATGGCGGCGATTGAAAAACTCGGCGGCAAACTCATCGTGATGGCCAGCCGCGCGCTGGCCCGGGTGGCCAAATCGCCGGCCGATTATGAACGCGTCTACGACCGCATCCTGAGCCAGGCCAAACAGCCGGTGGTGCTGCACTGGCTGGGCGAGATGTTCGACCCGGCGCTGGCTGGCTACTGGGGAAGCAAGAATGTGGATGCCGCGATGGACACCGCGATCGGCATCATCAACGCCCACCCGGACAAGGTTGATGGCATCAAGATTTCCCTGCTCGACAAGGACAAGGAAATCGCCATGCGCCGGCGTCTGCCTGCCGGCGTGCGCATGTACACCGGCGACGACTTCAACTACGCCGAGCTGATCGCCGGCGACGGCTTCGGCAGCGAGCTGTTCCACGGCCAGAGCGATGCGCTGCTGGGCATCTTCGACGCGATTGCGCCGGCCGCCAGCGCCGCGCTGGGCGCACTCGCACAGGGCAACGTGGAAAAATTCCACGCCATCCTCGGCCCCACGGTGCCGCTGTCGCGCCACATCTTTGCCGCACCCACGCGTTTTTACAAAACCGGCGTGGTCTTCATGGCCTGGCTCAATGGCCACCAGAGCCACTTCACCATGGTCGGCGGCCAGCAGAGCACACGTTCGCTGCAGCACTTCGCCGAGCTGTTCCGGCTGGCCGATGCGGCCAACCTGCTGGAGAAACCCGAACTCGCCACGCAGCGTATGAAAACGCTGCTGACGATGCACGGAATCGAACACTAACCCCGCGCCTGTCATCCCGGGCTGGACCCGGGATCCATCCAGGCGCACCAACATGGATGCCGGATCGAGTCCGGCATGACAGGGATTTAAATAATGCGCGACTTTTCCGCCGACCACCGCTGGCTCTCCATCAACACCGCGACCGTCCGCAAAAGCCGCGGCGTCGAACAGCCGCTGACCGACATCATCGAAGCCTGCGTGCGGCGCGGCATCACGGCGATCTCGCCCTGGCGCGACCAGGTGGCGGCCGCCGGTGTGCCGACCATCTCGAAACTCGTCAAGACCCACGGGCTCCAGCTGTCGGGCTACTGCCGCGGCGGCATGTTCCCGGCCGCAGACGCTGCGGGTCTGAAAGCCGCACGCGACGACAACCGCCGCGCAGTGGACGAGGCCTGTGAACTCAACGCGAGCTGCCTGGTGCTGGTGGTCGGCGCCCTGCCCGGCGCGCTGACCGGCCAGGCCGCCCATAAGGACCTTGCGCTGTCACGCCACCAGGTCAGCGACGGCATCGCCGAACTGCTGGAATATTCCAGGGCCAGCAAGATGCCGCTGGCCATCGAGCCGCTGCACCCGATGTACGCCGCCGACCGCGCCTGCATCAACACCCTGGAACAGGCGCTCGATGTCTGCGACGTGCTTGATCCGTCGCGTAGCGGGGCGCTGGGTGTGGCGGTCGATGTGTACCACGTGTGGTGGGACCCGAAGCTGCAGCAGCAAATCGAACGCGCCGGCAAGGACCGGCTGATGGCTTTCCACGTCTGCGACTGGCTGACGCCGACCACCGATCTGCTCGAAGACCGCGGCATGATGGGCGACGGCGTGATCGATATTCCGAAAATCCGCGGATGGATGGAGGACCAGGGTTTCGCCGGCTACAGCGAGGTCGAGATTTTCTCCTCCGGTAACTGGTGGCAGCGCGACAGCGCCGAGGTGCTGGACACCTGCATTGCCCGGCACCGCAGCGCAGTCTGAACCCTGGCAGCCATTCAGGGTTTGTGCCTGAACGTCTCACCAAGCGGCATCCCTGTGATACGGTAAAGCCTATGCGACGCCGCGACCTTCTGCAGTTTGTCCCCGCCCTGGTTGCGACAGGCGCGTTCGCACAAACCCCTGCCCAGCCTCAGCCCCTGACGAAGCCCATTCCTTCCTCGGGCGAGCCCCTCCCGGTGGTCGGGTTGGGCAGCTGGATCACTTTCAATGTCGGCAACGACCAGGTTGCGCGGGCGCAGTGCACCGAGGTCATGCGGCAGTTCTTCGCGACCGGTGGCAAGCTGATCGATTCCTCGCCAATGTACGGTTCGTCGCAGGGCGTGATCGGCGAGTCGCTGCAAAAACTGCAGGCGCAATCCAAAGTATTTTCAGCGGAGAAGGTCTGGACCTCCTCGGACAGCGCCGCGCAGATCGAGGCCTCACGCAAGCTCTGGCAGGTGCCGCGTTTCGACCTGCTGCAGGTCCACAACCTGCTGGCCTGGGAAAAGCAGCTCCCCCTGCTGCAGTCCATGAAAGCCGCGGGACAGTTGCGTTATGTCGGCATCACCACCTCGGAAGGGCGGCGCCATGGCGAGTTCGAACAGATCATGCGCAGCCAGCGCATCGACTTCATCCAGCTCAGCTACAACCTGCTGGACCGCGAAGCCGAGCAGCGCCTGCTGCCGCTGGCGCGCGAACGCGGCATCGCGGTGCTGGTGAACCGGCCGTTTCGCGAAGGCGCACTGCTGCGCCAGCTCCAGCGCCACCCGCTGCCGGCCTGGGCCGCCGAGATCGACTGCACGAGCTGGGCGCAGCTTGCGCTGAAGTTCATCGTTTCACACCCGGCCGTCACCTGCGCCATCCCGGCCACCAGCAACCCCGCCCACCTGCGCGATAACATGGGTGCTGCGCGCGGACGCCTGCCAGACGCGGCCCTGCGCCAGCGCATGGCCGAGCATGTGGCCGGGCTCTGAACCATGTCGGAATGGTGGACCTACACGCTGTCGGACTTCCTGATGTTTTCGCCCAGGACCTACTGGCGCCTGGTCGAGCTCTACAACCGCGACTTCTGGCCCTTGCAGTTGCCGCTGCTCGCGGCCGGCCTGGCCGCGCTCTGGCTGGCCGCCACCCAGCGCGTGCAAGCCTTTCGCTGGGTCGCCTTTGGACTCTCGGCCGTCTGGCTGTGGGTGGGCTGGGCTTTTCTCTGGGAGCGTTACGCGACCATCAACTGGGCCGCGCAGTATGTGGCGCTGGCCTTTGCCGCGCAGGCGGTTTTGCTGACGGGCGCGGGTCTGATGCGCAGCAACGCGGCTGCGCGGCCGGGCACCGCCGCGCGTGGCCTGGGCTGGCTGCTGGCCGCCGCCGGATTGTTGTACCCGCTGCTCGGCCTGGCCGCCGGCCGCCCGTGGGTCCAGGTCGAGGTCTTCGGCATGGCGCCGGAACCCACCGCGCTGTTCACGCTGGGCCTGCTGCTGCTCAGCGGACAGCCGGTCTCACGCGCGGGCCGAATCCTGCTTTTTGCCATTCCCCTGCTCTGCCTGCTGCTGGGCGCGGCAACAGCCTGGACTTTTTTGAATTGAACACCCCGCCATGACCCTGAGCGCTTCCGCCGCCGCCAACCACCGCGGCATCCTCTGCATGGTCGGCGCCATGGGCTGCTTCGTCACCAACGACGCCCTCGTCAAGTTCGCCAGCCAGAGCATGCCCAGCGCGCAACTGATCTTCATTCGCGGCGCCATGTCGGTGCTGCTGGTGCTGGCCGTCGCCCACGCGCTGGGCGCCACCGCCCGCCTGCGCGAGGCCACGCGTGGCTGGGTCGCCGGCCGCGCCCTGGTCGATGCGACCGCCACCATGCTGTACCTCGGCTCGCTGTTTCACCTGCCGATCGGTAACGCCACCGCCATCAACCTGGCGGCGCCGCTGTTCATGACGATGTTTGCCGCGCTGTTCATGGCCGAGCGGGTGCGCGGCGCGCGCTGGCTGGCCGTCGGCTTCGGTTTCCTCGGCGTGCTGCTGGTGATCCAGCCGCGCGCCCAGGGTTTCAACAGCTGGGCGCTGGTCTGCCTGCTGGGCACGCTGTTCCATGCCGCGCGCGACCTGATGACGCGGCGTATCCACGCCGGCATCCCGTCCATCCTGATCACGCTGGCCACCGCGGTGGCGGTCACGGTCGTGTCGGGCGTGGGCTCGCTGCTACAGGGCTGGCGGCCATTCGGCGCCTTCGAGTTCGGGCTCTTGGGCCTGGCCAGCGTGTTCCTGACCGGCGGCTACTACTTCATCATCAGCAGCATGCGCCACGGCGAGATGACGCTGGTCGCGCCCTTTCGCTACAGCGGCCTGCTGTTTGCGCTGGTCCTCGGCTACGCGGTGTGGGGCGAGGTTCCCAACACCCTGGCCTGGTTCGGCATCGCGCTGCTGATCGGCTCGGGCCTGTACGTGCTGGTCAGCGAGAAACGACGTTTGCCCGTGGTCCCCGCGGCGACGCCTCCAGACTGAGGACGGCGTGGGCAGCCCCTCCATCGATTTCATGGCCTCCTCGCCGGCGCTCGCGCGCCGGCTGATAGGCGCGACCCTGCTGGTCGATGGCGTCGGCGGGATCATCGTCGAGACCGAGGCCTACGACCACGACGACCCGGCCTCGCACAGCTTTGCCGGTCCGACGGCGCGCAACGCCGCCATGTTCGGCCCGCCCGGCCATGCCTATGTGTACCGCTCCTACGGCATCCACTGGTGCCTGAACATCGTCTGCCGCGAAGAAGGCCACGGCGCCGGCGTGCTGATACGCGCGATCGAACCCGTCGCCGGGCTGGACACCATGCGTGCGCGGCGCGGGCTGGGCGATGTGCGGCTGCTCTGCGCCGGCCCCGGCCGTGTGGGCCAGGCGCTGGGCATCACGCGCGCGCACAACGGCCTGGCCATCGATGCACCGCCCTTCGAGCTGCTGCCCGCCCCCCCGGGGGTCAAGGTGGTCAGCGGCCCGCGCATAGGTATTTCCAAAGCGGTGGAGCAGCCCTGGCGCTTCGGCCTGGCCGGCTCGCCATTCCTGAGCCGGCCGTTTCGTCAGCCGTAGCGTCCGAACAGCCCCTAAACTCGCGCTGCAAAGGCCCGGCCGACCTGCCCCAGGAGACGACATGAGAGTTCATCGTTTTTCACACCACCGGTGCACCCGTGCCTGGTGGGTCCTGCTGGCGCTGCTGGCCGGCCTGTGCCTGCCGGCCGCTGCGCTCGCCCAGTCGGCGGAGCGCGCCATCGACGTGCAGGGCCACCGTGGCGCCCGCGCGCTGGCGCCGGAAAATACCCTCGCGTCCTTTGCGCTGGCACTCAGCCTGGGCGTGAGCACGCTGGAGCTGGACATTGCGATCACGCGCGACGGCGTGCTGGTGATCAGCCATGACCCGACGCTGAACCCGGACATCACGCGCGGCCCGGACGGCAGCTTCCTGGCGTCGCGCGGCCCGGCGATTTCCAGCCTCAGCTATGAGGAGTTGGGCCGCTACGACGTGGGCCGGATCAAGCCGGGCACGGCGTACGCCAAGCTCTACCCTGAACAGCGGCCTGTCGACGGCGCGCGGATTCCGCGCCTGTCCGACCTGTTTGACATGGTGAAAAAGTCGGGCAACGAGCAGGTGCGTTTTGCGATTGAAACCAAGGTGTCGCCGCTGGCGCCCGAGCTCACATCCAGCCCCGAGGTATTTGCGCGCGCCGTGGTGGCCGCTGTCCGGGAGGCGAAGCTGGCTTCACGCACCGCCATCCTCTCTTTCGACTGGCGCGTCCTGAAAACCGTGCAGCAGGAGGCGCCAGAGATTCCCACCGTGTACCTCAGCATGCAGCAACACGGCTTTGACAACATCGGCGAAGGCCAGGCAGAGCCTTCAGCCTGGACCGCGGGTCTGCGTTACCGGGACCATGGGTCGGTCCCCCGAATGATCAAGGCGGCCGGCGGCCACAGCTGGTCGGCGTTTCACCGCGACCTCACCGCCGCACAGGTGAAAGAGGCGCAGGAACTGGGGCTCAAGGTGCTGGCCTGGACAGTCAACGAACCGTCCGACATCGCCGGCATGCTGGACCTGGGTGTGGACGGCATCGTCAGCGACCGGCCGGATCGGGTGCTTGAAGCACTCGGGCGCAAAGGCCTCAAGCCCCTGCTGCCGGTGCCGGTGCCGGCGACGCGTTAGCCGGCTACCGTCCCGGGCGCCTGCCCCAGCGCCGTGCGGCGCACCCGCCGCACATTGAAGGCACTGGCAATCAGCACACCCTGCATCAGCGCCAGACCCAGCAACACGCCGCGGAACTGCCCGTGGTCCATCATCAGGCCGAAGATCAGCGGCGAGATGGCCTGACCGATGTCCAGGCCGGCGTAGACCACGCCGTAAACGCGGCCCGAGGCATTGTCGGGCGTTGAACGCTTGACCAGCAGGTCGCGCGACGGCCCGGCGATGCCCGAGGCAAACCCCATGACGCCAAACAGCACGGGCACCATCCACGCCGGAAAACTGCCCAGGGCCAGTACCAGCGCCACCACCGCCGCCAGCCCGAAGCCGGCGCCCACGACGCGCTCGCAGCGCGCCGGGTCCGACGCGAGGAAACCGCCCAGCACCATGCCGCCCGCGCTGCACACCATGTAAATCGTCAGGCACATGGCCACCAGGCCCAGCGGCACCTTGTGCAGCTGCCGCGCGGCTTCGGGCGCGAAGGCCTGCACCACGCTGAGCACGATGGCGTACCAGAAGAAAAAGGCGAAACACATCCACACCGCCGGGATCTTCAGAAAGCCCAGCGAGCTGTCGGCCACCGGCGCGCCCTGGACGGGCGGCACGATTCTGATTGTCAGCTTGTCGCGATGCAGCACCAGCACGGCCAGCACGGCAAAAGCCAGCACGCCGGCGGCCGCCAGCGCCACCCGCCAGGAGTACGCAAACGTCAGCGTCACCACCAGTGCCGGCGCCAGCGCCCAGCCCAGGCTGCCGGTGATGCCGTGCACGCTGTAGGCATGGCCCAGGCGCGGCGCGCTGACCTTGCGGTTGATCAGCGTGTAGTCCACCGGATGGAACACCCCGTTGCCGATACCGGCCAGCACGGCAAAGGCAGCCATCATCCAGTAGCTGGTGCTGACTGAATAACCGAAGGCCGCGATGCCCAGCAGGCTCAGGCCCGCGAACAGAATCGGCCGCGGGCCGAAGCGGTCCACCCAAAACCCGGACAGCGCCTGTACCGCGCACGAGACGACAAAAAAGATCGTCATCAGGAAACCCAGCTCCGCATAGCTCACGCTGAACTCTTCCTTCAGCCACGGGAACAGCGGCGCCAGCAGCAGCTGGCTGAAATGGCTGATCATGTGCGCCAGCCCGACCAAGCCGATGACCCCGGCATCCTGGCGCAGGCTGACGGCATTGAAAGGAGGCGTGGGGGCGGTGCTTGCGATGCTCATGCGGCTATCGTAATATCCGGGCTGGATTCCTGAATGCGACAGAAAGACATCATTTAGCGAATACCAGCCAAAGCATGCGACGCCGTCCCACCCAGCCCAAAAACAGCACCGTCCTGGTCTCCGCGGACGGCATCGGCGCCTTCGTCCCGAGCCGCCAACGGCCGGTGCGGGTGCGCACCCGCAACATGCCGGCCGACACCCACTTCGAGCCACACCGCCATGCCTGGGCGCAGCTGGCTTATTGCGCCACCGGCATCGTGCAGGTGACCGCGTCCACGCCCGAGGATGTGACCTACATCGTGCCGCCCTCGCGCGCAGTCTGGATCGCACCGGGCGCGCTGCACACCATCAATGTGCTGGAGGCCGCCGAGTTCCGCACCCTGTACATCGACGCCAGCGCCAGGCCCGCGGGCTGGGACAGCTGCCGCGTTCTGGTGGTGTCGCCACTGCTGCGCGAAGTCATCCATGCACTGGACAGCCCGCGAGAAGCCCTGAGCGTGGCGCGTGAACAGCTGCTGACCGGCCTCGTGCTCGACGAACTCACACGTGCCGACACCCAGGCGCTGGGTGTGCCCATGCCGAACGCGCAAACCGGCGACAAACGCCTGCGCGCGTTGTGCGAAGCGGTACTGCGCGCGCCGTCGGAGCGTGCCACCCTGGCCGGATGGGCCGCCGACATGGGCGCCAGCGAACGCACCATGGCACGGCTGTTCCGCGAAGAACTGGGCACCAGCTACCAGCAGTGGCGCCAGCAGGCCATCCTCGCACATGCGCTCCCCCTGCTGGCGCGGGGCACGCCCGTCAGCCAGGTGGCCGCCGCCAGCGGCTACGCCAGCGACAGCGCGTTTTCTGCCATGTTCAAGGCCGCCATGGGCCAGTCGCCGAGCCATTTTCAGAATAAAAATGGGCTCTAGCCAACTTTTAGTACATGCGCCAGCAGCTATTGATTCAATAGCAGACTGAGCCTGAGCAGGTCACGTGCCGCGCCCTTGACCTGCATCAAGTCAGTGCGGCAGCCAGGGCGCTAGCCTGAATTTTTTCACCGCTAACACAACACAACAAGAGGCAGCACACCATGGATTTTCTCGACTGGGCGCGCGGCCCCCTGCTCGCGGTCGCCATCGCGGTTTTTGTGGCCGGCGTGGCATGGCGGCTTGTTTCGCTGTGGCGCCTGCCCGCGCCCGCAGGCCGGCCAGCGCCGGCGCGCGAGGCCTTTGGCACCACCGACGCACTCAAGGCCAGCCTTTTCCGCATGGTGCCGCACCGCGGCTTTCATCCCAGCGCCACGCTGGTGACGATCAACCCCTACGTCTTTCACATCGGCCTGGTCCTGGTCTTCTTCGGCTACGCGCCGCACATTGCCTTCATCCGCCGCCTGACCGGCCTGGGCTGGCCGGCCCTGCCCGACATGGTGATGTACATCGCCGCGGCGGCCACCATCGTGTCGCTGCTCATCGCCCTGCTGTTCCGGCTCACCGACCCGGTGCTCAAGAAAATATCCCGCGCCGACGACATGCTGACCTGGGCGCTGACCATGCTGCCCCTGATGACCGGCATGGCCGTCGTGGGGGAACCCTCGTCGGCCCTGCTGGCGCAAGCCAGCCCGCTGTACCGCGGCCCGTTGGCCGTGCACCTGCTGAGCCTGGAGCTGTTGCTGGTGTGGTTTCCCTTCGGCAAACTGATGCACGCCTTTCTGGTGCTGCCCAACCGCATGCAGCTGGCCCGCTTTCTCGGCCGCCGTGGAGTACGCACATGATCGACATGGCCGTTTTCAAACAATTCCAGGAGGCAATCCGCCACCTGGGCGAGATGGCTCAGCCGGAGCAGCTCACCGACGCCGCCCGGCTGTCGCGGGCCAAGGCCGTGATGCACCGCAAGACCGACCGCGCGCTGGCCATGGACCTGGAGTCCTGCGTCAACTGCGGCTACTGCTCCGAGGCCTGCCACTTCTACCAGAGCACCCAGGACCCGAAGTACACGCCGACCCGCAAGCTCGACCTGCTGCGGCGCGTGCACATGCGCGAGACCTCGGCGTTTGCGCCCCTGCATCGTCTGTTCAAGCCCGACATCACGGTTGCCGACCTGCAGGAATGGCAGGAGCTGGTGTACGACTCGTGCACCGAATGCGGCCGCTGCAGCATGGTCTGCCCCATGGGCATCAACATTGCGCGCGGCGTCAACGTCATGCGCGAGGCGCTGTCCGAAGCCGGCCTGGTGCCACTGGAGCTGATGGCGGTGGCGCAGGAGCAGGCCGGGCGCGGCACCGTGTTCGGCGTCGGCCCCGCCGAACTCGCCAAAACCGTGGAAGCCTTGCGCGCGCAAGGCATTGTCATTCCGCTGGACGAACCCGCCGCCGACGTGATGCTGGTCACCACGGTCATCGACGTGCTGCTGTACCAGGACGCGCTGGCGGCCACGGCGCGCATCCTCAACCACCTGGGCCTGCGCTGGACGCTGCGCAGCGGCGGCTTCGAGGCGGCCAACTTCGGCCTGCTGTCAGGCAACGAAGCCCTGCAGAAAGCGGCCAGCCAGCGGCTGATCGCCGAGGCGCTCGCCGTGGGCGCACACACCGTCATCCTGCCCGAGTGCGGCCACGCCTACCCGGCCCTGCGCTGGGAAGCCGGGCTGCCCGGCGGCGAACCGCTGCCCTTCGAGGTGCTGGCCGCCTCGGAGTTTGTCGGCCGCGAGATCGAGAGCGGACGGCTGGAGGTGCGCTCAGGCGACACCCAGCAGGTCGTCACCTACCATGATGCCTGCAAGCTGGCACGGCACGGCGGCGTGATCGACGAGCCGCGCGCGGCAATCGCGGCCCTGGGGGTGGAGTTCAGGGAAACCTCCCCCACGGCAGAACTCAACTGGTGCTGCGGAGGCGGTGCCGGCGCCTTCCTGATCAACCGCGCCGCGCCACTGCGGCACAAGGCCTGGGAGATCAAGCGCCAGCAGATCGACGCCACCGGCGCCGACGCGGTGGTGGTGTCCTGCGCGAGCTGCCGCCTCAACTTCATGGAAGGCGCAGAGGTTGACCAGTGGTCCACACGCATCGTCAGCCTGGTCGAACTGGTGGCCGACCATCTGCCGCCTTCGGCGCCCGCCTGAACGGCGCCCAGCGGCCTGGCCTGCACCCAATGGCTGCCTGCGCAAGCAGCTATCAAAAAATGAGCGAGCCAAACATCGGACTGGTCGCTGACCCACCAGCGGACAAGGCTCACAACGCCACGTGGCTATCATGGACCGATGCAGATGTTCATATCGACAACGACAAGCCGGGGCACGTGGCGCCAGGCCGCCGGCGGCCTGGCGCTGGGCCTGCTACTGGCCGGCTCCGGCCAGGCGCAGGCCCAGGCCAGCGCGACGGGCCATCCCCCGCTGCTGGGCGCGTTGAACACGCTGCGCCAGCAAGGCTGCGACAAGGGCGACCGCCCTGCGGGTCCGCTGCGTGAAAACGCGGCGCTGTCACGGGCGGCAACCTTGCTCGCAGGCGGCAGCAAGCTCGAGGAGGCGCTGAAAGCCGCCGGATACCGTGCGGTGCGCGCGGCGCAGATCACGGTCCGGGGGGCCGCCGGGGCCAGCGCATTGGCGCGCCGCACACTGGGAAAATCATGCGGCAGCGCCCTGCACGGCGTGTTGTCCGAAGCCGGTTTCCACCAGCGCGGCACCCACACCTGGGTCGTGCTGGCCGCACCCTTCTCGCCGCCCGCGGCGACCCAAGCCGCCGACGTGCAGGCACGTGTGCTGGCCCTGGTCAACGAAGCCCGCGCGCGGCCCCGCCGCTGCGGCAGCGAGGCTTTTGCCGCAGCGCGCCCGGTGCGGCTCAACGCCACACTGCAGGCCGTGGCGACCGCCCATGCCAGCGACATGGCGCGCCACAGCTATTTCAGCCACACGGGCCGCGACGGCAGCCAGGTGGACGACCGCGCCAGCAGCGCCGGTTACCCGTGGCGCGCCATCGGCGAAAACATCGCCGCCGGCCAGATGCAGGCCGACGCGGCCGTGCAGGGCTGGATCAACAGCCCCGGCCACTGCGCCAACCTGATGGCGCCGGTGTATACGGACATGGGCGCCGCCTTTGCAGTCAACAACAGCAGCAGCGCAGGCATCTACTGGGTGCAGGTGTTTGGCACCGCCAGATAACGGCTTGCCGCGCGAGCGCAGAAGCGCCTCGATCGCGCCCCGGTCGTTTTGCATAAAAAAAACCGGCCAACACCCTTGTGAATCGGGCGCCGGCGGCTATCAAAATAAGAGCCAACACGAATGGCACTTACTTAAGCCAAAAGGCTGTCATCCCGGCCTTGAGCCGGGATCCATGCCACATGTTCCACCGCACAGGCCCGCGAGGCATGGATTGCGGGTCAAGCCCGCAATGACAACTTCAGGCGTCATCCACGTTTCCGCTTGTCATCCCGGCTCAACGCCGGGGACAGGTTTCTCGGTATTCGCACCTTAAGTGCCATTCGAGCTAACACCTCTTGCGTCGGCTGCGTTCCGGTTAGTCACCCCGCCTTCGGGGCTCCGGTGGAAAGCGAATCCATGCCGCAACCACCAGCAGGCCGAACAGCGAGTAGCCGACGGCAAACACCCACCACGGCGCTTCGTAATACAGCACACGCTGCAACCAGTGTTCGATGAAGCCGCCGCCGTAGCCGGCGACACCGGCCCGCTCACGCAGCCACATCTCCAGCGTGGTCAGCGGGCACAGCATGCCCAGCCAGGTTTCGGCCACCACGACCCCAATCGCAGCCAGGTGCGCCAGCCGGAACCAGAGGGCGTTGACCCAGCGCCAGCCCCGCAAGTTGCCAGCAATCACCAGCAGCAGGCCGCCCACCACAAAGGCCACGACGGCGACATGCAGCGTGAGCACGATGTCGGCAAGCAACGGGTAGGGCATGTCGGCGCGCATGTGGCAACTCAACCGCTCAGGCCGGCTGATCCATCCCCAGCGCCACGAACTCGCCTTCGAGCCGCCCCGCCACCTCGCCCGCAAAATGCAGCAGCGACACCACCGTGATACGCGCCTTGCCCTTGCGCCGGAGCATGCGCACGAATTGATGCCAGGCCTCAGCGTCCGGCGCGGCGGCCGTCGCGGTGAAGCTGCCCACGATGGGCTGCCCGTACGACATGGTGTTGCGCTGGATCACCAGGCGGCTGGTCAGGCCTTCGGCGCTCAGGCGCGTGTGCAGCAGCGACCAGGCGGCCAGGATGGCGACGGCCGACGCACTGCCGCCGAACACGGTGTCGCGGTGGTTGATGTTGGGCGCCAGCGGTGCGCTGAGCACGACCTCGTCCGGCGCGGCCTGCACCACACTGACCTGCATCGCCCGGGACAGCGGAATGTGCGCGTGGAGATAGGTTTCAAGTTCGCGGGGGGACATGGTGGCCTTTCAGGTGTCCGCCAGAACGAAGCGTAGCAGCCCGTGGACAGCCTCGCCCGGTGACTGGGCTTACCCGGCGTTGCGCACCGGCATCACATGCACCAGCGCCAAGTCGAGGCGCACACAGGTGCGTTGTCCGGGTGCCAGGGGCGCGGGTTGCGGCCCGGACAAGGTGAGCCGCAGCAAGGCGCCGGGGGCCTGCTCAAGCAGCAGCGTCACCAGGGTGATTTCCCCCAGGTGGCGCAGTTCGGCCACGGTGGCGCAGAAGTCGCCGGGCGCCTGTGACGGGGCGTCGAGCAGGTGAATGCCTTCGCCGTGAATCACCCAGCTCACGGCCTGGCCCGGCTCCAGGCGGCCCTTGTCGCGCACGCGCAGCACGGTGGGGCAGCTATCGCCACCCGCGCCCGCCGGTGTGCCGTCGGTCCAGCGCAGCAGGCCCCAGCCCGCGTCGCCCGATGTGTCGTCCGGACCCAGCCACACGCCGTGAAAGCGGTTCTGGATGCCCACCAGGTCGGCCACCCGGGCGTTGCGCGGCGCGCGGTGGATGCTGGCCGGCGCGCCCTGCTGCAGCACGCGCCCGGCGTCGATCACCACCAGCTGGTCGCACAGCAGGCGCGCCTCGTTGAGGTCGTGCGTGACCAGCACGATGGGGATGTCCAGTTCGCGCCGAAGTTCAGCCAGCAAGGCATACAGGCCGTGGCGGCTCATCTGGTCGACCGCGGAAAAAGGTTCGTCCAGCAGCAGCAGCGCCGGCTCGCGTGCCAGCGCCCGCGCCACCGCCACACGCTGCTGCTCACCGCCCGACAGGTGCGCAGGGCGGCGCGCCTGCTGGCCGGACGTCAGGCGTACATGGTCGAGCCAGTGGCGCGCGCGCGCGCGGCGTTGCTCGCGCGGCAGGTGCAGCAGCGCCAGGGCCACGTTATCCAGGGCGCTCAGGTGCGGCATCAGCGCATAGTTCTGGAACACCAGGCCGACATGGCGTTTTTGCGGCGGCACAAACACGCCGCCGGCCGTGTCGCACCAGACCTGTTCGCCCACCTGCACGCGCCCCTGCGCCGGACGCATGAGCCCGGCCATGATGCGCAGCATGGATGTTTTTCCCGCCCCCGACGGACCCACCAGGGCCAGCATCTCGCCCGGCGCGCAGCGAAACTGCGCCGACAAGGCCATGGGCTGGGCCTGCTCGACCTCGACCACCAGCGCCCTGTTGGCCGGTGCGCTCATGGACGACGCACCAGCCGCGCCGACGCGACAAAGGAAAACCCGACCGCCAGCAGCGACAGCAGCAGCAAGGCCAGCGACATCTGGTTGGCCGCCGCCAGGTTGAAGCCCTGCACCTGATCGTAGATGGCAATGGCGATGGTGCGGGTTTCACCCGGGATGCTGCCGCCCACCATCAGCACCACACCGAACTCGCCCAGCGTGTGCACAAAGGTCAGCACCATGGCCGACAACACGCCGGGCCAGACCAGCGGCAGCTCCACCAGGCGAAAGGTCTGCCAGCCGCCCAGGCCGCTGACGGCGGCGGCTTCGGCCAGATTGCGGGGCACGGCCTCGAAGGCGCGCTGGACCGGCTGCACCATGAAGGGAATGTTGAACACGAGCGAGGCGATCAGCAGGCCCAGGAAGTTGAAGGTCAGCTCGATCCCGAGCCACTGCCGCGCCCACTGCCCGATGGGCGAGCCGCCGCCCAGCGACACCAGCAGGTAATAACCAAGCACGGTGGGCGGCAGCACCAGCGGCAGCACCACCACGGCCTCGACCCAGGCCTTGCCGCGAAAGCCGGTGTAGGCCAGCCAGCGCCCGGTCAGCACACCGGCGGGCAGCAGAATCACCAGCGTGACGGCGGCCAGCTTGAGCGAGAGAAAAAGGGCGGACCAGTCCATGTCTGCTTACTCTTTCGGCATCACGAAGCCGTAGCGGCCCATCACCGCCTGCGCGGCCGGCGTGCCGATGAAGTCGTAAAACGCCTGGGCGGCCGGCTCGGCATTTTTCAGCAGCACCATGCGCTGGCGCAGCGGCTGGTGCCAGCTGTCGGAAATCAGCGCAAACGTGCCCAGCCTGCCCACGCTGGGCGCCAGCGCCAGCGACTGCGCGATGATGCCGCCCTGGGCTGCGCCCGAGGTGGCAAACTGCGCGGCCTGGGAAATATTTTCACCGAACACCAGCCGCGGCTGCAACTGGCGCCACAGGCCGGCGTGTTGCAGCGCCTCTCTGGCCCGGGCGCCATAGGGGGCGTGATCGGGGTTGGCCATGGCGAACTTCTGCAGCCGCCCGTCTTTCAGCGCCGCCGCCAGATCCTTCAGTTCGCCGTCGGCCTTCAGGGCCGAACCATGCGGCACCAGGATGCCGATGCGGCCCAGCGCATACAGCCTGCCGCGGTCGCGCGTCCTGCCGGCATCCGCCAGCCGGAACACGAAGTCCTCGTCGGCCGAGAGAAACATCTGGAAAGGCGCGCCCTGCAGGATTTGCGAATAGAAGTTGCCCGACGAGCCGAACACCAGGCGAAGCTTGTGCTTTTTTTCCTTCTCGAACAAAACAGCCACTTCCTCCAGCGCGAACTTCAGGTCCGACGCCGCGACGATCACGGGCTGCGCCTGCGCCCGGCCCGGCAGGCCGCCCAGGCCCATGGCGGCACTGAGCCAAAGGGTCGTGATGAACGCTTTCAACAACATCGTTTGATTATCCCTTCCCGCCTGCCGGAAAAGACAAGGGCCGACGACCGCCTTACAACCAGCGCTTGTGCAGCCCCATGATCTGGTCGAAACGTTTCCGGCCGGCCCCACTTCGGCAGATGTTTCAGCGTGTGCGACAGCAGCGTGCGCAGCACAAACAGGTCGGCAATTTCGGTCAGCTGCGGCGAACGCACGCCGAAGTCGGCCTGCACGGCCAGCGCCAGCGCCGGGCCGTGCTCATCGAGCAGGCGGCGCATGCGCTGCAGCTTGTCCCGGCGCAAGGCCAGCGGCACGTCGACCTGGGCGCGGCTGGCACGGTGCTGGGCGTCGAACAGCGAACGAAGGGAAGTTCGGTGGTGCTGGCAGTGGTGGTGGCGTTCATCCGGCGATGATAGGCCGCAACACACTTTCCGGGGCGCCATGACGCGTCCTTCCCTGGGCTGGCAGCCGATTTTGCAAGCAAAAAGTGCCTCCCGCCTTTTATAAACGGGCCCTGGCAGCTATCAACTTCATAGCATCTGGCATGGCTGTGCAGGGCGCCCCGCGCAGCAAGCGCCACCACAATGCGTTAAGGTAAGCCCCATGAACACAAACACTTCCACCCAGAAACTCGAGGCGGCGCTGGCCGCGATTGCGGCTGCCGGCGATGAAGGCCGGCGCATTTTCACGCGGCTGTACGCCGACGCCGCCCGCACGGCCGCGCTGGGCGCCGACCGGCGTGCCGCCAGCGGCCAGTGCCTTGGCCCGCTGGACGGCCGCATCGTCTCGATCAAGGACCTGTTCGACGTGGCCGGCGAAGCCACCACCGCCGGCTCGGCCCTGCTGCGCGATGCCGCGCCGGCGGCCCAAGATGCCGTGGTGGTCAGCCACCTGCGTGCAGCCGGCGCCGTCATCATCGGCAAAACCAACATGACCGAGTTCGCCTTTTCGGGCGTCGGCATCAACCCGCATTACGGCACACCCGGCAACGCGCTCGACATCAGCCGCATCCCGGGCGGCTCGTCCTCGGGCGCGGGCGTGTCGGTGGCACGCGGCATGGCCGACATCGCCATCGGCTCGGACACCGGCGGCTCGGTGCGTATTCCCTCGGCGCTCAACGGCCTGGTGGGCTTCAAGCCGACCCAGGCACGGGTCACGCGCGAAGGCGCTTTTCCGCTGTCCTTCACCCTGGACACCTTGGGGCCGCTGTGCCGCAGCGTGGCGGACGCCGCCGCCACCGACAGCGTGCTGGCCGGCATCACGCCGCAAGCCCTGCCGCAGCGCGATGTACGCGGCTTGCGCCTGGGCGTGCCGCGCGGCCTGTTGTTCAGCCAGGCGCAAGACGAGGTGCTGGCCGCCGTGGAACAAGCCCTGGCGCAACTCGCGGGCGCCGGTGCCCAGGTCCGGGATGAAGCCCTCGACGACTTGCTGGGCGAACCCTTTCGCCTGCAGGAGCGCGGCACCCTGGTGGCCGCCGAGGCCGCGTGGATTCACCGCGACTGGGTCAATAGCCGGCCCGAGGAATATGACCCCATCGTGCTGGGCCGCATCCGCCGCGGCCAGACGCTGGACGCGGCGACTTATGTCGGCATCCAGCAGGCGCGCGCCGCACTGCTGCCGGCACTCGATGCGCGTATGACACAGCTCGATGCACTGGTGCTGCCCACCGTGCCGCTGCTGGCGCCGCGCATCGCCGACGTGCAGGCCGAAGAGGTATTTTTGCGCACCAACGCCCTGCTGCTGCGCAACCCGTCGGTCTTCAATTTCTTTGACCTGCCGGCGTTGACCTTGCCGCTGCCGCGCGACGGCGGGCTGGCGGTCGGGCTGATGCTGGTGGGCAGGCGAGGCGCGGACCGGGAGTTGCTGGCGTTGGGTGCGGCGGTGGAAGCGCTGCTCGCCGGGCGTTAAGGCGTTACGCGCCCGTTTGACATCAAAATCGGCTGCATCCATTTCTGCGCCTTGGTAGTCAGCTATCTATTTGATAGCAACACGCCAGGGCAGGTGTAGCCGGCATCTTCGGCCGCTGGCCCCGGGGAGCCTGGTTTGTCATTGCAGGCCTGAGCCGCAATCCATGGTGGCCATCGTGCGGCTCTGGTTGGCAGGCATGGATTACGGATCGCGTCCAGGATGGCAAGTCTCAAGCCCACAAGGCCTTCATCGCCTGCGAAAACTCCGCCGCCAGTCGCGGCCAGCCAGCCACCTGCCCGCCGCTGACCACGCGCTGCCCCGCCACAAACACCTCGCTGAAGCGCGCGTCGGGGCTGGAGAACACCATGGCGTCCAGCAGGTGATCGGCCGGAATGCCCAGCAGGGCCGGCGATGCGGTGTCGACGACGACAAAATCCGCGCGCTGGCCGGGCGCGATGCCGCCCAGCGGCAGCGATGTGGCAGCGTGTCCGCCTGCCAGCGCAGCGTTGAACAGGTTGTCCGCAGTGCTTGAGCTGGCCAGCAGGCGCCCCGCAATGTTGCGCTGGCGCAGGCTCAGGCGCTGTGAATATTCGAGCAGGCGCAGCTCTTCCTGCCAGCTGCGCGTGACATGGCTGTCCGAGCCGATGGACCAGTGGCCGCCCGCGGCCGCATAGGCGGGCAGGTCAAACACGCCGTCGCCGAGATTGGCCTCGGTGCTGGGGCAAATCACGATTGACGCGCCGCTGCGCTGCACGCCCTGCAGTTCGGCCGCGGTGGACTGGGTGGCATGCACCAGGTTCCAGCGTGCATCGACCGGTGCGTGGGCCAGCAGCCACTCGACAGGCCGTGCGCCCAGTGCGGCCATGCAACCCTGCACTTCCTGCATCTGCTCGGCAATGTGGATGTGCACAGCCATGCCTCTTGCATGGGCCGCTGCTGCCACCTCGTGCAGCGCCGCCCCGTCCACGGCGCGCAGCGAATGTATGGCCAGGCCGGTGTTGACGTGGTGGCCGCCCTGGCGCAACACGCCCTCGGCCAGGCGCAGCACCGAATCGGGCGTGGAGGCAAAACGCCGCTGGTCCTCGCGCAGGCCGGAGGCCGCAAAACCTGAACGCATGTACAGCGTGGGCTGCAGGGTCAGGCCCATGCCGACGCGCTGCGCGGCACGCACCAGCGCCAGCGACATGGCCAGCGGGTCGGCATAAGGCTGGCCGTCGCTGTGGTTGTGCAGGTAATGAAACTCGCAGACCTGGGTATAGCCGGCCTGCAGCAGCTCGGCATAGAGCAGCGCCGCCACGGCTTCAAGTTGTTCGGGCGTGATGCGCAGCGCGGCGCCGTACATGCGGTCGCGCCAGCTCCAGAAATCATCGTCGCCGCCCAGGGACCGCTCGGTCAACCCGGCGATGGCGCGCTGGAAAGCGTGGCTGTGGGCATTGACCAAGCCGGGCAGCACCGGCCCGGCCAGGCGCACCGCCCCGCGCTGCGCTTCCTCCACCGCGTTGGGCTCGATGCTGGCCCAGGTGCCGTCGGCCGCCACCGCCAGCAGCACATCCTGCGTCCAGGCGCCGTCCACCCAGGCCTGGGGCGCGACATAACGCGTCACCTCAGCGGCCATACAGCTTGCAGGCAGCGGCCAGGCTGCCCGTCACCATGTTCTTGAGCACGGGTTGTATCCTTTTCGCCAACACCTCATCGTAGGCAAACGGTGCCACTTCCTGCATGTACAGGCGCTGGCATTTTTCGAGCTGCACCGCATGCACATGCTCGGCCGGCCGGCCGTACTGCCGTGTGATGTAGCCGCCCTTGAAGCGGCCATTGACGATGCTGCTCAGACCCGCAACCCCGGCGCAGGCGGCCGCCGCGGCGTCGGTGATGGAGACATCCGCCGCCGCGCCATTGGCCGTGCCGATGTTGAGGTCCGGCAAGCGGCCCTCGAACAGCCACGGAATTTCGGAGCGGATGCTGTGCGCATCCCACAGCAGCACAAAACCGTGCTGCGCCTTCAGGCGCGCCAGCTCTGCGGCCAGCGCCGCGTGGTAAGGCTGCCAGTACGTTTCGCGTCGGCGCAGGCGTTCGGCGGGGTCGGGCGCCCTGCCCTCCTTGTAGAGGGCATCGCCGTTGAAGAAATGCGTGGGGCACAGTTCGGTGTTGGAGGCACCGGGGTACATGGGCGCATCGTCGGGCGGGCGGTTCAGGTCGATCACATACCGCGAATACCGCGGCGTGATCACGCTGGCGCCCAGCGCGGGCAAAAAATCGTACAGGCGCTGCAGGTGCCAGTCGGTGTCTTCCACGCCCAGTGCACGTTCGGTGTAATCGCCGCGCAGCTCCGGCGGAATCTCGGTGCCGGTGTGCGGCATGCTGACCAGCAGGGGGACGTTGCCGCGTTGCAGGCTGAAACTCATACCAATTCACCTTCAAAAACGGTTTGCAGGCGCGGATTCGCGCCGAGGGCACAGGCCAGTTGCGCGGGATGGGCCACATCCCACAACACGAAGTCGGCACGTTTGCCGGGGGCGATGACACCGCGATCGCCCAGCCCCAGCGCTTTGGCCGCATGGCGGGTGACGCCAGCCAGCGCCTCCTCGGGCGTCAGGCGAAACAGCGTGCAGGCCATGTTGAGCATCAGCAGCAGCGAGGTGCAGGGCGAGCTGCCGGGGTTGCAGTCGGTGGAGATCGCCATCGCCACGCCATGCTCGCGCAGCAGAGCTACGGGCGGCAGTTTTGTTTCGCGCAGGAAATAAAACGCCCCGGGCAGCAGCACGGCCACGCTGCCGGCCGCCGCCATCGCGGCGGCCCCTTGCTCGCCCAGCCACTCCAGGTGATCGCAGCTGAGCGCGCCATAACGCGCGGCGAGTTCAGCGCCGCCGCTGTCGCTGAGCTGCTCGGCGTGCAGCTTGACCGGCAGGCCCAGTGCATGGGCCGCCTGGAACACCCGTTCGGTCTGCGCCGTGCTGAAGGCGATCCGTTCACAAAACGCATCCACCGCATCGACCAGGCCTTCGGCATGCAGCCGCGGCAACATACGCACCACCTCGTCCACATAAGCATCCGCGCGGCCGGCAAACTCGGGGGGAATGGCGTGGGCGCCCAGAAAGGTGGTGCGGACGTCCACCGGCTGGCGACGGCCGAGGCCACGCGCCACGCGCAAGGTCTTGCGTTCGTGCTCGAATGCCAGGCCATAACCCGACTTGATCTCCAGCGTGGTCACGCCTTCGGCGACCAGCGCCCGCAGGCGCTTGAGGCTCTGCGCTTCCAGTTCCGGCTCGGTCGCGGCGCGCGTGGCTTTCACCGTCGAATTGATGCCGCCGCCGGCGCGCGCCACGTCTTCATAACTCGCGCCCTGCAGGCGCAATTCGAACTCGTGGGCACGGTCACCGCCGTACACCAGGTGGGTGTGGCAATCAATCAGGCCCGGCGTGACCAGCGCACCGCCGGCATCGTGCTCGCGTGTGCAGCGTGCCGCCAGGTCCGCCGGCAGCTCGCGGCGCGGCCCGACCCAGGCGATGCGTCCGCCCTCCAGCACCAGGGCCGCATCTTCGATCAGGCCGTAAGGCGCGGGATGAGAAGGCTGCAGGGTGGCCACGCGACAATGCCGCCAGAGCTGCACCGTCATCGTGCCATTTCCATCCAGAGCGCGGTGGTTGCCTCAATCCGCACCGAGGCCCCGTCGGCGAGCGCGCGCCAGGCCAGGGTGTGCGGCGGCACCGTCACAAACTTCCTGTTGACCTGCACGGTCACCGGCTCGTCCCAGGCGTACACAGCGACACGTGCGCCGGGCTTGACCTCCACATCCAGCACCCCCAGCACACGGACCAGACGCGCGCGGCCATGCCCTTTCTTGAGCATCAGGTTGAAGTCTTCGGTGGGACCGTCGATCAGTTCGCAATTGCAGGCCAGGGCACCGTCAAAACACAGCGGCTCGCCTTGCGACGTCAACTCCCGGATCTGCCCGTCGAGCGTCAGCCGCACACCCGCGCCACCCAGCACGGCGAACCAGCGCTGCACCCCTTCATAACGCGAAAACGGCCCGTTTTTTTCAACCTCGGCCACCGAGATGCGCCAGTCCCAGTCCTCGGCGGTAGGCCAGGCCAGCAATTCGCGCGTGATGCCGCCGCCATTGCGCCAGGCCGTGGGCGCCACCTCTTCCAGGGGAATGATTTGCCAGCTCATGGGGTGACCTCCGCTTGACGGGTGCAGGTTGGGAATGGGTGTCCATTCATGCCTGAAATTGTCCTGCAAAGCTGTAACGCGTGCCAGGATAAATCAACCGGGCCACGCTGGCCACATGGGCCCCGCTGACCGTGCGCCGCATCATGGCCAGGCAGGGCTCGCCGCGCTTGATGCCCAGCTGTCTGGCCTCCTGCACCGTGGGCAGGCAGGCCTCGATCGAATAACTGGCCTCGGTCAGCGGTGCATGTTGCAGCAAGTGGTGGGTGGGTGTGGTCCGTGTGAAGTCGGTTTCCAGGAAATCGGGCGCCGCCGCCGGATTGACATAGCGGTCCTCGTACTGGATGGGCACACCGTTTTCAAGATGCACCAGCATGGTGTGGAAAACCCGGGCGCCGGTGCGCAGGCCCAGCGTCCTGGCCAGGTCGGCGCTGGCCTTTTCGGCCTCCACCATCAGCACCCGGGTGGTGTGCACATGGCCGCGCTCGACCACTTCTTCGTGAATGTCGCGAATCGTGAGCCGGGAGGAGATGCGGTGCAACTCGGCCACGCGCGTGCCCGAACCCTGCACACGCGTCACCATGCCCTCGGCGGTCAGTTCGCGCAGGGCGCGGTTGACGGTCATGCGGCTGATGCCGAACTGCGCCGCCAGCGCCGCCTCGCTGGGCACCGGGTCGCCGGGCTTCCAGGTGCCGGCGCTGATGCGTGTCTTGATGAAGGCTTTGACCTGCTCATAGGCAGGCAACAGGGGTTTTGCCATAAGCCGTAGATTACCCCAGTTGACACAAGTTGTATAGACAACTAGGATTTACCGGAACGAATCTTGCGCGTTTTAACCCGCCCGGCAAGACAGCCATGAAGGAGCCACCCGTGTCAGACCTTTCACAAACCCCTTTCCTCGACAGCAAGGCCAGGCCGGTGCGTGCGCCGCGCGGCAGCACCCTCAGTTGCGCCAACTGGCAAATCGAAGCGGCCTACCGCATGATCCAGAACAACCTGGACCCGGAAGTTGCCGAAAACCCCGACGAACTCGTGGTCTACGGCGGCATCGGCAAGGCCGCGCGCAACTGGCCGGCGTTCGACGCCATCCTCGACTCGCTGCGCAAACTCAAGCCCGACGAAACCCTGCTGGTGCAGTCAGGCAAACCGGTCGGTGTCTTCCGTACCCACCCTGGCGCGCCGCGTGTGCTGATCGCCAACTCCAACCTGGTGCCCAAGTGGGCGACCTGGGAGCATTTCAACGAGCTGGATCGCGCCGGGCTGATGATGTACGGCCAGATGACAGCTGGTAGCTGGATTTACATTGGCACACAAGGCATCGTGCAGGGCACCTACGAAACCTTTGTCGAAGCCGGCCGGCAACATTTCAACGGAGAGCTGGCCGGCCGCTGGGTGCTGACTGCCGGCCTCGGCGGCATGGGCGGCGCGCAGCCGCTGGCCGCGACCTTCGCCGGCGCCTGTTCGCTCAACATCGAATGCCAGCAGTCGCGCATCGATTTCCGTCTGCGCACCAGATACGTCGACAAGCAGGCCAAGGACCTCGACGAGGCCCTGGCAATGATCAAACACCACACCAGCCGCAAGGAAGCGGTGTCGGTTGCCCTGTGCGGCAATGCCGCGGAGATCGTGCCCGAACTGGCACGCCGCGCCGCGGCCGGCGGCATGCGCCCCGACCTCGTCACCGACCAGACCTCGGCGCACGACATCATCAACGGCTACCTGCCCGCGGGCTGGAGCGTGGCGCAATGGCAGGCCGCTCAAAAAGACCCGGCGCAACATGCGGCACTCACGAAAGCTGCTGGCGAATCCTGTGCCGTCCACGTCCGGGCCATGCTCGAATTTCACGCCATGGGCATCCCCACCGTGGACTACGGCAACAACCTGCGCCAGGTCGCCAAGGACTTCGGCGTCGCCAACGCGTTTGACTACCCGGGCTTTGTGCCGGCCTACATCCGGCCGCTGTTTTGCCGCGGCGTCGGCCCCTTCCGCTGGGTGGCCCTCTCCGGCGACCCAGAAGACATTCGCAAGACCGATGCGAAGATGAAAGAACTCTTCCCCGACAATAAGCACCTGCACCGTTGGCTGGACATGGCCGAAGAACGCATCAGCTTCCAGGGCCTGCCGGCACGGATTTGCTGGATAGGGCTGGGCGAGCGGCATCTGGCTGGCCTGGCCTTCAACGAGATGGTGAAGTCGGGCGAGCTCAAGGCGCCCATCGTGATCGGCCGCGACCACCTCGACAGCGGCTCGGTCGCCTCGCCGAATCGCGAGACCGAAGCCATGAAGGACGGCAGTGATGCCGTGAGCGACTGGCCGCTGCTCAACGCCCTGCTCAACACCGCGAGCGGCGCGACCTGGGTCAGCCTGCACCATGGCGGCGGCGTCGGCATGGGGTATTCGCAGCACTCGGGCGTGGTCATCGTCTGCGACGGCACCGACGAAGCGGCAGAACGCATTGAACGGGTGCTGTTCAACGACCCGGCCACCGGCGTGATGCGCCATGCCGATGCCGGCTATGACATCGCCATCGCCAGCGCCAGGGAACACGGGCTGAACCTGCCGATGATCGGCTGAACCCACTTCCGTTCGGGCTGAGCCCGTCGAAGCCTGTCCCGGGTTTACCGGGAACCCTTCGACAAGCTCAGGGCGAACGGAGACAAAAAAACACCATGCCTGACAAAGAACTCCTGATTCCCGGCCAGCTGTCCATGGCGCAGCTGCGCCGCCTGTGCGCGGTCGTGCCACCACCGGTCCGGCTGGACGCCGCCTGCCGCCCGGGCGTGCGTGCCAGCGCCGCACTGGTGCACCAGGCGGCCAGCGGTGGCGCCGCGGTGTACGGCGTGAACACCGGCTTCGGCAAGCTCGCCAACACGCGCATCGCCAGGGAAGACCTGGCCATTTTGCAGCTCAAGCTGCTGCGCTCGCATGCCGTCGGCGTGGGTGAGCCGCTGTCCCGCCGCGTGGTGCACCTGATCCTGCTACTGAAAGCGGCCAGCCTGGCACGTGGTTATTCGGGTGTGCGCGAAGAGGTCATCGACGCCCTGCTGGCGCTGCACAACCATGGCATCTGCCCGGTCATTCCCTGCCAGGGCTCGGTCGGTGCGTCGGGCGACCTGGCACCCCTGGCGCACCTGTGCCTGCCGCTGATTGGCGAAGGTGAAGTTTTCTACAAGGACCAGCGACTGCCGGCCGCCGCCGCGCTGAAGCAGGCCGGCCTGCAAGCCCTGCAGCTCTCGGCCAAGGAAGGCCTCGCGTTGATCAACGGCACGCAGGTCTCGACCGCGCTGGCGCTCGACGCGCTGTTTGCCACCGAGCGCCTGCTTGAAGCAGCGGTGATCTCGGGCGCCCTGACGCTGGACGCCGCGCGCGGCAGCGACGGCCCGTTTGACCCGCGCATCCATGCGGTGCGCGGCCAGCCCGGGCAGATCGATTGTGCAGCGGCCTACCGCGCGCTGATGGCCGGCAGCGAGATCCGCAGGTCGCACCTGGACAACGACGACCGCGTGCAGGACCCGTATTGCCTGCGCTGCCAGCCGCAGGTCATGGGCGCCTGCCTGGACCAGATGCGTTACGCCGCCAGAGTGCTGGCGATCGAGGCCAATGCCGTCACCGACAACCCGCTGGTGTTTGCCGACGAGGGCAGCCTGCTCTCCGGAGGCAACTTTCACGCCGAGCCGGTCGCGCTGGCCTGCGATGCATTGGCCGTGGCGATTGCAGAAATCGGCGCCATCACCGAGCGCCGCATCGCCATGCTGGTCGATACCGTGGTGTCGCGCCTGCCGCCTTTCCTCACACCCGATGCCGGGCTCAACTCCGGCTTCATGATCGTGCACGTCACGGCGGCCGCGCTGGCGTCCGAGAACAAGTCACTGGCGCACCCGGCCAGCGTGGACAGCCTGCCAACCTCGGCCAACCAGGAAGACCATGTCAGCATGGCCACCTTTGCGGCCCGGCGCCTGCAGCCCATGCTGCGCAACACGGCGCATATTGTCGGCATCGAGCTGCTGGCCGCGGCCCAGGGCATTGAATTTTTGCGCCCGCTGAAGAGCTCGGCACCGCTCGAGCGTGTGTTGCGCCTGATCCGCATCGTCTCGCCGGCCATGATGGAAGACCGCAGCCTGGCCCGCGACATGGAAGCCGTGCACCACCTGGTGGCCAGCGGTGACATTGCACGCGCACTGGATGCCGACATGCCCGAGCTGCACGCCCTGAAGCTGGCATAGAAATGAGCCCCCACGTTCGCTCGCTTCGCGTAGCTCTCTGCCCCCCCGAGGGGGCTGGCCTTGCTTGGGGCGGCCCGGCGCAGCGGCCGTCCCTCCACCCAGATGCAGCTGGCATGAACACTGCATGCGTATCGATCACCCTTCCCTTCACAAGTCAACCCAAGGAGTTCCCATGAAGAAGCTGCTGACCCTGTCCCTCGTCGCCCTGGTCTGTGTCTCCGCACAGGCACAGGAAACCAAAATCACTTTGGGCATGTCGGGCTGGACCGGCTTTGCGCCGCTGACCCTGGCCAAGGAAGCCGGCATCTTCAAGAAGAACGGCCTCGACGTGACGATCAAGAAAATTCCGCAAAAAGACCGCCACCTCGCGATTGCCTCGGGTGACGTGCAGTGCGCCGCCACCACGGTGGAGACCTGGATCGTCTGGAACGCCAATGGCGTGGCCACCACGCAGATCTTCCAGCTCGACAAGAGTTATGGTGCCGACGGCATGGTGGTCAAACCCAACATCGCCAAGATCAGCGACCTCAAGGGCAAAACCGTGGCTGCCAGCGCGCCCGGCACCGCGCCCTGGTTCACCCTGGCCTGGATGCTCAAGAAAAACGGCCTGAGCCCGAAAGACGTGAAAATCGTCAACCTCGAGCCGCAAGCCGCCGCCAACGCGATGATTGCCGGCACCGACGGCATCGACGCCGCCATGACTTACGAGCCTTACCTCGGTGCGGTGCGTGCCAAACCGGAAGCCGGCAAGATCATCGCCACCACACTCGACTACCCGATGATCATGGACACCGTCGGCTGCACGCCCAAGTTCCTGGCCGACAACCCGAAAGCCGCCAAGGCCCTGGCCGACAGCTACTTCGAGGCGCTCGACATGATCAAGAAAGACCCGCAAAAGAGTTTCGAGATCATGGGCGCCGACGTGAAGCAGCCGGCCGACAAGTTCGAAGCCAGCCAGAAGTACCTGCGTTGGCAGGACCGCGCCGCCAACCAGAAGTTTTTTGCCGGCGAACACGCCGCCTTCAGCAAGGAAGCCGCCGACCTGCTGCTCGAAGCCGGTGTCATCAAGGCCCTGCCCGACATGAGCAAACTCGCCGACACGCGTTTTATCAAATGAGCCCCCACGGTTGTTCACTGCGAGCCTGCGGCGGCTCCCTGCCCCTTGCACGAAAAAAGGGGGCGCTGCGCCTGCGGTCTGGCAAAGCCAGCCCCGCGGCCCCTGCTTGGTTAAAGAAAGCGCGCCACGTCTACCGCGGAGTGGCGTGCCTTAAGGGCCTTGCATGAAGCCGCTGCAGCCCGTGGGCCCCGGCACGCGTGTCGTGCTGGGGATGAGTTTTTTCATCCTGTTCTTCGCGGTCTGGGCCTTCGCCACCTTTGGCGGCTACGTGTCCAAGACTTTCCTGGCCGACCCGGTGACCATGGTGCGCTCGGGTTACGACCTGCTGGCCAACCAGGGCTTCATCCAGGACATCGGCATGACGGTGTGGCGCGTGCTGGGCGGCTTTCTGATTGCTGCCGTGCTGGCCGTGCCGCTGGGCGTGTTGATGGGCGCCTACAAACCCATCGAAGCATTTTTTGAACCCTTCGTGAGTTTTGCGCGCTACCTGCCGGCCTCCGCCTTCATTCCGCTGCTGATCCTCTGGGCCGGCATCGGCGAGGCGCAAAAGCTGGCGGTGATTTTTATCGGCTCGTTTTTCCAGCTGGTGCTGATGTTCGCGGTCAGCGTGGGCAACACGCGGCGTGACCTGGTTGAAGCTGCCTACACCCTGGGTGCGGGCGACCGCGGCATCGTCACACGCGTGCTGCTGCCCAGCAGCGCGCCCGAGATTGCCGAGACGCTGCGCATGGTGCTGGGCTGGGCCTGGACCTATGTGATCGTCGCCGAACTGATAGGCGCGTCCAGCGGTATTGGCCACATGATCACCGACAGCCAGGCGCTGCTGGCCACCGACCAGATCATCTTCGGCATCATCGTGATCGGCGTGATCGGCCTGGTCACCGACTTTGCCTTCAAGGCCCTGAACCGCAAGCTGTTCCCCTGGGCAAGACTGTGACCATGAACATCCTCGAAATCTCCCAGATCTCCAAGACCTTCGCCGGGGCCAACGGCGGCACGGTGGCGTTGCAGGCCACCGACCTCAGCGTGGCCGAGAACGACTTCATCACCATCCTCGGCCCCTCAGGCTGCGGCAAAAGCACGCTGCTGCGCATGGTCGCCGGCCTGGATACGCCGAGCACCGGCAGCATCACACTGGACGGCAAACCCGTCAGCGGCCCGGGTGCCGACCGCGGCATGGTGTTCCAGAGCTACACGCTGTTTCCCTGGCTCAGCATTCTTGAGAACGTCTGCTTCGGCCTGCGCGAAAAAGGCCTGCCGCTGGCCGAGCAGCACGCGATTGCCCGGCCCTTCATCCAGAAGGTGGGCCTCAAGGGCTTCGAGAACCACTTCCCCAAACAGCTCTCGGGCGGCATGCAGCAGCGCACCGCGCTAGCCAGAGCCCTGGCCAACGACCCGCGCATGTTGCTGATGGACGAGCCCTTCGGCGCGCTGGACCACCAGACCCGAGAGCTGATGCAGGAACTGCTGCAGGGCATCTGGGAGGCCGAACGCAAGACCGTGCTGTTTGTCACCCACGACATCGACGAGGCCATCTTCATGGGCAACCGCGTGGTGGTGATGAGCGCGCGCCCTGGCCGCATCAAGTGCGACCTGCCGGTGCCGATCGCCCACCCGCGCCACTATTCGGTCAAGACCACGCCGGTGTTTGTCGAACTGAAGGCGCGGCTGACCGAAGAGATCCGCATCGAGGTGCAGCGCGCCGCCGGGCTGGTGGCCGAAGTCGCCTGATTGTTCTCGCCGGCGCGCGCGTCCCTCCACGGGGCAAGGATGCTGCGTGATGCCCGGAACATGGCGTCTACGGCAAGCCTTCAAGTCGCCGCGTAGCGGAACAGCTGCTCGCCCCCCGGCGCACGAATTTGCGCGTTGAAGGAAACGACGATGCGGTCCCGCTCACCGGCGTAAGGCATGGCTTTGTGCGCCAGCATGGCGGGAAACAGGACGAGTTCGCCCTCCTGCGGCGTCACGTCCACTGTGGCCTGCTGCAGCCAGGCATTGCCCATGTCGATGTGTGCACCGCCCAGCAACGGAAACATCGGGCTGTAAAAGCGCGTGGCGCCGTTGAGGTCGCCGAAGTCGGGGTGCTGCCGACGCTGCGCCACCGGATCGATCTGCACGTAATACACCCCCGACCACGAGCAGTTCCCATGGGTGTGAATGTCATGGAAAGTTGCACCGTTCTGGATCTGGAACCACACCCCCAGGAGTTCAAGCTGCAGCCCGTGACGGCCCGCCGGCCACACGCCGGCATTGGCCTGCTGCGCCGTGGCCTGCAGGGATGCGGCAATGAACTTGAGCAGCGCATGGAACTCCGGAAGATCCACCCTGCGCAGCAGATCGTCAGCGCTGGCGTAGAAGTTGCCCCCCGGTGCCGCAGCATCCGTGGCACGCATGGCGCCAAACACCCGGGCCAGCACCGGGTTGACTTCGGAAGCACCTGCAAAGCGGTGCACGGCCAGTGGGACCGGCCAATGCCATTGCAGCGCGCCGTCGGCCACAGCCAGCTTCATGCAGCAAGCTCACCGGAAGGCAGCTCCAGCTTCCAGCCAGTACGCTGTGCCAGTTGCAGCACATCTTCGACGGTGTCCAGGTCGGTGGTGAAGCGGGTATTGCTGGTTTCAAACGCATACACCAGCTCGGGTTGACGCTCGATGAGCTGGCGGCAACCCAGATGGGTGTCGCTGGCCAGAACCTGGGCCAGCGCCACGTCGTCCAGCAGGATCGGGTTGCCGCGCTGGCCCTTGACGACAGGCACCACGAGATTGCCCGAGGGGCGCCTCTTGAAGGCCGCCATCAGTTCGACCAGGTCGGCCGACCCGATCAGGGGCTGGTCGGCCAACACGACGAACACGGCGTCAAAATTTCCGCGGAGCGCCGCCAGGCCGGCCCGCACCGAGCTTTGCTGGCCCTGGGCGTGGTCGGCGTTGTGCACCAGCGTGACCGGAAAACTCTGCACTTGCGCTTCAATGGCGTCGCGCGCATGGCCGGTGACCACCACCACCTCGTCCACACCGGCGCCGCTGAGCGCGATCAGTTGCCGGTTGATCAGGGGTACGCCCTGCAGGCGGATCAGAGGCTTGCTCACGCCGCCCATACGCCGCCCCTCGCCGGCGGCCAGCAACACCGCGCCGACCCGCAGGCGGGCATACAGTCCACCACCTTGTTTAAGCAGGCATCCCATGGTTGTGATTCCAGAAGTTGTGAACGTCAGAAAAAAACTTCACGCCAGCAACTCGGACAGGCGCTCGAGGCTGGCCAGATTGTGCGCCGGCATGAACCGCGTGACATGAGGCGCAGCCAGTGCCATCGCCGCCGACTGGGGTACTTGCACCGTCGGATGCAACCAGCAGACCCGGGCACCGCGGGCACGCACCTGCGCCAGTACCCCGGCCAGGGCCTCGGGTTCATCGGTGTCAAAACCATCGCTGAACACCATGAACAGGTCACCACGACCCAGGGAACGGCCCAGGTGCTGGTGCAACGCCTCGTGCAGGCAACTGGCAATGCGGGTGCCGCCGCCAAAGCCGAAGGTCACCGCGTTGATCTTGTCCTGCACACGTTCGCTGCGTCGCTTCATCAGCGGCGTGACTTCGGCGAGCCGGGTATGGAACACGAAAGCCCGCGCATCCATGACCTCGACAAAGGCGCGCGTGAGCCGCAGGAAAAACTGCGCGCGCACTTCCATGGAACGGCTCACGTCCACCAACGCCACCACACGCGGCTGGCGGCGCTGGTGGCGCACATGGTGCAGTTGCACCAGCTCCCCGCCGGTGGACAGCGCCGAACGCATCGAACGCCGCAGATGAATGACGCCGCTGTCCCGGTGGCGCTGCAGACGGCGCAGCAGGCGGGTACGCAGCCGCCGCTTGAAAGCCTCGACCAGGGGTTCGAAGCGGTCCATGTCGGACAGCAGCCAGTCGGCAAAATCACGCTCCTCGAACGCATCGGTGCGGCTGGCGCCTCCCTGGGCACGCGGCGGTTCGTCGCTGGCTTCAAGCTCGCCCTCGCCCGGCTGGTCGGCCATGCCCAGCGTGGATCGGGCTTCGCCCGGTGCAGTGTTGCCCATCTCGCTGTGCATCTGCTGCACCAGTTCCGGCAGCGAACGGGCGCGCCGGCTGATGCCCGAGCTGCGGACAGCGCCCCGGACCTTGTGCGGGAACCAGAAGGCCTGGTGCAAATCCGGGTACCTGAGCCACTGCTTGTGGCTGCCGGAGGCGATGCCGCGCCACAAGGCCTCGATACGGGGCCACTGCGACAGCGGCAAGGCGGCTGCAGCCCGGGCCATCAACCCGACCTCGGCATAACCCAGCGCAAAGCCGTGTTCGCGCAGGTAGTGGGCGAACTCGCCGAGGCGCTGCCTCGGGTCCGTGGCGGTGGTAACGGCAGCAGCCATTGCCATGGTTTATTTCATCGCACCAGCCACACCGACGTCCTGCGCTATGCGCGGACCATCGACCAGCTTGCCCACACGTTCGGCGGTGACCTGCCAGCGGTCATTGCGCGTCTTGAGCAAGGCGGCCAGCGTGGGCACCAGCGACTGCGGGTCCACCGGCAGTTCACCGTGACCGAGATGAAAGAGCACGCGCACCCAGTCCAGCGTTTCGGCCACGCCGGGCGTCTTGTCGAGGTCTTCCTTGCGCAGGCGCTGGACAAAAGTCACCGCTTCTTCGACCAGCCGGCTGGCCGCCTCGGGCACCAGTGTGCGAACGATTTGCATCTCGCGCACCAGTGTCGGAAAATCCAGGTAATGAAACAGGCAGCGCCGGCGCAAGGCGTCCGACAGGTCGCGCGTACCGTTGCTGGTCAGAATCACCAGCGGCTTGCTGCGCGCCATGAGCGTGCCGATTTCGGGAACGGTCACCTGGTACTCCGACAGCATCTCGAGCAGAAAGGCTTCGAAAGCCTCGTCGGCACGATCAATCTCGTCAATCAGCAACACACAGGGCTCCGGCGAACGGATGGCCTGCAGCAGCGGCCGCTCGAGCAGGAAGGCTTCGGAAAACAGGTTGTCGCGCAGCGCCGCCTTGTCGCCCTGGCCGGCTTCTGCCAGCCGGATTTCGAGCAGCTGGCGACTGTAGTTCCACTCGTAAACAGCCTGGCTCAGGTCCAGGCCTTCATAACACTGCAGGCGCAGCAGCGGCCGGCCCAGCGCGCGTGCGCAGGCGCCGGCAATAGCTGTCTTGCCGACACCGGCCTCGCCTTCGATCAGAAGCGGGCGCTCCAGCGTCAGCCCCATCCAGACCAGGCTCGCGAGGTCTTCGTCGGCGATGTAGCCGGCCTTGAACAGCCGTTCGCGCAGGCCTTCGGGTGTCTCGACAGCCGCAATCAGTGACATGGCGACAGGGTCTCAGGACCTGCGACCGAACAGGCCCGCAAAAAAATTCCTGATCAAGGCCCAGACCAGTCCCAGGGCGTTGAACTCCCTGGCCACCACGGGCGCGGCCGGCGCCGCTGCCGGAGCCGCACCGTCAGCGGCAGGCACAGCAGCCCCCTGCAGCGCCTGCGCCTTTTGCGAGAACACTTCGGCGAACTGGGCCAGGATCATGTCGGAGACGGAGCTCATCATGCGGCCGCCAAACTGCGCAAATTTGCCATTGACAATGACGTCGGCCTTGCCCGTCAGCGTGCTGCTTCCTGCATCCACGGCGACCAGCGAGGCCGTCAGTTCCATCGACGCCGAGGAGCCCCCCTTGTCCGCCCCTTTGCCCAGCAGCCTGAGGGTGTGCGCCTGCGGGTCCAGCGCCAGCACCTCGATGGTGCCGGCAAAGGCGGCCACCGCCGGGCCGACCTTGACCCGGACACTGCCCTTGTAATGGGTCGGATCAATTTCTTCGGTGATCTGCGCCCCGGGCATGCAGGTGGCGAGTTCATTGATGTTGGCCAGCACCTGCCAGGCGGCATCGAGGCCCGCCGCAACCGGGTACTGTTTGTCGATAGTGACTTCCATGGATTCCTTCAAATGGTCAGAAAGGCAGGTACGCCGTCGCGTACCCGTCGGGCCCGGGGCCGTGTCAGCTGGTGAGGCCCGCTTTTTTCAGTTCCTGCCACACGCGGTAGGACGAGTGCGGCATGTTGAAGTGGGTCACGCCGAGGTGAGCAAACGCGTCGACCATCGCACTTGTGAAGGTCGGAATGCTGCCCACGTGCGGGGACTCTGCCACGCCCTTGGCGCCAATCGGGTGGTGCGGCGACGGCGTCACCGTGTAATCGGTTTCCCACTTCGGCGTTTCCACCGCGGTCGGCAGGAAGTAGTCCATCAGCGAGTTGCCCTGGATGTTGCCCTGCTTGTCAAACGACAGCAGTTGCCCCATGGCCACCGCAAAACCTTCGGTCAGGCCGCCATGGATCTGGCCCTCGATGATCATCGGGTTGATGCGGGTGCCGCAGTCGTCGAGCGCATAGAAGCGGCGGATCTTGGTTTCGCCCGTGCCCTTGTCGATGTCCACCACACACAGGTAGATGCCAAACGGGAAGGTGAAGTTCGGCGGATCGTAGTAGTGAACCGCTTCCAGCCCGGGCTCCAGCCCGGCCGGCGGCTGGTTGTAGGCGGCCCAGGCAATGTCCTTCATGGTCTTGAACTTGTCGTCATTGCCACGCAGCTTGAAGCGGTCGATTTCCCACTCGAGGTCGGCTTCGCTGACTTCGAGCAGATGGGCGGCAATTTTCCTGGCTTTCGCGTGGATCTTGCGCGCCGCCATGGCAATGGCCGCGCCGGCGACAGGCGTGGAGCGCGAGCCGTAGGTGCCCAGGCCGTAGGGCGCGGTGCTGGTATCGCCCTCCTCGACCTGGATCACCTCGGACGGGATGCCAAGCTCAGTGGCGATGATCTGCGCGTAGGTGGTCTGGTGACCCTGGCCCTGCGAGATGGTGCCCATGCGGGCGATCGCACTGCCGGTCGGGTGCACGCGGATCTCGCACGAGTCGAACATGCCCACACCCAGGATGTCGCAGATCTTGCTCGGGCCGGCACCCACCACTTCCGTGAAGGTCACCAGGCCGATGCCCATCAGCGTCGGGCAGGCCGGGTCGGCACGTTTTTTGGCCTGTTCGGCGCGCAGGCCCTTGTAGTCCACGGCATTGAGCACCTTGTCCAGCGCGGTCTGGTAGTCGCCCGAGTCGTATTCAAAACCAAAGGCCGAGGTGTAGGGAAACTGCTCACGCTGGATGAAATTTTTGGCGCGGATCTCGGCCTTGTCCATGTTCAGCTTCTGCGCCAGCACGTCCACCATGCGCTCGACCAGGTACACCGCCTCGGTGACGCGGAACGAACAGCGGTAAGCGACGCCGCCCGGCGCCTTGTTGGTGTAGACCCCGTCCACCTTGCAGTAGGCGGCCGGAATATCGTAGGAACCCGAACAGATGTGGAACATGCCGGCCGGGAACTTGGTCGGATCGGCGCAGGCGTCGAAGGCACCATGGTCGGCGATCACATTGGTGCGCAGCGCGAGGATCTTGCCATCAGCCGTGGCAGCCAGTTCGCCGGTCATGTGGTAATCGCGGGCAAAGCCGGTGCTGGAGATGTTCTCGATGCGGTCTTCGATCCACTTCACAGGCCGGCCCAGCACGATGGAAGCCACGATGGCGCACACATAGCCGGGGTAGATCGGCACCTTGTTGCCGAAGCCGCCGCCTATGTCCGGCGAGATGATGCGCACCTTGGACTCGGGAATCCCCGAGAGCATGGACACCACCGTGCGCACGATGTGTGGCGCCTGGCTGGTCAGCCAGGTCGTGAGTTCGCCGCGCACCGGGTCGAACGAGGCAACCGCGCCGCAGGTCTCCAGCGGGCAAGGGTGCACCCGCGGGTAAAACATGTCCTGCTTGACCGTGACGGCCGCACTGGCAAAGGCGGCATCGGTGGCCTCCTTGTCGCCGGCATCCCAGGTGAAGATGTGGTTGTGGTGGTAACGCTTGCCATGCGCACCGTCGGTCTTGCCGGCCAGGTCTTCACGCAGCACCGGCGCCCCGGGCTTGAGTGCCTCAAACGGGTCCACCACGGCCTGCAGTTCCTCGTATTCCACCTCGACGGCTTCCACGCCGTCGGCCGCGGCATAACGGTCTTCGGCGATCACCACCGCCACTTCCTGCATCTGGAAGTGCACTTTTTCATCGGCCAGCACCGCCTGCACATCCCCGGCCAGGGTCGGCATCCAATGCAGCTTGAGCGGCTTGAGGTCTTCGGCAGTCAGCACGGCCAGCACGCCGGGAATCTTCAGCGCCTCCTCCTTGTTGATGCGCTTGATGCGGGCATGGGCCACCGGCGAACGCACGATGTCCATGAACACCATGTTGGGCAGCTTGATGTCATCGACGTAATTGCCCTTGCCCTGGATGAAGCGTGCATCTTCCTTGCGCAGGCGCGACTCGCCCATGCCCATCAGGGCCTTTTCCCGATCACTCATTGGTGCGTTCATTCGTGTCTCCTTTGGATGGGCGCCTGCGCTTACGCGGCGACCTTGTCTTGTTGCAGTACCCGGGCGGCGTGCAGCACCGCCTTGACGATGTTCTGGTAACCGGTGCAACGGCACAGGTTGCCCGACATGCCGACACGCACTTCCTCTTCGGTCGGGTCCGGGTTGTCCTGCAGGAAGCGGTAGGCGCGCATCAGCATGCCCGGCGTGCAGAAACCGCACTGCAGGCCATGCTCCTTGTAGAAGCCTTCCTGCACTGCATGCAGTACACCGGCATTGGCCAGGCCCTCCACGGTCTTGACCTCGCTGCCGTCGCACTGCACGGCCAGATGCGTGCAGCTCTTGACGGACTGCCCGTCGATGTCCACCGTGCAGGCGCCGCAGTGGCTGGTTTCGCAGCCAATGTGGGCACCGGTCAGGCTCATCTTCTCGCGCAGGAAATGCACGAGCAACGTGCGCGGTTCGACCGCCTCTTCCACCTTGCGGCCATTGAGGGTCATGGAAACAATTTTCTTGATCATCGCCTGGGTCTCCTGTTGATCTGCTTGTTCTTCTGCGGGTTCAGCGGCAGCGCGCGGCGGCGGCAAGAATGGCGCGTTTCGCCATTTCACCGGCCATCGCGGTCTTGTACTCAACATCGCCGCGCAAGTCCTCCGCCGGGTCGCACACCGCGCGCACCGCCTGCACCACCGCGGCCAGCGAGGCGTCATTGACAGGCTGGCCGATCAGCGCCTTCTCGGCATCGCGGGCACGCAGCGCCGTCGGCGCCACATTGGTCAGGCCTATGCTGGCCTGCGTCACCACACCGCCGGCCATGCGCATCACCACGGCGGCACCGGCCGTGGCCCAGTCACCGGTTTTGCGCTTGAGCTTCTGGTAGGCATAACCGGTACCCGACGCGAAAGGCGTCACCAGGATGGCGGTCAGGATTTCGTTCTCGGCCAAGGCCGTCATGTAGGTGCCGTGGAAAAAATCGACGGCCAGCACCTGGCGCTCGCCCGCCGGTCCCTGCAATACAAAGCTTGCATCAAGCGCCATCGCAATCGCGGGGTGGTCGTTGCCCGGGTCGCCGTGGGCGATGTCGCCGCCTATGGTGCCACGGTTGCGCACCTGCGGGTCGGCAATCAGGCGGGCCGCCTCGGCCAGCAGCGGCAGACGCGCCTGCAGCAACGGGGAGGCAATCAGCTCGCTTTCGGTCGTCATCGCGCCGATACGGATCTTGCCGCCCTCCTCGCGGATCCCGCGCAGCTCGGGAATCCGGTTGATGTCGATCAGCACGCCCGGCTGGGCAAAACGCAGCTTCATCATGGGCAGCAGGCTGTGTCCGCCGGCGAGCAGCTTGGCATCGTCGCCCAGCTCGGTCAGCAGGGAAAGCGCCTCGCCAATGGAACGGGGCGCGTGGTACGCAAATGAGGGTGGAATCACGTTGTCTCCTTATGCGGCCCGGGGGCCTTTAGAAGCGCGACTCTAGCGCCAGCCGATTCGGCTGGGGAAGCTAAGCAATCAACCGTCGTTCACACCGCACGAACGGCAGCGTGATTGCACGAATGAAAATCCTCATGCATGAAAATCTGCGGATCAGATTTTGGCCGGTATGGCGTCCGTCAGCCCCAGTTGCTCCAGCAGGCGCGGCGCGCTTGCACGCGACACCGGAATCTCGACCGGGGGGGATCCCATCATGCGCAGTGTCATGCGGCCGTCGCCGCGCACGATTTCGTCGACATGGGACAGATTGACGATGTAGCTGCGATGCACGCGCAGGAACAGCTGCGGATCGAGCCGGGTCTCGAGGTCGCCAATATTGAGGTTGCAGAACTGGTTGCCGTGACCGGTATGCACCCAGGTGTAGTGCCCCTCGGAACGGATGAAGGAGACACTGGGCACATCCACCAGCAGCACCCGGTTCTGCTTGATGGTTGGAATCTTGCGCAGCTGCCGCTTTTCGCCGCCTTCACGCGCGCTGCGTGTGGCTCCGCCGTCGACTTCCTGGCTGACCACCTCGGTGATGTCATAAAAAACCAGGGTGTAGCCCGTCGTGGCACCCTGGGCATCGCCGATCTTGGACACCTTGATGAGCAGCATCCGGTCCGGGATATTGATCATCATGGCCATGGGCGGCGCGTTGTTCACCGGGCACTCGGCCTGCCCCAGCAGAAACTTCACCTTGGCCCTGGCCGCTTCGGGATGAAAGGAGGTCACGAGTTTGCCAAACGGCATTTTGTCGGCCACAGGCAGGCTGCGCCGTGCGTAGTCATTCATGCCCATCACCCGCAGCTCAAGGTCAAGGTGAACCACGCCGACGTCAAAACGCTCCAGCAGATAAAGCCACGAGCTTGACGGCCCGGGCGAAGGGGAACCGGCGGGACAGGTTTTCATCAAAATACCATGTTGTAGGCAGGCCAAAACCATTGCAAACCATCTGCCGGGATCGCTTTCGTGCCGCCAGGCGGGCACTCATGCATCCCAAGCGCGCTTCGTTAACACGCTGGGCCTCCAAGCCGGGCAGCGGCTAGAGTTTTGACTCATGAAGAAGCAAATGCGCCCCTCTTTTGAACCTCGGCCACGGGATGTTGATGCGGCCGCGGCCGCGTCGCTACGGGGTTTACCCGAGTGCACAAACCATGCGCCGCCCCCTCGGAAGACAGGGCCGATGCAATGACAAGTCCCGTGAACACCCACCCTCACTGGCTGGCGCGCGGTATGGGTTCGGCCGCCCTCACTCCGGCCGTTCTGGTGCTGCTCGCCGGGCTGACACTCTGGTCGCTGGGCCAGTCCGGCGCGGCCGGCAACAAAGACCTTCCCACCATCGTGGTTCTGACACTGGCAGCCGTGGCTGCGGGCTGTGCTGCCCTGGCCTGGGTGCGTCCGCAACGCGTCGGGCTGTCGCCGCCCCAAGTGATGCTGTCGCTCGGCTTCGGGGGCATGTTGCTGGGCTTGCTGTACGACGTCTACCAGGCAGGTCCCGCCCGGCTGGACAGCCTGTGTGCCCAGGCCACGTCTCTCGGCTTCGTGGACAGCCTCCGGCTGCACCTTGAGTTTTTGCCCGGCATGCATGCGGGCATGCTGGCCGGGGGGCTGCTCGCCATACCCGGCCTGAGGCTGCTCCGGCCCCATTGCGGCCGCTACCTGTGTTCACTGTTTGCGCAGAACCTGCTGTGTTCCGGCTGGATGCTGGTCGGCATGACAGCCGGCGCGCTGTGGTTGTCGCGCTGGCCGCTGCCGGCCGGAAACAGCACCCTGCCCGGCATGCTGGGTGGCATGTTTGTCGGCATGACCTGGGGCATGGTGATCAGTGTGGCGCTGTACCGCGGCTTTTTCACGCTGCGCAGAAAACCCATCGCGGGTAAATGAAACTGCCTGCACGCTCCCAACAAAAATAACCCTTAGCCCAAATGGGACGGGCGCAAGCACCTATCTAATCAATAGCAACTCTAGATCCAATCCGGCAGTTACCGTGGTCCGGGGTGAGCGGGTCAGATGAAGTGGCAGGCCGCCCAGTGCTCTGTTCCCTGCACTTTCAGGACCGGCGCGCTATCCGCGCAGGCGGGTCGCGCCATCGGGCAGCGCGTACGGAAGGTACAGCCTGACGGCGGATTCGCCGGGCTCGGGATGTCGCCCTTGAGCACGGTTCTTTCGCGGGCGACACCAACACCGATTTTGGGCACGGCCGCCAGCAGCGCCTGGGTGTAGGGATGGCGCGGATTCGCGTAGAGCTCGCCGACCGGGCCAATTTCGACAATGCGGCCCAGATACATCACGGCCACCCGCTGGCTGATGTGCCGCACGACCGCCAGGTCATGGGCCACAAACAGGTACGACAAACCGAGGTCGTGCTGCAGGTCTTCCAGCAGATTGATCACCTGCGCCTGGATGGACACGTCGAGTGCCGATACCGGCTCGTCACAGACGATCAGCTTGGGATTGAGCGCCAGCGCACGCGCAATGCCCAGGCGCTGACGCTGGCCACCCGAAAACTCGCTGGGGAACTTGCGCATGGCCGCCTTGTCCAGGCCGACACGTTCAAACAGCGCGGCCACCGGCGCGTCATCCCAGTCGCCCGGCTGGCCAAAATTGCGCAGGGGCTCGGCCACGATGTCGCGTGCACGCATGCGTGGATTGAGCGAGGCATAAGGGTCCTGGAACACGATCTGCATGTCGCGCCGGTAAGGCCGAAACTGGGCCGATGACAGGCTCGCCACATTGGTGCCCTCCAGCATGATTTCTCCGGACGTTGGTTCGATCAGGCGCAGGATGGTCTTGGCGGCGGTGGATTTGCCGCAACCCGACTCACCGACCAGCCCCAGGGTTTCGCCATACCCGATGGAAAAGGAGATGTCGTCGACCGCCTTGATGGCCCGCGGCCGCAGCCAGCTGCCGCCCCCAGGGTAATACTTGACCAGGTTGCGCACTTCCAGCAGGGCCGGCTTTGGCACCGGCGGGGCTGCGGTGCTCACGTCAACAGCAAGGGCACTCATGCGACAACCTCTTCAGAAACAATGGTGGTGCGCCAGCAGGCGGCGCGGTGCAGCGGATTCGAGACGGCAATCGGCTCGAAGGGCGGAATTTTTTCCCGGCAGATATCCACCGCCAGGGAGCAGCGCGGTGCAAACCGGCATCCCAACGCGGCCGTGCGCAGCGAGGGCACCATGCCGGGAATTTCAGCCAGACGGGTGCGCGGTTGCGTCAAGGGCGTGTCCAGATGGGGCATGGCGCCCAGCAGGCCGCGGGTGTAGGGGTGGCAGGGCTGGGCAAAAAGGTCTGGCGTGGCGGCCTCCTCCACCTTTCGGCCGGCGTACATCACCACCACGCGGTCACAGCTTTCGGCGACCACGCCCAGGTCGTGGGTGATCAGCACAATGGCCGTGCCGGTTTCACGCCGCAGGCGATCGAGCAGCTCCATGATTTGCGCCTGGATGGTCACATCGAGTGCCGTGGTCGGCTCGTCGGCGATCAGCACCGCCGGCTTGCAGGCCAATGCAATGGCGATCATGGCGCGTTGCCGCATGCCGCCCGAAAACTGGTGCGGGTAGTCCTTCACACGCCGCTCCGGGTCGGGAATGTTGACCAGGGCCAGCAGTTCCACGGCCCGCGTCCAGGCGGCCTTGCGCCCCATTTTTTGATGCAGCATCAGCACTTCGGCAATCTGCTCACCAATGCTCAGCACCGGGTTGATCGAGGTCATGGGATCCTGAAAGATCATGGAAATCGCGTTGCCGCGAATTTCCTGCATGCGATCTTCAGTGGCCTGCAACAGGTCTTCACCACGAAAACGGATCGCCCCGGTGGCATGTGTGGTGGGCGCGCCCGGCAGCAGGCGCAGGATGGCCATCGCCGTCACGCTTTTGCCGCAGCCGGATTCACCGACCACACCCAGCATTTCACCGGCGTGAACTTGCCAGGAAACACCTTCCACCGCACGCGTGATGCCGTCACGGCTGGCGAAAGTCAGGTGCAGGTTGTCGACTTCAAGAATGGGAGTGCTCATGGTGTGTTTTTGCTCACAATTTTCGGGCGATGCGCGGATCGAGCAGATCACGCAAACCATCGCCAATCAGGTTCACGGCCAGCACCGTCAGCCCGAGGAAAAGACCCGGGTACAAAATCACCCCGAAGGCCAGCTGCACCACCGAACGGCCATCGGCCATGATGTTGCCCCAGCTCGGCACTTCAGGCGGTGTGCCTGCACCGAGAAAGCTCAGGTAGGCTTCAAAAATCATGGCCGAGGCACAGATGAAGCTGGCCTGAACGATCAGCGGGGTCAGAAGGTTCGGAATGACATGCCGCGCCAGAATCCGCGGCAAACGCGTGCCCATGGCCTCTGCCGCCTGGATGTAAGGCTGCTCCCGAATGGTCAGCACCAGCGCGCGCACCAGCCGCACCACGCGGGGGATTTCAGGCAGGGCAATGGCAATGATCACGGTCTGGACACTGGCCTGAATCAAAGTCATCAGGGCCACGGCCAGCAAGATGCCGGGGATGGCCATCATGCCGTCCATGATGCGCATGACGACGGCGTCAATCCAGCGGCTGAAACCGGCCACGGTACCAATGACGACCCCAATGGCCACGCTGAGCAGCGCCACACAGAAGCCCACCAGCAGCGAGACGCGGGCGCCATGGAGCGTGCGCGAGAAGATGTCGCGCCCCATGGCGTCGGTGCCGAACACATGCGCGGCCGATGCCGGCTTCAGGCGCTCGATCACGTTCATCTCGGTCGGGTCGTGACTGGTCAGCCATGGCGCAAACACGGCCAGAAAAACCATGACCAGCAGCAGCACGAGGCCGAAGACGAGCATGGGGTGGCGTTTGGAAAACCGCAGCCAGCGGGGCTGGCGCGCTTCGCGCTCTATGCGCCGCTCCAGGCGTTCAAGGGTGGCATCCATCTAGGTGAGCTCCTGTGTATTTAGGCTGTAATCGGTTCAGTAACGGATACGTGGATCAAACCAGCCGTACAGCAGGTCGATCACGAGGTTGATCAGCACATAGGCCATCGAGGTGACCAGCACAATGCCCTGGATCACCGGGTAGTCGCGCCGCAGGATGGAGTCCACCGTGAGACGGCCGATGCCGGGTATGGCGAAGACGCTTTCGGTGACCATCACGCCGCCCAGCAGCATGGCGATGCCCAGGCCGATCGTGGTGACGATGGGGACAGCGGCGTTCTTGAGCGCATGACGCAGCAGCATGCGATGCAGCGGCAAGCCCTTGGCCCGCGCGGTGCGGATGTAGTCTTCGCCCAGCACATCGAGCATGGTCGCCCGTGTCATGCGCGCCAGCAAGGCGGTGTAGATCAGGCCGCCACTCACCACCGGCAAAATCAGATGCCGGATGAAGGGGGACCAGCCCTCGGAAATGCTTTTGAAGCCCTGCACCGGCAACCAGCCCAGCTGGGTTGAAAAGCCATAGACCAGGGCATAACCAATCAGGAACACCGGCAGGGAAAACGCCACGACCGACAGGGCGGTCACCAGACGGTCCACCCAGGTACCGGCCTTCCAGGCGGCCCAGATGCCCATGGGCAAGGCAAACACGATGGCAAACGACATGGTCAGGGCGGCCAGCCACAGCGTGGGCTCCACCCGTTGCATGATCAGCTTCAGAACCGGCATGCCGGAGAAGATCGAGGTGCCAAAGTCGCCCTGCAGCATGCGCCAGATCCACTGGAAAAACTGCTGGAACAGCGGCTGGTCCAGCCCCAGCGAGCGCCGGATGTTTTCGATGTCCTGCGCGCTGGCGGAGTCGCCCGCGATGATCACGGCCGGGTCGCCGGGCGAGAGCCGCAGCAACAGGAACACGATCACGGCCACCACGGCGAGCACCGGAATGACGGCGGCAATCCGTTTAATCAGAAAGTACATGGGGAGTCTCGGGTTGTCTTGGGGACAGGATTTGCCGCGGCGACCAGGGCTGCCCTGAGGCTGGCCCTGGTCAGCCGTGACGCATGCGTCACGGCTTCGGCTTACGTCGCCTTGTATCGGCTTGTGTCGGCTTACTTCTTCTCGACGTTCCACATCACCGGAATACCGACATTGAGCACCCCGCTGAGGTTGCTGCGATACACCATCGGCTGAAAAAACTGGCCGAAGTTGACATAGGGAACCACTTCATACATCCGGGCCTGAATCGCGTCGGTCAGCCCCTTGCGCTTGACCGGGTCGCTTTCCGCAACCCAGCCTGCGCGCAGCTTTTCCAGCTCGGCATCACACGGCCAGCCGGAAGGCGCGGCGTCGCAGTTCGCCTGGGCGTAGGCGTTCACAGCGGGTGAGTAGACGTCAGCACCCACGGAGTAGGTGTGGAAGATGTTCCAGCCGTCCTTTTTGGAACGACGCGCCTGCAAGGTGCCCCAGTCCATGGCCTGCGCCTCGACATTGACACCAATTTTCTTCAGATTCTGGATCGTGACCAGCGCGGCAGCCGCCTGGATCGGCGGCTCGGACGGTGCCAGCACCACGACTTTTTCGCCCTTGTAGCCCGATTCCTTCATCAGCTGTTTGGCTTTTTCAAGGTTTTGACCACCCTGATAGGCTTGGGCGCCGGCCTTGGAGGCGTTGACGCTGCCGCACATGAAATAGGCTGTGCAGGTCGCGTGGCGGTACTTGGCGGAAAAACCGGCCGCTGCCAGGTACTCATCCTGGTTCACCAGGTAAATCAGTGCCTGGCGGGCCTTGGCATTGTTGAACGGCGGCACCAGGTGATTCGGACGCAACCAGCCCTGGTTGCCCAGCGGATCGATCGACAGCTTCACGTTCGCGTCTTTGGCCAGGGGCTCCAGAAAGTCGGCGGGTGGCAGTTCGTAAACATCCATTTCGCCGCCCTTGAAGGCGGACAGGGCGGTGTTCTGGTCAGGAATCACGTTCCATTCGACACGGTCAACCTTGACCACCTTGCCACCGGCCAGGCCGTCAGCAGCCTCCTTGCGCGGCACATAGTGCGGGCTCTTGATGTAGACCACCTTGCTGCCAGGCACCCACTCGTCCTGCTTGAACATGAAGGGGCCGGAACCGGTCGTGTCCTTGATCTGCTCGGTCGGCGCCGTATTGGCAACACGCTCGGGCATCATGAAAGGCACATTGGACGAGGGCTTGCCCAGCATCTCGATCACCGGGCCGAAGGGCTTGGCCAGCGTCATCGTGAAGGTGTTGGTATCGACGGCTTTCATCTCGCCGATGGCGGCACCCAGCAGACGGCCCGAGACGTCCCGGGCGGCCCAGCGCTTGATGGACGCAATGCAGTCGTTAGCTGTCACGGGCGTGCCGTCGCTCCATTTCAGACCGGGACGCAGCGTGAAGGTCCAGACCTTCTTGTCGGCCGACACCTTGTAGGTATCGACCATTTGCGGCTTGACTTCACCTTTGCTGTTTTGCGAAAACAGCGTGTCGTAAATCATGTAGCCGTGGTTGCGCGTGATGTAGGACGGGTTCTGGATCGGATCGAGAATCTTCAGATCGCCCTGGGGGATCATGTGGATGGTCTTGGTATCTGTGGCGGCCAATGCCATACCGACGCTCAGCACCGCAGCGGACACGAGCGCCGCCTGCAGCAGGCGAACTGGAAAGATTGCACGATGGTTCATGGTGAAGCTCCTTGGGTTAAAAAATGAGTGAGACAGATGGGTGGATAAGTTCATGGCGTGACGCTCAATCAGCCTTGCTGGCGGGCACCAGAGGCGAGCCATCCGCCGCCAGCGTTTCACCCTTGCGTTCAACAATCAGGCCGTAAGCCTGGGGTTGGCGGTGCAGGTCAAAATTGAAGGTGGTTTTCTTGTAGATGGCGCAAAAATCAAGGTTGCAACGGGCGATGGCGACTTCATCCCCTTTGGTGATGCAGGCCGTGACGACTTCCCCCGAAGGTGCAATCAGGCAACTGCCGCCAATGCTGTCAACGCCTTCTTCCAGTCCGGCCTTGGCCACACCGGCCACCCAGGTGCCGTTCTGGTAGGCGCCCGCCTGCATCGACAGCCGGTTGTGAAACAGCGACAGGTCATCGTGGCCGGGTGCGGGTGCGTTGTGGACCGGCGTGTTGTAGCCGATGAGCACCATCTCGACGCCCTGCAGTCCCATGACCCGGTAGGTTTCGGCCCAGCGGCGGTCGTTGCAGAGCGCCATCCCGATCACGCCCCCAAACGCCTGGGTCACGCCGAAGTGGTGGCCTGGCTTGAAGTAGCGTTTTTCGAGATGCTGGAAACGCCGCCACGGTTCATGCTCAGCGTGGCCGGGCACATGCACCTTGTGGTACTTGTTCAGGATGTGGCCCTGCTTGTCGACGAGGATCGAGGTGTTGTAGCGCACCAGTTCACCGGCTTCCTGGGCCAGCTCGGCATAACCCAGGTAGAAACCCACACGCAGTTCACGCGCCAGATCAAACAGCGGCTGGGTGGCCGCGTTGGGCATGGTGCTTTCAAAAAAGCTGTTGATCTCAGCCTGATCCTCTATGTACCAGCGCGGAAAAAACGTGGTGAGGGCCAGCTCCGGATAAACAATCAGGTCTGCCCCCAGGGCATGCGCTTCACGCATCAGCTCGCACAAACGCGCAACCACCTGCGCGCGCGTGTCGCTGCGCTGAATAGGGCCCAACTGACCGAGGGCTACATTGACAAAACGGGCCACAATTTACTCCAGACAAGACAATCAAATAAAAACAAATACCGATGCGGCCCGCGTCAGGGACGATCGGCCAGCTCGGTCAACACCTGCAGCAACACATGGGCACCGGCGACCAGATCGGCCGGCTCGGTGTGTTCCCTGACGTTGTGCGACAAGCCCTTGACGCTGGGCACAAAAATCATTCCGGTCGGACACATGCGTGCCAGCATCTGTGCGTCGTGGCCGGCTCCGCTGGGCATGCGCCGGTGGCTCAAGCCCTGGGCACTGGCGGCTCGTTCCACCTGGTCAATTACCGCAGGGTCAAACTGCACCGGATCAAAGCGTGCCAGCATGCGGCGTTCGCACTGCACGCCCTCCTCTGCGGCCAGCAGTTCGGCAAAAGACCACAGCTCAGCCTCGGCCGCCTGCAGCACAGCGCCGTCGGTATTGCGCAAGTCCACGGTGAACAAGGCCTTGTTGGGAATCACGTTGACCAGATTCGGCGTCAGGGTGATGGCGCCGACCGTGGCGATCTGGTTGCCGCCATAACGCTGCGTCAGTTCGCGTGCGAAGGTCGTCACGCGCGCGGCCACATAGCCGGCATCGTTGCGCATGTGCATGGGCGTGGTGCCCGCATGGTTGGACACCCCGAGCAGCGTGAACTCTGTCCACGAAATGCCCTGCACCCCTTCAACAACCCCGATCTGCAGGCCTTCCCTGTCCAGCACCGGGCCCTGTTCGATGTGGAGTTCGATAAAACTGTCCACGCGGTTGCGTCCCACAGGCGCATCACCGGCGTAACCGATGCGGCGCAACTCGTCGCCCACGGTGGCGCCGTCGATACCGCGCACGGCCAGCGCTTCATCAAGCGGCATGTCCCCCTGAAACACCAGGCTGCCCATCATGTCGGGGGCGAACCGAGCGCCTTCTTCGTTCGTGAAAAACGCCACCGCGATCGGGCGTTTGGTGCGCCTGTTGGCATCACGCAGCGCGGCAACGACCTCCAGCCCGGCCAGCACACCGTAGTTGCCGTCATACAAACCACCGGTGCGTACCGTGTCGATGTGTGAACCGGTCATCACAGGCGCAATATCCTCAAGTCCTGGATAGACCCCGACCACATTGCCGATGGCATCGACCGTCACGGTCATGCCCAGCGCGTGCATGCGTGCCACGGTCCAGTCACGGCCCTGCTTGTCGGCATCGGTGAGCGCCAGGCGGCATACGCCGCCCCCGGGCAGGCCACCAATGGCGCCCAGTTCCTGCAGTGAGGCCAGCAGACGCGGGCCGTTCATGACGGTCTGGCTCATGCCAGCGCCTGTGATGGCGCCAGCACTTCTTCGCTGCTGCGGCCCACCAGCTGGGTGTAAAGCGCAGGGTCGGTGTCGCGCTCGCTGCCGAAAAACAGCAGGCGGCTTTGCGCATTCAGACCCAATGCGGCCCGTTGCTCCTCCTGTTGCGCCACACCGATCGCGGCGGCCAGTCCGGCCACGGCCGACTCGCCCGCCACAATGACCGGATCACCTTCAGCCGGCGACGCCAGCAAACGCATGGAGGCAATCGCCGCCTCATCGGCGATCACCGCGAAGGCATCGGCGCCGGTCTCGAGAATTTGCCAGGCCAACAGCGACACTTCGCCGCAGGCCAGTCCGGCCATCAGGGTATCCAGGTCGCCGTGAACCGCCGTGATTCTCCCGTTCCGGGCGCTCTGCATGAGGCAATCCGCGCGGTCGGGCTCGACCACGATGACACGCGGCCGGTCAGCGCCCAGGCGCTCCCAGAAATAACCGCACACCGCCGCAGCCAGGCCGCCTACCCCGCCCTGAACGAAGACATGGGTTGGCGCTGCGCCCAGCTGCCCGGCGGCTTCTTCAACCATCAACTGATAACCCTGCATCACGTCGCGCGGCACATCCATATAGCCGTCATACGACGTATCGGAAATCACATAACGGCCCATCGCCCTGGCATCCGCATCGGCTTGCCGGACCGAGTCGTCATAGTTGCCGGCGGTACGGACCACGGTGGCGCCATAATGTTCGATCGCCTGGCGGCGCCCCTCGCTCACGGTGGCGTGGATGTAGATCACACACTGGCAGCCAAACAGCTGCGCGCCCCAGGCCACGGAGCGCCCGTGGTTGCCGTCGGTCGCACAGGTCACGGTGATCTCGCCGGCCAGGTCGCGGCAGGGCGCGGTCAGCAGATCGCCGGTCGTCACGACGCGGCCCAGGCGCGCACCGATGACCTGGCACAACAAGCGCGCCACGGCATAGGCGCCACCCAGGGCCTTGAAGCTGCCCAAACCAAAACGGCCACCTTCGTCTTTGTAATAAACACCTGCAACATTCATTTGCCGGGCCAGGGCCTGGAGGTCCTGCAGCGGTGTGACGGCATAACCGGGCCAGCTCTGAATTTCAGCCTTGGCAACTGCGAGCGCGGACTGGCCGAGAACCTCCCGGCGGGAATCCCCGTAGGCAGCGTCTCGCGTGCAGGCCGGGTTCAGAAATAAATCAACAGAAATTGAAGGTAGGGAGGACATGTTTCTTTCCATGAAAAGTGGGTTATTCGTCGAGGTCATCGAGCAGCTCGTGGATGCGCTCGATGCGCTGCATGCGTTTGCGCGAGGTCGTGCGGGCGTCGGTCACCAGCTCCGTGCCCAGGTAGTTGACGATGCTCATGGCGGCCACATAAGAGTCGAAGATGGCCGAACCCTGAGTCGGGCAGGTCAGAACGACGTCGGTTTGAGATGCCAGGTCCGACAGCGGTGCGTAGGTCAGCAGGACCACGGCGGCACCCGCCTCGCGCGCCACATTGACCACCTTGGGCAGCAGCCGGGTACGCCGGCGAAAGTCGATCGCGAACAACACATCGCCTTCGGCCATGTCGGCGAGGATTTCGGCGCTTTTGTCCGCCGCTTCGTTGATCAGCGTCACATCGGCCTTGGCGTGGGAAAACAGGGCGTGTGCGTAAAAGGCCGTGGCATAACCGTTGCGGTAACCGACCACCCAGATACGGCGCGCCTTCTCAAGAAGGGTCAAGGCCTTGTTCATGTCATCGGCGCTCACGCGTTCAAGCGTCTCGGCCAGGTTGCGAGCATCGGCCTCGACATGACGGGTGAAGCCCGACGGCTGATCGCCCGCCTGCGTCACGCGATCCAGATTGAACAGAGGTGATTCGGATGAAAACCGCGCACGGACAGCCGCACGAAAATCATTGAAATCCTGGTAACCGAGGCGCTTGAAATAACGCGCCGCACTGGCCTTGGAGACGCCGGCCAGCTGCGCCAATTCCGTGGCGGAGTAGGCCACCAGGTCTTTCTGGCGGGCAACAATCACATCGGAGAGCTTGCGATCGGATGGCGACAGGCCGTCGTAACGGCTGCGTATCAGCTGCTCTATCGTTTGAGATCCACCTTCCAGGGCGGCTTCGGCGTCAGCAGGTTTCATTCGGGGAAATCTTTCACTAATTTGGGGTGCTTGCGCACCAAACTGAAACAACTGTACCAATTTTATATTTTTATGGAACTATGGTTTCTACCAAGGCAGCATTCGTGCCCGCCTGGAAACCGGCTTCAAGAGCCGCCGCCGGCGCCCGGCACGCGGCCTGAGGGGCTCGGGGTCCGGCCTGGCGAAAGCCACGGTCGCTATGAACTCAGGAGCAGCCTACGCAGCAATCACGGGGCTTACGGGCCGAAAAAGGAATCAAGGAAGAGAGCAGACGGCCCGCGGCGGCGGCTGGCGCGGTGAACGGCGCTGGGGTTTGCCACGACGTACCAAAGCCTGGCTAGACTAGGCGTGGCCTTCAGGCGCCGAATCAAGGCCTGCTTTTGACCAGCCCTTGCGAGCACCATGACCGATCTTTCCGCCTTCCCCATCACCCAGAAATGGCCTGCGCTACATCCAGAGCGCATCCAGCTTTATTCACTGCCCACGCCCAACGGCGTCAAGGTCTCGATCATGCTGGAAGAGACCGGCCTGCCCTACGAGCCGCACCTGGTGGACTTTGCCACCAACGACCAGATGTCAGCGGAGTTCATCTCGCTGAGCCCCAACAACAAGATCCCGGCCATCCTCGACCCGGACGGCCCGGGCGGCAAACCGTTGGGCCTGTTCGAGTCCGGCGCCATCCTGATCTATCTGGCCGAAAAAACCGGGAAATTCCTGCCGCCCGACGCCGCCGGTCGTTATGAAACCCTCCAGTGGCTGATGTTCCAGATGGGCGGCATCGGCCCGATGTTTGGCCAGCTCGGCTTCTTCCACAAGTTCGCCGGCAAAGAGTATGACGACAAGCGCCCGCGCGACCGCTACGTGGCCGAAGCAAAACGGCTGCTCGGTGTGCTGGACAAGCGCCTGGAAGGCCGCAACTGGCTCATGGGCAACGACTACACCATTGCCGACATCGCCACCTTCGGCTGGGTGCGCAACCTGATCGGGTTCTACGAGGCCGGGGAGCTGGTCGGCATCACGGACTATCCGAACGTGCTGCGTGTGCTGGACACCTTTGTGGCACGGCCGGCGGTCATCAAGGGTCTGGGCATACCGGCGCGGACATGACCGTGATGCCTGTGGCCAGGGGCCTGCAGGCATGACTCAGGAACTAGGACGCATCAACCGGTTGCCAGTGGTCGCCATGGCGCCGCTTCAAGTTAGCCACGCCTTGCTCGACCCCATTGCTGGCTCAACATCCGCACCAGTTCCAGCCAGACCAGACACAGTGCCACCAGCCCGGCGGCGAGCGCCAGTTCCCGGGCGCCCGGCAGGGCCAGGCCCATCAGGCTCCGCAGCCACGGCAGGCCAAGCACCGCCACCAGCAGCGCAGCCACGCCGGCGGCCATGCGCCACAGCCAGGGGTTGGCCGCGGCCGCACCGAGCAGCACGGGCCGCGACGGATCGCGGTTGGCCAGGATCAGCAGCAGCACCGCCAGCACCAGCGCGCTGAACACCACGCCACGGCCCTGGCCGGCGCTCCAGCCCTGGCCGGCCAGCCAGACCTGCCCGGCCAGCAGCACGAAGGCCACGCCCAAGCCCTGAAACACGCCGTGCGCCAGCGGTGCAGCGGCAAACGGCGAGTCCGAGACGGGGCGCGGCGGGCGTGTCATCAAGTCGCTGCCCTCCGGTTCGGCCTCGAACACGATGGAGCAAGCCGGATCGATCAACAGTTCCAGCAGCACGATGTGCACCGGCAGCAGCAGCACCGGCCAGTGCAGCAGCGTGGGAACCAGCGCCAGCGCGATGATGGGGACGTGCACGGCAAACACAAACCGCGTGGCCTTGCGGATGTTGTCGTCAATGCGCCGGCCCTGGCGGATCGCAGCCACGATGCGGGCAAAGCTGTCGTCGAGCAGCACTAGGGCGGCGGCCTCGCGTGCCACATCGGTGCCGCGCTCGCCCATGGCAATGCCCACGTCGGCGGCCTTGAGCGCGGGCGCGTCGTTGACACCGTCACCGGTCATGGCCACCACCTCGCCGTCGGCGCGCAGCAGCTGCACCAGGCGCAGCTTGTGCTGGGGCTTCAGGCGTGCACACAGGTCCACATGGCGCAGCCGCTGGCGCAGGGCGGCATCGTCCATGGCCTCGATCTCGGCGCCGGTCATCAGGTCGGGGCGCGCCGACAGGCCGACCTGGCGCGCGATGGCCAGGGCCGTGGCGGGGTGGTCGCCGGTCATCATGATCACGCGCACACCGGCCTGCCGGCATTCGGCCAGCGCGGCCGGCACCTCGGGGCGTGGCGGGTCGGCCAGGGCGACCAGGCCGAGAAACTCGAACTCGAAGTCGTGCTGGCTTGGCGGCCAGGGCGGCGCCACGTCCGGCGCGGTGGCTTGCCCGCTCCAGCGCCCGCGCGCCACGCCGAGCACGCGCAGACCGCGCCCGGCCATGGTTTGCACCTGCCGGCCGATGGCCTCACGCTGCGCCGCGTCGAGGTGGCACAGGTCGGCCACGGCCTCGGGCGCGCCCTTGGTCGCCAGCAGGTGTTGCGAAGGATAGTCACTGGCAAACACGCGCGTCATGGCCAGGATCTCGCCCGAAAGCGCGTATTCAAACTCGGGCTGGCGGCCGTCGTGCACATGTTCGGTGCCGGCCAGCCACTGGTGGCCAAAATGCTGGATGGCCTTTTCCATCGGGTCGAACGGGTCACCGGGGGTAGCCAGCATGGCAAATTCCACCAGCGGGTGAAATTCCTCGGCCAGGCTGTGGGCACCCTCCGGTTGAAAGTGCGCAGCAGCCGTGGCGAGCTCGGCCACCGCCATGCGGTTCTCCGTCAGCGTGCCGGTCTTGTCGACCGCGAGCACGGTGATGGCCCCCAGCGCCTCAACGGCGGTGACGCGCCGCGTCAGCACCTTGTGCCGGGAGATGCGCCACGCGCCCAGCGCCAGAAAGACGGTGAGGATGACCGGGATTTCCTCGGGCAGGATGGCCATGGCCAGCGCAATGCCGGAGAGCAGGCTCTCCAGCAACGGCCTGTCGTTCCACCACCAGCCCAGCAGCACCTGGGCGCTGGCCAGCAGCAGCGCGGCCACGCCAAGCTGGCGCACCAGCTTGCGCGAGCGCTGCTGAAGCGCCGAAGGCGGCTCGGTGGTGGCGGCCAGGTCGGCGCCGATGCGCCCGACCGCGGTGTGGGCGGCGATGGCGTAGACCTCGGCCAGACCGACACCACGCGTGACCACGGTGCTGGCAAAAAGACCCGGCGTGCCGTCGCCGCCCGGCGCGGGGGCGGGGATATCTCCGGCACCCGAGGCCAGGGGCAGCTTGGTCACGGGCACGGCCTCACCCGTGAGCAGCGATTCATCAACCTCCAGCTGGCCATCGACCAGCAACGCATCGGCGGCAATGCGGTCGCCCTCGTGCAACACCAGCAGGTCGCCAATCACCACCTGGCGTCCGGCAATGCGCTGCGCCTGACCGTCCCGTATCACCAGGGCGCGCGGGGCCGACAGGTCGCGCAGCGACTCCAGCGCACGCTGCGTTTTGCGTTCCTGCACCAGCGTGATGGCGATGACCACGAACACAAAGCTCAGCAGGAACAGCGCCTCGCCCCGGTCGCCCAGCGCCAGGTAAATGCCACCGGCGGCTAGCAGCATCAGGAACATCGGTTCGGTGACCACGTCGCGCACGATGGCTGCGGTGGACTTGGGTTCGCTGCCGGGCAGCAGGTTGGGGCCCTGATCGGCGAGGCGGCGTGCGGCCTCGCCCGCGCTCAGGCCCCGGCGGACGAATGCCTCGGGCATCCCGCTGGGGGCTTGTGGCCGGTGAGGCGATGAAATGGACAGAGCCATTTTTTGGTCAGGGGTTCCGAGAGTTACGGCCGGGAAGGCATGTCTCCCCATTCTGATGGTAGACGAGTCGGCGTTCGGCCGGGCAGGGACACGGTCACGCGCACCTGGCCTCCCCACGGGACCGGAACCACCCCGGTATGGGTGTATAACCGGAACCCTCGGGTGATCTACCGTGGCGTTTCAGACAGCGCGCATGACCCCCTGACCCCGAACCAGCCAGGCGCATGCACGCGCCGCAACACCAAGGAATTTCAAGCATGGGCGCGCAGTGGAAAGCAAAAGGCAAGGAACTGGCAGCCAATGCCAGGGGCAAACTGTTTGGACGATTGGCCAAGGACATCATGATCGCGGCGCGCAACGGCGCCGACCCGGCGTCGAACGCACGCCTGCGGCTGGTCGTCGAGCAGGCCCGCAAGGTCTCCATGCCCAAGGAGACCCTGGAGCGCGCCATCAAGAAAGGCGCCGGCCTCACGGGAGATGTGGTTCATTACGAACACGTGATTTACGAGGGTTTTGCACCGCACCGCGTCCCCGTCATGGTCGAATGCCTGACCGACAACCTGAACCGCACGGCCCCTGAAATGCGCGTGTTGTTCCGCAAGGGGCAACTGGGCACCTCCGGCTCGGTGTCCTGGGATTTCGACCATGTCGGCATGATCGAGGCCGAACCCACGGCAGCGGGTGCCGACCCCGAGCTGGCCGCCATTGAAGCGGGCGCCCAGGACTTTGAGCCCGGTGACGAGGACGGCACCACGATGTTTCTGACCGACGCGACCGACCTCGACCTGGTCAGCCGCGCGCTGCCGACCCAGGGTTTTACCGTGCTGTCGGCCAAGCTCGGCTACAAGGCCAAAAATCCTGTGGACCCGGCCAGCCTGAGCGCCGCGGATCTGGAAGAAGTGGAAGCCTTCCTGGCCGCCATCGACGCCAACGACGATGTGCAGAATGTGTTTGCAGGCCTGGGGGGTTGAAGCGGATGCCCAGCCCAAATCAGGGAAAATGGCTGACGATTTGCGCCAACTGAAAAAACATCCATGACCGACACCCTTGAACGCCCCCTTCTCCCCGACCACCTGTCCATCGACCCGCGCAGCCCCCACCACGTGGCCGCCGTGTTCGAACACGACATCGGCATCCGCCTGAACGACAAGGAGCGCACCGATGTCGAGGAATACTGCATCAGCGAACGCTGGGTCAAGGTGCCCGCCGGCAAGGCGCTGGACCGCAAGGGCCATCCGCTGATGATCAAGCTCAAGGGCAAGGTCGAGGCGTTTTACAAATAAGCGCTTTCCGTTCGCGCAGCAGGCGGCCGCCATCGGGCGGATGATAAATGCCAGCTCCCGAAACCCACTATAAAAAGTGCCTGTAGCCCAGGCAGGTCGAGCGCAGGCAGCTACTGATTCGATAGCGACTGAAGGCGTCCCGGGGTCCATGAGGGAGGCGGCCCCCTCTGAGGCAAGGCCTCACTACACGTATTCGCTAATGGCCGGAGTGGGGCCTTCATCCACAATCGGTTCGCATGAGCAGCCCCGACGATCACCTGGAAACATTGCACACCTTGCAGCTGGCCTTCAACCTGGCACCGGTCGGCATGTGTGTTTCGCGCCAGCGGGTCGTGGAACTCTGCAACGAGACCTTCGCGCGCCAGTTCGGCTACGAGATCGAGGAGTTGCTGGGCAAGCCGCTGGCGCTGCTGTACCCGTCGATGGACGAGTTCACGCATGTCGGCAACCTCGGCCTGCCCGTCATGCGGGAAAAGGGCATCTACAACGACGAGCGCATCATGCGGCGCCGTGACGGCGCGCTGTTCTGGTGCCATGTGGCCGGGCGAGCGCTGGACCGCGCGGACCCCTTCGCCTGCGCCGTGTGGATGTTTGAGGACATTTCGGAGCGCCGCCCCGTCACCACCAGCCTGACGCTGCGCGAGCGCGAGATCGCCCAGCACCTGGTGACCGGCTCGACCAGCAAGCAGATCGCGCGGGTGCTGGGCATCAGCCCGCGCACGGTCGAGGCCCACCGTGGCCGGCTGATGAAAAAATACGAGGCGGCCACCCATGGGGAACTGGTGGCGCGCCTGGTCGGTGGCGCCTGAGGGGCTGCCTTATTTCAGCAACTTGCCGCTGCTGCCGATCACGGTAACCTCCACATAACGCGAGCCCACCCGGTTCTCCGCGGAATAGCCCACCGAGGTGCCGCCGAGGTCGAAGTTACCCATGCTCTCGAGCGCCTTCACCACTTTCGCGCGTGTCGGTTTGGGGCCGGCACGGCGCAGGCCTTCCACCAGCACCTTGGCACCGAGGAACTGCTCGAAGCTGGTGTAGTTGACCAACTCGCCCGGCGCATACTTCCTGAGCAGGGCCTGGTATTCGCGAACCACCGGCAGGCTGGGCATGAAGGGGTAAGGCACCACCTGGCTGACCCCGAGGCCATGCGCGTTCTTCAGCCCGGCCAGCCTGACGATTTCGGCCGGGTCCACCACCGAGATGTTGTAGAGCTGGGCACCGCCGCCGGCTTCCCGGTAACGCTTGATGAAGGCCGACGTGGACTTGTTCACCGAGATCATGATCACCGCCTGGGCATCCGAGGCCTTGACCTGCCGGACGGCCTCGTCGACCTTGTCGGTGTTGCGTTCATAAGGTGCAGCGACCGACAGCGTGAGCTTGCGTTTGGCCAGCGCCTTTTGCACGCCCTCGAGCCCGGCCTTGCCAAACCCGTCGTCCTGGTACATCACGGCAATACGTGTCATGCCCAGGGTCGTGACCTGCTGCACCATGTGTTCGGTCTCGTCGGCATAGCCGGCACGCACATGGAAGATCCAGGGGTTGAACGGGCTGCGCAGCGGCTCGCCGCCGGTGTACGGCGCCACCAGGGCCGCACCGCCCTGCTCAAGCACGCCGTCGGTCAGCAGCTTGCCAACATTCGATGTGCCGGCAAAACCGTACAGCGCCACCACCGCGGGGTTGGCCAGCGCCTCCCGGGTCAGGCGCACGGTTTCTTCCACCTTGTAGCCGTCGTCGCTGACCAGCACCCGGATTTTCTGGCCATGCACGCCGCCGGTGTCGTTGATATGGCTGAAGTAGATCTGGCCGCCGAGCACCATCTGCTTGCCGGTGCTGGCCAGCACCCCGGTCAGCGGCGCCAGCTGGCTGATGACGATGTCGGCCGCCATGGCCGTGGTTTGCAGCAACGCCAGCGCCAGCGCGCAGGCCGTTCGGCCAAGGGCCTTTGTCGGTGTCTCGTTCATGCTTGTCTCCTTGGGTTTTTTATTCAATCTCAGGCAGGCAAGCGTAGGCGCCGCGGCACCCGGTGCGCCAGTCGTAGTGTTACTCCATGGGGCATACCATGAGGTGTTTCTACGCTATGGCGGCCGCCCACCGCACCGCCTATCCTTGCGGCTTTGCCCAGCATTCCGGAGAAACTTTTGCCACAGCTCACCTTCACTGGCTGGCGCCACCTGCCACCCGGCAGGCCCGATACACGAGGCGCTGCAACCCCGGCCGCCTCCGTGCCGAAAGCCGCGCCATGAACCTCGCCCTCACCCTGCGACGCATTGCCCTGGCCGATCCGCAGCGCCCCGCCCTGTTCGAAGGCAGCCGGCAGGTGCGCGATTACGGCGGCCTGGCCGACCGGGCGGCCCGCCTGGCCTCGACCTTCGCCGCCGCTGGCCTGGCACCGGGCGATCGCGTTGCGCTGTTCATGCACAACCACCCGGCTTACCTGGAGGTGCTCTACGGTGCCTGGTGGGCCGGCCTGGTGGTCGTCCCGATGAATGCGAAGCTGCACCTGCGCGAGGCGCAGTGGATCCTGGACCATGCCCAGGCAAGCTGGGCTTTCATCACGCCCGACGTGGGCGCCGGGCTGCAGGCGCCCGGCCGCACCATCGACGTCACCGCTGCTGGCTACGAAGAACTCTTCGCCGCGCCACCCTCGGCCGTAACCGGGCGCGCTGCCACCGACCTGGCCTGGCTGTTTTACACCAGCGGCACCACCGGCAAGCCCAAGGGCGTGATGCTGACCCACCGCAACCTGCTGACCATGGGCATGGCCTATTTTGTCGACGTGGACCCGATCGAGCCACGGGACGCGATTGTGTATGCAGCGCCGATGTCGCACGGCGCCGGGATCTACGCCATCCCCCACGTCATCGCGGGAGCGCGCCATGTGGTGCCGGCCTCCGGCAGCTTCGATCCGGCCGAGATTTTCGGACTGGCTGACTCGGTCGGCCGCCTGTCCCTGTTCGCGGCACCCACCATCGTCAAGCGGCTGGTGGACCATGCGAGCGCCACCGGGGCCGACAGCAGCGGCTTCAAGACCATCGTCTATGGCGGTGCGCCCATGTACGCAGCCGACATCGAACGCGCCATCAGGATCATGGGACCTCGCTTTGTCCAGATCTATGGCCAGGGTGAAAGCCCGATGGTGATCACCGCGCTCTCGCGTGCCCAGCTCGCCGACACCCGCCATCCCCGCCACGCGCAGCGCCTGGCCTCGGTCGGCATGGCGCAGACGCCGGTCGAGGTCCGCGTGGCCGACCCGTCCGGCCGGACCCTGCCGCTGGGTGAGGTGGGCGAAGTGCTGGTACGCGGGGACACCGTCATGAGCGGGTACTGGCGTGACGCAGCCGCCAGCGCCGCCGCCCTGCAGGACGGCTGGCTCTTCACCGGCGACATGGGAGCCATGGATGCAGACGGTTTTCTGACACTGAAGGACCGCAGCAAGGATGTGTTGATCAGCGGCGGCTCCAACATCTATCCGCGCGAGGTCGAAGAGGTGCTGCTGCTGGCGCCCGGCGTGGCCGAGGTGGCGGTGGTCGGCGCGCCGGATCCGGAATGGGGCGAGATTGTGGTGGCCTTTGTGGTGCCCCAGCCCGGCGTCAAGCTGGACACAGAAACACTGGACGCGGTGTGCCTGGCGCACATCGCCCGCTTCAAGCGGCCCAAACGTTACGAAATCGTCAGCAGCCTGCCAAAAAACAACTACGGCAAGGTCCTGAAAACCGCGCTGCGCGAGCAGCTGAAGGAGAAAACAGCATGAGTGAAAATAACCTGGCGGGGCGCCGCGCCCTGGTGACCGGCTCCCTCCAGGGGATCGGCCTGGCCATCGCCTGCGAGCTGGGCCGCCAGGGCTGCATGCTGGTGCTGCATGGCCTGGCCAGCGAAACGCAGGCGCGGGACGCCCGCGCCGCCGTGCTCGAAGCGGGTGCACCCGCGGTCGAAGTGCTTGCGCACAACCTGCGCGACGCCAGCCAGGTACAACTGATGATGGAGACCGCGCTGGCCTCGGGTCCGCTCGACATCCTGGTCAACAACGCCGGCATCCAGCACACTGCCCCCCTGGCCGACATGCCGCGCGCCACCTGGGACGACATCATCGCCATCAACCTGTCGGCCGCGTTCGACACCATGCGCCTGGCGCTGCCGCAGATGGCCAGCCGCGGTTACGGCCGGGTGGTCAACATCGCCTCGGTACACGGCCTGGTGGCGTCCGTCCACAAGGCGCCCTATGTGGCGGCCAAGTTCGGCATGGTCGGCCTGAGCCGCGTGGCTGCGCTGGAATACGCCAACGCCGGCAGCCGCGAAAGCGGCGGTGTCACCGTCAACTGCATCTGTCCCGGCTGGACCGAAACCGCCATCATCCAGCCGCAAATCGATGCGCGGGCCCAGCAGCTGGGCACCGGCCGCGAGGCAGCCATCCGTGACTTGCTGAAGGAAAAACAGCCTAGCCAGCGTACCTCGCTGCCCGACGAGATTGCCCGGGTGGTCACCTGGCTGTGCGAACCTGCCGCGCACAACCTGACCGGCGTGTCGTTGCCGATTGATGGCGGCTGGACGGCGCAATAGCGGCGCCGTCAAGAGCACACAGGTCCGGGCGGGCCCGCCGCTGATGCTCAAGCTCAAGCTCGAGGCGTTTTACAGATAGGCGGCTGCACGCCGACATCAGCGGGCGTCAGCGAGGTTTCAAAAAAAAAGGCCTCCAGCCCATAACCAGCGGTCGCAGGCAGCTCTCAAAAGAAGAGCGCCCTGGCCAGAGGAGGTCAATTGTCGGCGACGGTCGCGCCCACAATCGCATGGCGCGCGAGCGAAGCGGCGACAAAGCCGCCGCGTTTCATGCGGTCGACAAAATCATCCAGAAAGGCCGCCGCTGCAGCGCTGCGCGCCCTTGGCATGGCCATCGCCTGGTTGATCACCATGAAGCGCTCGCCCAGCAGGCGCAAGCCGCCGACACGATGGGCGTCGGCTTCCAACCCCTGCTTCACGCCGGAAGACACTTCCATGCCGTCCTTGAGCATGGCATCGACCACGGCTTCCGAGGTCGGCACCTGCACCAGTGTCGCGTGCTGTATGTGCCGCTGCAGGTACAGGCCGTAAGCACTGCCGGCACCCATCACGATGCGCGTGCCGGCGCGGTCCACGTCGGCGTTGGTCTGGATGGTTGAGCCCTCGCGCACGAGGTAGTAGCCCTCGATCTGCACATAGGCCGGCGTGAAATGCGTGGTCTGGGCGCGCAGCGGATCAATCGCCATGAAACCGATGTCGGCCTCGCCGCTGGCCAGCGCAGCGACCGACTTGGCGGCGGTGTCGAACTGGAGGAAATCCACCGCCACGCCCAGCTCACGCGCAAATTCACGCGACAGGTCGATGGTGACGCCCGCGGGCTTTTCCCTGGCTATGTGGCTGTGCGCGAGCACCGGGTTGCCCATGTTCAGCGAAGCGCGCAGCTTGCCCGCAGGCGCGAACTCCTTGGCCAGATCAGTCATCCAGGAACCCTCCCTTGTAGAAACTCCACGCGGTGCCGTCGTGCAAATAAAAATAGCCGTCGGCGCAGTCATCCTTGCCGGGAAAGAACTCCCGATACGCCTTGGGAACAAGACGCTCAAGCTGCGCGTCGGAGAGTTCGTCGAACTCCTCGGAAGTGATGGGTTGGCCGACCCGGAGTTTGCGTTCCATGGGCGCCCTCAGTCGCCCATCAGCGCGCGCACGTGCGCCGCAGTGCCGCTGGCCAGGCCTTCCAGGCTGTAGCCCCCCTCCAGGATGGACACCACACGGCCATCAGCGGTTTCATCGGCCACCTTCATCAGCTCGCGGGTGATCCAGTGGTAGTCGTCGTCGGTAAACTGCAGTCCGCCCAGCGGGTCCAGGTGATGGGCATCGAAGCCCGCGGAGATGATCAGCAGCTCGGGCGCGAACTTGCGCAGGGCCGGCAGCAACTGGTCTGTCATGGCGGCGCGGAAGGCGGCCGAACCCGTGCCCCGCGGAAAGGGCACATTCACGATGTTCCCGGCCACGCCGGTTTCATGGCGCGCGCCGGTGCCGGGGTAAAACTGCGCCTGGTGGCACGAACCATAGAACAGGTCGGGGTCGTCGTAAAACGTGTTCTGTGTGCCGTTGCCGTGGTGCACATCGAAGTCCACCACAGCGACACGCTGGAGGCCATGCTGCTCGCGCGCATGCAGCGCGGCAATGGCAGCCTGGTTGAACACGCAAAAACCCATGGCCTGGTCCGCCTCCGCGTGGTGGCCGCAAGGGCGTGTGGCGCAAAAGACATTGCTCGCCTCCCTGGACACCACATCGTCCACACCGGCACAGGCCGCGCCCACGCACCGCATCACCGCCTCCAGCGAGCCCGGCGACAGGATGGTGTCACCGGCATCGAGGGCGCGGTAGCCCTCGGTCGGCGAGACTGACTGCACCTGCTCCACATAGTCGGGCGTGTGCACATGCAGCACCTGGTCGAAGGACCCCAGCGGCGCATCGCGCCAGACCGCGCCCACAAATTCCGGTCTCTTCAGTGCCTGCAGCACGGCCTCAAGGCGCTCGGGCGACTCCGGGTGGTGCGGTCCGGGCTTGTGGTTGAAGCAGGCTTGATGGGTATAAATCAGGGTGGTCATGGTGATCGCAGTATTTGGATACCCATAATAGCGAACCCGCCTCCCACTCAAAGGAGGCGGGTTTTCTTCAGCTCGTTAGCCCACCGTTCAATCCGGCGCCACCTCAAACCTGAACACACCCGGTTCGCGGATCGGGTCCACATCGACCGGGATCACGCTCTTGGGCGGGAAACGCCCTTCGAGCAGCAGCTTGGACAGCGGGTTCTCGATGCGCTGCTGGATCGCGCGCTTGAGCGGACGCGCGCCGAACACCGGGTCGAAGCCGACCTTGGCGAGTTCGGCAATCGCTGCCTCCGACACCTCCATCGTGAGGTCCATCTTCTGCAGGCGCTCCATGAGCACCTTGAGCTGGATGCGCGCAATGGACTCGATGTTTTTCGCGTCAAGCGAGTGGAACACCACGGTTTCGTCGATGCGGTTCAGGAACTCGGGGCGGAAATAGTTCTTCAGCTCGCCTTCCACCGCTTCCTTGATGTCCTCGTAAGGCTGGCCCACCATGGACTGGATGATGGGTGAGCCGATGTTGCTGGTCATCACGATCACGGTGTTCTTGAAGTCCACGGTTCGGCCCTGGCCGTCGGTCAGGCGCCCGTCGTCGAGCACCTGCAACAGCACGTTGAACACATCCGGATGGGCTTTTTCCACCTCGTCGAGCAGCAGCACGCTGTAGGGCTTGCGCCGCACGGCTTCGGTCAGGTAGCCGCCCTCCTCGTAACCCACATAACCCGGAGGCGCGCCGATCAGGCGGGCCACCGAGTGTTTTTCCATGAACTCGCTCATGTCGACGCGGATCAGGTGGTCTTCGCTGTCGAACAAAAAGCCGGCCAGGGCCTTGCACAGTTCGGTCTTGCCGACGCCGGTGGGGCCGAGGAACAGGAAGGAACCGGTCGGCCGGTTCGGGTCACTCAGGCCGGACCGTGAACGGCGGATCGCGTTGGCGACCGCGCCTATGGCCTCGTCCTGGCCGACCACCCGCTCGTGCAGCTTGCCTTCCATCAGCAGCAGCTTGTCGCGCTCGCCCTGCATCAGTTTGCTGACCGGGATGCCGGTGGAACGCGCCACGACCTCGGCGATCTCTTCGGCGCCGACCTGGGTGCGCAGCAAGGTGGGCGCGCTGGTCGCGCCCTTTTTGGACTCGACGTCCTGCGCCTCCTTCAGGCGTTTTTCGAGTTCGGGCAGCTTGCCGTACTGCAACTCGGCCACCTTGTTGAAGTCGCCCTTGCGGGTGAACTCCTCGATCTGGAAGCGGATGCGGTCGATTTCTTCCATGACGTCCTTGGAGCCCAGCGCCTGGGCTTTCTCCGCCTGCCAGATTTCGTCAAGGTCGGAAATTTCCTTCTGCAGCTTGGCGATTTCTTCCTCGATCAGTCCAAAACGTTTCTGCGAGGACTCGTCTTTTTCGCGGCGCACGGCCTCGCGTTCGATCTGCAGCTGGATCAGCCGGCGGTCCAGCTTGTCCATCACCTCGGGCTTGGAGTCCATCTCGATCTTGATCTTGGCCGCCGCCTCGTCGATCAGGTCGATTGCCTTGTCGGGCAGGAAGCGGTCGGTGATGTAGCGGTGGCTGAGCTCGGCCGCAGCCACAATGGCCGGGTCGGTGATCTGCACGCCGTGGTGCACTTCATATTTTTCCTGCAGGCCGCGCAGGATGGCGATGGTGGCCTCCACGCTCGGCTCATCCACCAGGATTTTCTGGAAGCGGCGCTCGAGCGCGGCGTCTTTTTCGATGTACTTGCGGTACTCGTCCAGCGTGGTCGCGCCCACGCAATGCAGCTCGCCGCGCGCCAGCGCGGGCTTGAGCATGTTGCCGGCGTCCATCGCGCCTTCAGCCTTGCCGGCACCCACCATGGTGTGCAACTCGTCAATGAACACAATGGTCTGGCCCTCGTCCTTGGCCAGCTCTTTCAGCACGGTTTTCAGGCGCTCCTCGAACTCGCCGCGGAACTTGGCACCGGCCAGCAGTGCGGCCATGTCCAGGCTCAGCACACGTTTGCCCTTGAGCGAATCAGGCACCTCGCCAGCCACAATGCGCTGGGCCAGGCCTTCAACGATGGCGGTCTTGCCGACGCCGGGCTCACCGATCAGCACCGGGTTGTTCTTGGTGCGGCGCTGCAGCACCTGGATGGCGCGGCGGATCTCGTCATCGCGGCCGATCACCGGGTCCAGCTTGCCCATACGGGCGCGCTCGGTCAGGTCCATGGTGTACTTTTTGAGGGCTTCGCGCTGGCCTTCAGCCTCAGGGCTGTCCACGCCCTGGCCGCCGCGCACGGCATCAATGGCCGCCTCCAGCGCCTTGCGTGTCAGGCCGGCTTCTTTGGCCAGACGGCCGACCTCGGCCTTGCTGTCAGCCACCGCCAGCAAATACAGCTCGCCGGCGATGAACTGGTCGCCGCGCTTGATGGATTCCTTTTCGGTGGCCTGCAGCAGTTTGCCGAGCTCGGGGCCGACCTGGATCTGCTCCTGGCCCGACACCGTCGGCAGCTTTTTCACGGCGGCGTCGGCGGCGGCCTGCAAGGCGGCCACATTGACACCGGCGCGCTGCAGCAGCGCCTTCGGGCCGTCTTCCTGGCCCAGCATGGCAGCCAGCAGGTGCACCGGCTCGATGTAGGCGTTGTCGTTGCCCAAGGCGAGTGACTGTGCGTCACTGAGCGCTTCCTGGAATTTGGTGGTGAGTTTGTCCTGGCGCATGGCGTCCCTTGGTGAATTTGATTGCTGAAGATCTGGGGCTGGACACGGGGCTTTTCAATAGCCCCTGCTCGCCAACGGGTTGATGGCTCCTTTATGCACAGCTTGGCCCGCAGGCGGCTTGACGGAGATCAAGCGCACCGGGGGAACAGACGGCGGATTAAAATCAGTTCATGAAAATCCACCAGGTGTCGGTCAGTTACGTCCAGGAGCAGGACCGCCTGATGATCCGCATCAACGGCCGCGACGGCGGCGAGTTGCGCGCCTGGCTCACCCGGCGCCTGGCGCTGGCGCTGCTGCCCGTGCTCGACAAAACCGCGGCCGACCAGACCCGCAAGGCGGCCACGCCCGAAGAGGCGGCCACCAGCCTGGAGGAGCAGCGCGGCCAGCTGCTGACGACCTTCCAGAAAGAAGCGTCGCTGCGCAGCGGGGATTTTGAAACCCCTTACCGCGACCAGCCCGGCCCGCCCGCCGACGTGGCGGTGGGCCCCGAACCCTTGCTGCTGACTGAGGTGAAGGTCACCCTGATGGGCAATGACCAGTTGCGCCTGCAGCTGTTTGAAAAGCTGCCCGGGCAAGCCACGGTGCGCGATTTCCAGGTGATGATGGATCCGCAGTTGAGCAACGGCCTGCTGCACCTGCTGCACCAGAGCGTGAAGCTTTCGCAGTGGCGCACGGTGCCGACAGCCGCGGCGGCCGTGCATCATGATGTCCTGTTGCAGGACGCCGCGCCCGACACCGAGCCGGCCGATCTGCCCGTTGACCTGCCACGGCCCCGGTACCTGAACTGAGGTCTTGCGGGTTCCGGACGGCGCCCGCGCCGGCCCTTGCCCGCCCTACTTCGTGGCCGCCTCCAGCGAGAAACCGGCCACCTGTTTGTAGTGGTCCGAAATCTCGCGCAGCTCCTGCTGGCTGATCAGCGCATCGATGTCCGAAAAAGGCTTGCCACCACTCAGTTCGTCGACCTTGATGTTGATGAAATCGGGCGGCACCGAGCGGTTCGTCAGGACGATGTTCGCGGTCGGGGCCAGCCGCAGCTGCTCGTAGGCCTGCAGCGCGGCCCGTGCATCGCCACCGGCCTGCAGCGCCAGCTGTTCGGCCAGCACCCGCGCGTCGATCAGGGCCTGGGCCGAGCCGTTGGAGCCGCGCGGGTACATCGGGTGGGCCGCGTCGCCGAGCAAGGTCACGCGGCCGAAGGTCCACTGCGGCACCGGGTCCTTGTCGACCATGGGGTACTCGAGGATCTGCTCGGCGTTGGCAATCAGCGCAGGAACGTCCAGCCACGGAAAGCGCCAGTCCTTGAAGATGCCAAGGAAATCCTTGAGATCGCCTTTCTGGTTCCAGTCGTTCATGGCAGCGTTGTCCCGCTGGATCTCGGCGACCCAGTTGATCAGCTGGTGGCCCTCGTCGTCCAGCTTGTCGACGATGGGGTAAATCACCATCTTGCCGGTGTCGATGGCGCCGATGCGCATGTAGCTGCGGCCAGTCAGGATGGGTTGGTGCCGCGTCACGCCGCGCCAGGTGTTGATGCCGGCAAAGGCGACTTTTTCGTTAGGGTAGAACTGGCGCCGCAGCGTGGAGTTGACGCCGTCGCAGGCAATCACCACGTCGGCTTTCACCGGCGGCAGGCTCATGCCGCTGGAGGTCTGCGTGAAATGCAGGGTGGCCCCGCTCTCGTCCTGTTCCACGCGCACGCAGCGGCGGTTGGTATGGATGGCGTCGGGGCTCAGGCGCTCAAGCGCGGCCTCGTAGAGCAGCCGGTGCAGTTTGCCGCGCGGCAGGCCGATCTCGGGCAAGGCGTAGCCGGCATGGCGGCCGCGCGGCTCCTTGTAGATGAACTGGCCGAAGCGGTTGAAAAACACGCTTTCCTCGTTTTCGATGCCGACGGCTTCGAGCTGCTCCTGCAGGCCCAGCGCCGCCAGCTCGCGCATGGCGTGCGGCAGCAGCGTGATGCCGACGCCGAGTTCCTTCACTTCAGGCACGGTTTCAAAAACCTCGCTCTGGATGCCGCGTTGATGCAGCGCGAGCGCCAGGCTCAGTCCGCCTATGCCGCCGCCGACGATGGCTATGTTCATGGTGTTCTCGCAGTTCAAATATTGCTCAAAATCTGGCCCGTGATCCCGGACTCGAGGAGCCTGCCCCGGACTCCGATCCGGGGGGATCCATACCGCATGAATCAGCCAGCGCGCAGATCGAACATGGATTGCGGCTCAAGTCCGCAATGACAGACGGGGCCCGGCATCGCCTTGCTATTTATCAACCAAAATGGCCGCCAGCCCTTTGAAGACCGGCGCCACCAGCTGTCTATTCAGGAGCAGATCAGTTCGCGGTGATGCCCTGGGCCTGGATCAACCCGGCCCAGCGCTTCGCATCCAGCTCAACCAGGCTTTTGAACTCGCCCGGCGTGCTGCCGGTCGGGTCCATGCCCTGGGTCTGGAAGGCTTTTTTGACCTCGTCGCTCAGCAAAATCTCCCGGATCTCGCGGTTGTACAGGGCGACCAGTTCGGGCGAGGTGCCTGATGGCGCAAAAATGCCGTACCACATGTCCACGTTGACCTTGCCGGCCCTGGCCTCGGCCAGCGTCGGCACCTCGGGCAACAGCGCGTGGCGCTTGTCGCTGCCAATGCCCAGCGCCACCAGTCGGCCGGACTTCACATGCGGCAGGGCCACGTGGATGGGCAGAAACATGGTTTCGATCTGGCCGCCGAGCAGGTCGGTCAGCGCCGGCCCGGTGCCGCGGTACGGGATGTGCGTGACAAACACGCGCGCCCTGCTTTTGAACAGTTCCATCGCCAGGTGGTGCGGCGTGCCCACCCCGGGCGAGCCGTAGTTGATGCGGCCGGGCTTCTGGCGCGCCGCCGACACCAGATCCGAGGCGCTTTTAAAACCGGTCTTGGGGTTGGCCACCAGCAACAGCTGGCCCCAACTGGTCAGCGTCACCGGGGTCAGGTCTTTCACCGGGTCGAAGGCCAGCTGCGGGTACAGGCTGGCATTCATCACCAGCGTATTGACCGTCACCAGCAGCGTGCTGCCGTTGGGCGCGGCACGCACCACGGCCTCGGTGCCGATGTTGCCGGACGCGCCGGCGCGGTTGTCCACCACCACCGGCCGCCCCAGGCGCTCGGACAGCTTGGGGCCCAGCGTGCGGGCAATCAGGTCAATGCCGGTGCCGGGTGTGAAAGGCACGATCAGGCGGATCGGCGCCTGCGGCAGGACCGGCGCCAGGGCGCTCTGGGCCAGGGCGCCCGCGCTGGCGCCAGCCGTGACAAGCAGGAGCCCCAGCTTGACCGCCAGCCGCCAACTTGAAGAAATACTGATCTGCATCAAACGTCCTTTCAGGTTTGCATGCTAACAATTATTAGCCTAAAGCGACAAGGCACAATCCATGAATTCCCTTAGGACCTGTCTGCCAAGCACTGGCGGACAGGTCCTTGAAGCCAGGGTCGACGAGAAATTTATACTGCCGTGCTCACATTCCACAAACTCTCCCAACTTTATGCCCGCCCCGGCTTCCTGCTGCGCCGCGCACACCAGATATCAAGCGCCGTTTTCGAGGACGAATGCCGCAGCGTGGGGCTGACGCCGGCACAGTTCGGTGTGCTCAGCGTGCTGCGCGCCACGCCGGGGCTGGACCAGTCCACGCTGGCGCGTGCGCTGGGGTTCGACAAGGTGACGGTGCTGCGGGTGCTGCGCGGCCTGGAAACGCGGGGCCTGATAGAACGCGCGCCGGCGCCGGCCAGCCGGCGCAATCTGGCGGTGTCCCTGTCAGCCGCGGGACTGGAGCTGCTTGAGCAGGCCCAGGGACCGGCCGACCGCGCCTATGACCGCCTGATGGCACCGTTGAGCAAGGCGCAACAGGGCCAGCTGCTGGAGTTGCTGCAACTGCTGACCACAGGGCTGGAAAACGACGCGCGCGCAGCGTTTGTGCCGCCAAACCAGGAAGCCGAAGCCCAAGCCTGAAGCCGGGCGTCCAGGAGCAAGCTGTTCAGTTAGCTCCGTTCACCCTGTGCTCGGCCTGTCCTGAGCTTGACGAAGGGTCGAAGGGCTGCAAGGCTTCGACAGGCTCAGCCCGAACGGCCTGTGAACAGTATTGCGTTAGGCATTGGAGGCCTGGATGCCCCACTTGGCCAGTGCCGCGTCGTCGCTGACCCGTGCATCGACCCAGCGCGCGCCCTCCGGCGTCTGCTCTTTTTTCCAGAACGGCGCCTGGGTCTTGAGGTAGTCCATCAGGAACTCGCAGGCCTGGAAACTCTCGCCGCGGTGCGCCGAGGTCACGGCCACCATGACCACCTGGTCCAGCGGCTGCAGCAGCCCGACGCGGTGGATCACGCGAGCACCGAAAATATCAAAGCGCACCATGGCCTCGTCAATCATGGCCTCGATGGCCTTTTCCGTCATGCCAGGGTAGTGCTCGAGCTCCATGGAACTCACGTCGCTACCGTCATTGCGGTCTCTGACCGTGCCAATGAAACTGCAGACGGCACCGACGCGTTTGTCGTTCGCACGCAGCGCGGCGATCTCCTCGGCGAGATTGAAGTCGCCGGTCTGGATGCTCACGCGATCGGCCATCTCAGCCCCCTGTCACCGGCGGGAAAAAGGCGACTTCGCAGCCTTCCGTCAGGGCCGCCGATTCGTCGCTCATGACCTGGTTGAGGGCCATGCGCACCGACTTGCCGCGCGCCAGCGCTTCGGCATACGCCGGGCCGCGCGCCATCAGTTCGTCGCGCAGGGCCGCCAGACTGGCGGCTGCGGTGACGATCTGCTCGCTGCCCAGCCCGATGGCTTCACGCACGGACGCAAAATACCTGACGGTGATGTTCATGCCAGCCATTCCGAAAAAGCGATGAAACGCACGGTGTCGCCATGCGCGATGGTTTGGCCCGACGGGTTGTCCACCACGCCGTCGCCCCACACTGCCGAGGTCAGCACGCCCGAACTCTGGTTGGGAAACAGGTCCAGCCCGCCGGCGGCATTGCGCCGCACCCGCAGGAATTCACGGCGTTTGTCGGCCCGGGGCCAGGTGAAATGGGCGGTAGCCGCTATTGATTTGGGAGCGACGTCATTCACCCCCTGAAGCCTGAGCAGGAAGGGCCGCACCAGCAGCAGAAAGGTCAGGAAGCTGGAGACCGGGTTGCCCGGCAGTCCCATGAAGTGCGCCGCACCAACCCGGCCATAGGCAAAGGGCTTGCCCGGCTTCATGGCAATCTGCCAGAGGTCGAGCGAGCCGAGCTGCTGCACCGCGGGCTTGATGTGGTCTTCCTCGCCGACGGACACCCCGCCGCTGGTCAGGATCAGGTCATGGGCCTGGCTGGCGCTGCGCAGCGCGTCCAGCGTGGCATCGCGCTGGTCCGGCACGATGCCCAGGTCGCTGACCTCGCAGCCCAGGCGCAGCAGCAAGGCGCGCAAAAAGAAACGGTTGGAGTTGTAGATGGCGCCGGGACGCATCTGCACGGGCGCCACCTCGCCGGGCATCACCAGTTCGTCGCCGGTGGAAAACAGCGCCACCCGCGGGCGCCGCGCCACCAGCAGCCGGTCCATGCCGATACTGGCCGCCAGCCCAAGCGCTGCGGGCGTGAGTCGCTCACCTTTTGAGAGCACCGTGGCACCGCGCGTGACGTCTTCACCGGCGCGGCGTATCCACTGGCCGGGGCGCGGCAGCTGCCGGACGCTGACATAACCTTCGCGGTCCGCGAGCGGCTCGCAGTCTTCCTGCATGACCACCGCGTCGGCTCCGGGCGGAATCGGCGCACCGGTAAAAATACGGGCGACCGTGCCGGGCTCCAGCGCGCTGCCGCTGCTGCCGGCCGCAATGCGTTGCGACACGCGCAGCACCACTCCCTCGTCGGCCATCTCGGCGGCACGCACGGCATAGCCGTCCATGGCGCTGTTGTCTTCGGGCGGCACCTGCAGCGCCGAAATCACATCTTCGGCCAGCACCCGGCCGTCGGCGTCGAAGGTGGACACGGTGTTGCCGCCCGCCAGCGCCGTGGCGCGGCCCAGCAGCTCGGCCAGCGCCTCGTCGAGGGCCTTAAGCGGCGGGCGCGTGGCAGGTTTCGCAGCGGGGGAAGTGGAGGTGGAAGCGTTCATGCATACAACTCGGCGCAGTAGACAAAGCGTTCATTATTCTCGATCAACCAGTCCGCGACGGCATCGGCGTCGTTCAAATCCAGCACCGGCCTGAGGGTGGTTTGCGGCAGCCGGTCCGGCGAGTCGGTGGCAATCGCGACCACAAAATCGTCGTCCGGGTAACGCACCGGTTTGCCCGAGTCAGCGCGCCAGACCTCGACCTTGAGCAGGTCGCTGCTTTTGAAACCTTCCACCAGCACCCAGTCCACGCCTTCGTACAGTTCGGCGATCAGGTGGTGCACAGAGAGTACCCTCGGCTGCTCGAACTCGCGGATCAGCGCCAGCCGGTTGTCCGAAGCCACGACCACCTCGAAGGCCCCGGCCTGCCGGTGGCGGTACGTGTCCTTGCCCGGCTGGTCGATGTCGAAGCTGTGGTGGGCATGTTTGACGACCGAAACCCGCAGGCCGCGCAGCTTGAGCGCAGGAATCAGGCTTTCCACCAGGGTGGTCTTGCCCGAACCGGAATAGCCGGCAAATGCAACAACGTTCATAAACTGTCTTTGGCCGATCCTGATTTGCTACCAATACCATAGCTACCCGTACCCACCAGAAAAGGGCCGGAAGCCGATTCAGTCCACATGACTGGCGATGTAGGCCTTCACCGCGGCCGCATCGGCCGGCATGAGCTGCACACGTTTGGGCAGGGCCTCGATGCCTTCAAAGCGGGCGGGCCTTGGCGGCAACTGGCCCAGCGCCTCCTCGATGGTGGCGGCGAACTTGATCGGCAAGGCCGTCTCCAGCACGATCATGGGCACGCCGGCCGACAGGTGTTCGCGCGCGACTTTCAGGCCGTCCGCGGTGTGGGTGTCGATCATGGTGCCGAAACGCGCAAAGGTGTCGCGAATCGTCTGCAGCCTGTCGGCGTGGGTGCTTTTGCCGCTGGCAAAGCCGTAGTGCCGGGCGGCCGACTGGAAGGTCGTGTCGCCGCTCAGGTCGAAGCGGCCCTGCGTGGACAGCTGCGCACCGAACAGGTCGGCGACACGCGCCGCATCACGCCCGAGCAGGTCGAACACAAACCGCTCGAAGTTCGAGGCCTTGGAAATGTCCATCGACGGGCTGGAGGTCTCGTGCGTGTCGGCGCTGGCCCGCACGCGGTACACACCGGTGCGGAAAAACTCGTCCAGCACGTCATTTTCGTTGGTGGCCACCACCAGCTTGTCGACAGGCAGGCCCATCATGCGTGCCACGTGGCCGGCACAGACGTTGCCGAAGTTGCCCGAGGGCACGGTGAAGCGGACCTTCTGGACTTCCGTTCGGGCTGAGCCTGTCGAAGCCTGCGTCGCCTGGAAGTAACCCGCAAAGTAGTAAACGACCTGCGCCAACAAGCGCGCCCAGTTGATCGAGTTGACAGTGCCGATCTTGTACTTGCGCTTGAAGTCCAGGTCACTGGACACGGCCTTGACGATGTCCTGGCAGTCGTCGAACACGCCCTCGATCGCGATGTTGTGGATGTTGGCGTCCTGCAGGCTGAACATCTGGGCCTGCTGGAAGGGGCTCATGCGGCCCTGCGGCGAGGTCATGAAGACCCGCACGCCCTGCTTGCCGCGCATCGCGTATTCGGCGGCGCTACCGGTGTCGCCACTGGTGGCGCCCAGGATGTTGAGTTCTTCGCCGCGACGTGCCAGTTCGTACTCGAACAGGTTGCCCAGCAGCTGCATGGCCATGTCCTTGAAGGCCAGGGTCGGACCGTTGGACAAGGCCTCCAGATACAGGCCAGGCTCGAGCTGGCGCAGCGGAACAATCTCTTTGGTGCCGAACACTTCCTCGGTGTAGGTTTTGCGGCAGAGAGCTTTCAGATCGGCAGCCGGGATGTCGTCGATGTAGAGCGACAACACTTCAAAAGCCAGGTCGGCATAACCCGAGTCGCGGTAGATGGCGCGCCACTTCTCCAGCGTGGCGGCGTCGACCTGCGGGTAGGTTTCGGGCAGGTAGAGGCCGCCGTCGGGCGCCAGGCCCTCGAGCAGGATCTCGCAGAACTGCTTGCGGTCCGCGTGGCCGCGGGTCGAGAGGTATTTCATAGCCCGCCCGGCCGCCCGAAGGGCAATGAACGCCCCCTCGGGGGGCAGAGAACGGAGTAAACGTGGGGGCTGTACATATTCAGGCGAGTTCTTCCTTGCGGATGCGCGTGATGGGCGAGAGCACGGTGGTCAGCGCCTGCATCTGCGCGAGCGCGCCGTTCATCTTCGCCTCGACACAGTCGTGCGTCAGGATGATCAGGTCGGTCTGGGTCGATCCCTCGCCGCCGACCTCGTCGGCTTCGCGTTGCAGCATCGCGTCAATGCTGATGCCGGCTTCGGCCAGGATGCCGGTGACCCTGGCCAGCACACCGGCTTCGTCGGCCACATTCAGGCGCAGGTAATAACTCGTGACCACCTCACTCATGGACAGCACCGGCATGTCGCTCATGGACTGCGGCTGGAAGGCCAGGTGCGGCACGCGCTGCGCGGCCTCGGCGCCGTGCAGGCGCGCGATGTCCACCAGGTCGGCAATCACCGCACTGGCAGTCGGCTCGCTGCCGGCGCCCTTGCCGTAATACAGCGTGGTGCCGACGGCATCGCCCTGCACCATCACGGCGTTCATGGCGCCCTCGACATTGGCGATCAGGCGCTTGGCCGGCACCAGGCTGGGGTGCACCCGCAGCTCGATCCCTTTGGCCGTGCGCTTGGTGATGCCCAGCAGCTTGATGCGGTAGCCCAGCTGCTCGGCGTATTTGATGTCCTGCGCGCCCAGCTTCGTAATGCCCTCGACGTAGGCCTTGTCGAACTGCACCGGGATGCCGAAGGCGATCGCCGACATCAGCGTGGCCTTGTGCGCGGCGTCCACGCCTTCGATGTCGAAGGTCGGGTCGGCTTCGGCGTACCCGAGGCGCTGCGCTTCCTTCAGCACCACGTCGAAGTCCAGGCCCTTGTCGCGCATCTCGCTGAGGATGAAGTTGGTCGTGCCGTTGATGATGCCGGCAATCCATTCGATGCGGTTGGCCGTCAGACCCTCGCGCAGCGCCTTGATGATGGGAATGCCGCCGGCGACGGCGGCTTCAAACGCCACCATCACGCCATGTTGGTGTGCGGCCGCAAAAATCTCGGTGCCATGCACGGCCAGCAGGGCCTTGTTGGCCGTGACCACGTGTTTTCCCGCGGCGATCGCCTCCAGCACCAATTGCCGGGCAATGCCGTAGCCGCCGATCAGCTCGATGATGATGTCGATCTCGGGATTGGCGATCACGGCTCTGGCATCGGCCACCACCGTCACGCCGGCACCGGCGACCGCCTGCGCGCGTGCGGTGTCGAGGTCGGCCACCATGGCGATCTCGATGCTGCAGCCGGCGCGGCGGAAAATCTCCTCCTGGTTGCGCTTCAAAACGGTGAAGACACCACTGCCCACGGTGCCCATGCCCAGCAGGCCTACCTTGATCGGTTTCAGATTCATTGATGTCATGTTTCGGGTCATTTGAGAATAGGTTCGGCTATCGGCACGCTGGCCGGCTGCATGCTTTTCCTGCGACTTCCCAGGAATTTGGCAATGCGGCCAATGGCCTCGCGCAGGTCTTCCTCATGTGGCAAAAAGACGATGCGGAAGTGGTCCGGCGCCGGCCAGTTGAAACCGGTGCCCTGCACCAGCATCACCTTGGTTTCCTTGAGCAGCTCCAGGAAAAACTGGCGGTCGTCGGTGATCGGGTAGACCTTGGGGTCCAGCCGCGGGAACATATAAAGCGCCGCACTCGGTTTGACACAGCTCACGCCGGGAATCGCGGTGATCAGCTCGTAGGCCAGGTCGCGCTGGCGGCGCAGGCGCCCGCCCTCACCGGTCAGGTCGTTGATGCTCTGGTAGCCGCCCAGCGCCGTCTGGATGGCCCACTGGCCCGGCACGTTGGAGCACAGCTTCATGTTGGCCAGCATGTTCAGGCCCTCGATGTAGTCCTGCGCCTGTTTTTTCGGCCCGGACACCACCAGCCAGCCGGCGCGGTAGCCGCAGGACCGGTAGCTCTTGGACAGCGAATTGAAGGTCAGCGTCAACACATCGGTGGACAGGCTGGCGATCGCCGTGTGTTTGACGCCGTCGTACAGCACCTTGTCGTACACCTCGTCGGCCAGAATCACCAGGCCGTGTTCGCGCGCGATGCCGACAATGCCGCGCAGCAGCTCATCGGAATACAGCACGCCGGTCGGGTTGTTTGGGTTGATGACCACAATGCCTTTGGTCCGGGGCGTGATCTTGGCGCGGATGTCATCGAGGTTGGGCATCCAGCCGTTGTTCTCGTCGCACAGGTAATGCACCGGCGTGCCGCCCGCCAGGCTGGTGGAGGCCGTCCACAGGGGGTAGTCGGGGGATGGCAGCAGCAGCTCGTCGCCGTTGTCCAGCAAGGCGTTGGTCGCCATGGAAATCAGCTCGCTCGCGCCATTGCCCAGATAGATGTCGTCCAGCGTAACGCCCTTGATGCCCTGCCGCTGGGTTTCGTGCATGACGGCCTTGCGCGCCGCAAAAATGCCCTTGCTGTCCGAATAGCCCGCCGAGCCCGGCAGGTTGCGGATCATGTCCTGCTGGACTTCTTCAGGCGCGTCAAAACCGAACACCGCGAGATTGCCGAGATTAAGCTTGATGAGCTTTTGCCCTTCTTCCTCCATCTGCTTGGCGGCCTCCATGATGGGACCGCGGATGTCGTAAAGCACATTGGCCAGTTTGGCCGATTTGGTGATCAATTTCATGGTCTGTGGTCGTTCTTCAGCAAACGCAAAGCCTGCAAAGGCGCAATGGACGCAGGGGTAAGCGGAAATTGGGACGGAATCTATAATTTGACCACATAAACCCGCGATTTCGCTGGCCGGCAGCCCCCACCCCACCCCTTCTGAACACCGCATGAAATTACAGCCCGACCGCCTCGACGTTCAATCCATTCTGGGCTATGGCCCCGGATGGATAGGCCTGGGCAACCAGGGGGTGGCCGAAAAAATAGAGCAAAGCATCGTGATCGGCTCACGCGGCGAAAAGTTCGCCTGGGACTGCGCCCGTTTCGAAGACCTCACGCCTGCGCACTTCGAGCGTCTGGCCGACACCCGGCCCGAGCTGGTGATTTTCGGCAGCGGCAGCCGCCTGCGTTTTGCGCCGCCGGCCTTTTTGCGCAGCCTGATGGCTGCGCGCATCGGCATCGAAACCATGGACACGCTGGCAGCCTGCCGCACCTACAACATCCTCGCAGGCGAAGGTCGGATTGTGCTGACCGCCCTGCTGATTGAGCCGCCAGATCGCGCCCACGGGTGAGCAACCTGCTTTCAGGGTAAAATCTAGGGTTGCATTTGGTGCACGTCGGGGGTTTGGCCCAAATTTTGCAGCCAAAGCCAACGACTTATTACAATTACTTTTGTCAGGGGTCCACGCAGTATGGCAGTCGTCGTCAACAAACCACTCCCGGAATTTGAAGCCAACGCCACAAGCGGCGTCAAAGTCTCCAACCAAACCCACCTGGGTCACGTGGTGGTCCTGTATTTTTACCCCAAGGACAATACGCCCGGCTGCACCACCGAGGCCATGCAGTTCCGCGATCGCTACAAGGATTTCGTCAAGGCCGGCGCCACCGTGTTCGGCGTCTCGCGCGACAACATGAAGTCGCACGACGAATTCAAGGCCAAACTGGAGTTGCCCTTCGAGCTGATTGCCGATACCGAAGAAAAAATGTGCCACATGTTCGGCGTGGTCAAGAACAAGATCATGTACGGCAAAAAGGTCAAGGGCATCGAGCGCAGCACCTTTCTCGTGGGCGCCGACGGCATGCTCAAGGAAGAGTGGCGCGGGTTGAAAGTTCCCGGCCATGTGGACGACGTGCTCAAGGCCGTCAAGGGACTGAAAAAAGCGGCCTGAAAAGCCCCTTTCGTCACGTCGCCAAAAGCCGTCAGCCGTGTCACGCGAGTCGTGCATAATGACTTCATGCTGTTGACCTTAGCGACTGCGTCCACCGAAAAAGCCGCCCTGGCCTCCAGGCGGCTTTTTCGCTTTTTGAACCTTGGGAGGCCTCTTGAAATTCGATTGTCGGGATGCAGGGCGAGGCGCACGGAGCGCAGGAACCGGAATGCACTTGGGTGCATGAGGATTCCGAGCACCGCGCAACGCTGCCATGCGCCCGAGAACCGGATTTACAGACGTCTCCTTAACACTGTGAGCTTCAAGCACCATGCCCTTGCCACCCGCCCCGACCAAACGTGCCGCCTTGCTCTCTGCCGACGCTCTGGAAACGCCGGTCCGTACGCACGCCAGGACGACGCGAAAGACGGAGCAGGCTGGACCGGCACTCAAAACGGCGGCACTGGACCTGTTTGACAGCCGCTCCGGCGGTGGCGAGGCCAGGCACCCGGCCCCCTATTTGCCCAAGGAGCCTGCGCGCCAGGCGAAAGACACCGACAGTTACCACAAGGAACCGCAGGCGGCCGTCCGGCCGGAGCCTGTTGCCAAGGCGAAAAAACCACGGCATACGGGCCCGGCCAAACTGTTTGTGCTCGACACCAATGTGCTGATGCACGACCCGATGTGCCTGTTCCGCTTCGAGGAACACGACATCTTTTTGCCCATGATCGTGCTTGAAGAGCTCGACGGCCACAAAAAGGGCATGACCGAAGTGGCGCGCAATGCCCGTCAGACCAGCCGCACGCTGGATGCGCTGGCCGGCACCAGCGGTGCCGACATTGCCAAGGGCCTCAAACTCGACACCACCGGCCACCGCGAAGCCGGTGGCTGCCTGTTTTTCCAGACCAAGCCGCTGGACTACTCGCTGCCGATGAGCCTGCCGCAGGGCAAGGCCGACAACCAGATCCTCGGCGTGGTGGAGGCCCTGCGCAAGGAATACGCGCCGCGCGAGGTGGTGCTGGTGTCCAAGGACATCAACATGCGTGTCAAGGCCAGGGCCCTGGGCCTGGTCACCGACGACTACCAGAACGACAAGACGCTGGAAGACGGCGACATGCTGTACGCCGGCTCGCTGGCCCTGCCGGCCGACTTCTGGACCCGTCAGAGCAAGACCATCGAAAGCTGGCAGCAAGGCAGCCACACCTTCTACCGCATCACCGGCCCCATCGTCGGCAGCCTGCTGATCAACCAGTTCGTGTTTTTCGAGGCCCCCGGCGAGCCGCCGCTGTATGCCCGCGTCACCGAAATCCGCGCCAAGACCGCGGTGCTGAAAACACTGAAGGACTACACCCACCTCAAAAATGCGGTCTGGGGCATCACCACGCGCAACCGCGAACAGAACTTCGCGATGAACCTGCTGATGGACCCGGAGGTCGACTTCGTCACACTGGCCGGCACGGCCGGCACCGGCAAGACGCTGATGGCCCTGGCCAGCGGCCTGACGCAGGTGCTGGACGACCGCCGCTACACCGAGATCATCATGACCCGCGCGACGGTTTCCGTCGGTGAAGACATCGGCTTCCTGCCGGGTACCGAGGAAGAAAAAATGGGCCCGTGGATGGGCGCGCTCGACGACAACCTCGAAGTGCTGGGCAAAAACGACAGCGGCTCCGGCGAATGGGGCCGCGCGGCCACCAATGAACTGATCCGCTCGCGCATCAAGGTCAAGAGCATGAACTTCATGCGCGGCCGCACCTTCCTGAACAAGTACGTGATCATCGACGAGGCGCAGAACCTGACGCCCAAGCAGATGAAAACGCTGATCACCCGCGCCGGCCCGGGCACCAAGATCATCTGCATGGGCAACCTCGCGCAGATCGACACGCCTTACCTGACCGAGGGTTCGTCCGGCATGACCTATGCCGTGGACCGCTTCAAGGGCTGGCCGCACGGCGGGCACATCACGCTGGCGCGCGGCGAACGCTCACGCCTGGCCGATTTCGCCAGCGAGGTGCTCTGACACCAGCACAGGTGGCTGCCCAGTGGGGTGCCGGGACCTAACGTCGCCTCTTCGGTGACTTCCCCAGCCTCTTTGGCAGGAGACCCAGGGCAGCGCGAGCCAGCGCATCCGCGTCGCCATTGCGGTGACGCGGTATCCAGTGCAGCGAGGTGTGGGTGAAGGTCGCCAGCAAGGCCCCCACCTCCTCATACAACGCGGCCAGCCGCAGCACTGGCGGCACGTCCACAATGCCCAGTTGCGCCACCAGCAAGCTGCTGTCGCTGTAAATCTGCAGCGCCGTCGCCCCGCGCGCCTGGGCGTCGCGCAACGCCGCCATCAGCGCCCTCGCCTCCGCTTCGTTGTTGCAGCCCCGCGCATCCGTCGCCATCGAAAGCACGTGCCGCGTGCCGTCAGGCGCCACCAGCACCGCGCCCAGGCCCATGCGACCAGGGTTGGGGACGGCACTGCCGTCGCAGTAGATGGTCCAGGGTTGAAAGAATGCAGCAGAAGGCATTTCCATCAAGCTAATCCGTCTTGCCGATCAGCTATTTTCCTGGGTCACTGTACTAGTCAGCGACGCAAGCATGTGTTCATAAACATCTGGATGAATCATGGGATGGTTGTTCATCTTCAGAACCCAGACGGGGCCTTGCCATACAGCACCGCATGCTGCTATGTGGCGTCGTTGCCTGTGTGGTGATAGTAGCTGCCAACATGAATGGTTTTATCGGGGCGCATCCCGAAAACATGGTTGTAGCAAAACCGCGTGTACCACTTGCCACCAAAGATATCTTCGTATTTCACGATGCCACACACAAAGAGGCGCTTTTTGTTGCCAAGCATGATCTCGGCGACCTCTTCCTCCGAGTAAATTTCTTTCACGATGTCGCCTATAACGAACTGTTGACGTGGGGCCATCCCACCATCGTTCACGATCATCTCTCCATGTTCGGGAATTACCAAGTCTTTGGGGGCAACTCCATCAAGATTCAAGATCGCCGCTTTAATGCTGAAACTCAAATTTCTCGCTGGGGTAAACCCACTATTAACAATCGTGGGGTTTCCCGCAAACCGATTATTGGCATCTTGATAAACACCGCCGCCAGTTTCCACTGCAATATATGCCCTCATCTGTTTTTTATACATCTCATGCGTGATGGTGGCGTTGTTGGCGGCAGAAACGGCCAAATTTTCCATAGCAGTTGCGGCTCTGGAGGCCTCTCTGATGGAAGCTTCCATTTTCCCCGATTGGGCTTCCCCGCTTCTTTTGGCATCTTTGCTAAGTTGGAGGGTGACCCACCACAAAAGGCCAGTGAATACAAAAAGAATGAAAGTGAAAATCGACAAGGCCAGAGTACCCCATCCCATAAACCGTTCAAGCATCGGTTTTTCATGATGCTCGTACTCCTTGTGCCTTGCCTCGGCTTCGCTATCGGGGCTGGGCAAGCTCTTTATGAAGAGAGGTCGTTGCTCAGTGCCTCGTTGCTCGATTGCGGCGTTTTGTGCGGGTTGGGTGGATTTGGCATTCTGCTGCTGAGTGTCTTGCCCTCCACTCGAGGATGGTAGCTGTGAATATGCCGAACCAATACAGCAGACAAATGCTATTGCGATCAGTAGCCGCATAGGAACCCCCCTAGTTGTTATCGGAGGAAGTCTAAGCCTTTAGACGCAAGCCCGGATAGCTGTCCCGAGAAAAGCGCTTAAGGACGGTCGTATTTATGCTTATTAAAATTTATTTACTGGCTCAAAAAAACCAACCGACTAAACAGTCAATGGCAGTTAAAACCATAGACGTACAACACAACAAAAAAACCCGCCGAAGCGGGTTTTCCTTTGGAGGGTTATAGGCCGGAAGCCTCAGCCCATGTGCAAACCACCATTGAGCGAGAAGTCGGCACCGGTGGCGTAGCCGCCTTCGTCCGAGGCGATCCACGAAATGATGGAGGCGATTTCTTCCGGGGTTCCCAGGCGCTTGGCGGGCACGCCGGCGACGATTTTCTCCAGCACGTCGGGGCGGATGGCCTTGACCATGTCGGTGCCGATGTAGCCAGGGCTCACGGTGTTGACAGTCACGCCCTTGGCGGCCACCTCTTGCGCCAGCGCCATGGTGAAGCCGTGCAGGCCGGCCTTGGCGGTCGAGTAGTTGACCTGGCCGAACTGGCCCTTTTGGCCGTTGACCGACGAGATGTTGATGACGCGGCCAAAGCCAGCCTCGATCATGCCTTCGATCACCTGCTTGGTGACATTGAACATGCTGTCGAGGTTGGTGGAGATCACCGCGTCCCAGTCTGCCTTGCTCATCTTGCGGAACTGGCCGTCGCGCGTGATGCCGGCGTTGTTGACCAGCACGCTGACCGCGCCGTGCTCGGCCTTGACCTTGTCGAAGGCGGCGACGGTGGAGTCCCAGTCGCCGACATTGCCGACCGAGGTGTGGAAGGTGTAGCCGAGCGCTTTCTGCTCGTCTATCCATTTGGTGAAGTCACGCGTCGGGCCGCAACCGGCCACCACGGTGAAGCCGTCCTTGTGCAGGCGCTGGCAGATGGCGGTTCCGATGCCACCCATGCCGCCTGTCACGTATGCAATTCGTTTTGCCATGTCTTGCTCCTTTAATTATCAATTTCCAACGTCGTGGGAAAAACCTGGTGGCCTGGGTGCCGGCTCTGCGTTGCTATCAAATAAATAGCTGGCAACGCACAAGCGGCAAGGGCCACGATTTGTTGTAACCCATATTTAGCGTTCCAGTGTGAGGGCAACCCCCATGCCGCCACCGATACACAGGCTGGCAATGCCTTTTTTGGCATCACGCCTGACCATTTCGTGGATCAGCGTGACCAGAATGCGGCAACCGGATGCACCAATCGGGTGACCAATCGCGATGGCACCGCCGTTGACATTGACCTTGCTGGTGTCCCAGCCCATTTCCTTGTTGACGGCACAGGCCTGCGCCGCGAAGGCTTCGTTGATCTCCAGCAGATCCAGATCCTGCGCCTTCCAGCCGGCACGCTGCAAGGCCTTGGTCGAGGCCGGCACCGGGCCCATGCCCATGAAAGCCGGATCAAGCCCGCTGGTGGCGTAGCTGGCGATGCGGGCCAGGGGTTTGAGGCCCAGCGCCGCGGCCTTTTTGGCCGTCATCACCATGACAGCGGCCGCGCCGTCGTTGATGCCCGAGGCGTTGCCGGCGGTCACGCCGCCGGCCTTGTCGAAGGCGGGGCGCAGGCCGGCGAGGCCTTCGGCGCTGCTCTTTCGGTTGATGAACTCATCGGCGGCAAACACGACGGCGTCGCCTTTTTTCTGCGGGATGGAAAACGGCACGATTTCATCCTCGAACTTGCCGGCGTCCTGCGCGGCCATGGCCTTGGTCTGGCTGGCCAGGGCGAGTTCGTCCTGCATCTCGCGGCTGATGCTGTATTTTTTGGCAACGTTCTCGGCGGTGATGCCCATGTGGTACTGGTTGTAGACGTCCCACAGGCCGTCGACGATCATCGAGTCGATCATTTTCCAGTCGCCCATGCGCTGGCCTTCGCGCGAGCCATTGAGCACGTGCGGGGCGGCGCTCATGTTCTCCTGGCCGCCGGCAATCACGATCTCGCTGTCGCCGGTCGCGACCGACTGCGCGGCCAACATCACAGCCTTCAGGCCGGAGCCGCAGACCGCGTTGATGGTCAGGCCGGGAATGGCGTGCGGAAAGCCCGCTTTCACCACGCTCTGGCGCGCCGGGTTCTGGCCCACGCCGGCCGCCAGCACCTGGCCCAGGATGACTTCGCCGATGAGGTCCGCCGACAGGCCGGCGCGCTCGGCGACCGCCTTGATGACGGCCGCACCGAGCTCGGTCGCGGGGATTTTGGCCAGGCTGCCGCCGAACTTGCCGACGGCGGTGCGGGCCGCTGAAACAATGACGATGTCTTCCATGATTTACTTTCTCCAGTGAATGGGGTTCAACACGTGTTGCGCGTCAGGCCTTGACCTTGACATAACGGCCCGGGGCCGGTTCGATAACCTTGTAGGTGCGGCTGCCGTAAGTTTTGGGCGCGGCGATCTGCTTGCCGGCGTGGCCCTTGAGCCAGTCCGACCAGTCGGTCCACCAACTGCCGGCGTGTTCGGTTGCCCCCTGGAGCCAGTCGGCCTGGCGCACCGGAAATTTTCCCTGCGGCAGCTTGTTGTTGGTCCAGTAGCTGCGTTTTTTCTTGGCGGGCGGGTTGATCACGCCGGCGATGTGGCCCGAGGCCCCCATGACAAAACGTTTCTTGCCCGGCAGCACCTGCGTCGAGGCATACGCCCCGCCGATCGGCACGATGTGGTCTTCGCGCGAGCCGTAGATGTAGACCGGCAGGTCCAGTGCATGCAGGTCGATCTTTTCACCGCACACCGTCAGTGCGCCGGGCTGGACGAGCTTGTTCTCGTGATAGGTGTTGCGCAGGTACCAGGCGTAAAACGGCCCCGGCAGGTTGGTCGAGTCGCTGTTCCAGTAGAGCAGGTCAAACGGCGGCGGCGTTTCGCCCTTGAGGTAGTTGCCGACCACGTAGTTCCACACCAGGTCGTTCGGGCGCAGGAAGCTGAAGGTCGAGGCCAGGTCCTGCCCCTTGAGCAGCCCGCCCTTGCCCATCTGCATCTCGCGGTACTTGACCGACTGCTCGTCGATGAAGATGTCGAGGATGCCGGTGTCGCTGAAGTCCAGCAGCGAGGTCAGGAGGGTGACGCTGGCCACCGGCTTCTGGCCACGCGCCGCCAACACCGCCAGCGCCGTGCCCAGAATCGTTCCGCCGACACAAAAGCCCAGCGCATTGATGGTTTTGGCACCGGTGATGTCCTGCACCACCTCGATCGCCTGGATGGCCGCGTTCTCGATGTAGTCGTCCCAGGTTTTTTCGGCCATGGACTCGTCGGGGTTGCGCCAGCTGACGACAAAGGTGCGGTGCCCCTGGGCCACGGCATAGCGGATCAGCGAGTTCTCGGGCTGCAGGTCGAGGATGTAGAACTTGTTGATGCAGGGCGGCACCAGCAGGAAGGGCCGCTCGTAGACCTTCGCTGTCAGCGGCTTGTACTCGAGCAGTTGGAAAAATTCGTTTTCGAACACCACGGCGCCCTCGGTGGTGGCGACGTTCTTGCCGACCTCGAACACACGCTCGTCGGTCATGGACACATGGCCCTGCCGCATGTCGTTCAGCAGATTCTGCAGCCCCTGGGCGATGCTGGCGCCCTGGGTGTCGATGGCCTTTTTTTGCGCATCGGCATTGAGTGCCAGAAAGTTGCTGGGGGCCGATGCCGCCATCGCCTGCTCGACCGCAAAACGCACACGGGCCCTGGTTTTTTCGTCGCCTTCCACCGCTTCGGCCAGCCCCATCAGGGTGCGGGCGTTAAGCAGGTAGGCAGACGCAGAAAACCGGGCCACGGGGTTGCTGCGCCAGGCTTCAGCAGCGAAGCGCCGGTCGGCCAGCGTGCCGGCATCGGCGTCCGATTGCAGGCCGCTGTTCCACAGGGCGCTGATGTCGTTGAGGTAGGTCTCCTGCAGTTCCTGCAGTTTGGCCGGATTGAACTGCAAGGACGGCGGCGCCTGCATGTCCGTCATGCCCAAGGGAACAAAGCCGGGCGCAGTCCCCAAGCCGGCGCCGGCCATGGCGCCCATGACCTGCTGCAGTCCCTGGGCAAAGGTCTCTTGCATCTGCCGAGCTGCTTGCGCGAGGTTTGCGTCAGAATTCATGCTTGTCTCACCGATCTGCCGACCGGCTCTTGTTGTGCGCTCTTTACCGAGCTGTTGGGCCCACGGCGGGTCGTCTCTAGTATCGTAGAAAACCTTTCCCTGCTCATGACGCACCACAAAGTTTTATGTATTTAATCGTCATCGCCTGGATGTACGTGGTGCTCATGATGAGCATCGCAGAAGCCACCCATTCCACCGGCACGCTGCTGGGCGCCCTCGTCACCTTTGTACTCTACGGTGTGGGGCCTGTGGCATTGGTGGTTTACCTGATGCGCGCGCCGGCCAGGCGCAAGGCCATCAAGGCGCGCGAAGCGGCCGAAGCCGGCGCGATGGCGCCCGATTCGTCCGCAACGGACTCAGTCACGCCAGATGCAGGCAGCCATGCGGCCAGTGGTGCCGAAGCCATTGCCTTGGGTGCCGGCGTCGCGCCGGTGCGAAAAGAACCTTGAGGCATTGCCCACCGTGCACCAGGGTGGTGTGCCGTCATTGCCGTAAACCTGCGTGACGCCCAGGGCCTGCAAACGCAGGCGGGCCAGACCGGCCAGATCAGCGAGGTACTTGCCGGATGCCAGGGCCGTGAAACAAGCGGCGGCCAGCGGATCGCCTTCGACAAACGCCGCCCTCACCTCCGCACCCACCTCGAACGCTGTCGGGCCAATGCAGGGGCCCAGCCACGCTATCGTATTTGTAGCTGCCTGCGCTCGATCCACAAGGGCCAGGGCACTGAAAGACTCATAAACCGACTCCAGGATGCCGCACCCCTGCGTGCCCGCCAGCCCGCGCCAGCCGGCGTGGGCGGCGGCCACCACCGTCCCGTCCCGCGTGCTCAGCAGCACCGGCAGGCAGTCGGCCACCATGATGGTGCATGCCACGCCGGGCTGCGTGGTGACGGCGGCGTCGGCCGGCTGGCCCTGCGCCGTGCCGGCATCGAGGGCCAGCACGCCGGTGCCGTGCACCTGCTGCAGGAATACCGGCCTGGCCGCCATGGCCTCACCGAGCCGCGCCCGGTTGGCAGCCACCCGCGCGGGCCCATCGCCGACGTGGTCGCCGAGGTTCATGCTGTCCCAGGGCGCGACGGACACACCTCCCTGCCGGGTGGTGAAAACCGCGCGCACGCCGGGCGGCGCGGGCCAGTCGGGAGTCAGCCAGTCAGGGTGCAAGATATCTCGCGTTCAGGGCTCGTTGTCCGGACAGGCCGAAGGCTGGGCCTTCTGGAAGGCCGGCAGCGCCATGCAGGCGTCAAACGCCGCCATCGTGCGGTTCAGGCCCTCCAGGTTCACGTTGAACCGTTTCGCGTTGAAAATCTGCGGCACCAGGCAGCAGTCGGCCAGGGTGGGCGTCTGGCCATAACAGTAGGTGGACGGCGGCAACTGGGCCAGCTGGCGCTCGAAGGCTTCCAGCCCTTCGCGGCACCAGTGGCGGTACCAGGCGTTCTTGGCCTCTTCATCGACCTTGAGCTCACGCACCAGGTACTTGAGCACGCGCAGGTTGTTCAGCGGGTGGATCTCGCAGGCAATCGATTGGGCCAGCGCGCGCACCCTGGCGCGCCCCAGCGCATCGGCCGGCAGCAGCGCGGGGGTCGGGTGTTTTTCATCGAGGTATTCAATGATGGCCATGGACTGCGAGAGTTTTTCGCCATCGACTTCGAGCAGCGGCACCAGGGTGTCGGCCGACAGCGCGGCGTAAGCCTCTTTTTTGTGGTCGCCCCTGGCGATGTGGACGGGAATGTACTCGTAGCGCAAATCCTTGAGTTCAAGCGCAATACGCACGCGAAAGGACGCGGAAGAGCGGAAGTAGTTGTGAAGTTTCATGGCTGAAAGCATAACCCCAGAAGCGCCGGGAGGCAGATGCCTCCACCCCATGGCCCTTGATCGAATCGCCTGCGCGACTGCCCCGCCAGCCAGGCGCCACTACCATCCGGCAAGCACCCCCTTTTTTGATTTCAGCGGAGACACCCATGAGCACCCTCACCACCCTGACCAACCACCAGGTCCGCCTGGCCAGCCGCCCGGTCGGCTTGCCGACCCGGGACAACTGGCGTTTCACCACCGAACCCGTCGCCGAACCCGGCCCCGGCGGCGTGCTGGTGAAAACCCTTTACCTCTCCCTGGACCCGGCCATGCGCGGCTGGATGAACGAAGGCAAAAGTTACATCCCGCCGGTAGAAATCGGCGCGGTCATGCGTGCCGGCGGCGTCGGCAAGGTGATCGCCTCGAACAACCCGGCCTTTGCCGTGGGCGACTATGTGAACGCCGGGCTGGACGTGCAGGAATACTGCCTGATTCCCGAAGCGCAGATCAAGCGCAGCGGCATGTTCAAGATCGACCCGCGCCTGGGCCTGACCTCGTGGCTCAATGTGCTGGGCATGCCCGGCATGACCGGCTACTTTGGCCTGATGGACGTGGGCCAGCCCAAGGCCGGCGACACCGTGGTGGTGTCCGGCGCGGCCGGCGCCGTCGGCCAGACGGTCGGCCAGATCGCCAAACTCAAGGGCTGCCGCGTGGTCGGCATCGCCGGCGGCAAGGCCAAGTGCGACTGGGTGGTCAAGGAGCTGGGGTTCGACGCCTGCATCGACTACAAGGCCGGCGATGTGAAAGCCGGGCTGAAAGAGCATTGCCCGAAGGGCGTGGACATTTACTTCGACAACGTGGGCGGCGACATTCTCGACGCCGTGCTGACGCGCATCACGCGCGGCGCCCGCATCATCATCTGCGGCGCCATCAGCCAGTACAACAACACCACGCCGGTCAAGGGCCCAGCCAACTACCTGTCGCTGCTGGTCAACCGCGCGCGCATGGAAGGCATCGTGGTGTTCGACTACGCCGACCGCTACCCCGTGGCCATTGCCGAGATGGCCGGCTACCTGAAAGAAGGAAAGATGAAAAGCAAGGAAGACGTGGTAGACGGGCTGGAGAACTTCCCCGAAACCCTGCTCAAGCTCTTCAACGGCGAGAACTTCGGCAAGCTGGTGCTGCAGGTCGCGAAGGAATGACCTCGCTCAGGCGATTGCCCAGCGCGCGACGGCCACCGTCGCGGCCCCGGCCACCGCAGCGGCCAGGTCGTTGCGCACCAGCTTCATCACCAGCCCCACCGCCAGCAGGGCCAGCAGTTCGGGCAGCTTGCCCGCCGTGGCGGCCGGCGTCACGATGCCGACCATCACCGACAGCGGAATCGCCTTGAGCGCGGCCTCCACGCGCGGCGTGATGCGCACGTAACCCATCAGCAGGAAGCCGCTGATGCGGCAGGCAAAAGACGCGAGCGCCATGCCCACCAGCGCCAGCATAAAGGTCGATTCAACGGCCATGGCGCCACGCTCCCATCAGGCCGCCCGCGACACCTGCGCCGACGATGTACCACGCGCCCGGCAACAGCCGGTGTAGCACCAGCGCCACCAGCCCGGCCGCTGCGACCAGCCACAGGTCGGACTTGCCGCGCCACAGCACCATGCCGATGGCCGCGGCAAACGCCACCAGCATGAAGTCCAGCCCGAAGGCCGCGGGGTTGGGCACATTGCCGGCCAGCAGGTGGCCGACCAGCGTGCCGCCGATCCAGGGCACAAACATCGCCACGCCGGAGCCGAACACATAACCCGCGTCGCGGTAGCCGGTGTCGTACTCGCGCATGGCCATGGCCCAGCTGCCGTCGCCGAGGAAGAACAGCGAGCCCCAGCTCTGGTGGCGCGGCAGGCCAACCAGCCAGGGCTGGATGGCCGCACCGTATAGCACATACCGCGCGTTCATGACCAGGATGGTGACGATGACCGGCGTGACCGCAGCCGTCGCCGTCCAGCCCTGCAGCGCCGCCAGTTGCGCGCTGCCTGAATAAACGGCTGCGCTCATCAGCAGGGCCTGCAGCCAGGACATGCCGCGTTCGCTGGCCAGCACGCCGAAGACCATGGCGTACAGCGTGACGCCCGGCGCCAGCACCTGGGCGGCGAAGAAGCCGCGTCGCACACCGGCCACCGTAAAACTGACCGCGTCCTTCGTCAACGCCCCACCACCAGGCGGATGGCCGGCAACACCTGCTCGGTCTCGGCGCGTCGCTCCAGCGCCATGCGCAGATTCATCTGCGCCACTTCCGTGTGCTCGACCGCCAGTGCCTGCGCCCGTGCACCCTCGCCGGCCTTGAGCGCGGCGAACAACATGTGGTGCTGGCGGTGCGCGTACAGCATCCAGTCGCGGTCCAGCGTGACCGTGCCCTGCATGGGCAGCATGGCCGAAGCCGGCGCAAACGGCAGCTTGTCGTTGAGTGCGACGGCGCGCTGCAGCGCCCGGTTGCCGCAGGCCTGCAGAATCAGCGCATGGAAGCGGTCGTTCATGGCCGCGTAATCGGCGTAACTTTCGTAGGTCAGCGGGTTGGCCGCCAGCGCGCTGTCCCCGTCGTCCAGGCAGGCCTGCAGGTCCAGCTGCAGCTGGCGCGACACACCATGCTCAGCCACCAGGCGCGCCGCCATGCCCTCCAGATGCCCGCGCACGGCAATCGCGTCGGCCACCTCGCGCGGCGTGAACTGGCGCACCAGGAACTTGCCGGTCTCGTTGGCTTCAACCAGCCCCTCCTGCTCCAGCGTTACCAGCGCGGCGCGCACGGGGGTGCGCGAAGCGCCCAGGCGTTCGGCGAGCTGTTGCTCGGCCAGGCGCTGGCCAGGCCCGAATTCGCCGCGCAGGATCAGGTCGCGCAACTGGATCAACACGGTCTCTTGCAAGTTCATGAAGCAGAATGTACACTGAAATTAAATTTCGGTATACCGTTTCAGGCAAAGGCTTTCCATGAACGCAGAACAGAACGAATTGATCACCCGCGTCGGCCCCGGCACCCCCTGCGGCGACCTGCTGCGCAGCTACTGGCAGCCGGCGGCGCTGGTCGACGAATTCAACCCGGCGCTGGACCCGCGCATGGAAAAACGACCGGTCAAGGCCGTGCGCCTGATGGGCCAGGACCTGGTGCTGTTCCGGGACGACCAAGGCAACTACGGCCTGCTGGACCGCGACTGCCCGCACCGCGGCGCCGACCTGTCGTTCGGTCGCGCCGAGGGCGACGGCCTGCGCTGCCCCTTTCACGGCTGGAAGTTCAGCGTATCGGGCCAGTGCGTGGACACCCCGGCCGAACCCACTGGCAGCAAGCTGTGCGAGCGCGTGAAGCAGCGCAGCTACCCGGTGCGCGAACAAAGCGGCGTGCTGTTTGCCTGGCTGGGACCGGAAGGCTCCACCCCGCCACCGCTGCCGGCCTTCGACTGCTTCACCGCCCCGTCCACCCACAGCTTTGCCTTCAAGGGCCTGTGGAATGCCAACTGGCTGCAGGCTTTTGAAGTCGGCATTGATCCGGCGCACCCGTCCTTTCTGCACCGCTTCCTGCAGGACGAGGCGCTGGAGGACATCGGCCAGAACGCGGCGGGCAAGCAGTTCCGCAGCGCCAGCGCAGGCGCCATCGACGGCGAGCAATGGCCGATGACACGCATCATGCGCGAGTTTGCCCAGCCCGAGATCAGTGTGGAGAACAAACCCTGGGGCATGCAGCTGACGGCCTTGCGGCCCATGAACGACAAACTCACGCATGTGCGCGTGACCAACGCGGTTTTCCCGGCCACCTTCGTGATTCCGCTGTCGGAAACCATGACCATCACGCAGATGCATGTGCCGGTGGACGACACCCACACCTACTGGTATTCCTTCTTCACGAGTTTTTCCGGCCCGCTGGACAAGGAGAGCATGCGCGCCCAGCGCCAGCAGTTCATCTCGCTACCCGACTACATCCCGAATGCGGGGCGCCACAACAACTGGGGCTTCAACGCCGAGGAACAGCGCACCCAGACCTACCTGGGCATGGGCGAGGAAGACATCAATGTGCACGACCAGTGGGCGGTCGAAAGCATGGGCGCCATCCAGGACCGCACGCGTGAGCACCTGGGCACCTCGGACAAGGTGATCATGGCGAACCGGCGCGTGCTGCTCAAGGCGATTGCCACCGTGCAGGAAGGCGGCGTGGCGCCGGGCATTGCCGATGCTGCGCAGGCGGAACTGATGCGCGGGCCGGACACGGTGGACGGCATTGCACCGGCCGGCGAATGGCCAACCTGGTGGCAGGAACAGGCCCGGGCCAAGCAGGCCAATGCACCCTGGACATCTTCCGTTCGGGCGGAGCCTGCCGAAGCCGCCCAATGAGCCGCTTTGCCGAACAATGCGGCATCCACGATGCCGCGCGGCAAGACGCGCTGGCGCACACCACGCAGCTGATTGACGCCAGCGGTGTCGAGCTGGTGCGTTTTGCCTGGTGCGATCTGCACGGCATGCTGCGCGGCAAGACCCTGATGGCCGGCGCCGCCGCCGGGGCCATGCAGGACGGCGTGGGCATGGTCAGCACCCTGCTGCTCAAGGACACCTCGGACCGCACCGCCTTCAAGGTCTTCGAGGCCGGCGGCACCGCCGGTCTGCCGGGCTTCGAGTTCGCAAGCAACCTGCTGCTGCTGGCCGACCCCGCCAGCTTTCGGCAACTGCCCTGGGCGCCGGCCACCGGCTGGGTCCAGGCCCAGCCCTGGATGCCGGACGGCACGGCCGTCGAGCTGGACACGCGGCGCATTTTGCAGCGCGCCCTGGCGCAGCTGGCCGAAGCCGGTTACGGCATGAAATGCGGGCTGGAAATCGAGTTTCACATCTACCGCATCACCGACGACGGGGCCAGGGACCAGCTCGACCCCGAACAGGCGGCCTGGCCCGGCCTGCCGCCCCAGGTGGCCATGATCCACCCCGGCTACAACCTGCTGGCCGAGAATTGCGTGGACATGGCCGACGAGCCGCTGCGCATCGTGCAGCACACGGCGCAGGCGCTGGGCCTGCCCCTGCATTCACTGGAAATCGAACTGGGCCCCAGCCAGGTCGAAGCGGTGTTCGAGGCCACCGACGCCTTGACCGCCGCCGACAACATGGTGCTGTTTCGCAGCGCGGTGAAGCAGGCACTGCGCCGCGCCGGTTACCACGCCACCTTCATGTGCCGTCCGCCGTTTCCTTGCATCATGTCCAGCGGCTGGCACTTGCACCAGTCGCTGGTGGACCTGCAAACCGGTGCCAACCTGTTCCAGCGCGAGACACCCGCAGCAGGCACCGAACCGACCGACGCGCAGTACACGCTCTCACCGCTCGGGGAGCACTATCTCGCCGGCCTGCTGGAGCACGCACGCGGCATGACGGTGTTCTGCACGCCGACCATCAACGGCTTCGGCCGCTTCCGCCCGAACGCGCTGGCGCCGCAGTCGGTGCTGTGGGGCCGCGACAACCGCGGCGCCATGCTGCGTGTGGTGGGCCAGTGCCAGGACAAGGCCACACGCATCGAAAACCGCATCGGCGAGCCGGCCGCCAACCCCTACCTCTACCTGGCGTCGCAGATTCACGCCGGGCTGGACGGCATCCGCCGCGGACTCAGGGCGCCGGTGGCCACCAACGCACCGTATGGCGACGCCGGCACCCGCATCCCGACCAGCCTGGGCGAGGCGCTGGACGCCCTGCAGGCCGACCCGGTGCTGGTGCAGGCCTTTGGCGAGAGTTTCATCCACTATTTCATGCGCATCAAGCAGTCGGAAATCGCGCGCCATGAACAGGCCCAGGACAAGGACGACTGGCAGCGGCGCGAATATTTCAGCCGCATCTGATGTTCAACGCACCCATGATTACTATCAATTTCATAGCCTCTGACGCAAGATCCACAACGGTTCAGGCCAAAATCGGCCAAAGCCTGATGGAAGCGGCCGTGGCCGGCGGCATCACCGGCATCGCGGCCGACTGCGGCGGCACCCTGACCTGCGCGACCTGCCATGTGCTGGTGCGCGAACCGTTTGCCAGCCAGTTACTGCCGGCCGACGGCGAGGAACGGGCCATGCTCGCTTTCACGGCGACACCGGCCACGTCCGCCAGCCGGCTCAGCTGCCAGATCCGCTTGAGCCCCGCACTTGACGGTTTGACGGTAGAGTTGCCTGCCAGCCAATACTGATCCATGCACAGCCATACACAGGACCCTCCATGATTCTAGAACTCGCCGATATCCGCATCCAGCCCGGCCAGCAAGCCGCTTTTGACGAAGCCATCCAGCGCGGCCTGACCACCGTGATTGCCGGCGCCAAAGGGTTTCAGGGTTTCAAGGTCAACAAGGGCATTGAAAGCCCCGAGCGTTATGTGTTGCAGATTTTCTGGGAGACGCTGGAAGACCATACCGTGGGTTTCCGCGAGTCCCCGGCATTCGCCGAGTGGCGTGCCATCGTCGGACCATTTTTTGCCGGCCCGCCGGTGGTTGAACACTTCACGCTGCTGGCCAAATCGCCCTGAGGGCCCAGGCCCCGGGACAGGTCAGGCTCAGGCCATGTCCTCGTGGCCGGCGATCAGCTTGCCGAGCAGCGCGCCGAATTGCTTGCGCTCGGCAACGCTCAGGGGACCCAGCAGGCGCGACTGAACCCGGCTGACAGCCCGCTTCATCTGCAGCGCGACTTTTTCGCCTTCCGGCGTGACCCAGAGCAGCTTGCGCCGCTTGTCCGAAGGATCCGCCTCGCGCCGCACCCAGCCCTTGGCCTCGAGCCGGCCTATCACCGAACCCGAGGTGGCGGCATCAAAAGCCACCCGCCCCGCCAGCGTGACCTGGTCTTCGCCGGGGTCGTCCATCAGGGCATTGAGAATCGCGAACTGCACCGGCGTCACGTCAAAGCCGGCCGTTTCGTCCATGAACAGGGCGATCGACAACTGGTGGGCGCGGCGGATCTGGTGCCCCGGGGCTTCGCCGAAGTTAAAGCTTTTTGACATGACCGGAGTTTAAGGGAGCGCTGAACAGGTCCTTGCGGATGTGCGGCTGATCGCGCGCCGCAGTGGGCTTGTTCAGCGCTCCCCAGGCTCAGGGTAATCACTGTACGGATTAATAATAAGTATACTTATCATCCATCCATCCAACCCTCCCCTACAGACACTGGATTGCCCGTGACATCTCCCCACCCCATCCTCATCGCCGGCGGCGGCATAGGCGGCCTGGCGACGGCCCTGGTTCTGGCGCGCGACGGCCACGCCGTGACGGTTCTGGAACAGGCCGCCAGCTTCGGCGAAATCGGTGCCGGCATCCAGCTCGGTCCGAATATTTTCAAGATGTTTGCCTGGCTCGGCCTGACCGATGTGGTCAGCAAGGTCTCGTTTTTCCCGCCCGGCCTGGGCATGAACGATGTGCGCACCGGAGAGAAAGTGGTGCGTGTGCCGCTGGGCGACGTTTCCCGCGCCACCTACGGTTTTCCCTATGGCGTGATCTACCGCGCCGACCTGCACCAGGTGTTTCTCGATGCCTGCCGGGAACTGCCCAACATCACGCTGCGCACCGACGCCAAACTCGAATTCTTCGAACAGACGGCGGACAGCGTGCGTGTCCGCCTTGCCAACGGAGAAACCCTGCCGGGCGTCGCGTTGATCGGGGCTGACGGCCTGTGGAGCAAGGTGCGCGAGGCGGTGGTCGGCGACGGCAAGCCCCGGGTGTCCGGCCACATTGCCTACCGCGCGGTGCTCAAGCGCGAGGACGTCCCCGTCCACCTGTGGAACGACGACGTGTTGCTCTGGGGCGGCGAAAAAACCCACCTGGTGCACTACCCGCTGCGCCGCGGCGAGCTGTTCAACCTGGTCGCGGTGTTCCACAGCAGCAAGTACGACGAAGGCTGGAACACCTTCGGCGACCCGGCGGAGCTCACAGAACGTTTCCGCGACGCCTGTCCGCAGGTCCGGGAACTGCTCGGCAAGATAGAGACCTGGAAAATGTGGGTGCTGTGCGACCGCGAGCCGGTCAAGAACTGGACCGACCGGCGCGTGACGCTGCTCGGCGATGCGGCGCACCCCATGCTGCAGTACCTGGCCCAGGGCGCGGGGCAGGCGATCGAAGACGCCGTGGTGTTGCGCGAAGCCCTGCGTTTTGCACGCAACGATGTGCCGCTGGCTTTCCAGAAATACCAGCAAGCCCGCTACCTGCGCACCGGAAGGGTGCAATTGACCGCGCGTTTTTATGGCGACATCTACCATGCCGCCGGCGTGCAGCGCGAACTGCGCAACCAGCTGTTCCAGGGCGGCCAGGAAAACGCGGGATTTGCAGGACTGAAGTGGATGTACGACGGCATCGAGCCGTCAAAACTGTTCCAATAGCACCTGTCCGACCATGCGTGAACCTGTGAAGGCCCCTGAAATTGCTCTTTTTTTGATAGCTGAACCCGCATTGTCCATGCCGACCACAGCCCAAAAATATCTTCAGTCCTGCGGCCGCCCCGGCGGCACGGCCGGCGTCGGCGCTGGATAACGCGGCCATGCCCTCCCCCTCCTTTGTGACCGAGCCCGCCCGCACCTTGCCGGTGTATGGCGAGTTCGATGTGGTCGTGATCGGCGGCGGACCAGCCGGCTTGGCGGCCAGTGTCAGTGCCGCGAAACACGGCGCGCGCACCCTGCTGGTCGAGCGTTACGGCTTTCTGGGCGGCATGGGCACGGCCGGCGGTGTCACCAATTTCGCGGGGCTGTATGGCCGAAAAAACGGCGAGATGCAGCAACTGGTGCATGGCGTGGTGGACAACCTGCTGGCACGCCTGGACGCGCTGGGCGGCTTGAACCAGCCGCAGGACGGCATGGCCGGGCGCATCCGCGTGCGCTCCTACGATGTCTCGGCCTACAAGTGCGCGGCCGACCAGATGCTGGTGGCCAGCGGTGTGCAACTCCTGTTTCACGCGTGGGCGGCCGCCGTCCTGATGGACGGCCAGGCCATCACGGCCCTGGTGGTCGAAACCAAATCCGGCCGCCAGGCGATCCGGGGGCGCCGCTTCATCGACTGCTCGGGCGACGCCGACGTGGCGCATTTTGCCGGCGTGCCTTTCGAGCTCGGCGACGGCCACGGCAGCGCCCTGTTTCCGTCCACCATGTTCCGTGTCGGCCATGTCGATGCCGGGCCGGCGCTGGCGGCCGTCGGTGAGTTCAAGGCCATCAACGACCTGATGGCGCAAAGCGAAATCCGCCAGCCGGGGCGCTACCAGTTTCCGCGCAAGGGCGCGATCCTGCGTCCGCAGAAAAATCCCGCCGAGTGGCGCGCAAATGTCACGCAGATCCGCAACGCGGCCGGCACCGCGATGGACGCCACCGATGCGCGCCAGCTCAGCGAGGGCGAACTCGAGGGGCGGCGGCAGATCACCGAATATTTCCGCTTTCTCAAAAACGAGGTGCCCGGGTTTGCAGACTCGGCCATCGTCGACATCGCGCCCCAGGTCGGCATCCGCGAAACGCGCCGCATCTGCGGGGCTTACATGCTGACCGGCGAGGACATCCTGTCTTCCGCACGGTTTTCCGACGTGATCGGCATCAACGCCTGGCCCATGGAAATGCATGTGGACGGCGCCATCAGCTGGGGCTTTCCGCGCGATGAAAACCGGGCCTACAACGACCTGCCCTGGCGCATGCTGGTCACGCGCGAGGTGGACAACCTGCTGGTCGCCGGCCGCTGTGCGTCCATGGCCCACGAAGGCCAGTCGGCAGCGCGCGCCAGCGGCGGCTGTTTTGTGATGGGCCAGGCGGCCGGCACCGCCGCCGCACGGCTCGAAGAGGGCGCGGCCTTTGCCGCCACCGATGTCGCCCGCCTGCAGCAGGTGCTGCTGGACGACGGTGTTTATTTTGACCGCTGAAACCGCGAAACGGAACCCGACCATGGACATGACGCCCCCCGCCGGCAAGACACGCCAGACCTTTTATGAAGCGATCCGCGCACAGAACATGACGCCCCTGTGGGAGGTGCTGCATGCGCTGGTGCCGCAGCAGCCGGCCACGCCCTGCGTGCCGGCCTTCTGGGCCTGGGACCAGGTCCGCCCCTACCTGATGCAGTCCGGCGAACTGATCACCGCCGAAGAAGCCGTGCGCCGCGTGCTGATCCTGGAAAACCCCGCGCTGCCGGGCCAGTCCTGCATCACGCAGTCGCTGTATGCCGGGCTGCAGCTGATCCTGCCCGGCGAAATCGCGCCCAGCCACCGCCATACCCAGAGTGCGCTGCGTTTTGTCGTCGAAGGGCGCGGCGCCTACACCGCGGTGGACGGCGAACGCACCACCATGGCGCCCGGCGACTTCATCATCACGCCCAGCTGGACCTGGCATGACCACGGCAACCAGGGCGCGCTGGAAGGCGGCGAGCCGGTGGTCTGGCTCGACGGCCTGGACATTCCCATGCTGCGTTTTTTCGACGCCGGCTTTGCCGAGAACCACACCGAGCGCGTGCAGACAGTCACCCGGGCCGAAGGCACCAGCTACCAGCGTTACGGCGCCAACATGCTGCCGGTGCGTTACGACGCCCCATTCGGCCAGACTTCGCCCATCTTCAGCTATCCTTATGAGCGTACGCGCGAGGCACTGCACACGCTGGAACAGCAGGCACCGGTCGACGCCTGGGACGGCGTGAAGCTGCGCTATGTGAACCCGGCAACCGGCGGCTCGCCGATGCCGACCATGGGCACCTTCATGCAGCGCCTGCCGGCCGGTTTTTCCGGCCTGCCCTGGCGGCAAACCGACGGCGCGGTGTTCAGCGTCGTCGAAGGCCACGGCGCCGTGCTGATCGGCCCGGCCGGCCAGGAGCAGGCCTTTGAGTTCGGTCCGCGCGACCATTTTGTGATCCCGTCGTGGCACACCGCCCGGCTGCGCTCGGCGCAGGGCTGTGTGTTGTTCAGTTTTTCAGACCGCCCGGTGCATCAGGCATTGGGCATACACAGAGAAGAGAGGTTGTCATGAGCTTTGTTTTTACCCCGCCGCCAGTGGTGTCCGTCCCCGTCGTCGGCACCACCGAGCGCTTTCCGGTGCACCGCATCTATTGCGTGGGCCGCAACTACGAAGAGCATGCCAAGGAGATGGGTTTCACCGGCCGCGAGCCACCGTTTTTCTTCCTGAAGCCGGCCGACGCGGCGGTGGTGGTGGAAGCCGGCCAGACCGGCACCATCCCCTACCCCAGCCTGACCCACAACCTGCACCATGAAATCGAACTCGTGGTGGCCATCGGCACGGGCGGCAAGAACATCAAGGCGGCCGATGCGCACAAGCACATCTTTGGTTATGCCGTGGGCCTGGACATGACACGCCGCGACCTGCAGGGCGACATGAAGAAGCAGGGGCGCCCCTGGTGCATCGGCAAGGCCTACGACCATTCCGCACCGATCGGCCCGATCACGCCGGTCGCCCAGGCCGGCGACGTCGCCCATGCCGAGCTGTACCTGCAGGTGGGCGGCAAGGACCGCCAGCGCAGCAATGTGTCCAAGCTCATCTGGAACATTGCCGAGACCATTGAACACCTGTCCGCCGCCTGGGAGCTGCAGCCCGGTGACCTGATCTACACGGGAACGCCCGAGGGTGTGGCGGCCGTGGTGTCGGGCGACACCATGGTCGGCGAAGTCAAGGGCCTGGGCACATTGACCGTCAAGGTGGCCTGATGCCCTGCCGGCGCTTGCGCGTTTTTCGCGCAAGCGCTCCGATCATCGCGCAAATACCCGGCGCCCTGCGGGTATCCCGCCTGACCCGTCCGACCGGGCCCCGGGATAATCTCCACCATTGCGGCGCCGGGCCTTCCGGTGCACCTTTCCGTCCCCACCAGCCCGACCCCTGGAGATCCCCGTTTTGAAAATCCTGCAGAACCTTGCAAAGCTTTGCGCCATCCTGGCGGGCCTGCTGCTGACCGGCATCACGCTAATGACCTGCATCAGCCTGATAGGCCGCAACACCACCGGTGCCACGCTGGTCGGCGATTTTGAGCTGACCGGCGTCGCCACCGGGGCCGCCATTGCCCTGTTCATGCCGTATTGCCAGATCCAGCGCGGCAACATCATCGTGGACTTCTTCACCACCCGGCTCAGCCACGAAACCAACACCAGGCTGGACCGCCTGGGCGCCTTGTTGCTGGCCCTGGTGTTCGCGGTGCTGGCCTGGCGCACCACACTCGGTGGCCTGAACTCCTACGAGACCCATTCCGAGACGCAGATCCTGGGTTTTCCCGTGTGGACCGTCTACGTGGCCATGGTGCCGGCTTTTGTCCTGACATCGGTGATCGGGCTCTACCAGAGCCTCTTCGGCCTCGGTGGTGATGTGGGAGCGCACGCATGAACGCCATCACACTGACCCTCCTCATCTTTGGCATCATGCTGGGCCTGATGGCTTTGCGGGTGCCGATTTCGATCGCCATGTTTGCTGCAGGCGGCATCGGCTACGTGATGCAAACCGGCTGGGCACCGTTCTCCAGCTTTCTCAACACCCAGGCCTTTGCCCGCTTTGCCAGTTACGATCTGTCGGTGATTCCGCTGTTCATCCTGATGGGGCATTTTGCGACCCAGGGCGGCATCAGCAAGGCGCTGTTCCAGTTTGCCGCCAGCCTCATGCGTCACTTCAAGGGCGGGCTGGCCATGGCCTCGGTGCTGGCGAGCGCGGCCTTTGGCGCGATCTGCGGCTCCTCGGTGGCCACCGCGGCCACCATCACCAGCGTGGCACTGCCCGAGATGAAGCGCCACGGCTACTCCGGGCGCCTGTCCACGGCAACGCTGGCCGCCGGCGGGACGCTGGGCATCCTGATTCCACCCTCGGTCCCGCTGGTGATCTACGCCATCTTGACGGAGCAGAACATTGCCAAGCTGTTCGCCGCGGCCATGGTGCCGGGCCTGATCGCCATGCTGGGCTACATCACCGCCATCGCCATCTATGTGCGCCTGGTCCCGGGCCAGGCGCCGGAGGTGGATACCGACAGCGAAGGAATCACGCTGCAAGGTGCATTTGCCGTCCTGCCCATCATCATCATTTTCCTGCTGGTGTTCGGCGGCATTTATGGCGGCTATTTCACACCGACCGAGGGTGCAGCGGTCGGCGCGGCGGCCACCTTCGTCGCGGCATTGTTCAAGCGGGAACTGACTTGGTCCAAATTCCTCCGCTGCTTTTATGCCACGGCGGAAAGTTCGGCCATGATTTTCCTGATTTTCATCGGCGCCGACCTCATGAACTCGGCGCTGGCGCTGACCCAGGTGCCCAACCAGCTGGCTGAAGTGGTCGGCAGCTGGGGCCTGCAGCCGCTGATGGTGGTCACGGCCATCCTGCTGTTTTACGTGGTGCTGGGCGCTGTCATGGACGAGCTGTCCATGCTGCTGCTGACCATTCCGATCTTCTTTCCGATGGTCATGGCGCTCGATTTCGGCATGCCCAAGGAATCCGTTGCCATCTGGTTCGGCATCATGGTGCTGATGACCGTCGGTTTTGGACTGCTGGCGCCGCCGGTGGGCCTGAACGTCTACGTCGTCAACAGCATGGCCAAGGACGTGCCCATCAGCGAGAGTTATCGCGGCGTCGTGCCCTTCCTGATCAGCGATGCCCTGCGGACCGCGCTGCTGCTGTTCTTCCCCGGCATCTCGCTGTGGCTTGTAAAGTACATCAGCTAGCCCACCCATCAGGGCAATCACGGGTTCACAAACGGTTCTTCCTGCCTTAATTTACAACCACCCTTACCGGAGACAACACATGATTCAGCGACGCACTCTTCTCAAAACCGGCGCAGCAGCCGCGCTGGGAGCACCCGCCCTGTCGGGCCTGGCCCAGCAGGTGGTCACTCTGAAGTTTCACACCTTCATGTCCCCAGCCTCCAATGTCTGGCTGGGCATGCACAAGCCCTGGATGGCGAAGGTCGAGAAGGAATCGGGTGGCCGCATCAAGTTCGAGGCCTATCCCGCCATGCAACTGGGCGGTACGCCGGTGCAGCTTTACGACCAGGCCAAGGACGGCGTCGTGGACGTGGTGTGGACCCTGCCAGGCAACACCGCCGGCCGCTTCCCCCGCATCGAAGCTTTCGAGCTGCCGTTCATGATGTCCAATGCCGAAGCCACGTCCAAGGCCTATTGGGAATACGTGCAGACCATGGCCCCGGATGAATTCAAGGACACCCAGGTCCTGGCACTGCACGTGCATGGCCCGGGGGTGATTCATACCGTCGACAAACCGGTCCGGTCCATCGCCGACATGCGCGGCCTCAAAATGCGCGCGCCGACCCGCCAGGTCACCAAGCTGATGGGCATGCTGGGCGCCATCCCGGTCGGCATGCCCCTGCCGGCCATCACCGATGCGCTGAGCAAAGGCACCATCAATGGCTGCGTGATTCCTTGGGAAGTCGTGCCCTCGGTCAAGGTCAACGAACTCACCAAATTCCATGCCGAGTTCGATCCGGCCGGAGGCAGCCTGTACACCACCACCTTCGTGATGGCCATGAACAAGGCCAAGTACAACTCGCTGGCCCCTGACCTGAAAAAGGTCATCGACAACAACTCCGGCATGGCCACCTCCGCCTGGCTGGGCAAGGTCCAGCAGGGCAACGACGTCCCGGGCCGCAAGACCGCCAGCGACCGAGGCAACACGATCTACACCGTCAGCCCGGCAGAAGCCCAGGAATTCCGCCGCAAGTCACGCACCGTGGAAGTCGAGTGGGTCGAGGACATGAACAAGCGCGGCTTCGACGGCAAGAAACTGCTGGACACGGCCCGCAGCCTGATCGAGAAGCACACCAAAACCACCAAAGCCTGAGCTCAGGCAGGTGGAACAAAGGGCTCCCTCGGGAGCCCTTTTTTGATTTCAAACTAAACTGGCTGACATGTACCGCAGTCCCATCAAACATTGCAGAAACTGCGGCGCCGCGGTGACTTACCGCGTACCGGACGATGGGGACACCCGGGAGCGGGCCGTCTGCCCCGCCTGCGGCACCATCCACTACGAAAATCCGCTCAATGTTGTCGGCACCGTGCCGCACTGGGGCGACAGGGTACTGCTTTGCAAACGCAACATCGAACCACGCTGGGGCAAGTGGACACTGCCTGCGGGCTTCATGGAGCTCAACGAAACCACGTCGCAGGGTGCTGCCCGCGAAACCGACGAGGAAGCCGGCGCACAGTTTGAAATGGAAGACCTTTTCAGCGTGATGAACGTGGAACGTGTCGGCCAGGTCCATCTCTACTACCGCGCGCGGCTGCTCAGCGAGCAGTTCCATCCCGGACACGAAACGATTGAAGCCAGGCTGTTCACAGAAGCTGAAATTCCGTGGGACGAGCTGGCCTTCAAAACCGTGAAAGAAACGCTGGCCTGCTATTTTGCGGACCGGCGCAAGGGCGTCTACGGCATCCACGTGATCGATATCACATGAGTTGCCGTCCGCGATCATCCGGTTCCCGCCCTCAAGGTAAGCAAGTGCCTCATTCGTCCTGAGTGTCACTTAGAATTTCCGCAGCCTGGCGCTTTCACCGCAGCACTTCTTGACCGGCTCGCTGGCCACCCTTCCCTGACACCCCACCTCCGGAATTTCATGTTCAAAGCCGCTTCTTTTTTTCGCATTGCCGACGACTTCGCCCTGCCCCCTCTTGAGGCGCTGGAAGAAGCGCTTCAGGCGGCCCGGTTCATGCCCTGCGGCGCCACCCAGGCCGAGTCCAGCGGCTGGGTGCCCCCGCGCGGCAACAAGAGCACGGTGCTGGCCGAAAGCGTCGGTCCACAGCTCATCCTGCGCCTGTGCACCGAGCGCCGACCACTGCCCGCCTCGGCCGTCAAGGATGCCGTCGAACAGCGCATTGAAAAATACAAACAGGAAACCGGCCATGAGCGCGTCGGCGCCAGGATCAAGAAAGAGTTCAAGGAAGAAGCCATTCTCGACCTGCTGCCGCGCGCGTTCACGAAACGCTCGTCCACCACCCTGTGGGTGGACCCGGTCAACAAGTTTCTGGTGGTGGACTCCGGCAGCCTCACCGGTGCCGACAAGGTGGTGAGCCAGCTGCTGGAGGCGCTCAGCGGCATACCGGGGTCCGGCGCGGGCCTCATGGCAAGGCCGGTGCAGACCACCATGGCGGCCGCGATCGCCATGGCGCACTGGCTTGCCAGCCGGGAGGCTCCCGTCGGCTTCACGATCGACCGGGACTGCGAACTCAAGATGCCGGACGACCAGAAATCAACCGTCCGTTATTCGCGCCACACGCTGGAAATCGACGAAGTCGCCGAACACATCGCCGCGGGCAAGGTGCCAACACAGCTGGCCATGACCTGGAACGACCGCGTGTCCTTCGTGCTCACCGACATGGCCCAGATCAGAAAACTCAAGCTGCTCGACGTGGTGCTGGAGGGCATGCAGGACAAGGGCAAGGACGACGACGGTTTCGATGCCGATGCGGCCATCGTGACGGGTGAGCTGTCAGCCCTGATTCCCGACCTGCTGGAAGCGCTGGGCGGTGAGCTGGATCACGATGCGGCCACCGCCCCACCGGACGCGGCGCAGCCCGCGCAACCAGCGCCCGATCCCGCCATCGCCTGAAGATTCCCGCCGGGATGGGCCAGCCCACGCCCGCCTCGGACCCTGCGACGGGCGGGAGTCAGTTCGGTCGGCCCAGCGTGAAAAAGAAGGTGGCACCGGCGTTCGGTTTGCCTTCGGCCCAGACACGGCCGCCATGACGCTCAATGACCCGCTTCACCGTGGCCAGCCCGATGCCGGTGCCGGGAAAATCTCCGGGCGAATGAAGGCGTTCGAAGGTGCCGAAAAGCTTGTGGGTGAACGCCATGTCAAACCCCGCACCGTTGTCCCGCACAAAAAAGACGGTGTCATCCTGGGCGCCCGGCTCGCTGCCCACCTCGATGCGCGCCTGCGGCTGCTTGGCGCTGAATTTCCAGGCATTGGCCAGCAGGTTTTGCAGCACGGCTGACAGCAGGCGGGGATCGCCCTGCGCGATCAGACCGTCCTGAACAGTCATCTGGACCTGGCGCCCGGGCTCCCGCTCGCGGCACTCGTTTTCGATCCGCCGCGCGAGGGCCGACAGGTCGACTCCTTCCAGCTTCAGCTGCTCGCGCGACAGGTGGGCGAGGGTCAGCAGGCCCTCGATCAATTCGCCCATCTGCATGACCCCGACGCCGATCCGGTTCAGGTAGTGTTTGCCCTTGTCGCTGATGTGTTCTGCGTCTATTTTCGCCAGCAACTGGCTGAACCCGTGGATGGTATTGAGGGGCGAGCGCAGGTCATGGGAGACGGAATAGGCAAAGGACTCCAGTTCCTTGTTCGCTGTTGCCAGCTGGGCTGTGCGCAGCTGAACGCGGTCCTCAAGGTCGCTGTTGAGACTGAGAATTTCCTGCTGTTGCTGCCTGCGCTCGGTGACATCGCGCTCCACGGCCACCCAATGGGTGTGCCTGCCGGTCTCGTCGGTGATGGGTGTGATATCGATTTCCAGCCAGAGCTCCCTGCCCGCCTTGGTATAGACGACGATCTCGGAGCGCACATGCTCCCACTTTTCCATGGCGACGCGAATCCTGTCCAGCTCGGCATGCTGGGTCCTGGGTCCCCATAGAAGCCGGGAGGTATTTCCGATCACTTCGCGGCGGCTGTAGCCGGTGTGGCGCTCAAAGGCGTCGTTGACAAAAACAATGCGTGGACCCGCGTCGTCGAAAGCCGCTGCCTCCGTGATGACCACCATGTCGTTCAGACGGGATACCGCCGTTTCAAGCAGCCGCAACTGCGCATGCTCCAGGCGTCTTTGCGTGATGTCCTGAAAGTAGACAGCGATGCCCGATTCAGTGGGGTAGACGTGGATATCGAACCAGGTTTTCAGCGGCTGGTAAAAAGTTTCAAAGCGGATCGTGCGCTGCTGTTCAACGGCCAGTCGGGATTCACGCTCTATCGCGCTCCCCATGGTCTTGGGGAACTCCTGCCAGAGGAGTTTGCCCAGGAGGTCGGCTCGGCGCCGCTGGAGCATGCGTTCCGCCTGTCCATTGAGGAAGGTGAACTTCCAGTCCTTGTCGATCAGACAAAACCCGTCCGTGATGCTCTCCAGCGTGGTGGCGAGCTGTGTCTCCAGCGCGCGGGTGTGCGCTTCCGCGGCCTTCTGCTCCGAGATGTCCTGGAACGCCCCCTGAATGCGGACAATTTTTCCGGAAGCATCCCGCACCGCCTCACCGAGCGAACGCACCCAGATGCGCCTGCCCTTGGCGGTCAACTTGGGAAGCACAAATTCATAAGGCGTGCCGTGGTTCACGCAAGCCTCCACATGCTGGATGACGATAGGCCGGTGCTCCGGAAGAAAGTAGCCAATCCCCTCTTCCAGCGTCGGCGTGTAACCCGGTGGCACGTCGTGGATCAGGCAGTTTTCCACCGACCAGGTCAGCACGCGCTCCGGCAGGTCAATCGTCCACCCGCCCAGGCGCGCGACGCGGCCGGCGATGCGGGTCATGAAGATATCCTTCTCCAGAAGTTCCGCCGCCTGTTTCAGCTCGTCGATGTCGGTCAGGGTGCCCAGCCATTGAACCGTCTGGCCCGTGGCATCACGCTGCGGGAGTGCGCGGCACAACATCCAGCGGTAAACACCGTCGGCACGGCGCAGCCGGTATTCGATCTCGCAGGGGTCGCCGCTTGCGAGAGCCTGCTCCAGAAGCCGGGAGCCGCGCAGGTCGTCATCGGGATGAACCAAGCCGGTCAAGCCATGGCCGAGGCTCTCTTCCATGGACAAGCCGGTGTAGTCCAGCCAGCGTTGATTGAACCAGGTGTAGCTGCCATCGGCCCGCATCACCCAGACGATCTGGGACATTGCGTCCGTCAACAGGCGAAACTGTGTTTCGCTCACGCGCTGAACCTCAGCCGGACACGGCCCCCTCGACTATCCACAGTGACCGGCCGGCCCGGGCCTTCTACCATGGTCGCTCCGGATTGAGCCTGTGAAATTCTCCGATGGGTCGCCTTCATAAGCCAGCTCTTTCATGGGTCGCCTTCTGCGCTGCGGAGAGGATCTCCATCCAAGCCGGACACCGTCCCGGTACGTTCGGTCACCTGGGTTCAACGCGATGCTTTCGATCAGTTTAGCGCTTGACGTGCCAAGGCCTGACGTTTTACAGCACCTTGCCCCGATTTCCGAGCCTGGGCCTGACTGCCGCTGTCGGACTGTCTGCGTCCAGCCAGAACAAGCGATGGATTTACCCATGATGTGAAACCTCTCTAAAGATGGCTTGTAGCCCGCATGGATGCTAGGTTTCAGAAAATCAAAAGCCAGTTTGTACCCCCGTCTGTACCCCCGTCTGTACCCCCGCTTTGGGTTCCCCCGGTTTGCCTTTGCAATCGCCCTTCGTAGCCCACTCAGGCCGGCATCAACATGGCTACGGGCCACATGTCAGCGATCGGCGTAATCAGGCCACCCGGGCCGGGTGACGGGGGCGGCGGAGTCGGCATATACCGGCCAGTTTGTTGATTTCCAAGTAATTTTGACCCCTTGGGGTCAGGATTCGGTGAAAATCAACAGGCAATAAAATTCTGTCATGTTGGAGTACCTTTATACAAGGGTTTAAGGGGATGAATTACCGAGCGGGGTGGCCGCGTTGTGCGTCCCTCCTGACCTTGTCGATGTACTGGGTCATCCCCAAAACGGACAGAACGCCTGCGGCAAAGACAATGGCAAAAGCGGCGAGAAATTCCAAGGGTGAATTGTTAATATACATAGTTGCTTCTTTTCGTGGTTGATGGACGTGAATGGGCCGCGCGCAGGCCCAACGGACATTTCGCTCGGTACTAACGACTTGTTTGCAAATAGCCGTGACGGCATAACGCCCGGCCTAACCAAGATTGGCCAGACCGGACGGGTGCAGCATTAGCGGAAATGCATGCGCTTGGTCGATGAACAGGCAGGCCGAATGTAAAACTAGGCCGGCAGTCTTTCAGTGCTCAAAGACGTTGGACATGAAACTACTCCGAAACTGTCGGCCCTATTGGCTCCGCAAGGAGTTGGCTCGCAATTTCCAGCGGCATAAAACAAGCCGTAAAACTCGGCAGTGGTGCATCCGACTCTAGACCGCAGCAAACTTGGTGCGTCTCTCCCAAACGAAGGAGCCCATCGTCTCGCCAGTCCCGTGTTCGGCGGCGTGGGACGACAGCCTGTTTCAGCCTCCCTATACCGGTAACGCAAAATGAAACACCGCCCCCTGGTCCACCTTGCCTTCCGCCCACACCCGCCCGCCATGGCGCGTGACCACGCGGCGCACGGTGGCCAGGCCGACGCCGGTGCCTTCGAATTCCTGGTCGGTGTGCAGCCGCTCGAACACCTGGAACAGCTTGTCGCAGTGCACCATGTCGAACCCCGCGCCGTTGTCGCGCACTGAATAAATGGCCTCCGCACCCTCGACGCGTCCACTGACTTCGATCAGCGGGCTGGCGGTGTGGCGGCTGTACTTCACCGCGTTGGACAGCAGGTTCACCCACACCTGCCGAAGCAGCCCGGTGTCGGCAGGCGCTGATGGCAGAATACCCAGCTGGATGGCAGGTTTATTGACACCGGGGCCGCTGACCGGCAGGTCGGCCACCACCTGCGCGGCCAGTGTATTCATGTCGACATCGGTTTTCTGGACCTCCTGCAGGCTGAGCCGGGAAAACGACAGCAGGTCGTCAATCAGTCTGGCCATGCTTTTGACCCGCTTGCCGATGACGGACAGGTAGTGCCGGCCTTTTTCGTCGAGGCGGTCGGCGTAATTTTTCTCCAGCAGGCCCGCGTAGCCGCCAATAACGCTCAGCGGGGAACGCAGGTCATGCGAAGCCGCCGAGGTGAAGCTTTCCAGGCTTTTGTTGGTGGCCTCCAGGTCGTCGGCCCGCACCTTCAGGGCGGAATGAAGATCGGCGATCACCTTTTCCAGCTCCTTCTTCTGGGTGATGTCTTCGGAAATTCCCAGCACATGCGTGGGCTCGGCAGCCTCGCCGAAAACCGGCACCTTGCGGGTGTGCAGCAGGCGCAGGCCTTTGCTGTGCGAGAAAAGCCGCTCTTCCGGAATGTCCTCAATGATGCCGCTGGCCAGCACCCGGTGGTCTTGGGCGGTGAACCGGTCGGCTTCCTCCCTGCCGAACAGATCGTGGTCGGATTTTCCCAGCGTGTCCTCGCGCGATATGCCCGTCAGCTTCTCCTGCGCAGAGTTGACACGCACGTAACGCAGCTGCTCGGCATCCTTGATGTAGACGGGCGTCGGAATGTGCTCGATCATCGAGTCGAGAAAACGGTTGGCCTCCAGCACCTCGGCCGTACGTTCGCGCAACTGCTGCCGGCTTTCGTGAAGCTCGTTGTTGCGCTGCATGGCCGCGTCGTAGGTGGACATCAGCAGGTTCAGTATCTGGGTGCGGCTGGCACTGATCTGGTGCCGCTCGCCGTGGAAAAATATCTCGGCCGGCGGGCCTTCTTCCGGCATGTGGGTGACGTCGCGGTTGCTCAGTGCATGTTCCACCCGCGCCAGCATGTGGCTACGCTCGTAGGGCTTGATGACAAAGCTGTCGGCACCACACTGCAGGCCGAGCAGCACCTCATTGGGGTCGGACAGGCTGGTGACGAGAATCACCGGGACTTGGGAAAGCCCGGGGCCGGCCTTGATCTGCCGGCACAGCTCGTAACCACTCATTTCGGGAATGGCCACCCCACTGATGAGCAGCGAGGGGCGGAGCCGGGTCGTCATTTCCAGCGCGGACTGGCCGTTGTCAACGACGCTGACCTGGTAACCCTCGACCTCAAGGATATGGCTCAGCATCTGGGCCTGAGCCGCGATGTTTTCCACGATCAGGATGTGTCGGGGCGAGGTGGCCGATGGGGCAGTTGATGCGACAGAGGCCATGGATGGGTGCTTTCCGTGAAGCGCCGACGCGCTAGTGATAAATGGCCGTTATCAAGTGACCCAACAGATAGTACAGGCTAGTTGTGTTCGGTGTAGGACATACAAGTATTCACCGTTTCGGCCGGCCGGCCGACCAGTAACCAGCGCCGGCGCCGAGGTCATGGCAACGACGGCCTGGAATAATTCATGCATTGCTGCAATGCACCATCACCCCTTGATGCACTGGCCGGAACGAGCCGCCCACGGCGAGTTGGTCGCGCACTTGGCCAAGGCGAACATGGCACCAGAAACAGCACGGGTTGGCACCGCCATGCGGCGGATTTCCAGATGGTTGTTGGGGTCAGGGGCTGCGGCCGCTTCATGTACGGACGAATCAGCCTCCCGCCCTTTAGCAGCAGTCGCTGACAGCTATTGAATATGTAGCAAAAACGCGCTGCAATCAATGCCTGCGACAGGCTGTTCTGGCGCGCTCGCGCTCCGGAAGGGAGAGGGAGTCAGGCAAACAGTTCATGCCACCCCCGACGCAACTCAAAGCAAAGGCGCCTGGTTTGGCTCATCCTCGGCCGGCCAGTCGCGGATATAGGCCTTGAGCATCTTGTTCTCGAAGTTCTGGCCATCGACCACGGCCTTGGCCACGTCGTAAAACGAGATCACGCCCTCGAGGACTTTCTTGTTGAGCACCGGCATGTAGCGCGCATGGCGGCCCAGCATCATGCGGCGGACTTCGTCGATCTCGGTGTCGGGTGTGCAGGTCAGCGGCGCATCGTCCATCGCCGTGCGCACCAGCGTGTTGCCGATCTCGCCGCCGTTTTTGACAATGCACAGAATCACTTCACGGAAGGTCAGCATGCCCACCAGGTCGCCGTGTTCCATGACGACCAGCGAGCCGATGTCTTTTTCCGCCATGATCTGGGTTGCCTTGGACAGCGGCTCATCGGGCTGGACGGTGTAAAGCGTGTTGCCTTTGACGCGCAGAATATCTAGGACTCTCATGGGGCACTCCTTCAGGAATTTGTCTCGGCAGTCTGCAGGTTCTTCCCCGGTGCCGCCCGGCGGAAAATTCAGATCAAATATAGCCCACAATCCGTTTGCAAGCCACCTGAAGTTGTTTCAGGCTGGCTGCCGTTTTTTCCGATTCCTTCCGCCATTTTCTGGAGACACCATGTCTGGCTATTCTGACCCGGGCTTCGACACGCTGGCCCTGCATGCCGGCGCCGCGCCCGACCCAGCCACCGGTGCGCGCGCCGTGCCGATTCACCTGACCACCTCGTTTGTCTTCGAATCCAGCGACCATGCCGCCAGCCTGTTCAACCTGGAGCGCGCCGGCCACGTCTATTCGCGCATCAGCAACCCGACCAACGCGGTGCTGGAGCAGCGCGTCGCCGCGCTGGAAGGCGGCATAGGCGCCATCAGCACCGCCAGCGGCCAGGCGGCGCTGCACCTGAGCATTGCCACGCTGATGGGCGCGGGTTCGCACATCGTCGCCAGCACGGCGCTGTACGGTGGCAGCCAGAATTTGCTGCACTACACAATGCGGCGTTTTGGCATTGAAACGACTTTCGTCAAACCCGGCGACATCGCCGGCTGGCGCGCCGCGGTGCGCCCCAACACCAAACTGTTTTTCGGCGAAACCGTGGGCAACCCGGGGCTGGACGTGCTGGACATGCCCACAGTCTCGGCCATCGCGCACGAGGCCGGCGTACCGCTGCTGGTGGACTCCACCCTGACCTCGCCCTGGCTGATCAAGCCGTTCGACCACGGCGCCGACCTGGTCTACCACTCGGCCACCAAGTTCCTGAGCGGCCACGGCACGGTGATTGGCGGCATCGTGGTGGACGGCGGCAGTTTCGACTGGGAAAAGTCCGGCAAATTCGCCGAACTAACCGAGGCCTATGACGGCTTTCACAACATGGTGTTCAGCGAGGAAAGCACGGTGGGCGCGTTTTTGCTGCGCGCGCGGCGCGAGGGCCTGCGCGACTTCGGCGCCTGCATGAGCCCACACACCGCGTGGCTGATTTTGCAGGGCATCGAGACCCTGCCGCTGCGCATGGCGCGGCACATGAGCAACACCGAAAAGATCGTCGCCTTTCTCGCCAGCCACCCGCTGGTGGCGCGCGTCGGCCACCCGATGCTGGAGAGCCACCCCAGCCACGCGCTGGCCAAAAAGCTGCTGCCGCGCGGCGCCGGCTCGGTCTTCAGCTTCGACATCAAAGGCAACCGCGAGCAGGGCAAGGCCTTCATCGAAACCCTCAAGGTCTTCAGCCACCTGGCCAACGTCGGCGACTGCCGCAGCCTGGTGATCCACCCGGCCAGCACCACGCATTTCCGCATGACGGACGAAGCGCTGGCAGGCGCCGGCATCACGCAGGGCACGATACGCCTGTCGATCGGCCTGGAAGATCCGGATGATTTGATTGACGACCTGAAGCGCGCCCTGAAGGCTGCGGAAAAAGCCGCCTGAACCACCCACAACCCCGTTCGCCCTGGGTCATGTCGAAGCCCTCCCTTCGACATGACCCAGGGCGAACGGTCTGGAGATCCACTGATATGTATTTTCAAGTCAACGGCCACCCCACCTACTGCTACACCGGCGGCAAGCCTTTCGATGTCGCCAAACCCACGGTGGTGTTCATCCACGGGGTGCTCAACGATCACAGCGTGTGGATTTTGCAAAGCCGCTACCTGGCTCACCATGGCTGGAATGTGCTGGCCGTGGACCTGCCGGGCCACTGCAAAAGCGCGGGCGAGGCGCCCTCGACCGTCGAAGAGGCCGCCGACTTTGTCGCCGCCCTGCTCGATGCCGCCGGCGTGCAGCGCGCCGCGCTGGTTGGCCACAGCTGGGGTTCGCTGATTGCGCTGGAGGCCGCGTCCCGCCTGAAAGAGCGCGTGAGCCACCTCGTGCTGGTGGGCATCGCTTACCCGATGAAGGTCTCCCAAGCCCTGCTCGACGCCGCGCTGGCCGAGCCGATGAAGGCGCTGACCATGATCAATGTGTTTTCGCGCAGCACCCTGGCCGCACCGCCTTCGGCGCTGGGCCCGGGCACCTGGGTCTACGGCGCCAGCATGGCGCTGGGCCGGCGCGTGCTGGCCAGCAACACCCGAGTCAATGTGTTTCACCGCGGCTTCAAGGCCTGCGACAGTTATGCCAATGGCGACAACGCCATCACGCAGGTGACCTGCCCGGTGCTGTTCCTGCTCGGCGCGCAGGACCAGATGACCCAGGCCAAAGCCGCGCAGCCCCTGATTGACAAGGCGAGGGCCGGCGGCAAAACCGTGCAGGTCGCCAGCCTGCCGGTCGGCCACCACCAGATGACCGAGGCGCCAGAAGAGACGCTGTTTGCGATGCGGGATTTCCTGAAAACCCCGTGACCTGAAGGGCAAGGCGCGGCCGCAGTGCAACGCCAGGCGGCCGACGCCCTTTGCGCATATCCGGCGACCCGCCTGAACCCGGCCTGAAACGGGCCGGCGCTGCGGCTGTCAGCGTGCCAAAATCGCCGCATGACCGACGCCACACCCTTCGCCATCACCCCGCCCCTGTCGCCCGAACGTGTGCGGGAGATTGCCGCCCGCTTCGACCTGCGCGCCCTGCCCGCCGACTTCTACGCCAACCCCTACCCGGTCTACGCCCTGCTGCGCGAGACCGCGCCGGTGCGGCGCATGCCCGACGGCTCGTATTTCCTCACGCGTTACGCCGACCTGGTGGCGGTCTACCGCGACGCGCAGACCTTCAGTTCGGACAAGAAAGTGGAGTTCACCCCCAAGTACGGCGCGGGCGCACCGCTGCTCGAGCACCACACGACAAGCCTGGTGTTCAATGACCCGCCGCTGCACACACGGGTGCGCAAGCTCATCATGGGCGCCCTCACGCGGCGGGCCATTGCCGACATGGAGCCGGGGCTGGTCACGCTGGTGGACGGCCTGCTCGATGCCATCGAGGCCAGGGGCGGCGGCGACCTGATCGAGGACTTTGCCTCGGCGATTCCGGTAGAGATCATCGGCAACCTGCTGGGCGTGCCGCACGCCGACCGCGCACCGCTGCGCGGCTGGTCGCTGGCGATTTTGGGCGCGCTTGAACCCAAGCTGACGCCGGGCCAGGAAGCGCTGGGCAACCAGAGCGTCAGCGAGTTCGCGACCTACCTGCAGACCCTGGTGGCCGAGCGGCGCCGCCACCCCGGCGACCCGGAGCACGATGTGCTGACGCGCCTGATCCAGGGCGAGGAGGCCGGAGAAAAACTGAGCGAAACCGAGTTGCTGCAAAACTGCGTTTTCATTCTCAATGCCGGCCACGAAACCACCACCAACCTGATCGGCAACGCCCTGGTCGCCCTGCAGGAGTGGCCCGCGGCGAGGGCGCATTTGTTATCAAAAGTGAAGCTGCCAGCGCCAGATTCAAAAGGGCCAGAGGCTGATTTGACTGTTGAAATTGACGAGTTCCTGCGTTTCGAGTCGTCCAACCAGCTGGGCAACCGCCGCGCGCTCAAGGCCTGCCAGGTCGGCGGCGTGGACCTGCCCGAAGGCGCGCTGCTCACGCTGTGCATAGGCGCGGCGAACCGCGACCCGGCGCAATTCGACCACCCCGAACAGCTGGACCTGACGCGCGAAAACAACCGCCACCTGGCCTTTGGTTTTGGCATCCACCAGTGCGCCGGCCTGAGCCTGGCGCGGCTCGAAGGCCGCATCGCCGTCGGGCGCTTTTTGCGGCGCTTCCCCGGCTACCGGCTGACCGCCACGCCGACCCGCGGCGGACGAGCCCGTTTCAGGGGGTTTTTGAACGCCCCGTTTGAGGTTGGTTCAGCCTGAGCTGATCTGCTGGTGCAGCGTTTGCACCAAGGCGTTCAGAGCCGGATCGGCCGCAGTGACCACGGCGCTGTCCTTGTCCAGCGCCCCCAACAGGCGCGACAGCGTGCCGGCATGGGGCAGCAAGGGGCCGGCGAACCGGAGTCTGGCGCCATCGGCAATCAGCAACGTGGGGAAAGTTTCAATGTCCAGCTCGCCAACCAGCGCCGCGTGATCCTCATCTTCAATATCGAGCCAGATGAAGGATGTGCCCGGGTGCTCCGCAGCCACCTGGTCGAAAACTGGCCGGTAATCGCGGCAGGTGCCGCACCAGTCGGCACACAGGCACACGACCCAGCGCCTGGCAGCATCATTCGGGGAACGGGAGTTGAACACATCAGGCATAGCTGCTATTGTGCTTGGAAAAGTGGCGATCATCGCCCCACAACAATGCCCGGAGACAAGCCATGGACACCGCCCCCTCCAGCACGCGCCCAGCAGCGGCAGACGCCAAAGCCTTCAAGCGCTTTGCCGAGTTCTACCCCTTCTACCTGAGCGAGCACAGCAACCGCACCTGCCGCCGCCTGCACTTCGCGGGCTCCAGCCTCTCGCTGCTGTGCCTGGCCGCACTGGTCGCAACACGCAACCCGTGGTGGCTGCTGGCCGGCCTGCTGTGCGGCTACGGCTTTGCCTGGGTCGGCCACTTCGTGTTTGAAAAGAACAAACCTGCCTCCTTCAAGCGCCCGCTCTACAGCTTCATGGGTGACTGGGTCATGTACATGGACATCTGGACCGGCAAGGTCAAGCTCTGAGCCACCTCCGGCCAGGCGAGAAAGCAAAACTCGCCACCCCGCCCCGTCTGCGGGAAAACTATTAGTGTGCTAACAAAACCACGTGTCAGAATAAAAACTGCATGGGCTGGTCAGCCCGCCCCTGCCTACAAGGAGACAACCATGATGATTTTCAAACCCCGCTTTTACGCATTGCTTGCAGGCCTTGCGCTGTCCTTCGGCGCTGGCGCGCAAAACATCTCCATCGCCACCGGCGGCACCGGTGGTGTGTACTACCCCATGGGCGGGGGCATGGCGGCCGTGCTGTCCAAACATGTGCCTGGCATGCAGGCCACGGCCGAAGTCACGGGCGGCTCGGTCGACAACCTCAAGCTGATCGCCAGCGGCAAACCGTATATCGGCTTCAGCATGACCGATGCGGGGCTTGATGCCTACCGCGGCGAAGACAAGTTCAAGGGCAACAAGGTGCCCCTCAAGACCCTGATGGTGCTGTACCCGAACCGCATGCATGTGGTCAGCGTCGAGGGCCGGGGCATCGCCAAAATAGCCGACCTCAAGGGCAAACGCGTGTCCACCGGTTCGCCCGGCAGCGCCACCGAGGTGATGGCGTTTCGCGTGATCGAAGCCGCCGGCCTGGACAAGGACCGCGACATCAAGCGCGAACGCCTCAGCGTTGCCGAATCGGTCAATGCCGTCAAGGACGGCAAGATCGACGCCTTCTTCTGGGTCGGCGGACTGCCCACCGCCGGCGTGACCGACCTGGCCAATACACCCGGCACCAAGCTCAAGATGATTGACCATGCCGAGGTGGTGCCTGCGATGAACAGGAAGTACGGCAACCTGTACGTCGAGGACGTGATCCCCAAGGAGGTCTACCGGGGCATGGACACCGACAACAAGCAGGCCACCGTGATGAACATTCTGGTCGCCCACGAGAACATGGACGACAAGACCGCCTACAACATCGTCAAGACGATTTTCGACAAGCGCGACGACCTGATTGCCGTGCACAAGGAAGCGGCCAACTTCAAGCTCGAGAACCAGAAGACAAGCGCCACGCCGATTCCGTTTCACCCTGGCGCGGTGAAATACTTTGCCGAAAAAGGCATCAAGCTCAACTGAGCCTTGCGCCAACCGACCCCCGCCTCACCGCGGGGGTTTTGCTTTCTGCCTCTCGCTCCGCAAGCTCCCCCCTAGGAAGACACCCACCGCATGAGCCAACCCATCACAACGGATACGCCGGAGATCGTCGTCAGCGAGTCAGCGCGCCTGAAGGCCGAGGAATTCATCGAGGCCGAGGAAGGCGCGGCCAACAAGCTCAAGGGCTGGCTGGCTGTTTTCGTCACGCTGACGGCTTTTGTCATGTCGGTATTCCATCTCTACACCGCCTACGCCATTGTTCCCACGCAAACCCTGCGCCCGGTGCATGTCGGCTTCGTGCTGTTCCTGTGCTTTCTGGTGTTCCCCGTCGCCAGCCGCTTCCGGCACCGCATCATGTGGTGGGACTGGATCGCCGCGGCCCTGTCGATCGCCATCGTGGTCTACCTGATCCTGGGTGGCGACGACTTCACCGACCGCAACACCTCGCCCGAGCCCTGGGATATCGTTTTCGGCATCGGGCTGATCGTGCTGGTGCTCGAAGCCATGCGGCGCACCAACGGCTGGATCATGCCGGTCATCACGTCCGCCTTCCTCCTCTACGCCCTGTTCGGCCCCTGGCTGCCCGCCCCCTGGACGCACAAGGGCTACGAAGTCGGCCGCCTGATCGGCGTGATGTACATGACGCTGGAAGGCATCTACGGCGTGGCGGTCGATGTGTCGTCCTCGCTGATCATCCTGTTCACGATTTTCGGTGCCTTCCTGCAGTACTCGGGAGCGGGCAAGTTCTACATCGATTTTTCGTTTGCCGCGATGGGCGGCAAACCGACCGGCGCGGGCCGCACCGTGGTGTTGGCCTCGTTTCTGCTGGGCGGGCCGTCCGGCTCGGGCGTCGCCACCACCGTGACGCTGGGGGCCGTGGCCTACCCCATGCTCGCCAAGGCGGGTTACGAAAGAAATGCCGCCGGCGGACTGCTGGCCGCGGGCGGGCTGGGCGCCATCATCTCGCCGCCGGTGCTGGGCGCCGCGGCCTTCCTGATCGCCGAGTTCCTGAAGATCTCCTACCTTGATGTGCTGCTGATGGCAGTGATTCCAACTTTTCTTTTCTACCTGGCGCTGTTCCTGATGGTGGAAATCGATGCCCGCAAATATGGCATGGGCAAAACGGCCTTCGCCAAGGCGGACTCCGTCTGGAACCTGACCAAAAAATACTGGTTCCACTTTCTGTCCCTGGTTTCCATCGTCGCTTTCATGATGTGGGGCTTCTCGCCGGTGCTCTCGGTGTTCTGGGCCACGGTGGTGTCCTTCCTCACCAGCTTTCTGCGCCGCGACACGGCCCTGTTTTCCTACGACCTGTTTCAGGGCAAGGGCTCGCTCGGCAAAAACCTGTTCCAGTCGCCTTTCGTGAAAGCCATGGAAGGCGGCTCGATAGGCGTTCTCAATGTCGCGGCCACCTGCGCCGGCGCGGGCATCATCGTCGGCGTGGTCACGCTCACCGGCCTGGGCCTGAAGTTCAGTTCCATCGTGATCGACTACGCGGGCGGCTCCCTGCTGCTGACCGCGCTGTACACCTCGCTGGTAGTGTGGATCGTTGGCCTGGCCGTGCCCGTCACGGCGTCTTACATCATCTGCGCGGTGATTGCGGCGCCGGCCTTGATCAAGCTCGGCGTGCCCGATTTCGCCGCGCACATGTTCATCTTCTATTACGCGGTGCTGTCCGAAGTGTCGCCACCCACCGCGCTGTCGCCCTTTGCCGCGGCCGCCATCACCGGCGGCGACCCCTACAAGACCACGCTGCAATGCTGGAAGTACACCGTGCCGGCCTTCCTGGTGCCCTTCATGTTCGTGCTCGCGCCCGAAGGCCAGGGTCTGCTGCTGATGGGTTCGAGCAAGGCGCTCGCCACGGCCAACTGGTGGTCCATCGCGGAGGTCACGCTCACCGCCGCCATCGGCATCGCTGCGCTGGCCGGCGGTTTTCAGGGCTGGGCCCTGAAGCGCACCACGCTGCCGGAGCGCTGGATGCTGATCGTCGCCGGCTTTGCCCTGGTCTACCCCAGCGCCGTGGCCGATGTGATCGGCTTCGGGCTGGTGATCGCCGTGCTGGCCATGCAATACTTCCGCAGGCAGTTGCAGCCGGCCTGAGCCGATGGCTGTGCCTCCTCCCCCGTCGCGGAAACAAGACCTCATTTCTGGAGCTGGTTGTGAAGAAACTTGATGCCTGCGCCACAGGCGTTTACCTGATTGCCGTCACCCCCTTCACCGACAGCGGTGCGCTGGACCTGGCCAGCACCGACCGCATGGTCGATTTCTGCCTGGACCAGGGCGTGACCGGCCTGACCGTGCTGGGCATCATGGGGGAAGCCACCAAGCTGACGGCCGAGGAATCGCGCCTGTTTGTCAAACAGGTGCTGACCCGGACAGCAGGCCGCGTGCCGGTGGTGGTCGGTGCGTCCGCCCCCGGCTTCGCCCCCATGCGCGAGTTGACGACAAGCGTGATGGCCATGGGGGCCGCCGGTGTGATGGTGGCGCCGCCCTCCACCGTGCGCACCGACGACCAGATCGTGGCTTACTTTGACATGGTCAGTGAAACCCTGGGGCCGGACGTGCCCTGGGTCCTGCAGGACCACCCGGTGTCCACAGGCGTGCAGATGTCCACCCCGGTGATCCTGCGCATTCTGAAAAACGCCCCCACCTGCGTCATGCTCAAGCACGAAGACTGCCCCGGCCTGGCCAAGCTCTCCAGCATTCGTGCGGCCGGCGAGCGCGGCGAGGTGCGGCGCGTTTCCATCCTCACGGGCAATGGCGGCGGCCTGTTCCTGCCCGAAGAACTCACGCGCGGCGCGGATGGCGCCATGACCGGCTTTGCCTATCCCGAGATGATGGTGGACGTGTGCCGGGCCCATGCGGCCGGCGACATTGAAAAAGCGCACGACATTTTTGATGCCTACCTGCCGCTGGCCCGCTACGAGCAGCAGGCTGGCATTGGCCTGGCGGTGCGCAAGCACATCCTGGCCGAACGCGGCGTGATCGCCAGCGCGGCCATCCGCAAGCCCGGCCCCAAACTCTCGGCGGCAGACATTGCCGACATTGCACGCCTGACCAGCCGGCAAACCCGGCGTCTGGCTGAACTTGCCTGAACCATTTCAACCCTTGACGGAGACTCTCGTGAACAGCCCCATCGCCATGCAGCTCGACCCCAAAGCCATCGCCCTTCTCTCGCAGATCACCACCGCCACCCTGACCACGCTGTTGCTGAAAAAAGGCCTGCGCAATGTCTGGCTGCGCGGCGCCCGGCCGTTGCGCACCGGCCAGCCGCGCCTGGTCGGCCGCGCGTTCACGCTGCGTTTTGTTCCGGCACGCGAGGACTTGGCGACGCCCGAGTCCTGGTCCTCGCCGATCTCGACCCGCGCGGCAATTGAAGACATGCCGGCGGGTTGCATCGCCGTGGTGGACGCGATGGGCGTCAGCGACGCCGGCATTTTTGGCGACATCCTGTGCGCCCGCATGCAAAAGCGCGGCGTGACGGCGCTGGTGACCGACGGCGTGGTGCGCGACCAGGCCGGTGTGCTGGGCACCGGCCTGCCGGTCTGGTGCAGCGGCGCTGCCGCGCCGCCTTCCGTGTCAGGTCTGACCTTTGTGGACTGGCAGCAGCCTGTCGCCTGCGGCGGCGTGGCGGTGTTTCCGGGCGACGTAATCGTGGCCGATGACGACGGCGCGGTGCTGATCCCGGCGGCGCTGCTGGAGGAGATGCTGCTGCTGGCCCCCGAACAGGAGCGGCTCGAATCCTGGATCATGAGCGAGGTCGACAAGGGGGCGGCCCTGCCGGGCCTGTACCCGCCCAACGCGGAAAACAAGGCGCGTTACGAGGCGGCGAAAAAAGCCGGCCAGTGAACGCGTGTGGCCGGCGCCGGCGCCCGGATTGCTATCATTTTCATAACAGGTCGCGCAGTCGCAGCGCCGATAAATGCCCGTTTTCCCATAAACTTTTCATGGACGGGTCCTGGCTCAGCAGCAGCTGCGCCATCAGCGGCTCCAGCGCGGTGGTGGCCGGATCGGCGAGCAGCAGGTAACGCGCCTCGTGTTCGTCCTCCGGGTCGGTCAGCTGGCCTATCCAGTCCAGCGCCATCAGGGTCTCCAGCACGGGTTCGAGCTGCAACACGTCGACCTGCAGCGCCCGGGCCAGCTCGGAAGCCTCCAGCCCGATGCGTGTGGTGCTGCGCGCCCGGTGCAGTTGCTGCAGCAGCTCCACCGCCAGCTGGAACTGCCAGCCGTGCGCACTGCCGCGCCGCGCCACGCCGGCCAGCAGGCTGGGCAGGTAGGCGGCAATCACCGCGCCCATCAACACGATGACCCAGGCCACGTAAATCCAGACCAGCAGGATCGGCAAGGTGGCAAAAGCGCCGTACACCAGCGAATAGGCCGGCACGTTGCTCAGGTACAGCGTCAGCAGCTTCTTGGCCAGCTCGATGCCCGCCGCGACAAACAGGCCGCCGGCCCAGGCGTGACCCCAGCGCACAAAGGTGTTGGGCACATAGTGGTACAGGGCCGCCATGCCACCAGCCAGCAGGAAGAACTGCAGCACGTCCAGCAGCACGCGCAGCACGCCGGGCATGTCGCCGACCAAGCCGCGCGAGCCGGACACGACATAAGACGTCACCGCCAGGCTGGCGCCCAGCACCAGCGGGCCCAGCGTGATGGCGGCCCAGTAAATCAGCACGCGCTGGGCCAGCGGCCGCGGCTTTTTCACGCGCCAGATGCCGTTGAGCGTGCGGTCTATCGTCAGGATCATGGCGATCGCCGTGACCAGCAGCACCGCCAGGCCGGCGACGCCGAGCTTGTTCGCCTGTTTGGCGAACTGCGTCAGGTAACCGAGCACCTGGCGCGAGATGTTGTCGGGAATCAGGCTGTTGACCAGCCATGCCTGCAGCGCGCCCTGCAGCTTGGAAAACATCGGAAAGGCGGTGAAGATGGCCAGTGCCACCGTGAAAAACGGCACCAGCGCGATGCTGGTGGTGAAGGTCAGGCTGCTGGCCGTCAGGCCCATGTGGTCGTCGCGGAAGCGCTGGCGCAGCGTGATGGCGGTGTCGCGCCAGGGGAAGTGGGACAGGTCCGTCAATAACTGCTGCAGGGACTGCTGGAATTTCATCCCCGGTATCATGCCATCGACACAAGCATCAACATGACCATCGACAAAACAACACAGATAGACGCCACACGCTGGCTGGCAGTGGGCAGCCTGGCCGCCCTGATCATTCTCGGCCTGGCCTGGGAGATGTGGCTGGCGCCGCTGCGGCCGGGCGGCTCGCTGCTGGCCCTGAAGGTGCTGCCGCTGTGTTTTCCGCTGGCCGGCCTGCTGAAAAACCGCATGTACACCTACCGCTGGCTCAGCCTGATGGTCTGGCTGTATTTCACCGAGGGCGCGGTGCGCGCCTGGAGCGACAAGCCGCCCGGCAACTACCTGGCCATGGCCGAAGTCGTGCTGTGCCTGCTGCTGTTCACCGCCTGCGCCCTGCATGTGCGTATCCGCCTGAAAAACGGCGTAAAAACCATTCAACCTGCTGCCTGACAAACCTATGGACAAGATTCTCGATGCCTTGCGCGCCATCGTCGGCGACACCCATGTGCTGACCGGGGGCGACCTCTCGGCCTGGGAGCTGGACTGGCGCAAACGCGCGCGCGGCAAGGCACTGGCCGTGGTCCGCCCCGCCAATACGGCGCAGGTGGCGGCCGTCGTCCGGGCCTGCGCCGCGGCCGGTGTGTCCATGGTGCCGCAGGGCGGCAACACCGGCCTGGTCGGCGGCTCGACGCCCGACGCCTCCGGCCGCCAGGTCGTGCTGAGCCTGCAGCGCATGAACGCGGTGCGTGCCATTGACAGCGCCAACCTGACAATGACGGTCGAGGCCGGCTGCATTTTGCAGACCCTGCAGGAAACCGCCGAAAAAGCCGGCTTCCTGTTTCCGCTGAGCCTGGCCGCCGAGGGCAGCTGCACGATTGGCGGCAACCTCGGCAGCAACGCCGGCGGCACGCAGGTCGTGCGTTACGGCAATGCACGCGACCTCTGTCTCGGGCTGGAAGTCGTGACCGCGCAGGGCGAGGTCTGGGAAGGCCTGTCCGGCCTGCGCAAGGACAACACCGGCTACGACCTGCGCGACCTGTTCATCGGCAGCGAAGGCACGCTGGGCATCATCACGGCCGCGACCATGAAGCTCTATCCCATGCCGGCCGCGCAGCTCACCGCCTGGGCGGCCGTGCCGTCGATGGATGCCGCCGTCACCCTGCTCGGGCTGGCGCACCGCCACCTGGGCGCGGGCCTGACCGGGTTTGAAGTCATGGGCCAGTTTGCGCTCGGCCTGGTGGCCAAACACTTTCCGCAACAACGCATACCGTTCACCGATGACGCATCGGCGCAGGGCCGCCCCAAGCCGGATGCAGCCCCCTCGGGGGGCAGCGAACCACACGAAGTGGGGAGCGTGGGGGCTTATTTTGTGTTGCTGGAAAACTCCGACCACGAGTCGGAAAGCCATGCGCGCGAGCAGTTCGAGCGCCTGCTGGAAACCGCCATGGAAGACGGCTGCGTCACCGATGCCGTGGTCGCGGAAAACCTGCAGCAGGCGCACCAGCTGTGGCACGTGCGCGAAAGCATCCCGCTGGCGCAGGCCGAGGAAGGCCTGAACATCAAACACGACATCTCGGTGCCGGTCTCGCTGATTCCCGAGTTTGTGCGCGTCACCGACCAGTTGCTCGAAAAAGCCCTCCCGGGCGTGCGCCTCGTCAACTTCGGCCACCTCGGCGACGGCAACCTGCACTACAACGTGCAGGCTCCAGCCGAAGGCGACGCAGCCGCGTTTCTGCGCGACCAGGAAGAAAACGTCAACGCCCTGGTCTACGACTCGGTGCAGGCCTTCGGCGGCTCGATCTCGGCCGAACACGGTGTCGGCAGCCTCAAACTCGACAAGCTCGAAAAGCACAAATCGCCGGTGGCCCTGGGCCTGATGCGGGCCATCAAGCGGGGCCTGGACCCCGACAACCTGATGAACCCCGGGCGAGTGCTGCGCATATAATATGCGCATGACTCATGGAGACGCGCCATGCTGAAATTTGACAACGCGGCCAAAAAAGCCACCAACCTGTCGCTCAACGCCAAGGTGCTGGAAATGGCGCGCGAGATGGGCATGAATGTTTCACAGACCGTTGACACGTTGCTGGCCGCCGAGGTGCGACGCCGTTACTGGGAGCAATGGAACGAGGAAAACCGGGAGGCCGTCGCGGAGTACAACGCACGCATCGCCAGGGAAGGCCTGCCACTGGCGAACTACCGGACCTTCTAGCGATGGCACGTTACGATGTTTATGCCAACCCCGATGCCACGCGGCGCAAGATCGCGCCCTTTCTGCTGGATGTCCAGAACGATTACATCAACAGCCTGGATTCACGCGTTGTCATCCCCATGCGTCCGGCCGCGCTGTACCCGCATCCCATGCGTGATCTGAATCCGGTATTCGAAGTCGGCGGTAAAGTGGTGGTACTGGACACTGCCGCTCTTGCCGCGTTTCCGGCGCGGGAATTGAAAAAACGCGTTGCCGGTCTGCAAGACCAGAGTGAACTCATCGTTGCCGCCATGGACTGCCTGTTTGGAGCTTATTAACGTGTCGCCCCGCCCTATCCGCTCCCAGTACGAACATTTCATGCGCCATGTGGACACCCACGGCGTGTTCAAGGCCGACCGCACCGGCACCGGCACCAAAAGCGTGTTCGGCTACCAGATGCGTTTTGACCTCAACGAAGGCTTCCCGCTGGTGACCACCAAGAAGGTTCACCTCAAGTCCATCGTGCACGAGCTGCTGTGGTTTCTGCAGGGTTCGAGCGACAACAACTGGCTCAAGGCCCGCGGCGTGACCATCTGGGACGAGTGGGCGCGCGAGGACGGCAGCCTGGGCCCGGTCTACGGCGTGCAGTGGCGCAGCTGGCCCACGCCGGACGGCGGCCACATCGACCAGATCGCCGAAGTCATCCAGACCCTGAAAACCAACCCCGACTCGCGCCGCATCATCGTCAGCGCCTGGAACGTGGCCGACCTGTCGAAGATGGCGCTGATGCCCTGCCATGCGTTTTTCCAGTTTTACGTGGCCCCGGCCACCGAGCCGGGCGGCAAGGGCAAGCTCAGCTGCCAGCTCTACCAGCGCAGCGCCGACATTTTCCTCGGCGTGCCTTTCAACATCGCCAGCTACGCCCTGCTCACCCACATGGTGGCGCAGCAGTGCGACCTGGACGTCGGCGATTTCATCTGGACTGGCGGCGACTGCCATATCTACAGCAACCACGCCGAGCAGGTGGCGCTGCAACTGAGCCGCGCACCCTTCCCCTACCCGACGCTCAACATCAAGCGCAAGCCCGCTTCGATCTTCGATTACGAGTTCGACGACTTCGAGTTCCTCGAGTACGAACACCATCCGGCGATCAAGGCGCCTGTGGCGGTATGAAGGCGCTTGGCGAGGGGCCCCGCGTAGCGGGGATCGACACGCCGGAATGCCGCCGGTCGCCGACACCTCCATATTTGGAAAACTACCTGGTTCGGGAGGCGACGGTGTGAGCACGCCTGACCAAAAGCCCCGCATCAACCTCATCTACGCCCGCGCGGCCAATGGCGTCATCGGCAAGGACGGCGCCATGCCCTGGCATCTGCCGGAAGACCTCGCGCACTTCAAGCAGCTGACCCAGGGCTGCCCGGTCCTGATGGGCCGCAAGACCTGGGACTCGCTGCCGCCGAAATTCCGCCCGCTGCCGGGGCGGACCAACATCGTGATCACGCGGCAAGCGGACTGGCAGGCCGAAGGCGCGCAGCGTGCCGGCAGCCTCGAAGAAGCCCTGCAGCTGGCCGGACCGGCGCGCGAGGCCTGGGTCATCGGTGGTGCGCAGATTTATGCGCAGGCCGAGCCGCTGGCCAGCCGCGCCGAGGTCACCGAAATTGCACAGGACTTTGCAGGGGACGCCCTGGCGCCCGTACTGGGCCCGGCATGGGTGGAAACCGCCAGAGATGATCACACATCGCCAACCGGCCTGAAGTTCAGCTTCATCACTTACAACAAACGCGGGAAGACTTGATATGTCAGGAGCTGGATTTCACGTGCATGGGCCGCACGACCACGAACTGGAACACGCCGCGCAGGGCGGACATGACAAAAGTGGCGGCATGATCGCGCAGATCGCCGTGGTGACGGCCATCATTGCCACCGTCGGTGCCATTTTTTCCTACATGGGCGGGGCCACCCAGGCCAACGCGGGCCTGTACAAAAACAACGCAGCGATCAAGAAGACCGAAGCGTCGAACCAATGGAATTACTTTCAGTCCAAAAGCACCAAGCAGTCGCTGGCCGAATTTGCGCGCGACCTGGCACCTGAAGACAAGAAGAGGGCCTACCAGGGTAAAGTTGACCGCTACGAAACCGAGAAAAACGAGATCAAGACGGTCGCCGAAAAGCTCGAATCCGAAGCGACCGCCTGGGACAAGTCGTCCGACGAACAAATGCATTTGCATCACCGCTGGGCGCAAGCGACCACCGTGCTGCAGGTATCGATCGCCCTGGCGGCGATTGCCCTGCTGACGCGCAAGAAGTGGCTGGAGTACGGCATGTTCGCACTCGCCGGCGTGGGCCTGCTGATAGGCGCCCTGGCACTGCTCCATATTTGATAGCTATTCACGCCCATGACCAAAGGGCTGGAACACCAAACTCATGAAAATTGCGACCTGGAATGTCAACTCGCTGGCGGTGCGTTTGCCGCAGGTGCTCGACTGGCTGGCCGCCAACCCGGTGGACGCCTTGTGCCTGCAGGAACTCAAGCTCAGCGACGACAAGTTCCCGCTGGAGGCTTTGATGGCCGCCGGTTACCAGTGCGCCGTCTTCGGGCAGAAGACCTACAACGGCGTGGCCATCCTGAGCCGCACGCCGCCGCGCGACATTGTCAAAAACATCAACGGGTTCAGCGACGAGCAGTCGCGCGTGATTGCCGCGACGCTGGACACGCCGCAGGGCGAGCTGCGGCTGGTCAATGGTTATTTCGTCAACGGCCAGGCGCCCGGCACCGACAAGTTCGAGTACAAGATGCGCTGGCTGGACGGCCTGCGCCACTGGCTCAAGGCAGAACTCGCGGCCCACCCCAGGCTGGTGGTGGTGGGTGACTTCAACATCACGATGGATGACCGCGACACCTATGACGCCGAGGGCCTGCGCGAAACCATCCACCACACGACCGAAGAGCGCGAGCACCTGCAGGCGCTGCTGGGGCTGGGCCTGCACGATGCTTTCCGCCTGTTCGAGCAGCCGGAAAAAAGTTACTCGTGGTGGGACTACCGCGAGTTCGCCTTCCGCCGCAACCGCGGCTTGCGCATTGACTACATCCTGGTCAGCGACACACTCAAGCCCGCCGTGAAGAGCTGCGTGATCGACAAGCTGCCGCGCAAAAACGAACGGCCCAGCGACCATGTGCCGGTGATCGCCGAGTTCGATTTGCTATCCACAGCGTAGCTGCCTGCGGCCGCCAGCAAAGGGGCGCAGCCCGTTTTGACCTATAAGCGGCGCTGCACCTGCCCCGGTGACTGCGCCGATTCGGCCACCTTCCCCAGCGCATGCCGCTGGCCGTTGCAGACCTCATGGCTGATGGCGAGGTTCTCCGCGTGGCTGTTACCGCCTTCGCTCAGGGGCCGGATGTGCTCCAGCGTGGCAGCGGCCGGCAACACATGGCCACCACAGACCCAGCACGGCACCTGGCCATGCAGCTGGCGCGCCACGGTTTTGTAGATCTTGTCGCGGGTCAGTGCTAAACGGCTCATGCCTGGACTTTAAATCACGGAACGCGGTCCGCGCACTTTTGGGGGGTCCGTGCTCCGCGGGGGATGGCGTTACCCGCGGTGAGCGCGTGGAGGATCTTCATTCAAGCCGGGGCCGCGGATCTGGCTCTGCCAGTCCGCAGGCGCAGCGGCCCCCTCGGGGGGCAGGGAGCTACACGCAGTGAGCGACCGTGGGGGCTCTTCTACTCCAGATTGAGCTCCTGGATCTTGCGCGTGATGGTGTTGCGGCCTATGCCCAGCTTCTGCGCGGCTTCGATGCGGCGGCCGCGCGTGTTGAGCAGCGCCGTCTGGATCAGCTTCGATTCGAAACGCCGTGTCAGCACATCCCACACATCGCTGCGACCGGTCGCCAGCAAGGCCATGGCTTCGGCCTCGAGCCCGCTTTCCCAGGAGCTGCCGCCGGCCGTCGGCACGGGCGGGCTGCCAGGCTCCGCGGGCGGCACCGCGGCGCTGGCAGGCGAAACGTCAGGCGCTGCGGCCCACGGCAACTCCGCCGGCATGGACGAAGGCCGCTGCGGCACCGTGCCGCCTTCGACGGGCACTGGCACCCTGCCCGGTTCGGGCACGGCCCCCAGCACCTCGGGCGGCAGGTCCTTGGCTTCGATGACCTGAGCCGGCGCCATCACGGTCAGCCAGTGGCAGATGTTCTCGAGCTGGCGCACATTGCCGGGAAAACTGAAGGTGCTCAGTTGCTGCAGGGCCGCATCGGAAATGCGCTTGGGCTCCACGCCCAACTGCTTGGCGCTTTGCTGCAGGAAGTGGCGCGTCAGCATGAAGACGTCTTCGCGGCGTTCGCGCAGCGCCGGCAGGCGCAGGCGGATCACGTTGAGGCGGTGGAACAGATCTTCCCGGAAGCCGCCCTCCTTGACGCGCTGCTCCAGGTCCTGGTGCGTCGCGGCGATCACGCGCACATTGGTCTTGACGGCGTTGTGGCCGCCGACGCGGTAGAAATTGCCGTCGCTGAGCACGCGCAGCAGCCGCGTCTGCAGGTCAAACGGCATGTCGCCGATTTCGTCGAGGAACAGTGTGCCGCCGTCGGCCTGCTCGAAACGGCCACGACGCATGGTCTGCGCGCCGGTGAAGGCGCCGCGCTCATGGCCAAACAGTTCGGACTCGAGCAGGTCTTTCGGGATGGCGGCCGTGTTGATGGCCACAAAAGGCCCGTTGGCACGCGGCGAATGTTTGTGCAGCGCACGCGCCACCAGCTCCTTGCCGGAGCCGGACTCGCCGGTGATCATCACCGTCACCATGCTCTGGCTCAGGCGGCCGATGGCGCGGAACACGTCCTGCATGGCCGGCGCCTGGCCCAGCATTTCGGGCGTGGCGGCCATGCGTTCCTCGGCCACTTCCTCGCGCTGGCTTTCCTCGACGGCGCGGCGGATCAGCTCGACCGCCTTGGGCAGGTCGAACGGTTTGGGCAGGTATTCAAAAGCGCCGCCCTGGAAGGCAGACACGGCGCTGTCCAGGTCGGAAAAAGCCGTCATGATGATGACCGGCAGGCCGGGCAGTTTTTCCTTGACCTTCTCGAGCAGGTCCAAGCCCGAGCCGCCCGGCATGCGGATGTCGCTGACCAGGATCTGCGGGCCGTCTTCCTCGGTGGCACTTTCCAGCGCGCTCAGCACTTCGCGCGGGTTGGTGAAACTGCGCGTCGGCAGGCCCTCGCGCAGCAAGGCTTTCTCCAGCACGAACCGGATGGACTGGTCATCATCCACAATCCAGATCGGTTTCATGTTCTTATCCCTTTGGTATGAGCGTTATCCGTTAAAAACAGATTTCAAGGCAGAGGTATCAGCAACTTGAAATCCGTGCGGCCGGGGACGCTCTCGCACTCTATCAAGCCGTGGTGTTGCTGAACAAAGGTTTGCGCCAACGTCAGTCCCAATCCCGACCCACCTTCGCGCCCTGAGATCAGGGGATAGAAGATGCGGTCCTTGATGGAGTCCGGAACACCCGGTCCATTGTCGATAACATGCAATTCCAGTGCCAAGCGATAGCGCTGCTTGCCAAAAGTTACTTGTCGGGCAATTCTTGTCCTGAAAGTGATCTGCGCATCCCCCGCGGCAACACGCTCGGCGAGCGCCTGCGCGGCATTGTGCGCGATGTTGAGCACCGCCTGGATCAGTTGTTCGCGGTCACCGCGAAAGTCGGGAATCGAGATGTCGTAGTCGCGCATGACGCGCAGGCCGCGCGGAAACTCCGCCAGGATCAACGAGCGGACCCGCTCGCACACCTCGTGGATGTTGACATCGCCCACCAGGTGTGGCCGGCGGTGCGGCGCCAGCAGGCGGTCCACCAGGGACTGCAGGCGGTCGGCCTCATGGATGATGACCTGGGTGTACTCGGTCAGCTCCCTGGACTCGATCTCCATCTGCAGCAATTGCGCCGCGCCGCGAATCCCGCCCAGCGGGTTCTTGATCTCGTGCGCCAGGTTGCGGATCAGCTCCTTGTTGGCCTGCGCCTGGTCGATCAGGCGCTCCTCGCGGTCCTGCTTGGCCTGCTGCTCGAGCGGCAGCAGCTCCACGATGGCCTCGCCCGGTGTGTCGGTCTGCGCCACCACCACATGCACGGGCATGGGTTCGCGATTCAGCGGCTTAAGCCAGGCGTCGTAACGCAGCGCGGCAAATTCATTGCTGCCCGCGCCTTCAAGTGCGTTGTGCAGGATAGCCGGCTCGGTGAAGCAGTCGGGGAGCTGGGAGCCTTCGATGGTGCGGCGCGAGGTACCCAGCGCGTCTTCGAGCGCCGCGTTGGCAAACACCACCACACCGTTGGTGCGCACCACGGCGACCAGTGTGGCCAGCAGGTCAAAGGACTGGAAACGGGGGGTGGCCGGAGCGGCGGCGGGCGCGGAAAGAGTGGGCTTTTTCAAGCCTTCCATTCTGACGCAGAACGGGTTACTGACGGACGGTGTTTACCGGCAAACGGGAAATTTCACGCTTCAGGCCGGCGATGTCGCTCTCGTGGCGGGCGATGCTTTCCTTCATTTCAGCCACACGGTCCAGGTAGCGCTGGTAATTGCGCCCTTCGATGCCCTGCTTCTCCGGCTGGCCGTTGTTGTACTCTTTTTGCTGCTCGGCGAGCCGGAGCTCGGCCTTTTTGAGTTCGGACTCCAGGATGGCGCGTGTGTCGCTGTCCCGCGCGCGTTGCGCGTCGTTGCCCGCGGCAGGCGATGCCTGCGCCGCTGCAGCCACACGCACCGCAGCAGGCCGGCTCTGCGGCATGGTCTGGACCACCGTCACATTGCCACCTTCAATCTGCCTGCAACCCCGCGACTGCGCATCCTTGGCGTTGTTGATGTATTCGGGCGCAGCGCCTTCCTTGCCGCCGCAGCGGTAGATGCGCTCCTGCGCAAGCGCGGCAGAGATACTGCCGGCGAGAAGAAGGGTCGAAATTGAAAGAAGTACTGCAGGTTTCATGCGTAACCCCAAGCGCCTGTTAGGGCAAGGACGGTCTATCAGTATCACGCAAAGGTGTCAAAAAGCAAAATGGGCTACCAGATAACCATGCGGCCCAATGAAAAAGGACGGCTTTCGCCGTCCTTTTTTGACCACAGACTGTAAAAAATTACAGCGAGTAGTACATGTCGAACTCGATCGGGTGGGTGGCCTGGCGCAAACGCGTGACCTCACCCATTTTCAGCTCGATGTAGGCGTCGATCATGGAATCGGTGAACACACCGCCCTTGGTCAGGAAGCTGCGGCCCACGTCGAGGCAGTCCAGCGCCTGGTCCAGGCTGTGGCACACGGTTGGCACTTTCGCATCTTCCTCGGGCGGCAGATGGTACAGGTCCTTGGTAGCGGCTTCGCCGGGATGGATCTTGTTTTCCACGCCATCGAGACCAGCCATCATCAGGGCCGCGAAGCCGAGGTAGGGGTTCATCAGTGGATCGGGGAAACGCGCCTCGATGCGGCGGCCCTTGGGGTTGGCCACGTAAGGAATGCGGATCGATGCCGAGCGGTTTTTCGCCGAGTAAGCCAGCTTGACCGGCGCCTCGTAACCAGGCACCAGGCGCTTGTAGCTGTTGGTGCCGGGGTTGGTGATGGCGTTCAGCGCGCGGGCGTGCTTGATGATGCCGCCGATGTAGTACAGCGCGAAGTCCGACAGGCCGGCGTAGCCGTCACCGGCAAACAGGTTCTTGCCGTCTTTCCAGATCGACTGGTGCACGTGCATGCCGGAGCCGTTGTCGCCAACGATGGGCTTGGGCATGAAGGTGGCGGTTTTGCCATAGGCATTGGCCACGTTCTGCACCACGTACTTGAGGATCTGCGTCCAGTCGGCGCGCTGCACCAGCGTGCTGAACCGGGTGCCGATTTCGTTCTGGCCGGCGCCGGCCACTTCGTGGTGGAACACCTCCACGGGGATGCCCAGCGATTCGAGGATCAGGGACATCTCGGCGCGCATGTCCTGCGTGCTGTCGACCGGCGGCACCGGGAAATAGCCGCCCTTGACGGTGGGACGGTGGCCGCGGTTGCCGCCTTCGAGTTTGGCGCCCGAATTCCAGGGGGCTTCGTACTCTTCGATCTTGAAGAAGGTGCCCGACATGTCGGTGTTCCAGCGCACGTCGTCGAAGATGAAAAATTCAGGCTCGGGGCCAAAATAGGCGGTGTCGCCCAGGCCGGAAGCCTTGAGGTAGGCCTCGGCGCGCTGTGCGATGGAGCGCGGATCGCGGTCATAGGCCTTGCCGTCGCTGGGTTCCAGCACGTCGCAGCTCATGAACAGCGTGGTTTCTTCGAAGAACGGGTCGATGTTGGCCGTCTTCGGGTCAGGCATCAACTGCATGTCGGAAGCTTCAATGCCTTTCCAGCCTGCAACAGAGGAGCCGTCAAAGGCATGGCCCGAAGTGAATTTGTCTTCGTCAAAGTGGGACACGGGCACGGTCACGTGCTGCTCTTTGCCCCGGGTGTCGGTAAAACGGAAGTCAACAAACTTGACTTCGTTTTCCTTGACCATTTTCATGACGTCTGCGACGGTCTTTGCCATCAGAATCTCCTGTTGCTGGATGGTGGTTAAAAAATTGTTTCGGCGTGGTCGAATGCACTTTTTGTGCCAAACCTCCCTCGCGGGTGTTTGCCGGTGATTTAAAGCCAAGCCCCTGATTGTGCCGCCATCCGGCCCCCGTTTGGGCAGCACCAGACGCGCAAAAACGCAAAAGGAGCGAGAAAATTAACGCACCACAAAAGTGCAAAATAGAAATGCACTTTATCGGTGCAATTTATTAACGCACCAATTCGGGGCCAAGCTTGGCATTAAAAGTGTGCAGGCCCTCGATAAGCGCCGGATAAGCGGCACTCACGGCATCGGGCGTACCCTTGACGCCCAACTCGATATGCCGGCCATATTCGGGGTGATCCACACTTGGCAAACTGAACACCTTGACCCCTCTGTGGCGGGCCTCAATGTCGAGCATCAGTGGTGTCAACGCAGCCTCCATGGACCCCATCACAATCACCGACTTTTCCGCGTAGGCCAATTGTTGGTGCAAGCCGGCATAGTGCGTGTCCAGCAGCCACGCCATCATCGGCCAGGCCATGACAGGGAATCCAGGAACGAAGTGGACGGCGCCCGCCCCCACCCGGACACTGAAACCCGGAATCTTGTTGTAGGGGTTGGGAATGATCTCAGCGCCTGCCGGAAACATGCCCATGTTCAAGCGGTGGATGTTGTCGTGCCGGTCCGGTTCATAAGGCACCCCCTGCTCCCTGGCGATGTCCTGCATGCGCTCGCGGATCAGGCGTTCGGCCTCGGGGTGCAGCGCCAGCGCCACGCCCAGCGCCCGCGCAGCGCACTGGCGGGTGTGGTCGTCCGGCGTGGCACCAATGCCGCCAGTGCAGAAGACCACATCGCCCGTGGCGCTTGCGGCGGCGAAGGCGCGCGCCAGTGTGGCCGTGATGCGTTCGGAGTCGTCGCCCACGTAGTCGGCATAACTGAGCGGCAGGCCGCGCGCGGCCAGCAGTTCAATCACCTTGGGCAGGTGTTTGTCGGCGCGTTTGCCCGACAGGATTTCGTCGCCGACGATGATGAGTCCGAAGTGTGTGGTCATGAAACAAACAGGAAAGTCATGGCAGGGAACCGGGCTGGCCGCCCGGCGCGCCCAGTGTCGGTGCAGGCCCCGAAGGGCCTGCGGGCAGGACGTCATCAGCTATCGTTTCGATAGCATCCTGCGCAAGGGGATCGGGAACCAGGGCATTGTTCTGCTTGCGAAGCTGCTCCAGCGCCGCCAGGCAGTAATGGGAAAACCAGAGGGATGAAAAAGCAAACACCAAGGTGTAGATCCAGATCGCCACCGGCACCAGGATGGGCGCCATGGCGACAAACATCGCGCCCGAGGCCCAGATCAGGCTGGGCGCGGCGCCCAGGTAGCCGCTGAGTACGCCGATGCCCAGCAGGCTGCCGCGGTGGCGGCGAAAGATCTCGCGCCGCTCTTCGGCACTCGCATGGTCGACCAGCGCGTCGTAGGCCATCACGCGGTAGGTCAGCCAGCCCCAGATCAGCGGCGGCAGGATCAGTATCAGCGGCGGGACCAGCCACAGCGGCATCGAGACGACCAGCGCGATGGCCGCCAGCAGGGTGGAGCTGAGCGACCAGAACAGGCTGGCCACAAGCGAGCCACCTTTTTTCCGCTCCAGCAGCGGGAAGCGACGCTCGGCCACCAGCGCCACCATGGTCGGCGTCATCAGCAGCGCGACAAACAGCAGCGCGGCAATCACGATCACGGGGATGGCCATGAAAAGCAGCAGCGCCGGCGCCAGCACCACCCGCAGGTTGCCCAGCCCCAGGCCCTCGAGCCAGCGCGCCATGGTGCTCAGCAGTTCATAACTTTCCAGGCCGCTGCGCACGGCGGCCAGGGCGTCTTCCCAGAAAAAATAGCCCAGCCCGAGCGAGATGACGACCATGATGATCAGCGGCAAAAACGACAGCGCAATCACCCGGGGATGCAGGCAGTACATGGTTGCGCGCCAGAAGGCGTCGAGAAGCTTGTTCATGGCCTGAGGATAACCCGCCATGGGGACCGCTGCGGCTTCAGGCCAGTCCCACCAGCCGCTTCAGCCCCAGCCACTGCTGCGACCAGAACCCCCGGCCGTAGTCGCGCGACTGCTCGACCTGGTCACGTACGCCGGTCGGGTCGTAACGCTGCTCGAAGTTGGCGGTGCCGAAAACCACGTCCCACCAGGGCAGCAAGACCCCGAAGTTGTGGCCCCTGGCCATGTTGTTGCCCGCCGGCTCATGGCCGATGCCTATGCTGTGGTGCATCCGGTGAAAACGCGGGCTGACCCACAGGCGCTCGCCCACCCGCCCGAACCAGAGCCGCACATTGGCATGCTGCAGGCTTTCGCTGAGCTGGGTCAGGGCCACGATGGCGATGAACTGGCCGGGGGCCACACCGATGAGCTGCGCGGCCAGCACCAGCAGGCAGTCAACCGCGATGTCGTCGAGCAGGTGGTTGCGGTTGTCGCTCCACATCGTCATCTGGCGCTGCGCGTGGTGCAGCGAGTGCAAGCGCCACCAGATATCCAGTTGATGCTGGCCGCGGTGGATCCAGTAGCCCAGGAAGTCAAACGCCACCAGGTAGATCAGGAAGCTGACCACCGCGCCATCGGTCACGCCGGGCCAGAGCTGGTCCAGGTGAAAGGTGCCGTGGCCGGCGGTGCGCAGGACACCAAACAGGTCGTCAAAGACCGGCTCCAGCGTCAGAAACAGGGCAATGCGGAACAGGCCCAGCCGGTGGATCAGGGTGTAGAGCATGTCGGTGCGGATGGTTGCGCGGTCCCGCACCGGCTCCACCGGCCGCCAGCGCTGCAGCGGGCCGAACACCACCAACAGCACCAGGATCTGGATGACGCCGACCAGGAACCAGGCCGTCCCCAGGAAGGCGTCCTCCAGCAGGTTGGCCAGGCCCAGCGCGAACAGGGCCGGCTGCACCACGGCCTCGAACAGCCATTGCTGCACGGCAGAAAAGCCGTTGCCCACCCCGTTGATCAAGCTGTCCATGGTGCTATTTTGCCGCGGGCGCCGTGACGGGCCGGCTGCCGGCGACCCAGGCCTGGTAGCGCGGGTGCTCGCGCAGCGTCGCAAAACAGAAGCCGCGTTCTTTCAGCCCGACAATTAGCGGCTCCAGCACGGCGGGCGCCCAGGGGTCCTGGCGCGACCAGATGCCGAGGTGGGCCAGCAAGATGTCGCCCGGCCGGATATCGCGCAATGCCTTTTTCAGCAGCAGGTCGTTGGGGTATTGGCCGCTGGGCAATTCGTCGCCCAGAAAGCCGGCCGGCGACCAGTCCACATGCTCATAACCGCAGGCTTTGGCCGCCGCCAGCAAGGCCGGCGAGGTCTTGCCGCCCGGTGCCCGGAACAGCGGCAGCGGCTTCTTGCCGGTGATGGCCTCCAGCCGGGCGCCGGCACGGCCGATCTCTTCGCAGTACTGCGCGGCCGTCCAGGTGAACTCCCGGCCTTCGGACGGGCCGGCCGACGGTTTGATCCGGAACTGCGCCGGCCCGCCCGACGGCCGCAGGTCGGCGCGCCAGTAGCTGTGGTCCCAGGTGTGGGAGGCGAATTCGTGGCCTTCGGCGGCGCGCGCCTTCCACCAGGGCGCCCAGGCCGTTCCCAGGCTGCCATCTCCGGTTTTTGTGCGCTCGTTGGCGGCAAAAAAAGTGACCTTGACCTGGTGTTTGGCGAGAATGTCCGCGATCAGCGGCGCCACCTCCATGTGACCGGTGTCCAGCGTGAGGTAAACCGGCTTGCCGGGCTTGCCGGGCTTGCCGGGCTTGCCTTTCGCATCCAAACAGCCATTAGCCCATACCGGATGCGCGCCAACAGCTACCAAAAAAATAGCAAAAAGCCCTCGCACCACGCCCCAAGTCAAGCCGGGGCCGTGGAACCGGCCTGGGTCTGTCCTGAGCCTGCAGAAGGGCCGGGCCGCAGGCGCAGCGGCCCCAGAGGGGCTGGAGCCTGCGGCTCCAAAGCTGCCGGCGCAGCTTTGGACAGGCGACAGAGGCGAAGCGTCCCGCGAGCCGCGGCCTGCAAGGCCTCGGGAGCTACACGCAGTGAGCGACCGTGGGGGCCTTACCCACCGTGGGGGCTCAATGTGTAGGGGCGTGATCCAGCGTCCAGACACCATGGGGGCTCTTTCCAACATTGACCTGGCGCACCACCTTGCGGCTGGCCATGTCGATCACCGTGAGTTTGCGCGCCCAGCGCGAGGTGACATAAATGAATTTTCCGTCACGCGAGACATCCATGCAGTCGGGTCCGCCCGGCGCCGGGTAAACGTCCACCACGGCCATGGTCTGCAGGTCGATCTTGCTGATGGTGTTGCCCACCCGGTTGCTGACCAGCACATGGCGGCCGTCGCCCAGCGCGCGAAAGGCATGGGCACCCGCGCCGGTCTTGATGCTGCGGCTGCGCTGCGGCTGCTTGCCGCTGACGTCGTAAACCTCGACCGAGTCGCTGCCGGTCAGTCCGACCAGCAGGAACTTGTCGTCGGCGGTGCCGAACACGTCGGCGGGCGTCAGGCCCGTCGGCGTGCGCCACTTGATGGTCTGGGTGCTCAGGTCGATCGCGATCAGCTCATCGCTGTCCTGCATCGACGAATACACCGTGGTGCTTTTGCTGTCTATCCACAAATGGCTGGGCGTCTTGCCGGTGGGGACACGCTTGACCAGCGTGACATCGATGCCGTCCCAGCGGTAGATGTCGATGTGGTTCAGCCGGTTGGCGGCCGTGACAAACCATTTCATGTCGGGCGAAAAACGCAGGTGGTAGGGATCGATGATGCCGCGCACCACGCGCTGGACGTCGGCGGTCCGGGGGTCGATGAAGGTCAGCGTGTCCGACAGCGCGTTGGCCACGATCACCGACTTCTCGTCAGGCGTGAGGTACAGGTGGTGCGGCTGCTTGCCGGTGGGGATGCGCCGGGTTTCCGTCCAGTCGGCCGGATTGATGACGCTGACGCTGTCACTGAGCGAATTGAGCACCAGCAGGGGCATGGTCTGCGTCTGGGCCAGAGCCGGAACAGCGGCTGCGCCCAGGCAGGTGCACAGGACGGCGGCAAACAAACGGAGGGGGAAATTCACGCGATGGCTTTCTTCGGACAGCCGGGAAGTTTACCGGCAGGCTTTTCTCAACGCGCCAGGGGCCCGGTCCGCTTACATCCCTTACGATCCGGTGATGAATTTGGTAGAGATTGCCGGCACACGGCTTGAAGTGCAGTCCATCGCCGGCTCGGCCGGCCTGGCACCCCTTGTTTTCCTGCACGAAGGCCTGGGCTCGGTCAGCCTGTGGACCCAGCGCGGCCGCAGCTGGCCGCAAGCGGTCTGCCAAGCCACAGGCCGGGCGGGTCTGGTGTATTCGCGGCGCGGCTACGGCCGGTCCGATGCCGTGCCCGATGTGCGCGGCGCCGGCCGCCTGGCGCCCGACTACATGCACCGCGAAGCGTGGGAGGTGTTGCCGGCCCTGCTGGCCAGCCAGGGCATCGCCCAGCCCGTGCTGCTGGGCCACTCGGACGGCGCGAGCATCGCCCTGCTCCACGCGAGCCGGCATCCGGTGAGCGCCGCCATCGTCATGGCGCCGCACCTGATGGTTGAGGACGTCGCGGTGCAAGCCATTGCCCAGGCCACCGCGGCATTCGAACGCAGCAAAGGGCCGCCCCGAGCAAGTTCAGCCCGCTCGGGGGGCAGCGAGGACACGCCAGTGCCAAACGTGGGGGTCAACCATTCTTCTGGCGGACTGCGCGAGCGCCTGGCCCGCCACCATGCCGACGTGGACAGCGCCTTCTGGCAATGGAACGACGTCTGGCTGTCGCCCGGTTTTCGCAGCTTTGACATCCGGCCCGACTGCCGGCGCATCAGTGCGCCGCTGCTGGCCATCCAGGGGCTGGGCGACGAATACGGCACCCTGGCGCAACTCGACGAACTGGCGCTGGCCGCGCCGCAGACCGTGCAGCTGCGGCTGCCCGATTGCGGCCATTCACCGCAGCGCGACCAGCCCGACAGGACGCTGGAAGCCATTGCCGGCTTTTTGCAGCCCATGCGTTAGAAACGTCTCGGACGGGGGGCTGGACAGCGGAAGTTGGCCTCAGCAAGGACCATGGCTGCCGGATTGGCGAGCCCATCACCGGTGATGGCACAAGGAGGCAATGAAAAATGGACGGCTGCGGCCGCTGCCCGGCCGACCCGTCCTAACCCTGGCGGGCTGCAAGGCGGGCTGTCAAGTCAGCAGCTGATTGCGCCCGTTCGCCATTGGCTTCGTACTGCCAAGACCAATGCCAATGTCCAATGTGCTACCCCCCCCCGGCCAAAGCGCCCGTCCGAAGCGATGCGGGTCCACTGATGGCCGGGGATTCAGGCCTACCTGTCGATGGACACGCGCCCAGAGTGATGGCCACGATGAAGCAAGCGCCCGACACCTTTTTACTATCCCCATCATGCAATTCTTAATACAAAGGGTTAGTTCCTATTTTTTTACGAGTAAGTTGTGATTACTACCATTCCCAAACACGCAAATTAGGAGTAACGTTTAATTTGTAACTATAAGTAAAGATTCAGGGAGATTACAACATGACGGAAAATTCGCAATGGGCGCTGATCTGGCTGTCTCTGCTGGCGATGTTCAGCCTGTGGTTCGGATTGTGGCTACATTGGGCCGAGCTGGGGAAACGACGTATCCCTGCGCATTGGCCACTGCATGCGCGGGTACTGGTGAACGCGGAGGAATTGCGGGTTTGGCACTGGCTGGCAGAAACCTTTGATGACCATCATGTGATGATCAAAATGCCGGTGACCCGTTTCACCCGGCCCAACGCCAGCGAAAACGGCCGGCACCTGTATGAGTTGCTCAAGAACACCAACTGCACCTTTTCAGTGTGTGCCAGCAACGGCTACATTGTCGGCTGTGTTGATGTGCCCAAGCCTTTTGGCCTCTCGCGAAAGAGCCGGATCCTGAAAGAAAATTTACTCGCGCAATGCGGCATTTCCTATATCGTGGTCAACCCCGGCCGGCTGCCCAGCCCGGCGGAAATTCGCAACGAATTCCTCGGTGAAGTGGCGTCAAGGGCCAGGTACTTGAAGCGCGAGGAAGCCGCCGTGGAGGCCGCCCGTATCAACCTGAAAAAAACGCTGGTGCAGCAGCGCCGCATGCGCGGCCTCAAAACCGCCAATGACGAGCATGGCGGTTCCAGCGGCATACCCAGTCAGTGGCACGACGCCTTCCTTATTCAGGCCAACAGCCGTCCTGCCGAATTGAGACACGCCAGCGGGTACCGGCTGACCTGAACCGGCAACGGTGCACGAAATGCGGTCAGGCCGAAATACGGGTCCGGTCCGGCGCCGGCCGCAGGGTGTCAATGCTCGGGTAGCTACTGGGTTTTTGCGAACACCTGGAACCGGGCGGCCTGTGCAGCATCAGGCAGGACTTCCCATGGTATTTCCAGTTCCCGCGCATGTTGTTTGCCACGCGCCTATTGCCACCAAGCCGGACACGGTCATGGCCGCCCGGGCATCTGGGTCAGCTTTTCCTGATCGATGCAGCGGCCTCTGGCACGCCTTGCCGCGCCGGCCCCCTGGCGCAGCTCGACGAGCTGGCGCTGGCCGCGCCGCAGACCATGCAACTGCGGCTGCCGGACTGCGGGCATTCGCCGCAGCGCGACCAGCCCGACAGGACGCTGGAAGCGGTGCTGCGCTTCCCGAAGGATGTGCCCTGGGAGGCTGCGCGATTGCTATGGATTGAATAGCTGCCTGCGACCGTCCAGAAAGGAGTTCAGCCATTTTCAGCCTATTTTTTTTTCGGCTCGGGAGTGCAGCCGCAGCCGTCGGTCACATCGATGTAATAGGTCGCCCAGGGACTCGAGGCAAACCGCTCAGACAGCGGTTTGGCCACCGTGTCTGCAAACCGGTCCGCGTCGTACACCACCCAGAGCGGACCCAGCCCGCCCAAGGCCAATGGCCGGCCATCCAGGTGGGTGGCCACGATCACCCGGTAGTGGGTGGCGTCGGCGGCCGGCAATTGGGCCGTGTATCCGTCGACGGCATAAAGCTTGAACAGGGCCTGCGGCGTGACCGTGACGGCGCAGGCCGTCATGACGTCGGTCAGCAAGGGGCCCTTGAGCGTGTGCGGCTTGCCGTCGTACTCCAGGGTCGGCTGGATGGTCGCCGCGGGCAGCGCCACCAGGCTGGCAAAGTCGAACACCCGCGCCCTGGCAAAGCTGATGTTCTGCCGTACCAGCATCCGGTCCATGGTCGGGTCCAGCGCGCCCCGGTTGCCGCTGCCGATCAGCCCGCCCACCGTCAACAGCGTGGAGCTGCGGGAGCCACTGGGGGCGTGCTGCGCCAGGCTCAGCGAAGGCAGGGTCACCGCCCCGATGGCAGCGGCGCCCAGCAAGTGACGGCGATGGTTTTTCATGACGGCCTCCCCGGTGGCATTTGTAGGTCTTTTTACAAAGAAATACAGCGTAACCTGGTGTTAGCCGCGGCTAACTGGGGGTTTTCCCGATCCGGCGCTGACGCGCGTCGCCTCAGGCTGCGGGTGCGCCGGCAATGGCCGCCAGGTCCTGCGCCGTCAACCAGCGCCACTGGCCGGGTTTCAGGTCGGCCGGCAGATCCAGCGACCCGATGCGCGAGCGGTGCAGGCCCGCCACGTCTTCCACCCGGTTGCCCACCGCCGCAATCATGCGTTTGACCTGGTGGTACTTGCCCTCGGTGAGCGTCAGGCGCAAGGTCTGCTCGCCGGTTTTTTCGCAGGCTGCGGCGCGCACCGGCTTGGGGTCGTCGTCCAGCACCACGCCAGTCAGCAGCTTCTGGACCTGTTTGTCATCGACCGGGTGTTTGGCTGTGACGTCGTACACCTTGGGCACATGGTGTTTGGGTGAACTCATGCGATGGATGAACTTGCCGTCGTCCGACAGCAGCAGCAGGCCGGTGGTGTCCTGGTCCAGCCGCCCGACCGCCTGCACACCGGCTGCCGCCCCACCCCCGCGCTGGCGGATCGGCGCGGGCAGCAGGGTGTAGATGCTCGGGTAGGTGCTGGGTTTTTGCGAGCACTCGTAGCCGGCCGGCTTGTGCAGCATCAGGTAGGCCTTCTCGTGGTATTCCCAGTCCACGCCCTGGACCGTGAACTCCAATCCATCCGCTACAAAATCCATAGCTGGCTCCGTACAAGGGACGCCGGCTACGGCCACAAAACCCTGTTGAATCAAGCCAGCGCAGACGCGCCGGGTGCCAAACCCCTGGGAGAAAAGAATGTCCTGCAATTGCATGTTTTTTGCCATGCCCCTATTGTCGCCGGGCCGGACAGGGTCCTGGCCTACCGCGCAACAGCCCATCGGCTTTCAGGGACCGCCCGGCCATCTGGGTACGCTTTTCCTGATCGATGCAGCGGACTCCGGCACGCCTTGCCGCGCCAGCCACTGCATCACGACCCCGTTTTCCGACCCATGATGAAAAAAAACCGCCTTGTGCTGACCATTCTGCTCACCTTCCTGATCACCGTGGCTGGCGTGCTGCTCGCCCTGAACTTCAGCACCGGGGAAAAAAAAGTCAACCGCGAGTTGCCGCGCCTGTATGCCACGCAGGACCCCCAGTTCCGCCGCGCCATGGGCGCCCTGCTCGGCCCCGCGCTGGTGGGCGGCAACCGGGCCCGGGAGTTGCTCAATGGCGACCAGATCTTCCCCGCCATGCTGCAGGCCATCCACAGCGCACAGCGCAGCATCACCTTTGAAACCTACATCTACTGGTCCGGCGATGTCGGACGCCAGTTTGCCGATGCACTGGCAGAACGCGCCCGGGCCGGCGTGAAGGTGCATGTGCTGCTGGACTGGGTGGGCAGCGCCAAGATCGATGCGTCGTTTCTGGAAGAAATGGAAGCGGCCGGCGTGGAGATCCGCAAGTTTCACAAGCCGCACTGGTACAACCTGGCGCGCATGAACAACCGCACCCACCGCAAGCTGCTGGTCATTGACGGCAAAACCGGCTTCACCGGAGGCGTGGGCATTGCGCCCAAGTGGACAGGCGCCGGCCAGGATGCCGACCACTGGCGCGACTCCCATTTCCAGATCGAGGGCCCGGCCGTCGCCCAGATGCAGGCGGTTTTCATGGACAACTGGCTCAAGGTCACGGGCAAGGTGATGCACGGCGAAGCCTACTTCCCTGCCCTGCAGGCGGTCGGCAGCAGCGATGCCCAGGTATTTTCGAGCTCGCCTTCGGGTGGCAGCGAAAGCATGCAACTGATGTACCAACTGTCCATCACAGCGGCCGGGCGCAGCATTGACCTGTCGACCGCCTACTTTGTCCCCGATGAGCTCACCACCCGGGCCCTGACCGATGCACTGAAACGCGGCGTCAGGATCCGCATCATCACCCCCGGAGAAATCATCGACACGGACACCGTGCGTGCGGCGTCGCGCGGCAGCTGGGGGCCGCTGCTCCAGGCCGGAGCGCAGATCCACGAGTACCAGCCCACCATGTACCACTGCAAGGTCATGATCGTGGACCAGCTGCTGGTTTCGGTCGGCTCGACCAACTTCGACAACCGCTCCTTCCGCCTCAACGACGAGGCCAACCTCAATGTCTACGACGAAACCTTTGCCGGACGGCAGACCCGGGTGTTTGAGGACGACCTGCAGCGCTCCAGGCAGATCACCTACGAGGAATGGGCCAGTCGCCCCCTGAAGGAAAAGTTCATGGAACGGCTGGCGCTGCTGCTTGAGTCCCAGCTCTGACAGGGTGTGCCTCCGGCTGGCATAAAATCCCGGCGGTTGGCCGGTCGAGCTGCGATTTTCCAAAGAAAAAGGCAGCTGACTATCTCTAGTTAGCGGCCTTTGTCATGCGGTATGGTGGCGGATGGATTACAGAGTGGGAAGACCCTTCCAGAGCTCATGAGTAACAGCGCGGGCTGCTGTCCACGCCCTCGAACGACCGTGGTTTTCAGACCCTGCTGAGACGAGTCCAAAAACCAATCGCAGCACTCAATTTGCGGACGCGGGTTCAAATCCGTGAATCGCAATTGAACCCTGTTCCGCACTAGGCGCTTGCTGCATCCGATAACCCATGGCCTTGTAACCGCGCTGTCTCTTGTCCCACATGCGCAGAAGTGCCGGGTGGCCGGTATCCACAAAGTCCAAAATGCGCACATCGGTCTTGGTGACATGTTCACGGTGCAGTCGCCCCGCGTACTGCTGCAATGTTCCCTTCCAAGAGATCGGCATGGCCAACACCAAGGTGTCGAGTGGTGGGTGATCAAAGCCCTCGCCCACCAGTTTTCCGGTGGCGAGCAAGATGCGGGGAGCCTCCGGCGGCAAAGCGTCCAGATCAGCGATCAAGGCTGAGCGCCGCTTCTTGGACATGCGGCCGTGAAGAACAAATGGAGTGGGCACCATGCCATTCAGGGCTGCCGCAATGGCATCAAGATGTTCTGTGCGTTCTGTCAGTACCAGCACCTTGCGCCCCGAATCAAAGGCCGCCCGGACCTCTTGGGCGATGGCACGTGTGCGAGCGTGGTCGTTGGCGAGATGCCGGAACACGTCCTGAATTCCCGCATTCGCGGCCAGATCAATGCGCTCAAAGCGCGAGCGCGGAATCACTTCCAGGTCTTGAGGAGCACTGGCCGCCCTGACTGCCGTATGTCGGATGGGGCCACACTGCATGAAGATGATCGGTTGCTGGCCATCTCGGCGGATCGGCGTAGCGGTGAGCCCGAGAACAAATTTCGCCTTGGCACTCTTCAAAATGGCATCGAAGGAAGCAGCGCCAATGTGGTGGCATTCGTCAACGATCACTTGTCCATAGTTTTCGACCAGCGGATTTACATCACCCTGGCGGGATAGCGACTGCATGACTGCAATATCAATCTTGCCCGTCGGCATGGCTTTGCCACCCCCTATCGTCCCGATCACACCCTTGCCAACGTTGAGGAAGGACTGTAGGCGCTCCTGCCACTGCTTAAGCAACTCGGTGCGATGCACCAGTACCAGGGTATTGACACCGCGCCTTGCAATCATCGCCGCAGCGGTCACGGTTTTTCCAAATGCTGTCGGAGCACAAAAGACACCCGCGTCATGCCTGCACATTGCCGCCACGGCGGCTTCCTGATCAGGTCGCAGGACGCCGACAAAAGTGACGTCCAGCACTTCACCCGGTTGTCGTTCGTCGCACAGGTCAGCACGGATGCCATTGGCACGCAGCAATTCCAGGGCAGGCTCCAGACATCCGCGCGGTAAGGCAATGTGGTTCGGAAAATTCTCGGCGCATCCAATCACGCGAGCCTTATCCCAAGTCGATAGGCGCATGGCTTGCGCCTTGTAGAACTCCGGATTTTGAAAAGCAGCCAGGCGGATCAGTCGGTTGGCCAGCGGCTGCGGCAACTTGGCTTTTTCAAAATAAACCATGTTGGACACCGTCACCGTTAGGACCTTCGGCATAGGACCCTGCAGCTTGTTGGTCGCCACGGCAGTCCGCTTCCATGGCTCCTTGAGATCCTCCTCATCGATAAAGGTGACGTCCAACGGGTGCACGCCACCGGTTGCGCGCAATACCGTCGGATCAATGTCATGAGGTGCCATCGGTTGGATCGATGCCAGATACCCCCATTGGTCAGGATAGGGTTGCAGCTTGGAGTCAACGAACACGCTGAATCCGCTTTCGCGGGGTCCCTTTTGCAGCGGCAATGCGATCAAATTGCCAAAGCCTCCCTTGGGCATCGTGTCTTGATTGGGAAACAACCGGTCGTAGGAGATGAGTTCCAGTTGCCGAGTGCGCGAGCAGGTGTGGCTAATGATGGCTGTGCCCAAGCGGCGAGCATCGCGCGCAGCAACACGACCAGAGAAAAATACCCAGGCGTGGGCGCCTTTGCCGGACCGCGATATTTCCAGCACCGCCGGGACACCCAACTCCTGGCAGGACTGCATGAACGCAGCAGAATCCTTTCGCCAATCGGCTTCATCAAAATCTACTGCGAGAAAATGACAGGCATCATCTGCCAACAGCGGATAGACACCAACCGTGTGCTCTCCGGCCAGATGGTCATAAATCACGGCATCGGTCAGTGGAATCAGCAGGCGATTACTGCAGTCGCCGCATTTGATGCGCGGCTTCTCGCATACCCCAGCGCGCCACTCATTGGCGCAGGCTGGGGCGTAGCCTGACTTGCCCGATGTTTTGCCCTCCCAACGGATGGGATAGACATCCGTTCTCCCGCGAAACAGTCGCCGAAACAGCGCCATCTTTTCAGCGGTGGAAATCCTGGACAATTCCGGTTCTCGTGCTACAAAAACGGTCGGCTGTTGTTGCCGCCACGCGATACCGTGTGATTCCAGAAGAGCGATCAGGCGGGCGTTTTCTGCTTGAAGCGACTCAAGAGAATCAGACGGATGGCCCGGTTTTTCCATGCCGAACTCAACCGCTCACGTCCAGAGATCCAGATGCTTTGTCGGCAAAATGAACATCCATCCCCCCGTCACTTGAGTTCATACCAAACACCGCGCCCACCGCCCTGCTGATTCAAATGGCCATGTTCAACCAGGTTGCGGAAATGTTGCTTCAGCGTGTTTCGACTAACGCCTGTCAATTTGATCGCATCGCCAATCGTGACACGGCCGTGTTCCCGCGCAAATTCAACGATCTGCAATGACAAATCGGGCAAGGCAGCCAACACGATTCTTTCGCGTTCGACTTTCTTTTCCAGACGCCTGACCTGCTCAGCCAGCGAGCGCAGGAAAAAAACCAGCCACGGTTGCCAATTGGGCGCATCCGTTCGGATGGAGCCCTGCGTCTGCCGCAAGGCCAGGTAGTAGGCTTCCTTGTTGAGCTCGATCACGCTTTCCAGGGAACTGTATGGCACATAGGCATAGCCCGCCTGAATGAGCAGCAATGTCGTCAGCACCCGGCTGAGTCGGCCATTGCCATCCTGGAATGGATGAATCTCCAGGAATACGACCACGAAAATGGCAATGATAAGCAGCGGGTGCAATTGCGATTTATCGCGCTCAACATTGACCCAGGCCACCAATTCGGCCATCAGGCGGGGCGTGTCGAATGGACTTGCAGTCTCAAACACGATGCCAATCTGCTCCCCGTTTTCGTCGAACGCGGCCACACTGTTTGAATTGGTCTTGTACTGCCCCCGGTGGCGTGCGTCCTTCTCACTGTGGCGCAACAGGATCTGGTGAAGTTGCTTGACGTGGTTCTCGTTGAACGGGATGTCCCTCCAGGAGTTGAACACCAAGTCCATCGACTCGGCATAGCCAGCCACCTCTTGCTCGTCTCGGGTGTCAAAAGACTGGATCGCCAGGTTTGACAACAGCTTTTCCACCTCCCGATCCGTCAGTTTGCTGCCCTCGATACGGGTAGACGAGCCAATGCTTTCAATGGTGGCGACCCTGCGCAAAGCAGAAAGGCGGTCGGGTGCGAGCGTCCCCAACGCACGCCAAGCACCTTTGAACTCGTCGATCCGAGCGATCAAGCGCAGGACCTCTGGCGTGATTTGGAGGGTGTCAGTGCGAAACATAGAACCAATAATACACCCGATTACACCCATTTAAAAGCACTTTCCCGTCTTTAAAAGGGGGGGAAACGGGCGCTAATGGGTGTTTTATTGGGTCATCAGCCTCTTGGCAAGTGTCAAGCACCGGGTAGATTAACTGCCTACGCGAGGCACAACTCCTCGACAAAACGACCCATGACCTAGTGATTTCAGTTGAACTTCCCAGAACTTATAAAACGCATTTTTCACGCAAGATCGTTGATTTTAAAAAGAAAAAAGCCGCTTACTGAACTTCAGTAAACGGCTTTTGACATTATGGTGGTGGGCTGGGGTCAAATGAAAGATGGCTTGAAACCCGCATGGATACTAGGTTTCAATCTAAAAAACATCTTTTCGTTCCCCCGTCTGTTCCCCCGCTTTGCCTTTGATACCCCCTGATCAGTCGTCGATTGTTTGATTCTTTTTCAAAGAGAGATTTTTTCTGCGCGCGAGATACGGTGTGGTTTCCAGCACGACACCCGCTAGGATTTGCCTCCCTGCCGATCTCCGGCACGCGCGCAACCTACGTTGCGCCGACTTCAACGAATACTGGCTAAGCCAGACCCCAATCGTGCGCGACTGTTGTCGGCGGACTCTCTTAGGCCGACCGGGATGCCGCGACCGGTTGCCCCTATTTACATCACCCAGTTCTCTATCGGCTCCCGCGCGTTCATATAACGCCACACGGCCATGTGAGCTTCTTTCAACTCCTCCGGAACCATGACGAGGCAGCCAATGCACTCAAGGGCCGCTAGACGCTGTGTTTTGTTGGTAAAGATCACACCCGCTTGGGCCTCGCAATGAAGTATTGCTGACTTGATTCCAGGTATTGCTTGCGCAATCCTCTTGGCTGCGCGGTCCGGCACCACGATAAGGTCTCTTAGTTCCTCCATGGACATGACGTTTAGTTTTTTCATGGTATTGGCTGCGTTGGAAAAAACGTCGTGGTCTATTACGCCTTGGCTATTGTCTGCAACGATCCGCATTATTTCGGTGCAACTCTTGGTGCATAGGTGCATGGTTAGCAAGCGTCTGTGTACAGCGATTGCAGTTAACTCCGCCCGAGTTACTGATTCCTCTACACGCCGCCGGTCTTCGCGAGTAGCTAACCAGATGGCCGCGAACACAGCACCGACCGTACCGATTGCCTGCATCCAGTTTGGCAAACTATTTGTCGCCCAGTTGGCGACAGTACCTATCCACGCCGGTGACGAAGTTACGAGGTAGTGAGCCAGTATCACGACCGTCGCGGTTGTTACGTAAACCAGCATCAGCGATCCACCACTGAATCTCTCTACCCAGGACGGCTTTCGCCGAGTTAAAAATTTCATATGACGATATGGCACTGAGGCCGTTCGTTGAAGTCAGACGGCCTGTCAGACGACGTAAAAAAAAACCGCCCTTGCCGGCGGCTTTTCTTTGGACTATTTGCCTGCGTGACGACTGCCCTGCTTTTCCGGGTCTGCAGTCGGCGTCCCGCTCCCATTGACAAAGGCCGTCGCAACACTGACGATGGCCATCACCAGCGCACCAGCCAATGCGAAGGATCCGAAAAACCCCTCACCTAGCGATTTGACAAATGGTTTCATATGCGGCTCCCAGCAATTTCACGAATGAACCTTTTTGCTCCGACAAACAACACGATGGCCGTCAGTCCGATATCAATGCAGAAAATGCCCAATTCGACTCCATGGAGCGCAGTATAAATCGCTGGACTGAAAGGGTGTATCAAGTGCATTTTTGCCACCAGATAACCTACCAGCCACGCTAACGCTGCAAGCGCCAAGAACAAGATCGATCCGCCGATCAGGTGCCCGACAAGCTTTAATACGGACTGGGCGAAGGTGGGACGGAAGTAATCTTGCACTGAATTTAGTTGCCCAAGGTGTGATGATGAACCCAGGCGGCCCGGTATGTAAGTCGGCCGCGCACGAGGGGTTCTTGGGTGTCCCGAATTCGGCATGGTCAGACTGTGCCTGAAAAGTTACGTCTAGTCACGACCATTAAATCACCAAGAATAGAAATGTTGCCAAGGTATTAGTCTTTAGGCGCTTCCTACCTTGGGGGCGTGTTATCTGGCCGAAAGATTCGGAGCACTCGTATCGGCGATTGGCCAGTCTCAAGGCGAGCCTTGGCTCATCGGTCGAGCCGAAGGAATTACAGATGTCCGATTAACCGAATTTACGGCTCGCCTCTTGACCGCATTTTCGACAGCCGTAGCGTTGGCGGCAGCCACCTCTTCGAGGCGCGCGAGCGCGGCTTTTAGGTAGAGTCTCGCGATCTCGCCGACCGACAAGTCACAGGATGTCGGTGGCATATCCCGCAGCACTTCACGAAAATAAGCTGTGACAGGGTATATGCCGCAAAGAGTGGCGGCGGCGCATATTTCTTCCGACGTGCATTGCTCGAACAGATTGCTTGGCTCAGCTATCGTCTGTCTAGGCATGGCACCCCCCTGAACAGGCATCGCCCTCGGCGCCAAGCTCAACGGCCGACATGAACGCGACCACGCGCCCGGAATTGGTGCTGCCAAGCCGGCGAATCTCCATGTCCGTGTCAAACAGCACGTAGGAGTGCTCGCCGTCAGCGTCGAGGTCAAAGCGATCGGTGCCGGCGAGGAAGTTCGCGCCGTAGTAGGCCCGGAACTGCTCAGCAGCCACCAGCGCGCCGTAGACCGGGAAGCCGTCGCCGTATTCCGCACGGATACCGGGTTCGTCGGTCGCGCCAAAATCATGCCCCAGCGCGCCCAGCGCACCCTTGAGCGACCACCAGTACGGTCCGTACTGCAGGTAGCTCGCAGGCTTCGCACGCAGGCGGTCGGCGATGGTGCTGGCTGCAAACGTCGCCGGGTTGACGCCGGGAAGGTTTTTGCCAAGCTTTTTTGCGGTATCGGCGGCCTGCTGACTTATGTCGGCTGGCGAAAATTTGTATTCTGTGAACATTTGTTAACCTTAACTTAGTTCACCCGCCCCCGCGTGGAACTGTCAATTTTTTCAGCCGCCTCCGGGATTCTTTGGTAGATGCACATCCCGCGGAGGTTTCACGCCGTACCCGCGTGCCTTGCTGCCGGGAATCGTCCCACGACTAATTGATTCAAGCGTCAACGGCCTGCGGAGTATTTGTGCGCCACCGGATTGCACTCCACTTCTCCGATTTACACACATCACCGAGGAGGTAGGTCCAAAAATGGACGGACCTTATTTTGGTCACATGCCATTCGGCTCGCGCATACGCGTACGCGCGCGCGCATGCGAGGGCGCAAGTACTAAGCAGAATTGATAGGCGGACCAGTCATAGCCGCTCCGCTCGTCATGCGCAAGACCCGAGTGCTGGCTAGGTGCTTGTGCTGCACAATGGCAAATCCGGGAGGAGAAACAATGGAACGATTTACCATCAAGGTAAACATGGTCACGCCAGCCATCATCAGCACCCTCACGCTTGATGGCCTGCTCGGCGCTATCCTGTTTGAAACGCTGCAGGACGTGGACAAGGCCCACGCGGCCATCCCCTTGCGATGTCGGGAGGGTCTGTATCACGCCAGTGTGGCTCTGCCAGTCGGGCCCATCGAATTGGGCAAGCATGGTTTTATCGCTGGCTTGCGCGCCACCCATGACCTGGACCCCGCCCTGATCAAGCAAGGCAAAAACGGGCAACCCCATCGCCACATTGGCGTCACCCGGCGCAGTGACTTCGGCAACGTGATGAACGGCTACCAGACCATGGTGGCCGAGTCGCTCCAGTGGCACGCCGAAGGCGATGCCGACCATGTGCTTGAACTGCTGCAAGAGGTCGAGTTCATCGGCAAGAAGCGCACCGCCGGTTTTGGTCAGGTGCGTGGCTGGCACCTCATACCGTCTGACGTCGATGGCATCACCGACGCCAGCGGCCAGCCCTTGCGCCCCGTCCCGCTTGACCTGTGGCATGGCGACGCCAACGCCCTGCGCGCTGACGCCGCCTGGCGCCCGGCCTATTGGCTGCCGCAGCACCGCGCCATCTGTGCCGTGCCTAAGGGGGTGACGTCATGACCACGGCCGCCTTCTTCATGGACAACTTTGGCCACCATTTCATCAAGCCTACTGGCGACAACTGGTCTGACGTCGGGCAGGTGCTGCGGGGCAGCTATGCCATGACCGGCAAGTCCTCTTTCAGCCGCATGCAATCAGGCTGGGCCATCGTTCGACCGGGCTCGGCCACCTTGCAGCTTGACCTGGCCGTGCCCGTGATTCAAAAGTCGCGCATGACGCGCTACGAAGCCTTCGCCGCTGAACTTGCCACCTGGGATGGGCGCGAACCCCGCATTTTTATGCTGTTCGACAAGGCCCCCATCGCCGCGCAAGGCGTCTTTGTGTCAGTAGACAAACGTCTGGTGCGCGTCTGCACCAACGCGGGTGCCAGGATCGAAGACTGGACGCTGCGCCCGCCGGTCGTCAAAGGAGTCAAGGCATGAAAGAGTTCACCATCAAAAAGCCCAAGGCCATCCGTGGCTACCCGATTCACCGGGCGGTGGCAGCCCTGGCGCAAGGCGCACCCCACACTTGGCGCGACAACGGTGACACGCTGACGATTCGCACCACCGCACCCATCGACGCGGTCGGGGTCACGCTGCCCGAGGTCCAGGCGGGCGAGTTGCGCCTTTTCAACCTGCGCGCCAGCGTCAGCACCAAGGTGCGCGGTCGTCACATCTATCCGGTTCAAGGCGACCATGTGGCCCGGCAAACCTGGCTGGGAAAGCAGGGACTACGTCACGGCTTCGAGGTCGTGGCCGTCCATTGCACCAGCGACCTGACCCGGGTCGCCGACCACGCTGGCCGCGACTTCATTCTGGATTCCACCGACTTCACCGGCGTGCTCAAGGTGACCGACACCGCTGCCTTCCAGAACGCGCTGCGGCTCGGTGTCGGCAGCACCGGCAAGGCTTTCGGTTTCTCGCTGTTATCCATTTAAAGGGAGTCATTCAAATGAACAAGATCATCATCAACGCCACGCTGACCACCGTGCAGCCCGTCTCCATCAAGCTGCCTGACCAGGACGGGCACCCCAAAATGACGCGGGGCGTCGATAGCGATGGCCAGCCCAAGAAGACCGCCTACATTCCGGCCACCACCATTCGCGGCAAGCTGCGCCGCCTGGCCGTGCAACCTTTGATGGAGGCAGCAGCTGCCGCGGGCAAGCCGTGGACGCTCCACCAGGTCTATGAGTCCATGCTGGGGCAAGACGCCGCCAGCGAAGCCAATGAGGAGATCGATCTGGTCGCGCTCAAGAAGCGACGTCTGGATAACCACATCGTTGACCTGTTCGGCGCTGGCCTGGGCGTGAAGTCGCGCCTGTCGGTCGGCCACTTCATGCCCGTGGTCGATGTCGCGCCCGAGGCCTTCGCGGGTGTGCGCAAGGACCTCGACAGCGACACCGATGTGCTGGAGCTGATGGACCCCGAAGAGGTCAGCCGCTTCGTTGACCGCAACACCAACAACTCCAAGCGCTCTGCCGCTGAGGCGCTGGTCAAGAAGATGGTGACGCAGGTGCGCAAGGCCGAGAAAGCGGGTCAAGATGTGACTGAGCTCAAGGCCGCGCTGGCCCTGACGGAGGCCCAGCGCGATGCCCTGGTGGCCGCCATGGGCGACATGAAAAACTCGACCAAGACACTCACCAGCTATGAAGCCATGCCCGCAGGCATCGAGTTGAAGAGCCGCATCATCATTGACAAAGCCACGTCCAAGGACATGAACACGCTGATGGCGGCGCTCGACCTGTTCAGCCGCTCGCCGGTGCTCGGGGGTCAGACGGCCCGGGGCTGCGGTGAGGTGGCGGGCCGCTTCGAGATGTCCGATCAGGACGGCACCCTGCTGGGGGTGGTGAGCGTGGGCGGCTACACGCCATCGCAGGTCAACTGGACAGCGGGTGGCGAGGCGCTACTGTCGGAAAATACCTGAATCACAAGGCTTCGATGCATTTATGGTTCATTTCTTGAAGGTCCGACGGTGCAATAGTGCTGCGAGATCAACAAGTTACGCCAGCTAAGTTCGAGCCACCATTTGTTTGCGTGGTTACTGGAAGTAGACGACAGGGACACCAGGCTTGATACCTGTTCGAGCCACCATTTGTTTGCGTGGTTACTGGAAGGTGACGCAGGCCGACACCAGCACGTTTGTTGTTCGAGCCACCATTTGTTTGCGTGGTTACTGGAAGTACAAGATAGCGCGCTGCTTCGGTGTTGGTGTTCGAGCCACCATTTGTTTGCGTGGTTACTGGAAGAAGCGCTACAGCATCAAAACTCCAACCATGGTTCGAGCCACCATTTGTTTGCGTGGTTACTGGAAGCGCCGGATACTGCTTGAGCGCATCGCCGACGTTCGAGCCACCATTTGTTTGCGTGGTTACTGGAAGACCAGCACCACCGGGCACAGTGGTAGGAGTGGTCGAGCCACCATTTGTTTGCGTGGTTACTGGAAGATCACTGCAAAGGATGCCAAATGAGCGATGGGTCGAGCCACCATTTGTTTGCGTGGTTACTGGAAGATCACTGCAAAGGATGCCAAATGAGCGATGGGTCGAGCCACCATTTGTTTGCGTGGTTACTGGAAGCTATCCCAGAAGGCAGAAGCGCCGGGGTGGGGTCGAGCCACCATTTGTTTGCGTGGTTACTGGAAGTGGGCCAGGTTCAAGTGATGATGATGCAGGGGTCGAGCCACCATTTGTTTGCGTGGTTACTGGAAGTGCCCGCCCACTTGCTCACGGGCAAACCGCGGTCGAGCCACCATTTGTTTGCGTGGTTACTAAAAAGAGGGAGTCAACGTGTATCGAAGCAAAGAACAGAAGCAGTTCGCCAGCCGGGTCGAGGCGCATCTTGCCAGCGGTGGTGCGCCGCTGCTGCTGGAAGGCGCCGCCGGCCTCGGCAAGACGCGGGCTTACCTGGCGCCCCTGTTGAGCACTGGCCGGCCCGTGGCCATTTCCGTGCCGACCCGCGCCTTAGCCATTCAATTGCTTGACTCCAGTGACATGGCGGCCGTCCGTAGCAGCCAGACCGTCGAGATATTCACGCCGCGCCGGAGCTTTGCAACCCCGGCGCAGTACCAGGCGCATAAGCAGGCGTGCCGCGCTGCCGACCTGTTGATCTGCACCCACCAAGCCGCCCTGATCGACGTGCTGGCCGATGGCGCCCTGCTGGGCTTGAAAGACCGCCATGCGGTGTTGTTTGACGAGGCCGACCAGTTGCCCGATGCCGCGGCGCTGCGCTTCGATTGCGCGCTGGATGCCTACACCCTGGGTGTCCTGGGCGTCAAACCCGGCCCCAGCCACCGCAAGTCAATCGACGAGGTCCTCAAGGCGCTGCCGCGTTATGTCGCTGAGCTGGACGAGCCTGCTGCCGTCAAGGCCGCCTGTCGCGGCATCGTGGACGCACTCAACGACCCGGTCTGGTATCAGAGCGTCGGCCTGGACGACGACGGTGCACTGCGTTTGGTGCACAAGCTGCCCGCGCGTGTCCTCAAGCGGATGCTGATGCACCCGCGCCTGCTCTTTGTCTCGGCCACGCTGACGGTCAACGGCACGTTTGACGACTTCAAGCGCGCCCTGGGCCTGACGAACACCAGCCCCTGGAGCGCCGCGATGGAACCGGCCCGCCACGGCCAACTCGACATCGTCAGCGAGGCCTGGGACAAGGACGCGCCGGACCACCTTGCGAAGGTGGCCAACCATGTCGCCACGCTGCAAGGCGCGGTTCTGGTCATCGTCACTTCGCACGAAGATGCGGCTGGTCTGGGCGGCATGATTCCGACCGCCACGGTGCGCAGTCTCGATGGCGCCACCGGCCAGCTCGAATCGACCGGCCAGGCCGCCGCCCGCATGACCGCCACGGCCAGCAACGTGCTGGTCGCCGCCGGCGCCTGGGCCGGTCTGGACACACCAATCCGGTGGCGCCACGTGGTCATGCCCAAGGCCCCCTATGGCGCGCCGACGGTGCTGGACGGTCACGTGGAAAGCCGCTATGTGGACAGCCGCAACATGGCCGTACGGCGCTTCAGGCAGGGCTTGGCCCGCGGCCTGCGTACGCCCGATGCCGTGTGTACGCTGCACCTGCTGGACGGCCGCTTTGACCGCGCTGAGTTCGCCAAAGCGCTACCGGTTCGCTTCGCCCCGGCGTATCAGGCCAGGTTTGGCACGGTCGAGCTGCGCACCCGCCAGGCCGAGTTCAGAAAGCGTATCTTCGACAAGTTCAATGGGCGCTGCCCCATCAGCGGCTGCGATGAGGCGTCAGCCCTGGAGGCGGCGCACCTTGGTGCCAAAGGTGGCTGGCGCACCAACCATACCGAGGGCATCCTATTGCGCCGCGACTTACACGCGCTGATGGATGCGGGCAAGCTCGAAATCATTGATGGTGTGGTGACGGTATCAAGCGACCATTACCAGCAGTACAACGGCGTGAAAATTTGGTGAGGCGTCAGCGGCTGGTTTACCTGGCGCCAGCGTTGCAGGCGATACCGCTTTCTTCGCACCGACTGCGCGGTCTTAATGAGGAGATTCGGAGCTCGTGACCCGGCCAGATAATTGTGGCCGCAGCCGTATCCAGGGTTTTTCAGCCTTAAATTTCACAAGCACTCTGGAAGCTTTTTTTTGGTCATGCAGTGCCTTGACTTTGTTCTTTGAAGCCATCGCAGCGCTGTAGCTGCCGCACTATATCTGGAGATATGCCGGGCTGGCCAAACCCTGCCGACCGCCATTGGAGGCAACGCCATGGCCCAAAGCCTGCCAGGTGCTTGCACTCCATACACAGCCGGCGGTCGTCTGCGTCTCGATCCCGCGTCACCAGCTTGTCGGCCAGCACAACACCATCAGCCAGTGTCAGCCCCTTGTCGGTGAACCGCGTCAGCCGCGCCGTGAAGGCGTCAATCTCGCCGCCAGTCATGGCACCGCTGTGTGGCCAGCATTGGCGGTCGGGGTCCAGCGCCGAGTCATTTGCAGCGGCTGACACAACCATTGTTTTTGGCATAGGTGCCATACAGGGGGCTACAAAACCTACAAAACTCCCTTCCAATGCCACTTCACCAGGTTTTGTAGGTTCTGTAGCCTCCACTTGCGAGGCCATTTCAATTTTCTTGAGTCGGGCCAGCCAGTTCATGCGGCGCCCCGCGCCAGTGGATTGACGGTGTAACGGTCACTGGGTCTGCCGCCTGCCGCACTGCCGCGCACCACCTCCCGCCGCAACCAGTCGTAGTCAACCAGCACGTCTGCAGCCTTGCGCACTGCGTCGGGCGTGCCCAGGCCAGCCCAATGCTTTGAAGCCACTTGCCGCGGCGTGAATGCGTCCAGGATCACGCCATCACGATCCACCAGTTTGCCGGCCTTAATACGGGAAAGAAGCGTTACCGCGTCCGTTGTTTCAGGAATCACCGCTGCCGCATACAGCCGGTTTGCGTGGGTTCGCAGGTAGTCGCCCCAAGCCAACGCCCGCAATAGTTCCCCTTCGCGGATCACGCCGCCTGCGCCCTGTGCATCGATCATGGCGAAGACCAGTGCCAGCGCCGGTATCAATTTCCGATATTTGGACAGGTGCGACACCATGGCCGGATGCAGGTCGTCACCGCGTATCTCGTTTTCAAACGGGATCAACCACTCCTCAAACAGCGCCTGCGCCGCGTCGTCAAAGCGCCATACAACCGGGTCATTTTCATTGGTTGGTTGCAACACTGCCAGCCGCTCGAATACAGCCCAGGCAGCCTGTTTGGCCGGTGTGTCGGGCCACTGGTCAACGTGGACATACTCGCCGCCGGTGTCGGGCCATACCGCCAGTCCAAAGCGCTGAAGCAAGCCGTCGTCTGCGCTGCCGCCGGCCACCGCCCCGCGCACATATTCCTGAATGCGGCCGGGCTGGATGCCGCCGATCATCGCCAGGCAGACACGGGGAATGTGCACCGTGCCCCGCCCGATGCGGTCAAAGGTGTAACCCTGGTTACCGTCATAGCTTTGCAGGTAAAACGACCGTGAGCCTTCTTGCCCCTGTTTGTCCAGGCCCGTCAGCAGGCCGTACAGCTCATCCCGGTAGGACAGGGTGCCCCAGGGGTTGTGCGTGAGCAGTTCGCCCAGCTTTTCCACCGTAGCATCGTTGATGGAGTAACGCCGCGCCATGGGCTCTGCCGGGATCGGCATTGGCTCCAGCAGAGCCCGTGCCGCTGCCGGGTCTTTGCCGGCCAGCGTCTTCGCCTTTTTCTCGTTGGCATCGTCCTGCATGGCTGTGACCTTGCAGTCCATCAGCCAGGCTTCGTGCGCGGTCTTGTTCAGTTCAAACTCATCAGTTTGCAGGCGGTTCAATGGCCGCAAGGCTTCGCTGAGCGCGGGGCTTTTTTTAACGCCGGGCCGGCCTATCGTCATGCCCCACAGGTTAGGCACCACCTGCCAATCATCCCGCGCCTTCGGTTGCACCACGGCGCGCGCACCAATCAGGCTACTAATGGACACCAGCGCGGCCACTGCCGGGAAGTCAGGCGGACACTGCATCCGGTGTGCAATATCCACTACCCAGCCGCGCAAGGCTACCGGCAACAATTCAGCGTCAAAGGCATTTACCGGCGGCAGGCCATCCGGCAACGGCGTGGGCTCTGGCCAGTCATCAGCGCCAACCGCGCCGCCACTTGCAGCATTGATGCACGTCTTTACCGCGTCAGGCCCGCTCAGTTGGTGCAGATCGTTAAAGTCGGTGAACTTGTCTGGTCTGCCTGCCGGGAACACTGGCACAGCCAGCTGCCCACCCACAGCCAGCGCCGCTGCCTTGCCCTTGGTCATGCCAGGATTGCCATCAGTCAGGTGGTCATCGTCAGCGGCCAGGACGATTTTGAGGGCAGGATATTTCACCCGCAAAGTCAGCGCCACCGCCTCCAAGTTGCCGGCGTTAAATGCCACCGCCACGGCGTGCCCGGTCGCCTCCAGAATGCTTGCGCCGGTTGCATAGCCCTCACACACGATCAGCACCGCGTCCGGCTTGCCTATCGCGTGATAACAACCCTTGATGCGCCCGCCCGGATGAAAGCGTTTCTCGCCGTCAGGTGTGACGGTTTGCAGGCTGTACAGCTTGCCCGCCGTGTCCCGCAACGGGATCAACAGCTTGTCGCCGAACGCTTTCACGCCGTGGGGCTGTACACCTTTGGCGTTCAGGTAGGGATGCGTTGTCACCGCATCGGCCTGCGCCCACAATGCCGCCGCAGACTCGCTAGCCCGGTGCTGACTGGCCTGCATTTCCGCGTCGCGCTGTTCCTTGGTCGCCTCGTTGCGCTGCCGGTTTGCGTCGCGCTGTGCCGGGGTCATATCGCTATCGACCTTGGCGCACCAGGTTGATTGCAAGCCTTCACGCCAGCAGCCAAAGGCGCCCGCGGGTATGCCGTCAGCGTGCAAGATGTACCAGCCGGAGTCATCGCCGCGCCGACCATTGGTGCTGAATCGGTGAATCGCGCCATCAGCGTAGAGATCATCCGGTGCGGCCAGGCCCGTGGCCGTGATGGCCAGTTTGAATTGCTCGATGGGGTTGCTATGGTGCAGGTTGAGGCATGCCAAGCCATAGCCCGCCTCCAGTGCGGCAAAGACTTTACCTTGTGCATCTGGTGTGGTCAAATTCATATTGATAGAGTCAGCATATGAGCCTTCAGCGTCGCAAGCGCTGAGGGCTTTTTCATGGGTGAGGGGTTGCATGGCCAGCCCCTTACACCGTGCTCAGCTCTTGCCGCTTGGCGTGAAGGCGGTTGACCAGTTCCTTGATTTCAGCCTCCGACTTGCCCGCAATGCGCGCTGCATTGATGGCGTGCACTTCATGCGACGGCCAACCTTTCGAGCGCTGCCCAATAGCCACTCCCTTGGTGAATAAGCCAGCTTGGATGGCTTTGTAGATACTGGCGTGTGAACGGTGTCCGGTTTCAGCCTTGACGGCTGGCATCCTGAGAATTGACATTGAAAGCCCCTGTAGTGCATTGGCAGTTGTTGCCAATTGGGACTAGTCTCAGATTTCGGGAGTGCGCTGTGAATCCTGTTTGCTGGCTTGCCGTAAGGTGTGTTGGCAGAGGTTACGGCTTTCCCGCAAAGGCTACCTCGCACCCGCACGCGTTGCATTCTCCCCGCTGGGGCTACGGTGTGCCCGCAGACCGTAGCTTCTTCCAGTGGCCAACCCACTCGCGCGCAGTTCTGAAAACGATGGGTTGTTGCTTGAGGATTGCCAGCGCTGCTGCATCCATACTCTTGAACTCGGTCATGTGGACATCCAGCCAACTGAATACATCTGCCTTCATGTTGCGGGTTTCCATGTGTCGCGCCTGTGCCGCTGCCTTTGCTAGTGAGGTACGTGCCGCGGCTTCAGCATTGACAGAATTTTCCATGGCCAATTCGCGCTCCGACTTCGCGCCTTCGTCCCACATATGGCTTCCATTCGCCAATGAAAGCGCGTCATGCGCTTCACTAAGCCAGTCGAATGCACCCACAACGTCACCAGCACGGTACGAATTCGCGGCGGCTACAAACCAATATATCGCCGCACCTTCGAGAATATCGCCAAGGGATAAGCGTTCTACAAACGGCGTACCGTCTCGAAACGTCGCTCGCTGCTGACTCTCCTCAATTTCAATCAGATTGTTGTATAGCGTCCAGGCGATCCCTTCCATTTCGCCGTGCCCTTCGGCTGTAGCCAGCTTCTGCATGTAGTCGCTGTCGCTCATGGCACTTTCGTCCATCATCAAGGGCAAATAACCAGAAGACTCAAACAGGGAAAGCCAAATTTCGCGCAGCGATAGTCCAATCAAATGCGGTAAGTTGTCCCCGTATGCTTCGCGCAGACGTTCCAAGACGTCGCAAGCTTCACGGGTAGTTTTGAGCCCCAGCCCCGAGAATGCATCATCAGAAATAGCCACCACTTTGGGCAATTCCATCGTATTCACGGATTTCAAAGCGTTGACTGTGCCTTGAAAGCGCGCTCGGTCGTGCTTTGCCAAAAATTCCTCATCCATCGCGTCCCCTGTCTCGCTCCTGAAATGAATCCAGCGCCGCCGGGTCAGGGTGTCCCGGTTTTCGCCATCGGGGATCAGCCGATAGCTAGGCGTGGCTTAAACCTGTTCTATGCCGCTTTGAACGAGATCACATCAGCACCGCGCGCCAGCTTGTCCAGATAATCGGCCCATTGCTGTATCTGCTCGAAGCGTTGTTTTAGGTACTGCGTCCGGTTGTAGCTGCGTCCGTTGGCATCCTTCACCGCGTGGGCCAGATTGGCTTCAATGGCCAGGGGGTCCAGGTTCAATTGATCCACCAGCATCGTGCGTGCCGTTGCTCGGAAACCGTGCCAGGTCTGTTCCTTGCCGAAACCCAGCGCATACAGGCCACTGCGCACGGAGTTGTCCGATATGGGTCTGTCGTGGCTGCGCTCACCGGGGAACACATAGCGCCCGTGTCCGGTCAGCGGGTGCAGGCTGCGAAGCAAGGCCACGGCCTGCGTTGGCAGGGGGACGGTGTGGGCTTCGCCCTTCTCTTTTTCCAGTTTGGTGCGCTTCATTTTCATGCTGGGAATGGTCCACAATGCGCCGTCTAAATCCAGCTCGGCCCACTCCATCTCGCGCAGGTTGCCGGGTCGTTGGTACAGCACGGGGGCAAGCTGCAAGGCCGTTCGCACAATCGGCCCGCCCTTGTACTGCTTGATGGCCCTGAGCAGTTCACCCAGCCGCGCCGGGTCAACGATAGCCGCAAAGCTCTTACCGCGATAGGGGGTCAGACGGCCTTTCAGGCCCTCCGTGATGTTGCGTTGTTCGTTGTTGGTGGTGGGGAGCCAGTAGTCCCACACCTGCCGCGCCAACATCAGCACCCGGTCTGCCGTTTCCACCGCGCCCCGCTCCTCCACCTTTTGCAGCGCTGCCAGCAGTTCCATCGGGTGAATGTCGGTCATCGCCCGCGCACCGATCCACGGGAACAGGTCGCGCTCCAGCTGCCGCAAGGAGCGTTCTGCGTGGCTGGCGCTCCATTGGGGGGCTTGTTTGCCGTACCACTCCAGCGCCACAGCCTTGAAGGTGTCGCCATCGGTTCGGGTGGCTTTGAGCTTTTCCACCTTGCGCACCTGCACCGGGTCGCGGCCTTCGGACTTTTGCGACTTTGCCGCGTCCCTTGCCTCGCGTGCCTTCTTTGGTCCAACGTCGGGATAGCTGCCCAGTGCCATGCGGCCCTCTTTGCCGTCCTTGCGGTACTTGTAAAACCAGCGCTTCGATCCAGCCGGGCTTATTTCAAGGTAAAGCCCGCCGGAACAGGCCAGCCGCGCCCGCGCCTTATCTGGTGGGCAAGTAGCGTTTTTGCATTCGGCATCAGTCAGCATGGGGGAACAACTCCAGGCAGAAAGTCGGGGAACAGAAGGTTTTGATTGGAGAACGGGGGAACAATTACCCCCAGAATCCGTTTTACCTCCACTTGTTCCCCGCATTGTTCCCCCGCTTTGGTGTAGCTGTCAATAGCAGCCCCTGTAGGCTATTGCACTGTAAGTGGTTGATTTACCAAAGAAAAAGGCCGCTAACTATCTCTAGTTAGCGGCCTTTGTCATGCGGTATGGTGGAGCTGGGGGGATTTGAACCCCCGTCCGCAAGCCTTGTTCGGGCAGATCTACATGTTTAGCGGTCTGATTTGAGTCTCGCCACCTGTGTCGCGCAGTCGCACGCTACACAGGACGCCAGCACCCTATTTTCTTGCCCCGGGTTAAGGTACCCAGCCCGGAGCCAGCCGATGAAATTATCTTTACAGCCGGGAGCGTTTAACTTGCGCTAAACGCCCCTTGCCCAGCCCATCGGCCTGCTGTTGTAAAGCTCACTGGCAATTAAGCAGCGAGTGCGAAACGTTCGTCGTTTGCAGTTAGTTTGTTTGAATCAGTTTTACGAGCACACTCAGCTCGACATGCACCACACCGCGTCCGAACCCACGTCGAAACCAATGCAGCCCCAAGCCAAGTAGTTTAAGCCATCCGCAGCAAATTCAAGAGGGAGGACGGCGAAACAATGGTGGCGTCGGCTTTCCAGTGCCGGGTATCGGCCAGCGCGCCGAGGTAACCGTAGGCTGCGGCCACGGTCGGCATGCCGGCGGCGCGCCCGGCGACGATGTCCCGCTCGTCATCACCGACATAGACACAGCGCCCCGGATGGAGCTGGAGCTGACGGGCGGCTTCCAGCAGCGGCGCCGGATGCGGCTTGGCGTGCGGAGTGGTGTCGCCGCTGATGATGGTCTGCGCGGAGCCAAACAGCGGCATCCTGCGTGTCAGCGGCAGGGTAAAACGCGCCGATTTGTTGGTCACCACACCCCATTTGAGGCCGGACCGGTCAATTTGCGCGATCAGCTCGGCCACGCCGTCGAAGGCATAGGTGCGCTCGGTCATGCAGGCTTCGTAATTGGCGAAAAACTCTTCTTTCAGGTCGCCGAAACCGTCATCGTCGGGCGTCAGCCCAAAAGCAATACCAATCATGCCACGTGCACCCGCACCGGCCATGGGCCGGTAGTCGGCCAGCGGCAGCGACGCCAGACCGCGGTCGGTGCGCATCTTGTCGGCGGCAGCACCCAGGTCGGGCGCACTGTCGATCAGCGTGCCGTCCAGGTCGAACAGCACAGCCTCAATATCGTTGAACATCAGCCCCATCACTTCAAGGTTTCTGCGTGGCCAGCATGTAATTGACGCTGGTGTCGGCGCTGAGCCAGTAATGCCCGGTCAGCGGGTTGTATTCCATGCCCTTGGTCTGCTGCAGATCGAGCCCGGCACGGCGGCAATAAGCGGCCAGTTCGCTGGGTTTGATGAATTTGGCGTATTCGTGGGTGCCGCGTGGCAACAGGTTCAGCACGTATTCCGCACCGACGATGGCAAACAGAAAGGCCTTGGCATTGCGGTTGATCGTGGAAAAGAACACCTGGCCACCGGGCTTGACCAGCATCGCGCAGGCTCGCACCACAGAGGACGGGTCGGGCACATGCTCGAGCATTTCCATGCAGGTGACCACATCAAAGCTCCCCGGCTGTTCGGATGCCAGTGCTTCAGCACTGATCTCCCGGTACTCGACGCCCTGGGTATTGGCCTCAAGTGCATGAAGCTGCGCCACCTTGAGCGCCTTGGTTGCCAGGTCGATGCCCAGAACCTGGGCGCCCCGGCGGGCCATGGCATCGGCGAGAATGCCGCCACCGCAGCCAATATCGAGGACGCGCTTGCCCTGGAGCGGCGCCAGGCCCTCGATCCAGCCCAGCCGCAAGGGATTGATCTGGTGCAGGGGGCGGAACTCGCTCTCGGTGTCCCACCAGCGGTGGGCCAGATCGGAAAATTTGGCCAGTTCGGCCGGGTCTGCGTTTTCAGTGGTGTGCATAAATCTGATTATCGCCCGCCCATAAAAAAACCGCGCCGTAGCGCGGTTTTTTAAGCGATTCGCGAAGGATTACTTGTTGGCGCGGGTGCCAACCACTTCGATTTCCACGCGACGGTTCTTGGCGCGGCCTTCAGCAGTCTTGTTGTCAGCAACTGGCTGTTTCTCGCCTTTGCCTTCAGTGTAGACGCGGTTTTTCTCGATGCCCTTGGACACCAGATAAGCCTTGACAGACTCCGAGCGGCGAACCGACAGCTTCTGGTTGTAGGAGTCGCTACCCACTGCATCGGTGTGACCGACGGCAATGATGACTTCCAGGTTGATGCCCTTGATCTTGCCGACCAGATCGTCAAGCTTGGCTTTGCCTTCAGGCTTGAGCACAGACTTGTCGAAGTCGAAGAACGCGTCAGCGGCGTAAGTGACCTTGGTGGCTGCGGGAGGAGCTACCGGTGCGGGAGCAGGACGGGCGGCAGGAGCTACGGCGGCGGGAGCCGGGGCAGGAGCTGCTACAGGAACGATAGCGCCGTCGCAACCTGGAGCGGCAGTAGCCGGGGTCCAGTTGGAATTACGCCAGCAGTATTCGTTGGTGCCGTTTTTCCAGACCAGCTCATTGGTGCCGTTTTTCCAGTTGTCAATTGTTTGTGCACCAGCGGCGGTTGCAAGCGCTGCGGAAGCAAACAACATTGCCACTTTGTTGAGTTTCTTCATGGTTCTCCTCTAGAGAAAAGCCGCAGACTGGCTGCGATTGGATACACGCCGTAAGTGACCATCACTCAAAGCGTTACAGTTATTGTGCCATAGCTCCTTGACCGTTCAAGCGCGCTATCGGCTTCGTCTGACAGAGAATCGAGATTCTTTGTTTTTTGTTGCGGACTTGCCACACCCCGATCAGGCCCTGCTCAGGCCTTAAAATCAGCAGGCTTATCTCCCTGCGCGTTGCAATATCCTTTTCAGGCCTCTCATGACCCAGTTTGCCAAAGAAACCCTGCCCATCAGTCTTGAAGAGGAGATGCGGCGCAGCTACCTGGATTACGCGATGAGCGTGATCGTGGGTCGCGCCCTGCCCGATGCGCGTGATGGCCTCAAGCCGGTGCACAGGCGCGTGCTGTTTGCGATGCATGAGCTCAACAACGACTGGAACCGGCCTTACAAGAAATCGGCCCGGATCGTCGGCGACGTGATCGGCAAGTACCACCCGCATGGCGACCAGTCGGTTTATGACGCGATTGTGCGCATGGCCCAGGACTTTTCCATGCGCCACATGCTGGTGGACGGCCAGGGCAACTTCGGCTCGGTGGATGGCGACAGCGCCGCGGCCATGCGTTACACCGAGGTGCGCCTGTCCAAGATCGCCCAGGAGATGCTGACCGACATCGACAAGGAAACCGTCGATTTCGGGCCCAACTACGACGGCAGCGAAAAAGAGCCGCTGGTCCTTCCTTCGCGCATTCCCAACCTGCTGATCAATGGCTCCGGCGGCATTGCCGTGGGCATGGCCACCAACATCCCGCCGCACAACATCAACGAGGTCGTGGACGCCTGTCTGCACCTGCTGAAAAACCCCCAGGCCAGCATCGACGAGCTGATGGAAATCATCCCGGCACCCGACTTCCCTACCGCCGGCATCATTTACGGCATCAACGGGGTCAAGGACGGATACCGCACCGGCCGCGGCAAAGTGGTCATGCGGGCGCGCTGCCACTTCGAGGACATCGACAAGGGCCAGCGCCAGTCCATCATCGTTGACGAGCTGCCTTACCAGGTCAACAAGAAGACGCTGCAGGAACGCATGGCCGAACTCGTCCACGAGAAAAAAATCGAGGGCATCAGCCACATCCAGGATGAAAGCGACAAGTCCGGCATGCGGCTGGTCATCGAGCTCAAGCGCGGCGAAGTGCCCGAGGTGGTGCTGAACAACCTGTACAAGCAGACGCAGCTGCAGGACACCTTCGGCATCAACATGGTGGCGCTGGTCAACGGTCAGCCCAAGCTGTGCAACCTGAAAGACCTGATCCAGGTGTTTCTGTCGCACCGCCGCGAGGTGGTCACGCGGCGCACGGTCTACACGCTGCGCAAGGCGCGCGAGCGCGGCCATGTGCTCGAGGGCCTGGCCGTCGCGCTGGCGAACATCGACGATTTCATCGCCATCATCCGCAACGCGCCGACACCGCCGGTCGCCAAGGCCGAGCTGATGCTGCGCCCCTGGGACAGCAGCCTGGTGCGCGAGATGCTGACGCGCACCCGCGCGGACGGCGGCGTGGTCAATGCCGACGACTACCGCCCGGACGGGCTGGAGAAGGACTTCGGCATGGGCAGCGACGGCCTGTACCGCCTGTCCGAAACCCAGGCCCAGGAAATCCTGCAGATGCGCCTGCAACGCCTGACCGGCCTGGAGCAGGACAAGATCGTCGCCGAGTACAAGGAAGTCATGGCGGAAATCGACGACCTGCTCGACATCCTGGCGCGTCCGGAACGTGTCTCGACCATCATCGGCGAAGAACTCGCCGTCATCCGCCAGGAATTCGGCCAGTCCAAGCTGGGCCTGCGCCGCAGCCAGGTCGAGCACAGCTCGTTCGACCTGAGCACCGAAGACCTGATCACGCCCACCGACATGGTGGTCACGCTCTCGCACACGGGCTACATCAAGAGCCAGCCCCTGTCGGAGTACCGGGCGCAAAAACGCGGCGGTCGCGGCAAGCTCGCCACGGCCACCAAGGAAGACGACTGGGTCGACCAGCTCTTCATCGCCAACACGCACGACTACATCCTGTGTTTTTCCAACCGCGGCCGGCTTTACTGGCTCAAGGTGTGGGAAGTGCCGGCGGGATCGCGTGGCTCGCGCGGCCGGCCCATCGTCAACATGTTCCCGCTGCAGGAAGGCGAAAAAATCACGGTGGTGCTGCCGCTGACCGGCGAAAAGCGGACCTTCCCGGCGGACCAGTATGTGTTCATGGCGACCAGCATGGGCACGGTCAAGAAAACCCCGCTGGAAGACTTCAGCAACCCGCGCAAGGCCGGCATCATTGCCGTGGACCTCGATGACGGCGACTACCTGATAGGCGCCGCGCTGACCGACGGCAAGCACGACGTGATGCTGTTCTCGGACGGCGGCAAGGCGGTGCGTTTCGATGAAAACGACGTGCGTCCGATGGGCCGCAATGCCCGCGGCGTGCGCGGCATGATGCTCGACGACGGCCAGGGCGTGATTGCCATGCTGGTGGCGGAAGATGAAGAACAAAGCGTGCTGACGGCCACCCAGAACGGCTACGGCAAACGCACCTCCATCCAGGAATACACGCGCCATGGCCGCGGCACCAAAGGCATGATTGCCATCCAGCAAAGCGAGCGCAACGGCAAGGTCGTCGCCGCCACCCTGGTTCACACCGACGATGAAATCATGCTGATCACCGACAAGGGTGTGCTGGTTCGTACCCGTGTCAGCGAGATCCGGGAGATGGGTCGCGCTACCCAGGGCGTCACACTGATCGGCCTCGACGAAGGCTCCCAGCTCAGCGGCCTGCAGCGCATCGTGGAGAACGACGCCAGCCTGGACGACAATGAACCCGACACAGACACAGGCACACCTGCCGCCAACCCGGAAACGAATTGATGAAAAAACTGCTCACCACCCTCCTGATTGCTGGCTGCGCCTTCTCGGCCGCAAGCCAGGCCCAAACGGCTGATCCCAAGCTCGAGTGGGCCACCCGGCTGGTCGCCCTGCAGCAGGGGCCGGACCTGGACAGCCTGGTCGAACAACTGGCCGGCAGCGCCACCCAGGACCTGATCGCCGGCTGGGAATCCAGGCTGGAAACCACCGTTCCCCCGGCCAAACAGGCCAAGGCCACCGAAGACCTCAACGCCGAGCTTGCCAAGTTCGCCGCAGATGCCAACAAGATCATCGGCAGCAAGGTCAGCCAGGCCAACCGGGATGCTCTGGTGCCGGCCTACATGGACCGATTCACCCTGGACGAACTCAAGCAGCTCACCGCTTTTTTTGAGTCCCCTGCCGTCAAGAAATACAAGGCAACCACGCCTGATCTGGTCAATGTCTTTGTGAAAAAACTGGTGGAGTCCTCCAGAACCGAGATCCAGGCCCGCGCCAAGCAGTTCAATGAAACCGCCACCAAAATCGTAGGCACTGCACCAGCGGCCAAACCTGCAGGCGCTGCACCAGCGGCCAAACCCGCGAAGAAATGACGCGGGGCTGTTTCCCCAAACCGGCGCGCCGGCGCCCAACCTTCCGCCTGTGCGACGCCCTCCTGCCCGCCGGGCTTGAGACGCCTTATCCATGACCCAAAGCCTTCAGCAACTTCGCGTAAAAATCGACTCGGTCGACCAGCAATTGCTGGCGCTTCTGAACCAGCGTGCCGCGCTGGCCAACGAGGTCGGCGAGATCAAACGCCAGGACGGCTCGCCCGTCTTCCGGCCGGAACGTGAGGCCCAGGTCATCCAGGGGCTGCAGGCGGCCAACCCCGGTCCGCTCAAAGGGGACAACATCGCCCACATCTGGCGCGAAGTCATGTCGGCCTGCCGCGCGCTCGAAGCGCCCCAGCGCGTGGCCTACCTTGGGCCTGCGGGCACCTTCAGCGAGCAGGCCGCCGTGCAGTTTTTTGGCTCCAGCATCGAACACGTGCCCTGCGCCAGCTTTGACGAGGTGTTTCGCGCCGCGACGGCCGGCACCGCCCAGTTCGGCGTGGTCCCGGTGGAAAACAACACCGAAGGCGTGGTGACACGCACGCTGGACCTGTTCCTGAATTCGCCGCTGCATGTGGTGGGCGAGACCAGCCTGCTGGTGCGCCACAACCTGCTGCGCCTGACGGCGTCGCTCGACGGCATCGAGGTCGTGCTGGCCCACGCACAGGCGCTGGCGCAATGCCAGGGCTGGCTCGCCACGCATCTGCCCCACGCCGAGCGGCGCGCGGTTTCCAGCAATGCCGAAGGAGCACGCCTGGCGGCCAGCAACCCCGCGTGGGCCGGCATCGCCAGCGAGCGTGCGGGTGCCGAATTCGGCCTGCACATTGCGGCCCATGCGATCCAGGACGACGCCTTCAACCGCACCCGCTTCGCCGTGATCTGCCTGCCGCAGGTGCTGGGCGCGCCGCAGGCGTCGGGCAAGGACTGCGTCAGCCTGATCGTGTCGGTTCCGAACAGGCCAGGCGCTGTCCACGACATCCTGGTCCCGCTGAAAACCCACGGCGTGTCGATGACACGCTTCGAGTCGCGCCCTGCCCGCTCGGGCCAGTGGGAGTACTTTTTCTACATCGACTTGCAGGGTCACCCTTCGCAGCCCAATGTGGCTGCGGCCCTGAAAGACCTGCAGCAGCTTTGTGCGTTCTACAAAGTGCTGGGCACCTATCCGGTCAGCGACTGAAAAATGAATCAATTGCAGGCAACCTTGGCACCCCTTCATGTTTGAACAGTTAGGTTTGATTGGCTGCGGCCTGATGGGTGGCTCCTTTGCACTGGCGCTCAAACGCGCCGGTCTGGTCAAACGGGTGGTGGGTTACAGCAAGTCGCCGTCCACGACCGAGCGCGCGCGCCAGATGGGCGTGATCGACGTGGAAGCGCCTTCGGCATTGCTGGCGGTCTCCGGCGCCGACATCGTGCTGCTGGCCGTGCCGGTGTCCGCCACCGAGGCCACCTTCAAGGCCATCCGCCATCTGGTGACCCCCACGACCCTGATCATGGACGTCGGTTCCACCAAGCGCGATGTCGTGGACGCCGCGCGCCGGGTGCTGCGCGACCACCTCGGCTGTTTTGTGCCGGCCCATCCGATCACCGGCAAGGAAGTCTCGGGTGTCGAACATGCCGATGCGGACCTGTACACCGGAAAGCAGGTCATCCTCACGCCGATCGAACGCACTTTCACGGTCCAGCTCCAGAAAGCCGTGGATGTCTGGACGGCGCTGGGCTGCAACGTCGTCAAGATGTCGCCCCAGTCGCATGACGCCGCGTATGCCGCCGTCAGCCATCTGCCGCACCTGATCGCGTTTGCACTGATCAACAGCATCTCCGGCCAAGCCCAGGGCAAGGACTACCTGTCGCTGGCCGGCCCGGGCTTTCGCGACTTCACCCGCATTGCGGCGAGCGATCCCAAAATGTGGCGGGACATCCTGATTGCCAACCGGGAAGAGTTGCTGGAGCAGTCGAAGATTTTCCAGGCCACCCTGCATTCACTTGAAAAACTGATCAGCAGCAGCGACGGCGATGCGCTGGAAGCAGGTATCGACCATGCCAGCCACACCCGCGCCAACTGGCGGATGACCCCCCCCAAAGTCCTCAAATAGGCGCGGGCCATGTTCGATACCGAGTTCCTGGACATTCCAGCACTGACGGGTGCCGGCGGCAGCGTGCACCTGCCCGGCTCCAAAAGCATTTCCAACCGGGTCCTGTTGCTCGCGGCACTGAGCGAGGGCCGCACCACGGTGCACGACCTGCTCGCTTCCGACGACACCGCCGTGATGCTGGCCGCGCTGCGGCAGCTCGGCTGCACGGTGGCACAAAGCGGCAACAGCGCCGCCATCGACGGCCTGGGCGGCCAGCTGACCCAAAGGCACGCCAAGCTATACCTCGGCAACGCGGGCACCGCCATGCGGCCGCTGACGGCGGCACTGGCGCTGCTGGGTGGCGACTTTGAACTGTCGGGCGTGCCGCGCATGCACGAGCGTCCGATTGGCGACCTCGTCGATGCCCTGCGCGGCCTCGGTTGCGCCATTGACTATTTGGGCGATGACGGTTTTCCGCCGCTGCGCATTCGCACCGGCCGACTGGCGCTGGATGCCCCGATCCGCGTGCGCGGCGATGTTTCCAGCCAGTTCCTGACCGCCCTGCTGCTGGCCCTGCCAATTGTGGCCACACGCGATATTCACATCGACGTGGTCGGCGAGCTGATCTCTCGCCCCTACATCGAAATCACGCTGAACCTGCTGGCGCGCTTCGGCATTGCCGTCCAGCGCGACGGTTGGCAGCGTTTCACCATTCCGGCCGGCAGCCGCTACCGCTCGCCCGGCGAGATCCATGTCGAAGGGGATGCCTCGTCCGCTAGCTATTTCATAGCACTTGGCGCAATAGCGGAGCCGGCCAAGGGCCAAAATGGCATCGAAGTTGTGGGGGTGGGCGCGGACTCCATCCAGGGCGACATCCGTTTTGTGGAAGCCGCGCGGATGATGGGCGCCCACATCGACAGCACGCCCAACACCTTGCGTATCTCGCGCGGCGCCTGGCCGCTCAAGGCGATTGACCTCGACTGCAACCACATCCCCGATGCGGCCATGACGCTGGCCGTGATGGCGCTGTATGCCGACGGTACCACCACGCTGAGCAATATCGCCAGCTGGCGCGTCAAGGAAACCGACCGCATCGCCGCGATGGCCTGCGAGTTGCGCAAGCTGGGGGCCAGCGTGGAGGAAGGCGCCGATTTCATCCGCATCACGCCGCCGATCCAGTGGCACACCGCCGCCATCCACACCTACGACGATCACCGCGTGGCCATGTGTTTTTCGCTGGCGGCCTTCAACCGGGCGCGCCTGCCGGTGCGCATTCTGGACCCGAAATGTGTCGCCAAGACCTTTCCGGACTACTTCGAAGCCCTGTTTTCGGTGTCGGTGACCGAGCGCCGGCTGATCCCGGTGATCTGTGTGGATGGCCCCACCGCCTCAGGCAAAGGCACGCTGGCCGCCCTGGTGGCGCACCGCCTCGGCTACCACTACCTGGACTCGGGCGCCCTGTACCGTCTGACGGCGTTTGCCGCCGGCCGCGCCAGCGTGTCGCTCGATGACGAAGCCGGCGTCGCCGCCGTCGCGCGCACCCTGCCGGTGCGTTTTCAGGGCGACCAGGTCTTCCTGGGCCAGGAAAACGTGTCGGATGCCATCCGCAGCGAAGCCGCCGGCATGGCCGCCTCCCGGGTGTCGGTGCATCCTGCCGTGCGCGACGCCCTGACCGAGTTGCAGCGGGGCTTTCGGCAACTGCCGGGACTGGTGGCCGACGGACGGGACATGGGCACCGTGATTTTCCCGGATGCCGCGCTGAAAATCTTCCTGACGGCGAGCGCCCGGCACCGGGCGGAACGGCGCCATAAGCAATTGATTTCAAAGGGAATTCCGGCTACAATAGCCGCGATTGAGCAGGATTTGGAGGCTAGGGACGCGCGTGACATGTCACGGCAATCCGCCCCTTTGAAGCCTGCTGATGACGCCAGGCCACTGGACAACTCCGAGCTGTCGATTGAAAAATCGGTAGCGCAGGTGATTGACTGGTGGCAAGGCACCCGGCCCTTCTGACCCCCGTACCTTCGTGTAGACACGCCAGTGTCCGGTCAGCAGGAACATTTAACCTAACCTGCGGGTCATCCGCAAACAACCGCCGCAGTCAGCTCTAAAAACAATAGCAATCCCGCTGTTGGAACCCTGCTCTGTGGACTAGGAAAATCAATGTCTGAATCTTTTGCCGCCCTCTTTGAAGAATCGCTGAAACGCTCCGAAATGCGTACGGGCGAAGTCATTACCGCCGAGGTAGTGCGTATTGATCACAACCACGTGGTTGTGAATGCCGGACTCAAATCCGAGGCTTATGTCCCCCTCGAAGAATTCAAGAACGACCAGGGCGAACTCGAAGTCCAGGTCGGCGACTTTGTCTCCGTGGCCATCGACTCGGTCGAAAACGGTTACGGCGACACCCTGCTGTCCCGCGACAAGGCCAAGCGCCTGGCCTCGTGGATGAGCTTGGAAAAAGCCCTGGAATCCGGCGAGTTCGTCACCGGCCAGACCAGCGGCAAGGTCAAGGGCGGCCTGACCGTCCTGGTCAACGGCATCCGTGCCTTCCTGCCCGGCTCGCTGATCGACACCCGCCCCGTCAAGGACTTGTCTCCGTACGAGAACAAGACCATGGAATTCAAGGTCATCAAGCTCGACCGCAAGCGCAACAACGTCGTGCTGTCACGCCGTGCCGTGGTCGAAGCCAGCATGGGCGAAGAACGCGCCAAGCTGATGGAAACCCTGAAAGAAGGCTCTGCCGTCAAGGGCATCGTCAAGAACATCACCGAATACGGTGCCTTCGTTGACCTGGGCGGCATCGACGGTCTGCTGCACATCACCGACATGGCATGGCGCCGCGTGCGTCACCCGAGCGAAGTGGTGACGGCTGGCCAGGAAATCGTGGCCAAGATCCTGAAGTTCGACACCGAGAAAAACCGCGTGTCCCTGGGTCTGAAGCAGATGGGCGACGACCCATGGATGGGCGTGAACCGCCGCTACCCGCAAAGCACCCGCCTGTTCGGCAAGATCACCAACATCGCCGACTACGGCGCGTTTGTGGAACTCGAGCCGGGCATCGAAGGCCTGGTCCACGTGTCCGAAATGGACTGGACCAACAAGAACGTGGCCCCGAGCAAGCTCGTCAACCTCGGCGACGAAGTCGAAGTCATGGTTCTGGAAATCGACGAAGACAAACGCCGTATCAGCCTGGGCATGAAGCAGTGCAAGGCCAATCCGTGGCAGGAATTTGCCCAGGACACCAAGCGCGGCGACCGCGTCAAGGGCCCGATCAAGTCGATCACCGACTTCGGCGTCTTTGTGGGCCTGGCTGCCGGCATCGACGGCCTTGTGCACCTGTCCGACCTCTCGTGGAACGAACCCGGCGAAGCCGCCGTGCGCAACTACAAAAAGGGCCAGGAAGTGGAAGCGATCGTGTTGGCCGTTGACGTGGACCGCGAGCGTATCTCCCTGGGCATCAAGCAGCTCGATTCCGACCCGTTCACCACCTTCGTGTCGATCAACGACAAGGGTGCGGTTGTGACCGGCAAGGTCAAGACGGTTGACGCCAAGGGCGCCGAGATCGATCTGGGCGAAGACATCATCGGTTACCTGCGCGCCAGCGAAATCAGCCGTGACCGCGTCGAAGACGCGCGCAACGTGCTCAAAGAGGGTGACGAAGTGTCCGCAGTCGTGGTGAACGTGGATCGCAAGACCCGCAACATCCAGCTGTCGGTTAAAGCCAAGGACAACGTTGACCAGCAGGAAGCCATGGCTTCCCTGAGCCAGCAGTCTTCGCGTGAAAGCGCCGGCCTGACCAACCTCGGCGCCCTGTTGCGCGCCAAGCTGGACAACAACGAGAAGTAAACCGGACCCCTGAGACATGGCGTGCCCGCTCCCCGGAACGGCACGCCATTTCTCTGTCCCCTCCTTTTTATGACCCGAAGCGATCTTGTCGAGGAACTGGCTGCACGTTTCAGCCAGCTGACCCACCGCGATGCCGAATATGCCGTCAAGACGATTCTTGACGCCATGAGCGACGCGCTGGTGCGTGGGCACCGCATAGAAATTCGTGGTTTTGGCAGTTTTTCGATCAACCGGCGCCCGCCGCGCATGGGCCGCAACCCACGCTCTGGCGAAAGCGTTGCCATTCCGGAAAAACGCGTTCCCCATTTCAAGCCGGGCAAGGCCCTGCGCGAAGCGGTGGACACCCGGACCGAAGAAATGCTGGCCCCTCCCGTCAAATAGCGGCGTCCCGCCTGGTGCTGGCTACAATTGCCGGACCACAAGGGGAGCTGTAGTGAAATACCTCATGTGGCTGCTCAAGGCAGCCATTTTTTTTACGCTTTTTGCGTTCGCGCTGAACAACCAGCAAGCTGTTTCCGTGTATTTCTTTTTCGGAACGCTGTGGCAGGCGCCCCTGGTGCTGGTCGTGCTGGTCACCTTTGCCTGCGGGCTGGCCACCGGCATCCTGATGATGATGCCGCGCTGGTGGAAAAAACGCAAAAACGTGCGCGCCAGCCAGCAGAGCCAACTCAGCGAGAACCCCTCCACCATGCACCATGGACTTTGATTTCACCTGGGTTCTGCTCGGGTTTCCGATTGCCTTCACGCTGGGTTGGCTGGCGTCACGGCTGGACCTGAGACAGCTCCGGATCGAAAACCGGCAGGCGCCCAAGGCCTACTTCCGCGGCCTCAACTTCCTGCTCAACGAGCAGCAGGACCAGGCGATCGACGCCTTCATCGAAGCCGTCCAGAACGACCCCGACACCTCCGAGCTGCACTTCGCGCTGGGCAACCTGTTTCGCCGCCGTGGCGAGTACGAGCGGGCCGTGCGTGTGCACGAGCACCTGATGTCGCGCGGCGACCTGACCCAGACCGAGCGCGACCGTGCACAGCATGCGCTGGCGCTCGATTTTCTCAAGGCCGGCCTGCTGGACCGGGCAGAAACAGCGCTGCGAAAACTTGAAGGCACGGGCTACGAGGAAGAAGCCAGGCTGGCCCTGCTGTCGATCTACGAACGCTCGCGCGACTGGACACACGCCACGGACATCGCCGCCAAGCTCGACAGCGCCAGCCACGGCAGCTTCAGCAACCGCCAGGCCCACTACCTGTGCGAACAGGCGGTGTCGGCCGCGGCCTCCGGCGATACCGGCCAGGCGCTCGACAGCCTGCAACAGGCGGCAGCCATGGCACCGGCCTCACCGCGCCCGCTGATCGACCTGGCCAAGCTCCAAACCCAGCTGGGGCACCATGCGGACGCTTTTGCAACCCTGCGACGGCTCGAGCAAACCGCCCCACAGGCCTTGCCGCTGGCAGCCGGCCTGCTCGTCAACATTGCGCAGCAAAGCGGGCAGCAAACGGCCGCGCTGGATCTGCTGAAGGCCAACTACGCCCAGCTGCCGTCGATTGACGTGGTCGAGGCCATCGTCAAACTCGATACAGCCTCCGCCGACCCGCGCCAGTGGTACGGCCAGCACCTCGAGCGCGAAGCCTCGCTGGTGGCCGCGGCCAAATGGATTGCCGGCGAAAAGCTGGGCAGCGAGCGGGAACACAGCATGGTGCAGCGCGCGCTCGACCAGGCCACCAAACCCCTGATGCGTTACCGCTGCGCCGCCTGCGGCTTCGAAGCGACGCAGCATTTCTGGCACTGCCCCGGCTGCCAGGCCTGGGACAGCTACCCGGCGCGCCGGATCGAAGAGTTATGAACACCCCCGTCGGATGCTCACTTCGTGTAGCACCTTCCCCCCTTGCAGGGGGCAGACACCTGCGGCCTGGCAACGCCAGATCCGCGGCAATACTGGGCACACCCCCGTGGAGGCTTCGCCTCCCTCCCCCTTGCAGGGGGCGGACACCAGCGGCCCGGCAAAGCCGGTTCCGCGGCGTCCGCTTGAACAAGATTTGATAAACATGACCTCACACTCAACTCTGTCCCGCGAACAGCTTGCCAAGGCCCGCGTGCTGGTGGTCGGCGATGCCATGCTGGACCGCTACTGGTACGGTGCGGTGGACCGCATCTCGCCGGAAGCGCCGGTGCCGGTGGTGCGTGTCACGCGCCAGGAAGAACGCATGGGCGGCGCGGCCAATGTGGCCTACAACATCGTGACCGTGGGCGCGCGCGCCTCGCTGCTGAGCGTGGTCGGCGACGACGAAGCCAGCCACCAGCTCGAAGCCCTGGTGGCGAGCTCGGGCATCACGCCCTGCTTCGGCCGCGACCCGCAGCTCAAGACCACGGTCAAGCTGCGCGTGATCGGCCGCCAGCAGCAGCTGTTGCGCCTGGATTTTGAGAACATGCCCGAAAACGAAGTGCTGGCCTCGCAGTCGGCCGAGTTCGAAAAACTGCTGCCGGCGCATGACACGGTGCTGTTTTCCGACTACGGCAAGGGCGGGCTGGCGCACATCGGCCTGATGATTGCGCAGGCCCGTGCCGCCGGCAAGGTGGTGCTGGTCGACCCCAAAGGCTCGGACTATTCACGCTACCAGAACGCCACGGCCATCACCCCGAACCGCGCCGAACTCGAGCAGGTCATCGGCCCCTGGCATGATGAAGCCGACCTGCAGCGCAAGGCGCAGAACCTGCGCGAGGCACTCAAGCTGCAGGCCCTGCTGCTGACGCGCAGTGAAGAAGGCATGACGCTGTTTGACGCCCAGGGCCAGCTGCATGTGCCGGCGCTGGCGCGCGAAGTTTTCGACGTGACCGGGGCCGGCGACACCGTGATCGGCACCCTGGCCGCGATGGCTGCCGCCGGCCTGAGCCTGCGCGACGCCGTGCCGGTGGCCAACCGTGCCGGCGGTATCGTGGTCGGCAAATTCGGCACAGCGACGGTCAGCTACGGCGAGCTGTTTGCCGCACCCTGAACGACAAGGAACAAACATGAAAATCGTGGTTACCGGCGCAGCGGGGTTTATCGGCTCCAACCTCATCAAGGGGCTGAACGCCCGCGGCATCGACGACATCATTGCCGTCGATGACCTGACCGACGGCGACAAGTTCCGCAATCTGGCCGACCTGCAGATCGCCGACTACATCGACGCCGACGATTTCTACGAACTGTTTGCCGACTCCGCCTTTGGCAATGTCGAGGCGGTTTTCCATGAAGGTGCCTGCAGCGACACCATGGAGAGCGACGGCAAGTACATGATGGACAACAACTACGCGCTGTCCTGCGACTTGTTTGCGGCCTGCCAGGAGCAACGCACGCGGCTGCTTTACGCCTCCTCGGCCGCGACCTACGGCGGATCGGACACCTTTCGCGAGTCGCCCGAGTTCGAGAAGCCGCTCAATGTCTACGGCTACTCCAAGCTGCTGTTCGACCAGCGGCTGCGGCGTGAACTGGGAGCCGACTTCTCCGGCACGGCCACCCAGGTCGCCGGCTTTCGCTACTTCAATGTGTACGGCCCGCGCGAGCAGCACAAGGGGCGCATGGCCAGTGTCGCCTTTCACCAGTTCAACCAGTTCCGTGCCGAAGGCAAGGTCAAGCTGTTTGGCGAGTACGGCGGTTATGGCCGGGGCGGGCAGATGCGCGACTTCGTCTTCATCGATGATGTCGTGGCCGTCAACCTCTGGTTTTTTGACAACCCCGGAAAGTCCGGCATCTTCAACCTCGGCACAGGCCGCGCCCAGCCCTTCAACGATGTGGCGCTGGCCGTCGTCAACACCCTGCGCCAGCAGCAGGGCGATGCGCCGCTGACCCTGGAAGAAGCCGCGCACGGCAGCCTGATTGACTACATCGACATCCCGCCCGCGCTGGTCGGCAAGTACCAGAGCTACACCCAGGCGGACCTGACGGCCTTGCGCGCGGCCGGCTGCCAGCATGTCTTTGCCGATGTGCAGACCGGTGTGGCGGCCTACATGCGCGCCTTGACCCAGGGCGAATCCGCAAAAGCCTGACCGGCCCCGCAACGGCGCCCGTCAGCGGGGAAGCGCCGGCGCGGCGGCTTCTGCGGTCGACGCGCCGTCCGGCTCCGGCTCGGGAAAACGGTAATACACGGCGTTGAGATAACGCGCCACGTCGCTCACGTCCTCCTCCCGCCAGCCCAGCCCCGAGGTTTTCTGCCAGCGCTCGACTTCGGCCTTGAGGCTGGCCCAGTTTCTGGCCGCCTTCCTGTCGCGCCAGTGCAGCTGGGTGCTGTGGCAACCGATGCAATGTGTCGAATACAGCAACTCCCCGCGCAGGGCATCGGTCTTGGTCCGGGCAACCACAGGCCCGACCAGGCCCCAAAGAACCATCACAAGCGCGACAAGCCACTTTTCAATCATCATGGGACGCTCCTTACGCGCGCTGCTCGAACTCCCTGTCCCTGGCACCGATCACCCCGGCGGCCAGATCGGCCAGTTCCCGCGTCAACAACTCCAGGATATCCTCCATCGTGACGACACCCGTCAGCCGGCCCACCTCATCGACGATGACCAGCCGGCGCAACCGGTGCCTGCGCATCAGTGCCACCGCGTCCATCGCATCCATCTCGGGGTTCGCCTGGACCAGCTCGACGGACATGATGTCTCCGGCGGTAAACACCTCGGGGTCCAGCCCTTCGGCCATCAGGGCCAGCACCAGGTCCCTGTCGGTCAGGATGCCGACCGGGCGGCTCTTTTCAGCGGCATCGACGACGACGAGCGCGCCGACATGGTGCTTGCGCATCAGCTGGGCGGCCACAAAAGCCGAGGTCTCGGGTTCAACCACCGCCACCACGGCGGTTGCAAAGTCTTTCAAACGAGTGGACATTTTCAGCTCCTTTTGGCGGCCTGGAGGCTTCTTTGTGGCGATACTGCAGCTTATGCCTGTCCCGGCGCCTGCATCGTTGATCCAGCGCAAATACCCGGGCTGGTCAACCTGGCGGCTGCAACAGCCGTTAAACGCGGGACATCCTGGTTCACGGGAGGGATCACCTGCTTCAACCACCCATTTTGAGGAGCTTCCTGATGTTCAAGAAACTGCTGGCCTTCGTGGCCGCCATGTATGTCGCCGTGGCCTTTGCCGCCGTTGACGTCAACACCGCCACCCCGGCCGAACTCGATGCCATCAAGGGCATTGGCCCGGTGAAGTCGGCGCTGATCATCTCCGAGCGCAAGAAAGCGCCGTTCAAGGACTGGAATGACTTTGTGACCCGCGTCAAGGGCGTAGGCACCGACAGCGCCGCCAAGTTTTCCGCCGATGGCCTGACCGTCAACGGCACCAGCTACAAGGCCAGTGCCAAAGCAGACGTCAAGGCCGATGCCAAGGCCGACAAGAAAGCCGACAAGCCGGTCACCGAAAAAGCCAAGGATGCCGCGGTCGCCACCAAAGACGCCGTCAAGGGCGCGGCCATCGCCACCAAGGACGCAGCCAAGGAGACCGCCAAGGACGTCAAGGCCGCCGTGACCCCCAAGGCGGAGACCAAGGCCGAAGTCAAGGTGGACGCCAAGGCAGGCGCGCCCAAAGCCGCCGCCAGCGCCGCCAAGAAATAAGCGTTCAGCGCCTACCCGAGCAACCCGCCACCGGCGGGTTTTTTCATGCGGCGGATTCAAGTACGAAGTGCAACGTTCAGAAATAGGGTGGGCCAAGAGTCAATAGGATGGGCTCTTTGTGACCAGCCAGTCTCAACGAAGCGCCATGACCTACAAACACTTGACCCGAGAAGAAC